>Ga0315912_10000054_pt1 | contig 313264 bp, 247 predicted proteins | sample VfabasoilMG_FD_204469 | JGI IMG/M metagenome (GOLD analysis project Ga0315912, IMG submission 204469) | Garden soil microbial communities collected in Santa Monica, California, United States - V. faba soil | ecosystem: Environmental > Terrestrial > Soil > Garden | place: USA: California... | reverse complement strand
CGCGACGAAGAACAGCAGGCCCATCGCAAGCCAGGCGAGCGGGCGGGCGAGGCGGCCCGCCCACGACGAGGTTCGGCGGAGGCGTGCAGTGCTACGTGCCATGGTGGTTGCAGCATACCGCAACGCGAGGCGAAGACCGGTGTCGGGATGGGCCGCGAACGGGGCGCTGGAGGCAGTTTGGCGGGCTTGAAATGCGTGCGAGCGCTCTGAAGAGTTTGCACAGCACGGCGGCCCGGGGTGGCGATTCGCGCTACCATGGGCGCATGTCCGCGGCTCGCTGCCCTCGCTGTGCCACGCCCACCCTGCTGCCCGGCCACGAGGTCCATGTATGCACCGGTTGCGGAGGCGTGTGGCTCGATGCCGAGCAGGCCCGCCGGCTGCTCGCGCCGCTCGGCGCCGATCTGCAGCAATCGGCCGTGCCGCAGACGTTCCCGGTGGCCTGCCCCATGTGTGGGCACGGGATGTACATCTGCCTCACGCGCCTCGCGGGCGTCGAAATCGACGTGTGCGCGCCCCACGGGGTCTGGTTCGATCGCCACGAGCTCGAGCGGGTGTCGCAGGCCGTCTCGCGCATCACGGGCCAGCCGGCGCCCCAGGCCCCGCCCGGGTGGGCCCAGGCCCAGCCGCCCGCCGGCTCCGGGCCCGGGCTCTGGACGGGAGCCGCCGTGCTCGGGGTCGCGGCCGCCGGTGCGGCCGCCTACGCCACGATTGGCAGCGGCCAGCAAGAAGCGGAGCAGAGCTCGTTCGGCCCCGTCGATGCGCTCACGGTGGCGCCCGACGTCGCGAGCACCGGCATGGTCGTGGCCGAGTCGGCCGGCGATGCAGGCGATCTCGCCCATGCCGGTATGTCCGTGGCGGGTGATGCGGCCGGTGGTGCGGCCGACGTCGCCGGTGACGTGCTGTCGGGTGCAGCCGAGGTGGGCGGCGACGCAGCCGAGGCGGCTGGCTCGATCCTCGGCAGCATCTTCGATGCCATCGGCAGCATCTTCAGCTGATCGCGACTATGCCGGGTGATCGGCGATCCACTTGCGGGTGAAGTCGGTCGCGCGGCGGTACGACTCGCGGACCTCGTCGACGAGCTGCTTCTCCACCTTGCCGCCCACCAGCGGGATCCGGCACTCGCACACGCCCTCCCAGATCCGCTTGCAGCGACTGGCGCCGAGCGGCTCGAGCCGATACGTGCCCGTGGTGGTGATGCGGTCGGCGGCCAGGCCGGGGATCGTCACCGTGCGCATCACATTGTCGGCCGCGACGAAGTCGTTCTTCTCGACGTAGGTGATCGCGCCGCCCACCAGCTTCTTGATGAAGCCCGGCACGTCGCGCTGCGGGACGAGCCGCTGCTCGCGATGGATGCGGAGCGCAGGTCCCTCGCCGTTGCGCTCGAACACGAGCAGCTCGCGCTTGATGTCGAGCGCCGGCCAGAGCCCCGCGTTGTACTCGTCGGAGAAGAAGATCTCCCAGTAGCGCTCGGCGGAGGCGTCGAAGGTGTCCTCGATGCGGTACTCCATTGTGCGGGCAACGCTGGCAGCTTCCGCGTGGGCCCACAACCCCCGGCCGGCCCGAAGGATCGTCAGCCCTTGGCCAGCACCAGCGTGGTCACGGTTGGGCGCGCGGGGCGTTGCTCGGCGGGCTTGGGCGGCGGCAGGAGATCGTCCGCGGGGTCGAAGAGCACGTCGTCACCCGGGGCGGGCGCGGCGGCGTTGGGGTCGAGGGTGGGCTTGGTGGCGAGGGCGGCAGCGGTCCGGGTCATGAGGGTCTCCTGGTGGGGCGGATGGTCGATCAATAGAGGTCGGGGTGAGGGACGCAGCGCTCGTCGGTGGCACGGGCGGCGGCGCCCTGCTCGAGCAGGCCTTGGCGTTGGCGCTGGCCGGCCGCGCACGAGGGCTCGTTGCCGTCGAGCGCTTCGCAGATCCGCTCGAGCCGGCGGCCGGCGGCGAGCATGCGATCCCAGCAGCCGCGGTGGTAGCCGTAGCTCGCCATCGCCACCGCCCACACGCGCGCTTGCTCGGATGCCCGCGCGCGCGGGGCTTGCTCGAGCACGGGCTCGGCGAGTCGCTCGAGCTCCAGCGTCTCGCGGAGCGCGAGCTGGCGGCGCCGTTCGAATTCGGCGCGATGCTGCGTGGGATCGCGGCCCTCGAGCTCGGCCTGCCGCGTCTGGGCACGAGCCCGGCGTGCGGCGAGCCACTGGGCGTGGGCCAGCTCGGCGCGCAGGAACACGCGCTCGAGCGGGAGCTCGAGCGCGATCAGCATCGCATCGGCCTCGGCGTAGCGACGCAGCGCGCCGTCGATGTCGCCGGTGCGTACGAGGATCTCGCCGAGCGTCCTGACGTCGTGGGCGACGCGTGGATCATCGGGCCCGAACGCGGCTCGTCGAGTCGCGATCGCCCGCTCTGCCAGCGGTACGGCCGCGGGGGACGGCGGCGTGCTGGCCGACAGCGCGATGGCCTCGTCGAGCTCGGCGAGCGCGACCACCTGCGGCGGCACGCTGGGCTGGGCCTCGGCGAAGCGGGTGCGCGCCTCGTGGTACAGCGCCCCCGCGTGCTCGGGCTCGGCGAGCGCGAGCTGGGCGTCGCCCTCGGCGAGGCCCAGCCATGCGGACACCACCGGGGCCTCGTCGGGATCCACCGCCCATGCCTCGGGGCCAGGCGGGTAGGGCTCGGCCACGCCAGCGCTGGGTTTGATCAGCACCATCGCGCATGCGGTGAGCAGCGTGGTGCCCAGGGCCAGCCATGCGGCGCGCATACGCGCGGGCCGGCTGTGGAGCCGCGATCGCAGCACGCGGACGATGACCGCCATGCTCGCGTGGCGGCGGCGAGGATCGAGCGCGAGGCCCTGGCGCAGCAGCGCCGCCAGCCACCGCGGCACGCGACGCTCGCTCGGCCGGAAGTCGATGGATTCGGTGCGGAGCTGGAGACCCGGGTGGATCCCGCGGCGCAGCGGCAGCGGGCGACGGCCGTAGATCGCCTCGAACAGGGCCACGCAGAACGAGAATTGGTCGCTGCGGGCATCGGCCTCGCCGAAGTGCTGCTCGGGGGCGGCATAGGACGGCGTGCCCACGAAGTGGCCGCGAGCGGTGAGCGGCTGGTCGAGCGGCTCGCCGTGGCCACGGGCATCGTCGTCGCGCGGTGCGGCCTGGGGCCGATCGGACGCCGTGTGGGGCGCGGTCGAGTCGTCGCCCGAGGACCGCGGGTCGTTGGCACGAGCCGCTCGACTCGCGCTCGTGTGGCTGCGGCGCTCGTCGCCGAGGGTGATGCTCGCGTCGCTGGTGGCACGTGCGAGCCCGAAGTCGAGCACGCGCACGCGCCCGTCGAAGCCCACGATCACGTTGGCCGGCTTGAGGTCGCGATGCACGAGACCGGCGCGATGGGCCGCGGCGAGGCCCTCGGCGAGCTCGAGGAACTTGCCCAAGAGCTCGGGCAGCGCGCGGGGCTGCTGCGAGAGCCACGCGTGGAGGTCGGGGCCGTCGACGTACTCGAGCGCGAGGAAGTAGCCGTGCTCGCCGGCGGGTCCCTTGTCGTAGACCTGCACCACATGGGGGTGGGACAGTCGGGCCAGCGCTCGAGCCTCGCGCTCGATGCGAACGCGGGCTTCCACCGTGTCGACCGGCACCACCTTGAGCGCGACCCGCCGCTGGAACCGCGGGTCGAAGGCCCGGTAGACGCGGCCGAACGCGCCCCGGCCGAGCTCGGCCTCGAGCTCGTAGCCGGGGATCCGGGGCCACGGGAGATCGAGCGATGGATTCATGGGTGATCGGCTCGCGGTACGCGGTCCGGAGTGGCGCGTGAGTGGGATTTGCGTTCGAACCAGGACTGCATTTCGAGCCGGGGGACAGCGAGATCCCGCACGCGGGCCACGATCGGCCCACGAGCGGGCCGTTCTTGTCGGGTGATCGCCTGTCGGGCGATCGCTCGGCGGGTGACGGCTGTCGGGCGATCGCTCGCGGGGCGATCGCTCAGCCGGGCTCCGGCGCTTGCGCTTGATCCTTGGTCTCGAGCGCTCGGCGGCGCACCGCGGGGTCGCGCAAGAACAGCGCGAGCGCCACGCCACCCACGAGCTCGCCGAACCACAGCGTGGCGAGGCGGCCGAGCAGCGAGGCCGCGATCGCGATCGCCTGCGTCGCCCCGCCCACCAGTCGCATGGTGGCCACCACCAGGCTTCCCTCGGTGGCGCCGAGGCCCCCCGGCAGGAAGCTGAGCGCGCCGACGAGCGTGCTGGCCGACCAGAGCAGCGTGCACGTGCGCAGCGATGCGTCCACGCCCGTGAAGCCGCCGACGAGCAGCCAGAACCCCACGCACTCGAGCCCCCAACCGACCACGCTCAGCGTGGTGAGCCACCCGAGCGGACCCGGGCGCATGAGGATCACGCTGCTGTCGACGAGCGGGCGCCCCTTGGCCACCACGCCCCGAAGCCGGGGCACCCGGGCCAAGAGGTCGAACGCGCCGCCGAGCAAGCGTGGCGAGCCGAGCACCATCGCGCCCACGCCCACGAGCACCACCGTGACCACGAGCACTGGCGCGTACTCGGGCCGCTCGGCCACGCCCACCGCGGCGAGCAGCACCAGCGCCACGAGGTCGGTGAGGCGGTCGGCCACGACCACCGGCGCGGTGCGGGTGAACGGCACGCCGTCGCTGGCCCGCAGCAGCATGCTGCGGAGGACCTCGCCCACCTTGCCCGGCGTGACCGACATGGACAGGCCCGCGAGGTAGATGAGCAGCGAGCGGCCGCGGGTGAGCCCGGGCGCCTGCTCGCGCACGCGCAGCCAGCCGAGCGACAGCTCCCACTTGGCGAAGCGCAAGAGGTAGTTGGTCAGTGAGAGGCCGAGCGCGGCCGCGAACACCCACCACGGGTAGCCCTCCAGTGTCTTTCGCAGCGGCTCCACGTCGAACCAGAGCACGCCGGCCACGTAGAGGACGACGCCGGCGGCCACGGTGTAGAGCGTGCGTCGGAGCAGCGTGCTCAAGCGGCTACCACCCTTGGCGGCCCTTCGTAGATCGGCCGCCTTCGGCGTCCGCAGGCCGTTCTTGGCCTCTTGGAGGTCGGCCCTCCGAGCGCTCGTACTCGTCCCACAGCCGTGCCAAGGGGCCCGGTACGGCGGGGGGCAGCGCGACGCGGCGTGGCGTGGGTCGCTCGGTGCGGCGCCATAGCGCGCCGAGGGCCGCGGGGGCACGTGTGGCGGCTGCGGTGACCGGGGCCGTCCACCACGAGGCGCTCGGGCCGGCGTCGCGCGGTGCGGTGCGGGGCAGCTTTGGCCATGGCGTGGTAGCGGCGGGGCCCACCACGCGCGGGGCCTCGGTCGACCGGCGGCGCTGCGGCAGGCCGAGCTGGGTGCCGAGCCAGGCATCGGTGAGCTGCGGATCGAGGGCTGCGTTGCCGGTGACGGGCGACGGCAGGCGCAGGCCCAGCGCGCGCTCGGGTGCGAGCAGCAGCGGCGCCGCTTCGCCCTCGCTGGAGAGTGGGGCCCACCATCCTGCGTCGATCACCACGCTCACGTGGGCGAATAGCTCCGCGAGGCCGCGGGCGGCCGCTTCGACGGGATCGCGGGCCCAGCTGCCGTTGAATGCCGCGGCCAGTGCGGCCAGCCCCTCGCCGATCGGGCCGCGCCACGCGGGGCCGTCCTTGGCGGCGAGCTGGCGGTGCACGCAGGGCAGTACCAGGCAGAGGCTGCCGCCCAGGGCTTCGCGGGGGACGCGTAGGCCGTGGCGCGAGCCCGGTGGGCGCACGGTGACGGTGGGGCCGCGCGGGTCGAGCGGCTCGATGCCGCGGGTGGCGAGGCGGATCGCGATGGGATCGATGGAGCTGCGCTCGCCGAGGAGCAGGGACGTGCCGCGGAGGCCGGCTTCCTCGATCGCATGCAGCACGCCGTCGAGCACCCACGGCGACGGGCGCAGGCCTGCGTGCGCGCCCCAGCGGCCTACGGCCAGCACGAGCGGCCGGGCGCGCGGCGCATCGCCGAAGGCCGCGGCGGCGACCTGGTGCGCGGCGCGGGTGGGATCTGCTGCCGCGATGGGGTGAGCGCGAAGCCGAGCGGGCATGACGCGGGTGGAGCATAACCCGGGCGGGGGCGGGTGGGGCTGATGCCTGGGACGGTGGGTGATCGAGGTGTTGCTGGCGGATGCGTCAGCGCTGCGTCGGCCGCTCGTCAGCGCACCCACGCTCGATAGCGTCCCATGGAGTCGCCGCGCGCGAGCATGGTCGCCTGGGTCGAGCTCAGTCGGTCGACCAGGTCCGGGGCATCGGCGGGCATGCTCTCGAGCAAACCGAGCCCCGTTGCGAAGGCCAGCTCGCTCTTCGTTGGCTCCGGGGTGGCCACCACTGCTTCGGCGCCGGCCACCAGGAATGCGAGCGCGAGGCTCATGCCTCCGCCGCTTCCGCTCGGCACGCCCGTCTCGCAGCCCAGGAGCGCCACGTGTCGCGGTGCCGACGGGAGCATCAGGACGTCTTGCACCAATCACCCAGTCTCGGTCCCCCAGCAGACCACCACCTCCGACGGAAACCACTCCCACTCCGTGGGCATCGCTGCCGTGGGCTCGAGCAACGCGTCGAGCACGATGCCTTACGTGCAGCTCCTGACGTGCCGCAAGGACTGAGCTCGAGACCCCTCGATCAGGCCCGCATGCGCTCGAGTACCTCGAACAATTGCCCACCCGTGCCGAACGTCGATGGCGGCGCTGCAGGCCTCGCTCTCAGTGGCTCCTTCGGACCAGAGGATCCGGGCAGATCCCGGTCGCCGCCGCCAAGACGATCTGGTAGTCATCGGGAATGAGCAAGGTTCCTCTCAAGCGCCTCCACCCTGACGAGACCACCGAAGCGAGCAGCAGCTATCATTACTGGCGTGGACAATCGACGTCGAAGATCGTGACGTCGCTATTATCCACGGCAGAAGAACCATTGACAGTGAAGGAAGACGGTACCGTGATGCAAGGCAATACTCGCATCAAGGTCTTGCAGGAGCGTGGCTACGGCGTCGACGATCTGCCGCGCACGCCGTACCAGAGCCAGTCGTTCAATTGGGAGGACGGCGGCTAAACGGCGTTTCAAACATCCGTCACATCCTGCAACGCCGGCGGCGCCTCCACCCGCTCCAGCACCTTCCCCTCCCGCTCGAAGTACTCCTGCGCCAGCTCGCACGCCACCTCGAGGGCCCCGAACCTCCTTCCTACCGCCATCAACAAGCGCTCCGGCGGAAACGCCCGCGCTGCCCCCGATCGCTCGAGCACGCGCATCTGCGTCTCGTCGAGCGCCACCAGCATCAACCACCGCCCCTGCGCTTGAGCCTGCCGTGCCGCATCCGCCAGCGCCGACGCCACGGTCACATCCATTCCCTGCGCCCGCTTGAGCCGCAGCATCACCACCTTTGCCCGCTCGTCGTGCAAGACGTCGTCGAGCACGGCGGTCAACTCCCCCGCCGAGCCGAAGAACAACGGGCCCTCCACCTGCAAGATCCGGATCCCGGGTAGCCGCCCCGCGACCTCGGCCTGTCCGGCCGCGCACTCCTGCCAGTTGCCGTCCGCGTCGCGGAACATCTCGCGGACCACCATCACCCGCGCCCGTCGCAGGAACAGCACCACGCTCACAACCACGCCCATGTAGATCGCAGTGTCGAGCTCCAGCGTGAACGTAGACAGCACCGTGACCACCAGTGCGAGCGCGTCGGACTTGCTCGTCCGCAAGGTCCTCACGATCCGTCGGCCGTCCACCAGGTCCCATGCCACTACGAGCAAGAGCCCCGCGAGGCTGGCGATCGGGGTGCGATCGAGCACCGGCCCGAACGCGAGCAGCACCCCGAGCATCAGCACCCCGCTCAGGATCCCCGCCACGCGGCTCTTGGCACCGGTGCTGAGGTTGAGAGCGGAGCGCGAGAGGCTGCCGCCCACCGGGTAGCCGCCGAACACACCGGCGGCCAGATTCGAAAGCCCCTGGCCCACGAACTCCGTGGACGCATCGAGCCGCTGGCCGGTACGCGCCGCCAGCGAGCGCGCCACGGCGCTCGACTCCACCAGCGACAGCACCGCGCACGCCACCGCCACGGGCATCAGCGCACCCACGTCGGCCAGCTGGGGAATCCCCACCGGAGGCAGGCCCGCGGGGATCGGTGACAGATCGGCGAGCACGCGCAGCCCGTGCGCCTCGAGGTCGAACGCCGCGCTCACCACGAGCGCCACCACCATCGCCACCATCGCGTCGGGAATCCGCAGCCGCAGCCGTCGCGAGAGCCACCGGAGGAGTAGCACCACCACCACCGTGCCCCCGGCCATCGCCACGGCCAGCCACGACCCCGCGCTCAGCGTGGGCAAGAAGCCCGCGATCGTCTCCACCAGCGTCCCGCGTGGGCCGCTGGTCCCCGCGGCGTTGTAGAGCTGCCCCGCGCCGATCAGGATCGCGGCGCCGGTGATGTACCCGAGCACGACGGGGCCCGAGATGTAGTCCACCACGGCGCCCAGCCGCAGCAACCCCGCGCCGAGCTGCATCGCGCCCACCATCAGGGCCAGCGTCAGCGCCACGCCCACCGGGTCGCCGCCCAGGCCCGTGGCCACCGCGGCGCCGACGAGCAGGCTCACCGCGTTGGTGGGACCGGCGACCACGGTCCGCGAGCTGCGAAGCAGGGATCCCACGATCGTGGGCACCGCGGCCGCATAAAGCCCCATCGCCGGTGGCAGCCCCGCGATCGTGGCGTAGGCCAAGCCCTGCGGAACGGCCAAAAAGCACACCGCGAGCGCGGCCGACAGGTCGGCCGGCAGATCCCGCGGGGAGTAGCGGGAAATCGGTGGGAGGGGGAGGATCGAGCGCAGTGACACGGGACCGACGTCTGCACCACCGTACCACGGCACGCCCATGAACTACGGCTTCGTCATCGACAACCGCCGGTGCATCGGATGCCACGCGTGCTCCACCGCGTGCAAGAGCGAGAACGACGTGCCGCTCGGGGTGCACCGCACGTGGGTGAAGTACGTGGAGCGCGGCACGTACCCCGATGTGCGCCGCAGCTTCCAGGTCACGCGCTGCAACCACTGCGAGAACCCGCCGTGCGTGCGCATCTGCCCGGTGACGGCGATGTACCAGCGCGACGACGGGATCGTGGAATTCGACAAGGACGTGTGCATCGGCTGCAAGGCGTGCATGCAGGCGTGCCCGTACGACGCGATCCACATCGACCCCGAGACCCGCACGGCGGCCAAGTGCCACTACTGCTCGCACCGCGTGGACCTGGGGCTCGAGCCGGCGTGCGCGGTGGTCTGCCCCACCCACGCGATCGTGGCCGGCGACCTCGACGACCCGCTGTCGGAGATCGCGAGGCTCGTGCAGAGCGCCAAGACCACCGTGCGCAAGCCCGAGCAGGGCACGGCGCCCAAGGTGCTCTACATCGACGGTGACGACGTGGCGCTGCACCCCACGGTGTTCGCCGAGGGGCCGGCCGGCGGGATGATGTTCTCCGACGTGATCGATACCCGCGGCACGGGCCCGGTAGAGCCCGCCGCCCGCGAGCTGACCACCGCGCCCTCGGGCGCCACGATCCGCCGCCCCGCCAAGCAAGGCGTGCCCGCGCGCGGTCCGATTCGCACGAGTGGCCGCAGCGCCGCGAGCCCCGGTGAAGGGCCGCCCGTACGCATGGCCGAGCACATGGTCCAGCTCGCCTGGAACGCCCAGCACGTCGTGCCCTGGCACTGGCCCGTGCCCGCGTACCTCGTCACCAAGGGCATCGGCACCGGCCTCTTCCTCTTGCTCGCGCTCGGCTGGGGACCGCTGCGCCTGTTCGCGTTCGACCCCGGCACCATGCTCGGCGCGGGGCTCGTGGGCCTGTTCTTCACGCTCTTGACCACGGCGCTGCTCGTCTACGACCTCGAGCGACCCGAGCGGTTCCTCTCGATCCTGTTGCGGCCACAGTGGAAGAGCTGGCTGACGCGCGGCGCATTCCTGCTGGTGGGCTTCACGACGCTCGCGGGCCTGTGGTGGACGCTCGAGGCCGCGGCATGGGTGGGGCTCGGCGCGTGGCGCATGCCGGAGCTCTTGCGACAGATCTTTGCGTGGCTCACCGTGCCGCTGGCGCTGGGAGCTGCGGTCTACACCGCATTCCTGTTCGGGCAGGCCGAGGGTCGCGATCTGTGGCAGAGCCCGCTCTTGCCCCTGCACCTCGTGGTGCAGGCGCTGGCGATGGGCGCTGGGGCGCTCCTGCTCTTGCACGCGCTCGGCGGGCTGCCGGCCGATCTCGTGGCGGTGGCACGGCCTACGTTCGCCACCATGCTCATCGTCGATCTGTTCGTCACGCTCACCGGCGAGCTCGGGATCCCCCACAGCAGCGAGATCGCGGCCCGGGCTGCGCTCTCGATCACCCGCGGTCGCCATGCCAAGGGCTTTTGGTGGGGGAGCATCGTGCTGGGTCATTTGTTGCCACTGCTGTTGCTCGTGCCGAGCTCCGCTGGCCTCGCGGGCCTGGGCGCCGTGCTCGCCAGTGTGGGGCTCTACTTCTACGAGCACGCGTTCGTGATGGCTCCGCAGGAGATCCCCAACTCATGAGCGACCTCGCCTCCCGCGTCTCCGCGTTCCTCGGCGCCTTGCTGGGCGTGCCCGCCACCGTCGCTGGCTCCGGTTCTGGCTCCGATGCCCCGCGGGGGCCCACCAACGCGGCCGGCACGGCGCTGCCCGAGTATGCGCGGTCCGATCGTCCGCCGGTGCCGCTCACCGAGGTGAGGCACCCGGATGGTCGCATGACCCGCTACCCGCCACCCGAGGTCTGGGACGACTGGGTCGAGTGGGACGCCAAGGCCTGGCCGCGCCGGGTGCCACGGCGCTACACGCTGGTGCCCACGATCTGCTTCAACTGCGAGAGCGCCTGCGGCCTGCTCGCTTATGTGGACAAGCAGACGCTCGAGATCCGCAAGTTCGAGGGCAACCCGGTCCACCCGGGTAGCCGTGGTCGAAATTGTGCCAAGGGGCCGGCAACCCACAATCAGACCTACGATCCCGAGCGCATCCTCCATCCGCTCAAGCGGGTGGGCGAGCGCGGCGAAGGCAAGTGGAAGCGCGTGAGCTGGGACGAGGCGCTCGACGACATCGGCGCCAAGATGCGAGCGAGCCGGCAGGCGCGGCGCGACGGCATCATGTACCACGTGGGCCGCCCCGGCGAGGACCACTATGTCACCCGCTGTATCACCGCGTGGGGCGTGGACGGCCACAACAGCCACACCAACATCTGCTCGGCCGCGGCGCGGGCGGGCTATGCGTTGTGGGGTGGCGGCGATAGGCCGAGCCCCGACTATGCAAACGCGCGCACGATCCTGCTGATCTCGAGCCACCTCGAGACCGGGCACTACTTCAACCCGCATGCGCAGCGCATCATCGAAGGCAAGCTCGACGGGGCCAAGCTCATCGTGATGGATCCGCGGCTGTCGAACACGGCCTCGCGCGCCGACGTGTGGCTGCCGACCTGGCCGGGCTCGGAGTCCACGGTGCTGCTGGCGGTGGCGCGGCACTTGATCGTGCGCCGCACCTACGACCGCGAATTCGTGCGCCGCTGGGTCAATTGGGAGCAATTCCTGGCCGAGGCCCCGACGGTGCCCGGCATGCCTTCGCTGCCGGTGGGCGAGGGTACGTTCGAGGACTTCGAGCGCTGCCTCGAGGCACTCTACGGCGAGTTCACGTTCGAGCGCGCGGCCGAGGAGGCGAGGGTGCCCATCGATCGCATCGAGGCGATGGCAGCCGCGGTGGAGGACGCGGGGCCGCGGCTCGCGGCGCACAACTGGCGGGCCGCATCGATCGGCAACCTCGGCGGCTGGCAGGTGGCACGGTGCCTGTTCCTGCTCAACGTGCTCACCGGCTCGGTGGGCACGCGGGGCGGCACCGCGTTCAACAACTGGAACAAGTTCGTGCCCAAGTCCTACAAGGAGCCGCCGCCGCATGCGGCGTGGAACGAGCTGCAGCTCCCGCACGAGTGGCCGCTGGCGCACTACGAGCTGTCGTTCCTGCTCCCGCACTTCTTGCTCGAGGGGCGCGGCACGCTCGACGTGTACTTCACGCGGGTCTACAACCCCATGTGGATCAACCCCGACGGGTTCGTGTGGCTCGAGGCGCTCCGCGATCCGCAGAAGATCGGCCTGCACGTGGCGCTGACTCCCACGTGGAACGAGACCGCGTGGTTTGCCGATTACGTGCTGCCCATGGGCCACGCCGGCGAGCGCCACGATCTCATGAGCCAGGAGACCCACGCCGGGCAGTGGATCGGCTTTCGCCAGCCGGTGCGGCGCGTGGCGATGGAGCGCGCCGGGCAGAAGGTCCAATTCACCCACGAGGCCAACCCCGGGCAAGTATGGGAGGAGGCCGAATTCTGGGTGGAGCTTTCGGGCCGCATGGATCCCGACGGTGCACTCGGGATCCGGCAGTGGTTCGAGAGCCCCAAGCGCCCGGGGCAGCTCGTGAGCCAGGACGAGTACTGGGCGTGGATCTTCGAAAATTCCGTGCCCGGCCTGCCGGCGGCGGCCGCCGCCGAGGGGCTCGAGCCGCTGCAGTACATGCGCAAGTATGGCTGCTTCGAGGTCGTGCGCGAGAATTACGTGCCGTACGAGAAGTCGGTGGATGCTGCCGGGGCCGAGGTCGACGCGCAGGGGCGCGTGCACGCCGGCGGCAAGGTGGTCGGCGTGGTGATCGATGGCCACGTCCGCACGGGGTTCGAGACGCCGAGCCGCAAGCTCGAGCTCTTCAGCACCACGCTGGCCCAGTGGGGGTGGAACGAACGAGACTATGTGATCCCGTGGCCGCTGCCGAGCCACGTGAGCCCGGCGCGGATCGATCGCAACAAGGGCGAGATGATCCTGTTGCCGACCTTCCGGCTGCCCACGCTCATCCACACGCGCTCGGCCAACGCAAAGTGGCTCTACGAGATCAGCCACAACAATCCGGTGTGGATGCACCCCGAGGACGCCGTGCGCATCGGCGTGAGCTCGGGCGAGCTGGTGACGGTGGAGACCGAGACGGGCTGGTTTACCGACAAGGTCTGGGTGACCGAGGGCATCAAGCCCGGGATCATCGCGATGAGCCACCACCTGGGCCGCTGGCGCCTGCAAGATGGCGCGGGGGGCAACCCCGGCATGAGCGCGCGGGCCGAGCTCGAGGACGACGGGAAGGGCGGTCACCGGCTGCGGCTGCTCGAGGGGGGGCGCGCGTGGAAGACGTTCGATCCCGACACGAGCCGCATCTGGTGGAAGGACGTGGGAGTGCACCAGAACCTCACGCACGCCGTGCACCCCGACCCGGTGAGCGGGGCGCATTGTTGGCTGCAAAAGGCCACCAACGTGCGCCGGGCGGCAGCCGGCGAGCGGCACGGCGACGTGTGGGTCGACACCAAGAAGTCCATGGAGGTGTACCGAACGTGGCACGCGCTCGCGCGCTCGGCGGTGGATCACAGCCCCGACGGCACGCGACGACCACTGTGGCTCAAGCGGCCGCTCAAGCCGGTGCGCGAGGCCTACGCGCTGCCGAAGCGCCCATTCGGCCGCGAGCCGGGCCCTGGGGAAGAGAGTGAGCAATGAGCGCTCACGAGGAATCGACCGACCCGCGAGTCGCGAGACGGCGGGCCTACGGGCTCCTGGGCGGCATGCTGCTCGAAGGCCTCGACGCGTTGCGGCTCTCGCTGGTGAGGACGCTACCGGGGCTCGGCGACGTATTGCCGGCGGCCCGTGAGCTCGGTGGTGCGCTCGCAGAAGCGGACGAGCTCGATGCGCTCGCGGCCGAGCACCAGGCGCTGTTCGGGCACGAGGTGTTTCCGTTCGCCGGCGTGTTCATGGGGCCCGGAGGGCTCGTGGGCGAGGGTGGAGCCGCTGCGGTGGTGCGGGCGGCCCATGCGGCGCTGGGGCTCGAGCCCCCGCCGGAGCCGAGCCCCGATCATCTGGGGCAGGGGCTCCGGCTGCTGGAGGTGTTGGTCGATGCCGAGCAGCAGGCACGGGCGCATCACGACGCCGACGATGCGCGCACGCTCGCACGCTGGCAGCGGCGCGTGCTCGACGAGGCGCTCCTGCCGTGGATGCCTCCACTGTGGGCCGCGCTCGCGGCCCAGCCCGCCTCGGTGTGGACGCGTGCGGTGGAGCTGGCGGTGGGCGTGCTCGCACGGCATCGCAGCGAGCTCGGCGGGTCGCTTCTGCTCGCGACCGGATCGGAGGCGCACGCGGAGGTCGACGTGGCGACCGTGCTCGACGAGCCGCGGGTGGGGCTCGTTGCGGTGGCGCGGGCGCTCGTCACCCCGGCACGCAGCGGGGTGTTCCTGGCGCGGCGCGACCTCGGGGTGCTGGCGCGACGCTCCGACCTGCCCCAGGGGTTCGGCTCGCGGCAAGACACGCTGGAGCGGCTGCTGCGGGCCGCGGCCGAGTATCGCGCGCTGCCGCGGCTGCTCGACGAGCTGCAGCGCTTGCTCGAGGCGCGCGACGATGCTTATGCCGGGCTCGAGTCCGAGGCCGGCCTCGCGCCGTACGTGCCCGCGTGGCGCCGGCGGCTGGCGGGCAGCGTGCGGCTGGTCGAGCGCCTGCGCGAGGCAGCACCGCGGGCGAGCGACGCCGAGTGAGGCCAAGAGCGCCGCCGTCACGCGGAATTGGCCGCATGGCTGGCGATGCGCAGCATATGCGGCCCGACGGAGTGCTCCACCATGGAGAGCGGCTGCATCACCCGCGAGTAGGCCTCGACGGCGTACCCGTCGCAGAGTCGCTCTCGCACGTATCGCGCGGCGCCCAGGGCCCTTCGCAGCGGGTCGGTGGCCGCGAGCTCGGGCGCGGTCAGTCGGATCTGGGCATGATCGGAGCACATCAGCATCACGCGGTGGAGCCAGGGGGTGTCGAGCGTGGCCAGGCGGAACGTCGGCACTCGGTCGGTCTCCGTGACCACGATCGCCCCGAGCTCGCGCAGCAGCGAGAACAGCAGGAACGGCACGATCCCGTGGGGTGCGACCCCGTCGGTCACGAGCCCCTCACGGTGCACGCCGAAGTGGAGCGCGAGGTCGTAGAGCAGCACCGCGACCGCCTGCTCGGGCGGCAGCAGGGCCACCGCGAAGCCCAGGCCGTGCAGCTCGGCCCGCAGCTCCTCGAGGTAGACCAGTGGCCACGCCGTGCGACCGCTCGCCGAGAAGTAGCCGTCGGCGTGCTTGCGCCGCATGTCGTACCCGAGCAGGTGTCCCGCCTCGTGCACGAGGGTGCGGTTGGCGATTACGACGTCGAGGTCGTGGAGGCGCTCCATGATCGCGCCATGGGTGCGCTCCGACAGCACGGCGGCCACGTGGGGCACCCGTATTCGCCACTGCGCCACGGCCTTGCGCAGGTCGAGCACGTCGGCGGGCAGCGGCGGCGTGCCCTGGCTCGGGGTGAAGCGCTCGCGCTCGTAGAGCACATCCGGTGAGCTGCGGAGCTCGCCGCTACGCGTGGTGACGAACGCGGAGCGTAGCGCGAGCGTGGCCTCACCTTGCCACTGCGGGTGGGCCCGCAGCGCCGCGTCGAGGCAGCCGTCGTCGAGCGCGTTGCTCGGGCTCGACCAGCGGCCGCACAGCATGGACGGGAGCGCCTTGGGGTGGCCGTGAGCGTGGTAGGTGCCGGTGAACGAGAACGAGGTCATGGCGTGCTCCGGTGCGGCTCACCAGCGGACCGTGAACATGCTTCGAGGTGATCGGAGGACTGCAAGCGCGGCGTGTCGGGGAAATTCTTGGGGGAAGATGTTCCTTTCGTGAGGTCGAAGAACACGATGACCGAGCGAGAAGCCCGCGAGCGGGGCCGCGCTCGGGATCGCGCGGTTCCGAGCGGGATCGCTGGCAACGGTGGACGTGCGGTCGGTGCAGGGCTCAGGTGGTGAGGCGGTGCTTGGCCACGTGCAGCAGCACCGGGCGCGGCGCGATCTCCTGCTCGCGCAGGACGGCTTCGACGAGCTTGATGGTGTGGTCGTCGCGGCTGGTTGCTGCGTCGCGGGCGGCGGTGGCGGGCTCGAGGGCGATAGCGGGCGTGTGGGTGTGCAAGCGGCTGCCATCGTCGGCATGAGTGGCATGCAGAGCCGCCAGGGCGTGCACGGTGCCGCGCAGCAGCGCGCGGCGGCTCCGATCGTCGAGCCACGGACCGATCACGCGCAGCATGCTGGTGCCGGTGATTCCGTGCAGGTAGACGAAGCGGGCACCTGGTGTCGAGAGGTAGAGATGAGCGGAGGTGTCGACCATCGCGGTGATGGTGTCGTCGAAGGAGAGGGTGTCGAAGTCGATGGACTCGACCGCGTCGGCAAAACCATCGAGCCCGAACACGGCCTTGACGCGATCGGTGATGAGGCCGTTGCGAGCGGCACTGGGCGCACGCGGGAGATCGCGGAGGGCATCGAGGGCGGTGCGGCCTTCGACGCTGCGTGTGCCGGGGCGGCCGGGGAGGAGCTGGTGGTTCGCGGCCCAGTAGCCGAGTCCGTGGGCGAGCTCGCAGCGGCGAGCGGGGGTGTCGAGGCGGGCGAGGGAGCGTAGGGCGTGGCCCGTGCGAATGAGGCCGTGGAAGGCCGCGGCGACGGCACCGTCGACGAGGGTCGGGAGCTCGCGGGAGACGACGGTGGCTGGGGTATCGCGCTCGAGCATGGCGAAGTAGGTGGCGACCCAGTCGGAGCCGCGGGCGGGATCACCGAGGGCGGCGTGGCGGGCTTCGGGCGGGATTGGTGTGCCGGGGGGACGAGGGCGGAGGCGCGGTGTGTAGGACGCGAGGAACTCGGGGACGGCGTCGAGCTGGTGCATCGTGACGAGCGCCTCGACGGCCATCGGGCCGTGGTTGCTGAGGCCCACGAAGGGGCCGTCGTCGAACTCGTCGTCGGTCTCGTGCAGCGCGGTCAGGGCGCGGTCGAGGATGGCCTCGGTGCGGTCGTCGGAGGCGGGGGCAGGGCGGGGCATGAGGGAGTGGTACGGCGGGGCGGGGGCGGGGGCCAGGCGGGGGTTGATGGGTTGGACGGATGGTTGATGGGGTGACAATTGGGGGATGGGGCGGCCTGGGGCGCCACGCTCACCGCCACTGCTCGCCAAAGATCTCCCGCAGCTTGCCATGGGCCTCCACGGTCTTCTTCGCGTCGTCGAGCGCCTTGGCCTCGCTCGCGAGCTTCGACATCTGCATGAGCCAGTCGCGCGCAGCCTCGCACTTTTGCTGCTCCGGGCGGATGTCGGGGCCGAGGTTCGCCGGATCCGGGCAGGCGTCGCAGATGCGCGCGGCGAGGCCGGCAAGCAGGGTCACGAGGCCCTGGAGGTAGTTGCCCGGATCGGTCGTGAGGATCTTCCACGACAGCACCTCGAGGTGGAACGACCGCGCCAGCTTGCGGTGCCGAATATTGGCGTGCTTGACCGCCTTGAGCAGCGGCTTGAGCTTCTTGCCGGCGCGCTCGTTGGCCTGGGTGGCGAGCTCGGCGTGGATCTTGGGGTTGGTCTTGACCCATCGGCCCGTCTCGCGGTTCGGCACCATGTAGACGCCAAGGCGCGACGGGAACGCAGGAACCACGTCGTAGGCGATGCCCGTGCCCGAGAACGCGACGTTCACGGAGCGGTTCTGCGACAGGGCGATCTTCCCCTGGTAGATCTCCTGGTCGAGGACCCGCTTGACCTCACCGAGGATCGTGGTGGTCGGGATGGTCGGGTCGAAGCCGGGCTTGGGCTTGAGCACCAGGAAGATGTCGATGTCGTTGAGCGGCCGGACGGCCGTGCCGCGCGCATAGGAGCCGGACAGGAAGTTCTCCTGCACGCTCATGCGCTGCTGGAGCTGGGTGCGGAGGTGGATGTGCTGATCGTTCGCGTCCTTGCGTTGCTTGGGGGTCAGATCGAGGGACGAGAGGAAGCTGTGGAAGGTCTGGGGGATCGTCGTCACGGGGGTCGAGCCTCGAGATCTCTGTTGCTCCGGAGCGGGATTCGATCCTTGCTCGTCGACGATTCCTCACCTCCCCACCTGAACGCCGGCTGAACGACCCCCGGCTGCATTCAGAGCCCGTTCAGGTGCTCGGTTCAGCCTCATGGCGTGGTCCACGAGACACGCGCGTCATCCTTGCTCCTCCGCGCATGGAGCCGCTGCTGCATCCTCCTCATCGCCCTCGTGGGCATGCTGGTGGCCGGGATCTCCGTGGCAAGCGCCGCCGAGCCTCCGCCGGAGGTCCCCGAGCCGCTCGAGCTCGACCTCGTGCGGGGGCTGGGACCGCGTCGAGGCGAGCTCGAGGCGAACGTCCTCGGTGTCGTATCCCTCGACCACCGCCACGCAATCGAGTGGGCCCCCGAGATCGAGTGGGCGCCGGCTCGCGATCTCGCGTTCGAGGTGGAGCTGCCGATGCTCGATCGCCGGCTCGAGGCCATCAAGCTCGCCACCCAGCTCACGCTGCATGTCTCGAGCCGATCTCGTACCGCTCAGGGCATCCTGGTCGCCACGGCGCTGGGGCTCGACCGCCACCAGAGCGCGCACGCGCTCTACGTGCTCGCCGCCGAGCTCGGGCGTCACGGCGGGCTCGTGACGATGATCGGCCCTCGCTGGTCGGTCTCGCCGAGCCACGGCCCGGAGCTCGGAGCCCTGCTCGCGGCGTCGATCTTCGTGTCTGCTCGCAACCATCACGCGCTGGGCCTCGAAGCGAGCTGGATACGCAGCGCGCACACGGACGAGCTGCATCTGATGCCACAAGCCCACCTGCCGCTCGGACGCCATGCGCGGCTGCAGCTCGGCGTTGGCGCCCACCACGAGGGGATGCTCGGCTGGGGAGCGGTCGCCGGTCTACGGGTGATCGTCGAGCGCTGACCACCTCGGCAGCCGCACCCGCAGGTGCGTCCCCGATGCCCGATCGACCAGCTCCGCTCGTCCCCCATGCGCCTCCGCGACATGGGCGATGAGCGCCAGCCCGATGCCATGCCCCGGGATTCCACCCGCCCGCGCTTCGGCGCTGCGATAGAACGCACCGAACACACGCGCTCGATCCTCCGCTGCGATCCCCGGCCCATGATCGACGATGTCGATCACCGCCGCTTCCCCACCGGTCACCGTCACCTCGACGCTCCCGTCCGAGAACTTCATCGCATTCTCGATGGCGTTGTGCAGCAGCGAGCGCAGCAGCTCGTGGTCTCCGCGTACGAGAACGTCGTCCTCCACGCTGATGCGAAGCCGCTCCGCATGCGCGGGCGGAAGGCCGGCCTGCACCGCATCCACGACATCCGCGAGATCCACCGCTTCCCCTTGCTCGGCCGGCACGCGCCCCGGTCCCGCGAGCACGAGCAGCCGCTGCGTCAGCACCGTCAAGCTCCGCACGAGCCCATGCAGCCGCGCGAGTGCTTCCTCGTCACCACGCTCACCCGCTGCCGCGCCCTCGATCATCAGCTCGAGCTCCCCGGCGAGCAGCGAGAGCGGCGTGCGCAGCTCGTGGGCCGCCATCGACGCGAACGACTGCGCATGCGACAGCGAGGCCCCCAGCCGCTCCACGAGCTGCACCACTGCCCCCCGTAGCTCCTCCACCTCGGCATGCCGCGCCTCCGGATCGAGCAGCTCGACCCGCGGCGACTCGGCGTCGATCCTACGCACGCGGTCCCGCAGCTCCGTCACCGGTCGCAGTGCCCACGCCGCGCTGCGATGGCTCGCAACCCCGCCGATCACCGCCCCGACGAGCGCCCCGGCCACCAGCGCCCATGCCATCAGTGCCCGTCGCTCGCGCTCGTCCTCGGCGCTCACGCCCAGCAGGACCTGCCTTCCATCCCCGAGCGCCGCGGCGCAGATCCTCCGCGGAAGCCCCTCGTGCTCATCAGTCACGCAGCCCCCCGTCGCGATCCTCGGCAACGACGAATCACCCGCGACCACGACCCCCTGCGCGACCACGCTCGCCGTGGCGAGCGGCTGCTTGACGTCCTCGAGCTCGTGGGCGAGCACCGAGGCCAGCAACGGGCGACCGCTCGCGTCGTGCAGGATGTCGTCCTCGTCGTTGCCGTCGGGCGCTTCGAGCTCCTCGCCGATCTCGTCGGCCAGCTCGATTGCGGCGGCGAGCACGGTCTCATCCTCGTGGCGGGTGACGAGCCGACCCGCGAGCACCCCGGCGAACGTCGCGGCCGCCGCCCCGCCGATCGCAGCCGCGACGGCGCTGACCATCGCCACGCGGCGGACGAGCCGCGGGCGCTCAGCGGACGTCGGCGGCATAACCCTCTCCACGAACCGTGCGCACCGAGTCGGGCCCGAGCTTGCGCCGGATGCGATTGATGATCACGTCGAGGCTCGAGCTCGAGCCGTCGCTCACCTCGCCCCAGATCGACTCGAGGATCGCCGCCCGCTCGACCACCCGCCCGCGGCGCGCCACCAACAGCTCGATCACTGCCCACTCGCGCGCCGTGATCGGCACCTCTCGCTCCCCGCACGTGGCCTTGCGCGCCGCCAGGTCGAGCGTCGCCTCGCCGAGCTCCACCGATGGCGGCCGCTCGATCGGTCCCCGTCGCCCGAGCGCCCGCACCCGCGCGCGCAGCTCCGCGACCGCGAACGGCTTGGCGAGGAAGTCGTCGGCCCCGGCGTCGAGCCCGGCCACGCGGCGCGGCACGTCGCCGTGGGCCGTGAGCAAGAGTATGGGGAACCGCGCCGCTTCGCGCCGCAGCGCGCGGCAGAAGTCGATGCCGGTGCCGTCGGGGAGCGCCACGTCGAGCACCATCACGTCGGGGTGGCCGTCGGCGAGCTGAGCGCGCGCCTGGGCGATGCTCGCGGCAATGCGGACCCGGTGGCCATCGCGGGTGAGCGCGCGGTCGACCAGGTCGAGCACGTCGGGCGAGTCGTCGACGAGCAACAGCTCCATGGCTGGTCGCGACTCTACACCGCAGCACCGAGGCCCGCACGAGCAGCCTGGCGCGCCTTTAGCTGCCGTTCAGGTTCGCATGCCAGGCTCGGTGCATGTCGAACGCAATCGAGGTCATGACGACCGCCGACAGCGCGTAGAGCCTTGCCCGTCGTTCCCCGACGGTGCCAAGCTCGGGCGTGGTCGCGGTCGACGGCTCGCTGCTTCGAGTGCTCGACGAGTACGGCTTCGAACCAGATGACACGCGAACGCGGTGGCGCTTCGAGGGCCATCCGAGCCAGTCGTGCTCGATCGAGCTGATGATCGCAAACGCAGACGAAGGCGCCGCGTACACGCTGGAGATCCAGTGGTTCTACGGCGGGGAGGGCTACGAAGAGGATCTGCACTACAGCGGCTCGCAGCGACTGGAGCTCGAGCAAGACATCGAGCGCCTGTGCGAGGAAGCGCGGCAGCCGTACGTCAAGACCCGCCTGCAGCAGCTATTCGAACCTTGGTTCGGGCACGACTTGGCGTACGCGCTCTTCCATCGGCCTCCAAAGAAGCCGTGAATCCTTCACCCTCGCCGATCCCCCACCACCCGCGCTGGTGAGCCCGCGACGATCGCCCAGGCCGGCACGTCGCGGGTGACCACCGCGTGCATCCCCACCACCGCGTGATCGCCGATCGTCACCCCATCGGTGATTCCGACCCCAGCGCCGATCCACACGTCCTCCCCGATCACGATCCCCCGCGACGTCACCGGCTGCTCCCGGATCGCCCGCTCCGCCGCCACTCCGTGATCCCACGCGAACACGTGCACATCCACCGCAATCCGCGTCCCGCTCCCCACCACGATCCCCGCGCGCCCCCCATCCATCACCACCCGCGGGTTCACGCTCACGTCGTCCCCCAGCCGCAGCGGGCCGTGCAGGAAGCACCCCGCTGCAATCGAGCACCGTGCTCCGAGCACGATCTCGCGATGCGGCTCCGCGAACAGCTTCGCATCGGGGGCTACGAAGCACTCCTCCCCGAGCCGCACCTTCTCGCGTGCGCACAGCTCCGCCTGCAGCTCTCGCTGCCACGGCTCCGCCCACGCGCGGATCTCCGGCTTGGCTCGGTGATACAGCCAAGGCATCCACGCCATCCGCAGCTTCTGCTGCTCGCGATGGTCTCCGTCGCTCACGCCCGCACGCCGCCGGAGCTCAATCCTTCGCCGCGCCCAAGTGCACCTGTACGCGGGTATGCAAGCTCCGCGCCGGTGGGTCCATCTTCGCCGCCTCGCGGTCGAACGCCACCGTGGCCCGCATCCCCGTCAGCCGCTCCATCAGCCCCGCGATCGGCGACTGCTCCACCGGCAGCTCCGGAAACGCGGGCGCGATCTCGCTGCCGTGCACCGGATCGCTCGCGCCGTGCGGCGTGAGCGTGAAGTCGGCCCGCCCCGAGGGGCTCACCGGGAACGCTCCGAAATAGTCGTTCCCCCGCGCCATGAGCTGCTCGGGCTTGGTGATCGTCGGATCTCCCCGCAGCAGGATCTCCGCCGCCGATCGTGCCGCGCTCTGCGTGCGGTTGGCCTGCCCCTGCAGCGCCCACGCCACCGCGGTCCACCCGGCCCGCCCCTCGGCGAGCCTGGCCTCGATCACGAACTGCGGACCGCCCTCGATCCCTCGCTTGGGCCCGCCGCCGTCGACGATGCGATCCACCAGGGCCTCGAGCACGGCGGGATCCAGCGCGAGCACCAGCGCGTCACCGGCCACCACGTAGTAGAGCGCGATCGCCTCGGCATACCCCCCGAAATCGCCGGGCGCCGTGGGATCCACCCCCACCCGTACGATCGGGAAATCTCGGTACCGCGAGTGCTCGCCCCACGAGACCATGCCGGGGCTCACCCCGTTTACCGTGGCCCGGATCGCGGTGAGCGTGGCGGTGAGCGCGATGGGGTTGCGCACGTGGGCGGCGGCGTACACCGGCAGCATGCCACCGAGCTTGGCAAGCTCGAGATCCTGCGCGCGGCTGTCGTAGGGGCCGGACCGCGGGAGCTGGATGTCCTTCTCGACGACGGCCAGCATGTCGACGAGCGAGCGGCGGTCGAGCGTGCCGAGCACCACCCAGTCGCCGAGCCAGCTGAGGCCGATGTCGGCCTTGCTGCTGAGCGAGTTGGCGGCCTGGTCGAGCTCGCGTCGCAGCTTGGAATCGGCCCCCACGGCCCACACCGCCTGTAGGCCGTCGTCGATGGCAGGCACGTCGATCCGTTCGGTGCCCACGATCTCCTCGAGCTCGCCGTAGTCGCTGCCCTCGATGAGCGGCAGCACGCGCACGTCGATCGTGGCAACGGCCGCGTCGCCCGCGGCCTCCTCCACGTCGAGCCGGATCGCGATCGGATCCATGAACTGCCGCCAGTACTCCTGATAGCCGCGCGCGAACGCGTCGTAGGCGTTGCGCTCGGCCTCGCTCACCATGGTGGGCGCGGGCTGGTCGTAGAGCGGCGCGAGCGCGGCGGGCGAGCCCCAGCTCGAGCGCGCAGCCCGGCCGGGCTGGAAGTCGATCGCCTCGCCACCAGCGTGCTTGAGCTCCGTGCGATCGAGCAGCCCCGCGGCGATCAGCGCCTCGGTGTCGGCGGGCGGCTTGCCCTCGAGCCAGCCGTAGAGCAGCGCGGCGTAGCCGGGGGTGAGCAGCTCGGCGAGCGCCTCCTGGCGACGAGCAGCGAGCACCTTCTGGCGCGGGCCCACCACCTCGGCGATGAAGCGATCGCCGAGGAACACGAAGCCATCGTGCTCGCCGGGGTCGCGGGCGAGCATGTAGGTGAGGTCCTGGTCGTCGGACAGGCGCCGCCGCTTGCCGTCGATGGCGTCGAGCACGGCCTTGATCGCGACCTCGCTGTTGGAGATCACGGCGTAGCTGTCGACCTGGGCCCGATGCTGCCGCACGGTACCCGTGGGGTCCTCGTGCACGGTGATGGTGTGCGCCCCGTGGGCGACGGTGGATTCCACCACGCCCGGGATCTCGGCCTCGTGCTCGCTCATGTGGCGCGCGAGCTCGGTGTCGAAGATGGTCTGGTTCTTGAGCTCGAACACGAACGTGAGGTCGCTGCCCTCGCGGAGGTAGGGGTCGCTGCCCATCAGCGCGAGCCGCTCGACGACGGTGTGGCCGAGCACCTTGGCCATGCCGGTGCGGCGCAGGCCCAGCTGCCGCTGGTAGCGCTGCGAGAGGTCGCGGACCTCGGCGCGCTCCTCCATCACGTGCGCCACCGGGGTGACCCACGCGTCGGCCTCGTCGAGCACGCGCAGCATCACGCGGATGTCGTCGAAGCGCACGTACCAGAACTCGGCGGGCGTGACCTTGGCGAGCGGCTCGGGGGTGCCGGCCTTGGGGTCGGGCAGCGCGGCCAGCATCTGCTCGAATGGGTGCGCGGCCAGGGCCGGGGGTTTGAGCTCCGTGATCGGCACGGTGGCCGGGCCGGTCTCGAACCCGAGCCGCAGGCCGCGATCGTGCTGCAGCGCCTCCTGCATGGAGGCGGCAGCGGTGGTGGTGTACATGAGCTGCGAGAGCTCGGTGCGTCGGGGACGAGCGCCGGGATCGAAGGCCACGGTGGCGCCCGCACCCGCGCCCGTGCTCACCACGCTCTGCACGCGGCCGGCCGCGAACTCGCGCCAGGGGTGCGAGGGGCCGCTCATCCACCACGGGCGGTTCTCATTGCGCAGCTCCGAGCCGAACGCCGCGGCCCAGCGTCGCGGGAGCTCCGTGGCACCGGTGGCCTTCGCAGGGCCCTTGGCGGTGAATGGCAGCGCTCGCCACACACGGCCCTCGGGGAGGTCTTCGACGCTGAAGACGGTGCCCTGCAGCTCGGACGCTGCACCGGCCGAGCTCGGCATGCGCACGAGCACTGCGAGATCGCTGCCGGTACGCTCGATGGCCGCCACCGCGTGCGTGGTGCCACCCATGTGCACGCGCACCACTTCCTCGCTGCCCTGTCGCGCGGGCAGGGCGAGCTCGTAGTAGCGCGCACCCGCGTTGGCCTCCGCCCGCAGCTCGAGCGTGACGGCGGGGAGCCGCTCGGGCTCCTTCATGCCGGTGCGGAGCTTGGGCAGCGGGCCGTCGTCGGGGAGCTCCGCGCGCTTGGTGGCCGCCGGCACCGCCTTGCCATCGCCGGGTGGCGCGGCCGCTGGCCCGCCGCCTTCCTCGTTCTTGCAGGTGGAAGCGGCGACGAGCGAGCCGAGCGCGAGGGCACCGAGGAGCGAGCGAGATGGACGACGCATGCGGGCGTCACGGTGTCACGACACCTCGGCTCCGGCAACGTGCCGTGCGCGCGCGAGCGCGCGAGCGCGACCGGGACCACGCCCGCGTGCGCGTGCGCTCGCATGCGCTCGTCTCCCGTGACCCGATCCACGGTCAGCCCCGCGGCCCGAGCCCGTCTTCACCCCAGAATCGAACGATGTCCTGGGCGCTCTCGCGGGGCCGTAGCACGTGCAAGCGCGGTGGATCACCACGCAGGCCCATCACCTCGGGGATGCCGCGGCTGCAGTGACGCGACCACATGCCGAGCGTATAGCCACCGGTGTCGCGCACCACCAAGAGGTCGCCCTCGGTCATCGCGGGCAGCGGTCGATCGCGGGCGATCACGTCACTGGCGAAGCAGAGCGGACCGAGCACCGTCCACGGTGCGAGCGCGGCTTGGCGCGGCCGGCCCTCGGGGTCGAGCACGACGATCTCGTGGGACCAGTCGGCAGGGGCATACGCGGTGCGGAGCAGCAGATCGGCGCCCACGTGCACGGTGGCGAGGCGGCGGCCGTCGACCTCCTTGACGTACTCGACGCGGCTCACCGCGAAGCCGCAGCCGGCCTGCAGCGCACGGCCGAGCTCGGTCACGATCCGAACGTCGGGCTCCAGCAGCGCGGGCGCCTCGCGGCGCAGCGCATCGACGTACTCGTCGAGGCTCGGCACGGGCTCCGCCTGGCCGTAGTCGGTGGGCAAGCCGCCACCGATGTCGATCCAGCGGATCTGCGGCCGTCCCAGCCGCTCGTGCAGCTCGCGGCGCAGCTCGACCACCATGCGCACCGCCTCGACCAAGAGCGGCAGCGGGCAGCCCTGCGAGCCCACGTGCACGTGCAGGCCCCCCAGCCACGGGTGCCGCTCGAACAGGCCCACCAGCGCGTCGGGCGAGCTGGGCCACGGCAGGCCGAAGCGGGAGCCGCGAGCGGCGACGCTGGTGCTGGCGATGCCGCCCGCGCCCACGGCGGGATTGAGGCGCAGACCCACCTCGGTATGCGGTGGTGGGTGCAGCTCGGCCACGCGGGCGAGCTCGTCGAGGTTGTCGAGGTTGAGCCGCACTCCGAGCTCGAGGGCACGGCGCAGCTCGGTGCGGGTCTTGGCGGGCGAGTCGAACACGATGCGCGCGGGCGGACAGCCAGCGGCGCGGGCGAGCTCTACCTCTTCCCACGATGCCGCTTCGAGCCCGAGGCCGGCAGCGACGAGCGGCCGCAGGATCGCGAGCACGGGGTTGGCCTTGATCGCGATGGCATGCAGGGCGGTGGCGGGGAAGCTCCGCGCGAGCGCGAGCGCGCGAGCCTCCATGAGATCGAGGTCGTGCACGAGCACGGCGGGCGCGTCATCGTGCAGGCGGCCGCTCTCGAGCAGCGCTCGTACGGCGGCCTGGATGCGTGCGGGATCGAGCCGCTGCCAGGGGTTGGTCGAGCTCATCGCCGATGGCCTTCATTGCAGGAACAGCCGCACCCAGGCGTTACGGAACTCGCCGAGGTCGGTGCGGGTCTCGAAGCCTCCGGCGGCCACGTTGCCATCGGGGTCCACGGCCACGGCGTTGACCACGTCGGAGCCAAAGCCGTCGGAGTTGTAGGTGGAGGTCCACAGCTCGTTGCCGTCGGGATCGTGCTTGCGCACCCACACGTTGTCCGATTGTACGCCGCGGAAGATCGAGCCGCCCACCACGATCGCATCATCGCCATCCACCGCCACGCCATGAGCCGCGTCGCCGCCATGCTGCGGGGCATCGTACGTGGAGGTCCACAGCTCGTTGCCGTCGGGGTCGTACTTGCGCACCCACACGTCGCGGCCGAGCGCGGGATCGGTCTGGAAGCCCACGACGATCACGTTCCCCGCAGAGTCGGCCGCGATGCCATTGCCCTCGTCGTTGGTACCGTCGGGGCCGTCGTGGGTGCGGGTCCACAGCTCGTTGCCGTCGGAGTCGTACTTGCGCACCCAGAGGTCGCGCTGGCTGGCGCCGCCCCACACGTAGCCCACCACCAGCACGTTGCCATCGCCGTCGGTCGCGATCCCGTGCCCCTCGTCGTCTTGGTTGCTGGCACCCGCTGCGGTGCGGGTCCACTGCATCGCGCCGGCGGAGTCGTACTTGCGCACCCACACGTCGCGCTGGGCGGCCGCGGTGGTGACGTAGCCGGCCACCAGCACGTTGCCCGCGGGGTCGATCGCAATCCCGCGGACCTCGTCGTCGTCGTGCGCGGTCCCGTCGAAGGTCTGGGTCCACTCGGTGGCGCCGGCGGGCGAGTAGCGGCGCACCCATGCGTCGCGGCCATCGTCGAGGGTATAGGTGGAGCCGCCCACGAGGATGTCGTCGTCGGCCGCCACCGCCACGGACCAGCCGATGTCGGAGGTCACGCTGTGGAAGGTCTGCGTCCACTGCGGGGCGCCGGCGGGCGAGTACTTGCGCACCCATACGTCGTCACCTTGGTCCGCATCGTAGGTCTCACCCGCCACGATCACATTGCCGGCCGAGTCGCAGGCCACGCCGTGGATCTCGTCGGAGTTGTCGTCCGGTCCGTTGTAGGTGTCGGTCCACAGCCCTGCATGGGTGCAATCGGAATCGCACTCGTCGCCCTCCATGGCGTCGCCGTCGTCGCACAGCTCCGAGTTGACGATCTGCGGAAAGCCGTCACCGCACGTGGGCGGGGCGCAGAGCTCGGTGCATTCGTCGTCGTTGTCGTCGTCGGCGTCGTCGCACTGCTCCACGCCGGATTGCACGGTTCCGTCGCCGCAGGACGCCGCGGTGCAGTCGGGCTTGCACGCGCCGTCGTCCGCGTTGGCCTCGCCATCGTCGCACTCCTCGGGCTCCTGGATCATGCCGTCGCCGCACGCCGCGGGCAGCAGGCACGCGTTGCTGCAACCGTCGTCGTCCACGTCGTTGCCGTCGTCGCAGGCTTCCACGCCCTCGAGCACGAGCCCGTCACCGCACACGGCCACGATGCAGGCGAGCGTGCAGGTGGCGGTGTCGGCATTGTCCGGGCCGTCGTCGCACTCCTCGCCCGGCTCGAGGATCCCGTTGCCGCACTCCGGGGTGCTGCCGGTGGTCTCGTCGGCGGAGGTGCTCGAGGACGAGGAGCTCTCGCCTGCTTCGGTGGATGTGCCGGTGGTCGAGGTGGTCGAGGTGCCACCGCCGTCACCGAGCGCAGCGTCGTCGCCGGCGGGGCATGCGGTGGTGAGCAGGAGTCCGGCAGCAGCGAGCCCGGGGCGCAAGCGCATGCGGGAGAGGGTACATGACTTGGCCGAGCGAGGGCCGGGTGCCGCTCACCTGACATCGAACGTGGACTGCGGCTCCACGCTCATGGCTCCTCGATCCCCGCCGCCACGCGCGATACCCACGCGGAGCTGTCGGTGCAGGTGTTGGTATCGCGATGCTTCCTGAACCTGCCGAGACAGTGAAGCGCCTGCTCGCGCGTCTCGATGTTGGGATCCCGTGAGCAATCCTCCAGTCGCTTGCGCTTGGCGACCTCCCATAGGCCGCTCGTGGGGTAGCCGAGCAGGCTCCCCTCGGGAGGGAGCAACGCGCAGCCGCTGCACGCCGCTACGAGAGCAAGGAGACTTACGCGACCCAGCCACCGCCATCGAGAGGGGCAGGCGAGCGTGGCGGTCGAGGAGCTCGGGGACTCGTTCATATCGATGTGCACCTTCTCTTCGGGATAGTGTCGGGCCACGCCGAAATTGGACGGGGTGCCCGAGAAAAAGTCGGCTTTCATCCGAGCTTCGAACGCTTGTGCGCAACTGCAGGAGCCGGCGACAACTCCTGTTGCCAGCACTACGCGCGCGCCTTGGTCATATCCGAAGAAGTGTTCGGCTCCCGCACTGTCAGGATCCCGTTCATGCTCTCGAATTTCGGCTTCCTACTATTGCGCCAGGGCAAGCTGGAAGAAGCGCACGCTCACCACGATCTGGTGGGCACACCCTACGACCTCGCCCCGCTGCTGCGGCAGGTCGCTCGCGTTCAGCTCGACCTCGCGGTCCTCGATGATGTGCGTCGCTGAAACGAGCTACGAGCTGCATCGGAGGGCGGCCACGACGTCCTTCACCGGCGGCACCCCGGTGAGCCGGCCTTCACCGTCGCGGTAGAGCCGGCAGTGAGCGCCCCCGGGTCCGAGTGCGTCGAAGATGTCGCGGCCATCGACGAGCACCGTCGGCGAGCCACGGCCCCGTGCGTGCGCGGGGATCGAGGGGTCGTTCGCGTCGTGCTCGAGCCACTCCGGAGGCAGCCCCACCTCGCCGAACGCCTCCCGCAGAACCTCGCGTGTGGAGCCGAGGCGATGACGCTGGGAAAGGACATCGACTGGCTCGAGCCGCCGGACTACTGCGAGGACCAAGAACCGCCTCCATGCCCGTGACCTCCAGTCGCATGCACCCACGAGCGGTGCTCGGCGTGGTCGAGGTGGCCCTGCTGGCGACTGGGGGTAGGCCAAGGATCAGGGCTCGCGGCCGGCTCGTCCTCGAGCACGGGGTGCGCGTAACGCGATGCGCGTGAATTGCGCAGAATGGCTCCGGTTGTCGCTGCCCGGGGTATCCGACGGCGGATCCGGATCCGGTCGCTGATGCCTTCGGGGCATGCGGAGGTGGCACCGGGCGGCGATGCCGATACGGACATCCGCTCCTCACGGTTTTCATTGTCCGATCGAGGGCGCCTCGACTGATATCGAGAGACGGCTCCTCCCGGCTCGGATCATGGATTTACCCGCATGCTCAGCATGACCCACCCTGCCGTCCGCGCTGCCCCCCTCATGACGAAACCGACCGATGCTGGGCATGCCGCCATGCTCCAAGGCATGGTGGGGCTCATCGAGGCCATGAAGTGCCGACCGCTGGGCCCTGCCGAAGCGGAGGTCGCATCGGGCTCGATGCTGCCACCCAGCCACGGGGTCCAGGACGAGCTCGTAGAGGCGGCGCGGCGGGCCCTCGAGCTGCCCGCGCTGGACGGCGGACACCATCCTCCGAGCGCGCTCGAGCGGGGGGACGTCGTCGGCCGTCACGTCGTGCTGCAGAAGCTCGGTGCCGGTGGCATGGGGGTCGTCTACGCCGCCTACGACCCCGAGCTCGACCGCAAGGTTGCCCTCAAGCTGCTCTTGCCAGGCTCGGTCGGTAGCAACGGCCGTACCCGCCTGCTGCGCGAGGCCCAGGCGCTGGGCAAGCTCGCACATCCCAACGTCGTCGCCATCCACGATGTCGGCACCGTTGGCGAGCAGGTGTGGCTTGCCATGGAATTCGTGCAAGGTGAGACGCTCGGCGCTTGGCTCAAGACGCCGCGCCGCTGGCAGGACGTGCTCGAGATCATGCGCGAGGCCGGCAAGGGTTTGGTCGCAGCCCACGCCGCGGGCCTGCTGCACCGCGACTTCAAGCCCGACAACGTGATGGTCGGTGACGACGGTCGCGTGAGGGTGATGGATTTCGGCCTCGCCCGCGCGCGCCCGACCGAGATGTCGGTCGACCCCGAGGAATCGCAGGCCCTACCGGCGGTCGATGCGTTGAAGCAGCAGGTCACCATGGCCGGCTCGATCGTCGGCACACCCGGGTACATGGCACCCGAGCAGATCTGTGGCGAGGAGCTCACGGCCGCCGCCGACCAGTTCGCGTTCTGCGTCGCGCTTTGGGAGGTGCTCTATGCCGAGCGGCCGTTCGGCGGGGAGACGGCGATGGAGAGCTTCGCCAACGTCCTCGCCGGCCGATTGCGGACACCCACTAACGGTCGAGCCGTTCCGGGCTGGTTGCGCCGCGTGTGCCAGCGGGGGCTGTCGGTGGACCCGCAGCAGCGCTGGCCGTCGATGGCGGTGCTGGTCGAGGCGCTGACCAAGGGGCGCGTGCGCGCACGGGTACGCAAGGGTCTCGCAGCGCTGGGTGTGCTGGCGGTGATCGGGGTGGGCGTCGAGGGGTACCAAAGATACGACGTCATGCAGCAAGCGGCGGCCTGCGAGGCCAGCGGCGCCGAGATCGAGACCGCGTGGAACCCCGAGCACGAGCACGCGTTGCGGGAGGCGTTCTTGGCCACCGGGGTGAGCCATGCGCGGACGACGGCCGACAAGGTGCTGCCGTGGATCGATCGCGCGGCCGCGGATTGGGCGGAGCACCACACCCTTGCGTGCATCCGGACGGTGGAGCAGCGCTGGAAGGCCGATACGTTCGACCGCGCGAGCTGGTGCCTGGAGGACCGCAAGCTCGCGCTCGAGTCGCTCGTGCGGGTGCTGTCCGACGCTGACGACACCACCGTTCAGCGCGCCGTGTCGATCGTCGCCACGCTCGAGCCCAGCGCCCCGTGCTTGGACGAGGGCTCGCTCGAGCGCATGCCGCCGCCCCCGGCCGAGCAGGACCAGGCCCGGATCGCCGAAGTACGCCGCCGGCTCGCCACCGTGGCTGCGCTCTGGTGGGTCGGCGACAATCAAGCGGGCCTCGCGATGATCGACGAGCTCCGCAGCGAGGTGTCCGAGCTCGAGTGGGCGCCGTTGTCGGTCAGGACCAGCACCCTCGAGAGCGAGCTGCTCGAGAGCGCCGGATCATTCGAACGCGCCGAAGCGGTGGGCATCGCCGGTTACATGCAGGCCGCCGAGGCGGGCGCGTGGGGAGATGCGGCGGACCAGGCCTCGCAGCTCGCATACCTCGTGGGCTACACGCTCGCACGGCCAGCCGACGGGCGCGTGTGGGCCCAGCACGCCGCGGTCGCGGCCTCGTACGCTTCCGATCCGCTCGGCCTGCGCGAGTCGCAGCGCCTCACCGACCTCGCCGGAGTCGCGCTCGCCACCGGCTCCTACGACGAGGCGGGCGCGCTCTACGAGCGTGCGCTCGAGCCCGTACGCGCCGCGCTCGGTCCCGAGCACCTCAACGTCGGTCGCGGCCTCGCCAACATCGGCGTGGTCGCGTTCTCGAGGGGCTCCCTCGCCGAGGCCCGCCTAGCCTTCGAGCAGGCGCTCGCGATCCTCGAGAATGCGCTCGGCCCCGAGCACCCCGACCTCGCGATCGTGCTCGGCAACCTCGGGGCCGTCGTCTTCGAGGAGGGCGACTACCCCGAGGCGCTCGCGATCTACGAGCGAGTGTTCGCAATCGAGAGCGCCACGCGGCCACCCACGCACCCCAGCCTCGCCGCGAGCCTCGACAACCTCGCGCTCGTACACAATGCGATGGGTGAGCACGAGCGGGCGTTCGCGCTGCAAGAGCGGGCCATCGCGCTGTGGAAGGAGACCGTCGGCGTGCGGCACCCGAGCCTGGCGCTCAGCTACAACAACCTCGGGGCGATCGAGCTCGAGCGTGGCCGGTTCGGCGAGGCGCAGCAGGCCTACGAGCTCGCGGTCGAGCTCTACCAGCACAGCGAAGGCCTGCAGCCATACGAGCACGAGGCAGAATTCGCCCTGGCCAAGCTCCTGATACAAACCGGAGGGGATCGAGCACGTGCGCTGACACTGGCACGAAGCGCGCTCGATGGCCTACGAGCTCTTGGGTCGGACAAGGTCGAGGAGGTCGGCGAGCTCGAGGCGTGGCTCGCCGAGACGGGGCTCCTCGCCTCACCATGAGCTCCGTCCTGGTGACTCCGGAGGATCGTGATCGTGCCATCAGCCGGAAGTGCCTGCGCGACCACCTCGCGCACATTCGATCCGCTGCCGCAGCTCCGCCGGCGTGACGAACGGCAATGGCGGCGCCTGGCCCTCCAGGCTATGAACAATCTCCGCGATTGTTGCGTTCGCCGGCGCAGCCCGCCCCTGCGCGCGGCAGAGCGCCGCGATCGCCCCATTGAGCTCGTCGATCTCCGTGGCCTTTCCCGCATCGAGATCCTGCAGCGTGCTCGAGCGGGCGCCGGGATCGGCGGACACGAGCTTCTTGGCCACGCGCAGCAGGATCGCGTCGGGCAAGCGCAGCGCGCGGGCGATGATCGCCGGCGGCAGCCCGATCACGCTCCTGGGCCGGTACCCCTCCGAGCGCAGCGCTGCGAGCCCCTCGAGCATGCACCGCGAGAAGCACCACCGCGCGTCACCGGAGCGTAGCGACGCGACGATCGGCAGCCCGGTGGCAGCACACACCCCATTGTTGAGGTTGAGCAAGAGCTTGCCAGCCAGCACGTCGTCGATCGCGGGGTGGAGCTGCAGCGGCAGCCCCGCGACAGCGAGCCGCTCGGCCAGCCCCCGCATGCGTTCCGCGTGGTGGCCGGCCGCCGCAGCCGCGGCCGATGGCCGCCCGCCTCGTGACGAAGCCTCGTCCACCCCCGCCACGAGCGGCCCGCGGGTGGCCTGCCGAAAACAGGCGCCGTGATCCTCGCGGAACACGTTGAACGTCACCATCCCCGCCACCACCCGCGCGCCGAGGACCTTGCGCAGCACCTCCGCGTTGCGCAGGCCATTCTGGAACGAGACCACTGTCGCATCCGCCGGAGCATGCCGCTCCACCGTCTCGCCCGCCTCGGCCGTCGCGAGCGACTTCACCGTCACCAGCACCACCTCGGCCTTCGCGAGCGCGGCGGGATCCTCGGTGACCTCGAGCCCAGCCGAGGGCCGGATCTCCGCCCCCTCGAGCGTGACCGCATGCAGCCGCTCCCGATGCTCCACCAGCTCACGGCGACCCACTAGCACCACCGCGGCCCCGGCGGCCGACAGCCGAATGCCGAGGTAACCACCGATCGCTCCCGCTCCCAGCACCCCCACGCGCAGCGCCATGCGCCGGCGATGATGGCACAGTCACGGTGCTAGCGGGTGGCGTCGGCCGTCCAGGAGAACGTGTGCCGGATCTTCGCGCACGAGCCGTCCATGTGCTCGGCGATGGCGGCGGGCGGCCGCGGGATCCGGAGGCGACCGAGCTCGAGCACCACGAGGTCGCGCCCGGTCGCGTCGGCCGAGCCGCCCTTGTAGGCCACCTTGGAGACCGTGCCGTCCTTGCAGATCGTGAGCTGGAAGCGGACGTCACCGACGATGGGCTCGGCGTACACGGTGCCCACGTCCATCGCCTCGATTGCCGCGAGCACACCGCGGGCCCACGCATCGCCGGCGCTCGCGAGGTCGTCGAGGCCGTTGGGGTCGCCGAAGGGATCGCCCTTCGAGGGGCTGCCGATCGGACCCGGTGGGGGCGGCAGCGGGCTCGGTCCGGGAGGCGGCGAGGAGGGCCCGGTGTGCTCGTGGTGCGGGCGGGTCGGACGAGCGGGCGCAGGGGGAGCGGCCTCATCGGTCACTGCCTCCTCGGGCGTGCTCGGGTCCTCGGCAGGGTCGGCGGGGACGGTGGCCTCGGTCGGCTCCGTGGGCTCGACGGGCGGGCTGGGGGGCGCCACGCCGGGATCGGCCACCCGCGCCGCGGCCTCGGGCGAGCCGAGCGCGAGCGTCATGCCGGGGACGAACAGCAGCTCGTCGAGCACTTCCTCGGCCCCGCTCGTGCCAGCGCTCGCCTGGGCCATGACCAGCGCCAGGAGCCCGCAGAGCGCGGTGCCGAGCAGGCCGGTGGCGGTGGCCGGGCGGTTGTCGAGCACCGCGTGCAAACCGGTCTGCGCAAGCACGTAGGTCATCGTGAGGGGCTCCTACGCACGAGCCCGCGCGAGGATTCACGCCCCCGCGAAAGTACCGCAGCGGGCGGCCGGCGGCCCCGGCCGGTGTATCGTGGCGCCAATGCTCTCGGCAGCCCGTCGCTGGTGGCTCGGCGCCCCGCTTTTGCTGCTTTCGTGCAATGGCGCCGAGGATCGAGCGCCCGCCATGTCCGAGCCCCCGCCCGCGCCGTCGCCCGGCCCCACGGCCCCCGTCACGCCCGACCCACCGCCGGCCGTCGCACCCCGTGGCGTGCTGCTGTGGGACCTGACCTGGATGCAGGCCGAGACCGTGCTGACGCCCGCGACCGTGGTGGTGCTGCCGCTCGGCGCCGCCAGCAAGGAGCACGGCCCGCACCTCTTGCTCAAGAACGACTGGCTGCTCGCCGAGTACTACAAGGAGCGCGTGCTCGCGGCGGCCGACGTGGTGATCGCGCCCACGCTGGGGTTCCATCACTATCCCGCGTTCGTGGAGTACCCCGGCTCGACCTCGCTGTCGGCCGAGACCTCGCGCGACGTGGTGGCCCAGATCTGCCGCGGCCTCGCCCGCTTCGGCCCCAAGCGCTTCTACGTGCTCAACACCGGCGTCTCCACCGTCAAGCCGCTGCGTGCCGCCGCCGAGGTGCTGGCGGCCGAGGGCATCCTCATGCGCTTCACCGACATCCTCGCGATGGCCGAGCCCATCGAGAAGCAAGTGAGCGAGCAGCCGGGGGGCACCCACGCCGACGAGATCGAGACCTCGATGATGCTCTACATCGCCCCCGAGACGGTCGACATGAGCAAGGCGGTGCGCGACTGGGCGCCCAAGAGCAAGCCCGGCTTCTCGCGCACGCCCGACGGCCCCGGGCACTACAGCGAGACGGGGGTGTGGGGCGACGCCACGCTCGCTACGCGAGCGAAGGGCGAGAAGGTGGTCGAGCACATGGTGGAGGGCATCCTCGCGGAGATCGAAGCCCTGCGCGTGGCTCCGCTGCCGCCCGTGATCCCGGCCCCGCCGTCGCCGACCCCGTGAGCGCGCACGCCCGCGGCCAGCCGCGTCAGCGCACCGCCATCACCACGAGCTGCACGCCCCAGATCACCACGAACACCAAGAGCGCGAGGTCCACGGCGCGCTTGAGCCACAGCGTGAGGCCCTTCCACTGCGCGTGCAGGAACAGCCGCGTGATCACGGCGCCGAACAGCAGCAGGGTGACGGCCTTGGTGAGCATGCCCGCGAGTCGCTCGATCGTACCACGCTCGCGCCCGCCTGCCGCTCGGACCGCCGTCGAGGCCCGTGAGCGCCCGGAGCTCGGTCGGCGAGGGGCGAGCCGCCGGTGGCCCCGGCACCGAAGGTCACCCGGTCCGGTCTGATCCGTGCTATGCGGGTCGCGACGTACCACACCATGTCTTCTGTGCCCCGCTGGACCGCCGACGAGCTCCCCGACCTCACCGACCGCGTGATCGTGGTCACCGGGGCCAACGGCGGCTTGGGCTGGGAGACCAGCCGATCGCTGGCCCGCCATGGTGCGCACGTGATCATGGCGTGTCGCAGCACCGAGAAGGCGGCCGAAGCGGCGCGGCGCATCGAGGACGAAAACGTGCCAGGCCGCGTGGAGCCGTGGGCGCTCGATCTGGCGAGCCTGCGCTCGATCGAGACGTTCGCCGAGCGCCTGACCGCGCAACACGACGAGCTGCACGCGCTGTGCAACAACGCGGGCGTGATGGCGCTGCCCCGCCGCGTGACGGCCGACGGCTTCGAGATGCAGCTCGGCACCAACCACCTCGGTCACTACGCGCTCACCGGGCGGCTCTTGCCGCTGCTGTTGGCCGCCGAGGGCTCGCGCGTGGTCACGGTGACCAGCATGGTGCACCGCATGGGCCGCATCGACTTCGACGACCTGCAGGGCGAGCGGAGCTACGGCAAGTGGGCCGCCTACGGCGCGAGCAAGCTGGCCAACCTCTTGTTCACCTACGAGCTGCATCGCCGGCTGGCGGCGGCCAAGGTCGAGACGATCGCGGTGGCGTGCCACCCGGGCTACTCCAACACCAACCTACAGACCGAGGCCGCACGCATGACGGGGTCGGCCATCGCAGGGCGCCTGATGGCCGTGGCCACCCGCGTGGCCGCGCAGAGCGCGGAGATGGGCGCATTGCCCTCGCTCTACGCGCTGGCCGCCGAGGACGTGCAAGGTGGTGATTTCATCGGCCCCGGCGGGCCCATGCAGATTCGGGGCTATCCCACCAAGGTGGAGCCGTCCGACGCGGCGAAGGATCCGGAGCTCGCGACGCGGCTGTGGGCGGTGTCGCAGCAGCTCACGGGCGTGCGCTACGACGCGCTGAGCAACTGAGCGCGAGCGGGGGCGTGGTGCTCGGCGCTCCACGCGGTACGCTCGTGCTCGTGGGGCTCGATACCGAGACCGTCGAACGGAGCGAGCACCTCGGCCACCGCACGCCGGGCTCGCGCGTTCCGGTGCCGGGCCTGGTGCTCGTGTTCTCGGTGGATCGGCCGCTGGCGGTGCCCGTGCCGCTGGTCGACGGACAGCTCGAGCTCGGGCGCGATCATGCGGCGTTCCTCGACCGCAGCGATCCCCGGCTGTCGCGACGCCACGCGCTCGTGCGGCTCGAGGGCGCGCGCTTCTTCGCCACCGACCTCGGCAGCCGCAACGGCACCGCAGTCGACGGGCAGCCGCTCGCTTCGCGGGACCCGTGCGAGGTGTCACGGGTGCTCCGGGTGGGCGACTCGCTGTTCGTGCCGTGTCGCGACGTGGAGCCGCTGCAGCGACTGGGCATGCGCATGGTGGACGAGCGCGTGGAAGGCCCTGCGCTGCAGGAGGCGCTCGCGCTCGCAGCCCATGCGGCGCGGCTCGGCACCACGCTGCACATCACCGGCGAGAGCGGTGCGGGCAAGGAGGGCATGGCGCGGACGTTCCATGCCGCCGGCTCGGCCGCGAGCGCCCCGTTCGAGGCCGTCAACTGCGCGACGATCCCCGAGGGCGTGGCCGAGCGGCTGCTGTTCGGCACCAAGCGCGGCGCGTACTCGGGAGCCGACGCCGACGCCGACGGCTACGTGCAGGCGGCCCACGGGGGCACGCTGTTCCTCGACGAGATCGCCGAGCTCTCGCTACCCGTGCAGGCCAAGCTCTTGCGCGTGCTCGAGACCGGCGAGGTGCTGCCGCTCGGCGCCGCCAAGCCGCGCAAGCTGACGCTGCGGCTGTGCTCGGCCACGCATCGCGACCTGCGGGCCCAGGTGGCGCAGGGCAAGCTGCGCGAGGACCTGTACTTTCGCATCGCCACGCCGCGGGTCATGGTGCCACCGCTGCGCGAGCGACCCGAGGAGCTGTCGTGGCTGTTGCACGGCGCGGTGCAGCGCACCGCGCCTGCGTGCACGTCCCACGTGTCGCTGGTGGAGACGTGTCTCTTGCGACCGTGGCCGGGCAACGTGCGAGAGCTGCTCGCCGAGGCGCGGAGCGCCACGCAGGCCGCAGTGGCCAGCGGGGTCACGCGAGTGGAGGCGCGGCACCTCGCGGAGGCCGCGGGGACGGCCTTCGCGGCCCCGCCAGCCACCACGGGGGTGACGGAGCCGGCCGAGCCGATCACGGCAGCCAAGCCGTCCAAGCCGGGCACCGTGCCGCCCACGCGGGCGCGGCTCGTGAAGCTGCTCGAGCGCTGCAAGGGCAACATCAGCGCCGCAGCGCGGGAGCTCGGGGTCCATCGCACGCAGCTACGGCGGTGGATGGAACGGCATGGGCTCGATTCGAAGGCGTACGAGCTGGGCGAAGAATGACGCGAGCGGCCGCGATCGCGTGCCAGCCCACCCCGTGAAATCCCGAATGTCTTCCTAGGCTTGGCTCGATTGGCACAGGCTGGTCGCGTGTCGGTCCGCCGCTGAGCCGGTACGCCCGGGATCGCCATGGATCGCCGTTCCAGGCCGTTTTCGCGGGGCCGAGCCTTCGCGCTTGCCCGGCGAGCGCTGGCATGGACGGTGCAACTCATCGAGACCATGTCGAACCGAATCAACGCAACCCTGGTGCTCTCCCTGTGCATGACGAGCGGCCTGCAGCTCGCCTGCGACGCACCGAGCGAGCGGGACGAGCTGGAGCTCGAGGCCTCGCCGGCGGACGAGGCGATGGAGCGAGGGCTCGGCGACCTCGAGCTGGTGGCCGAGTCGGACGCTGCCGCCAAGCCGCACGGCCCCAAGCAGAAGAAGCTCGAGAAGTTGATGAAGAGCTGGACGCGGTGGGCCATGGAGGAGCCATGGAGCACCGGGCCGATCAACGATCCCACCGGCGCGAGCTGTGCAATGGGGCAGGGCGGCCCCGTCTGGTTCCTCGCCGGCACCAGCGGCGGTCCGGCGGCGCGCGACTGCACGATCCCGGCCGGCAAGAAGCTGTTCTTCCCGCTCGTCAACGCCTGGTGGGCGCTCTCGGAGGAGTTCTATCCCACCGAGGAAGAGCGGGAGGCGATCGTTCCGGAGATCCTGGCCTACTTCGAAGACAACCTCGAGAACACCTGCGCGCTGACGCTGCGCCTCGACGGCCAGGACGTGGTCGCCGGTGGCTTCGACGACATGGTCGACGAGCTCTACCTGAAGACCGACCATCCGTTCGACGTCGAGCTCAATCCCGCCGATCACTACATGAGCCCGTGGGGGATCACCGGCGGCCCGATGACGATGATGGCGGCGGGCCACTTTGCATGGCTCGCGCCGCTCACCCCCGGCGATCACGTGCTCGAATTCGGCGGGGTCTTGTGTGATGGCGAAGAGATCTCGTTCGAGACCTCGGTGACGTACGAGCTGCACGTCGAGTGACGGGGGGCGTGGCTGGTGCGGTACCCTCTGCAGTGGATGGAGCTCGAGCCCGCGGATGAGACGCAGTCCGGCTCGGGCGAGCGCCCCGGGGTGGCACCCGGGCCCGCGCCGGGGGTGTCGCCGTGGCCCGAGTCCACGGTGCACTGGCTCGAGGCGCTACCCGAAGGGAGCGCGAAGATCGGCCGCTTCACCGTGCTCGAGCGACTCGCGGCCGGCGGCATGGGCGTGGTGTACGCGGCGTACGACTCGGAGCTCGATCGCAAGGTGGCGATCAAGGTGCTGCGCGAGGATCTGGCCCGCGGCACGGTGCGCGCGCGGATCGTTCGCGAGGCGCGAGCGATGGCGAAGCTGAGCCATCCCAACGTGGCGCAGGTGTTCGAGGTGGGCGAGTACCTGGGCAGCACGTTCATCGCCATGGAGTTCGTGCAGGGGGTCACGCTGCGGCACTGGCAGGTCGCGGAGCCGCGGAGCTGGCGAGCGCTGCTGGCGGTGTATCTGCAGGCCGGTCGGGGCCTGGCAGCCGCACATGCCGAGGGGCTGGTGCACCGCGACTTCAAGCCCGACAACGCGATGATCGGCCGCGACGAGCGGGTCCGGGTGCTCGACTTCGGGCTGGTGCGGGCGGAAGAGCGGACGGCGTCGTCGCTGGAGGACGAGGACGAGCACGCCCGCTCCGCGCCCGAGGACGACGCCCTGGCGACACCGCTGACGAAGACGGGATCGATGCTGGGCACGCCGGCGTACATGGCCCCCGAGCAATTCCTCGGCGCCGAGGTCGATCACCGCACCGATCAATTCGGCTTCTGTGTCGCGCTGTGGGAGGGCTTGTTCGGCGAGCGGCCGTTCGCGGGCAAGACGCGGGTGGAGCTGGTCGCCAATGTCATCGCGGGCCGTACCCGCCCGGAGCCCAAGGGCATCGAGGTGCCGGCGTGGGTGAGGGCCGTGCTCGCGCGCGGCCTGGCGGCGGAGCCGTCGCAGCGATTCGCCTCGATGCATGGGCTCCTGGCGGCGCTGGAGGCCGATCCTTCGCGCCGCAACCGGCGCTTGCTCGCGATCGGGGTGGGCGTGAGCGCGGTCGTGCTGGCGATCGGCGGCTACGTGATGGATCGGGCGCGGCGCATGCAAGCGTGCGCGGACCAGGCCGAGACCATCACGCAGGTGTGGGACGCCGCGGCACGGGAGCGCGTGCAAGCGAGCCTCCTCGGCACGGGGGCCAGCTTTGCGCCGTCGACGTGGGCGCGGGTCGAGCCCAGGCTCGACGAGTACGCCACGGCGTGGTCGGATGTGCGCGAGGCGACGTGCCTGGCGGCCGAGCTCGAGGGTACGCGGACCGAGGATCTCGCGACGCGCACGACCGACTGCCTGACCGAGCACCGCGATGCGTTCGCGTCGCTGGTGGAGCTGCTCGCGAACGCGGATGCGACGGTGGTGCAGGGGGCCGCGAGCGCGGCCGCGAGGCTGCCGCGGCTCGCAGAGTGCACCGACGACGCACGGCTCGCTCGGCGCATGCAGCCGCCGGCCGATCCCGGGGTCCGCGAGCGCGTGGCCGAGCTCCGTCAGCGATTCTCGCGGATGACGAGCTTCACGGTCACCGGTCGGTATGCAGCGGGGCTCGTGGTGGCCCGCGAGCTGACCGGGGAGGCCGAGGCCGTGGGCTGGGCTCCGCTGCATGCCGAGGCGCTCCTACGGGAGGGACACCTGGCGCAGCAAGCCGGCGAGCTCGGGCCCGCGGAGCGAGCGCTCGAGCAGGCGGTGGATCTGGCCCTGCGCGAGGGGTACGACGAGGTCGCCGCCAGCGCGGCCGGGATCCTCGTGCTCACCACCGGCTCCTCACTCGGTCGGCACGAGCGAGGGATCTGGTGGGCACGGCTCGGCTTGGCGCTCGCGACACGGCCGAGCGCGGACCTCGACCTACGTACGGCGGAGATCAGCGATCACGTCGCCACGCTCCACGCCAACATGGGCGAGTATGCAGAAGCAAAGCAGCTCCACGAGCAGGTGGTCGCGATCCGGGAGCAGTCGCTCGGGCCCGATCACCCGCAGGTTGCGGCCGCGCTCGTTGCTCTGGCCAACGTCCACTTCCAGCTGGGTACGTTCGCCGAGGCGAAGGCGCTCTACGAGCGAGCGCTGGCGATCACCGAGTCGGCGCTCGGCCCCGATCATCCGCACAACGCCGTGAGCCTCACCAACCTCGGCAACATCCACGCGAGAGCGGGCGCGTTCGCCGAGGCCAAGGTCTTCTTCGAGCGAGCGCTGGAGCTCCAGACGCGCGCGTTCGGGCCCGACCATCCCCGCACCATCAACACCCTCACCGGCCTCGGCCGCGTCCACATCGGGCTCGGTGAGCCCGCGGAGGCCAAGGCGCTGTTCGAACGACAGCTCGTGGCCACGGAAGCGGCGCTCGGCCCCGATCACATCGAGGTCGGCTTCGTCCTCGTCAACCTCTCGTGGGCTCACGCCGAGCTCGGAGAGCTGACGACGGCCGTGGTGCTGGGAGAGCGAGCGCTGGTGATCCAGGAGAAGGGGTTGGGACCCGATCATCCCGAGGTAGCTTCGGCCCTCGCCGACCTCGCGTCGATCCATGCTCGGCTAGGTGAGCCCGCGAAGGCCAAGGTGCTCTACGAGCGGGCGCTCGGCGCGGGCGAGCGATCGCTCGGGCCCGACCACCACTTCATCGCCGGTCCCTTGACCGGGCTTGCCGGGGTGGCCTTGGCCCTCGGTACGCCCGCGGAAGGGATCGCGCCCGCGGAGCGTGCGCTTCGCATCCTGGACGGGGTCGCCGAGGTCGAGCCCCAGCTCCGCGCGGAAGCCCGCTTCATGCTCGCCCAGGTGTCGTGGGCAAGCGGCGAGGACCGCGAGCGCGCGCTGGCCTCGGCGAGGCAGGCGGCCGCCGAGGCGACCAAACCCGAGACACGGGAAGGCATCGAGAGATGGCTGCAGCAGACCGCTCCTCCGTGAGGTCGGGCGTCACTCCGCTTCGCCCGCCCGCTCCGGCCGCGTAAACCGATCCCTCCGCGGCAGCTCCAAGAAGAACACCGTCCCCCCACCCTCCGCTGGCTCGTGCCGCAGCGACCCGCCGTGCGCCTGCACGATCTGCACCGCGACCGGCAGCCCTAGCCCGGTCCCGTCGGGCTTGCTGGTCACGAACGCCTCGTACGGGTCGATGTGCGTCGGCATCCCGCAGCCATTGTCGTGCACCTCCACCCGCACCCGCGATTCGGTCTCGCTCACCCGCAGCTGTAGCCGCCCGCCGTCGGGCATCGCGTCGCTCGCGTTCCTGATCAAGTTCAGCAGCACCTGCCGGATCTTCTCCGCATCGATGAAGCTCGCCCGCAGCTGCTCCGGAAGCTGCCGCTCCACCCTGATCCCTCGTGCGTTCAAGCTCGGGGTCTCGGTCCCCAGCACGTCCTCGATCATCGTGATCAAGTCCGTGGGGACCACCGACAGCCGGTGCCGCCGCGCCAGCGCGCGGAACTCGTCGAGCATGTGGCTCAGGCGCCGGGTCTCGCCGAGCAGCGCCGTCACGCTCGCGTGGATCTTCGGATCGAGGTCCTGCTCCACTCGCGCGAGCCGCCGCTCGAGCAGCTGCGCGTGCATGTACATGCTGTTGAGCGGGTTGCCGATCTCGTGGGCGAAGCTGGCGGCAGTGGTGCCGATCGCCGCCAGCCGCTCGCGCTCGAGCACGCGCTCCTGCATGGCGAGCTTCTCCGACACGTCGCGGATGAACGCCCCGTACCTCGCCGTCTCGCCGAGCGGCAGCTCCGTCACCGACAGCTCGATCGGGAACACCTCGCCGCTGGCCCTGCGGGCGGCCACCGAGCGGATGCGGCCGATCGCGTGCGGGACCCTCGTCTGCTCGTAACGTGCGACGTAGTCGCCGTGCTCGCTGGCGTAGGGCTCGGCCATCAAGAGCTTGACGTCCTGGCCCAGCACCTGCTCGGCGGCGTAGCCGAACATCTGCTCGGCCGCCTGGTTGAACAGCACGATGCAGCCGTGCTGGTCGATGAACACCACGGCGTCGCGCGTGGTGGCCAAGAGCTGCGTGTACCAGTCGGCGCGCGTGCGCAGCTCGTCGATGTCGTCGTCGGCGTCGTAGGGCATCGGGCTGCTCCCGGCATCGGTGATTGTCGTCCGCGATTGCGTGGGCGGCTCGCGCAGTCGATGCGCGAAGCTGCCAGCCCGCCTGGCGGGGGCTCGGGGCTCGGCGCAAGAATTGCGCGGACGCTCGCCTGGCGCGCAGGGTCCTCCGCCGCTAGCCATGGGACATGCAGATCCTCGTTGGAGTCGACGGGTCGCCCCGCGAGCCCAAAGTCCTTGAAGCGGCAATCGCGCTGGCCAAGGACCGCGGCGGCAAGATCCACCTGGTGCGCGCGATGATGGTGCCGGTCAGCATCCCGACGGCGGTGTGGACGCTGCAGGGCGAGGACTTCTCCCAGTTCCTGGTGGAGCACGGCAACAAGGAGCTCGCCGTGACCGCCGAGCAAGTCCCGCTCGAGCTGCGCGGGCAGACGATCACGCGCCTGGGACAGCCGGCCGACGTGCTCATCGCGCTCGCCGACGAGCTCGACTCGGACCTCGTGGTGATCGGTAGCCATGGCTATGGCGGCATCGACCGGGTGCTGGGCACGACCGCGGCCAAGGTCGTCAACCGGGCCAAGTGCAGCGTGCTCGTGGTGCGGTGAGCGACCGGTACGGCGCAGAATCTGCGCCGGTCTCGTGAGCATCAGCCCTTACTCTGAATCGAAGATTCGTCGAACCGGCGGGTTCGCGTCCAGGCAAGCGACATGTCCCTCATCGAAAACAGCGAGATCAAGCTCCTCGTGGTGGATGACGAGGCCGCGGCCCGCTCGGCCCTCGCCGAGCTGCTGCGCGACGAAGGCTACGTGGTGCACACCGCGGGCGACGGCTTCAAGGCGCTCGGGCAGCTCGAAGAGTGGGCGCCCGACATCGTGGTCACCGACGTGCAGATGCCCGGCATGAGCGGCATCGAGCTGATGGAGAAGCTCCGCGAGCGCATGCCCGGCGTGGGCGTGGTGGTGATGACGGCGTTCGGCTCGGTGGAGAACGCGGTGGCGGCGATGCAGGCCGGGGCCGACGACTACCTCACCAAGCCGGTGCACTTCCCCGAGCTGTTGCTCATCCTCGAGCGGATGCTCGAGAGCAAGGCGCTGCGGCAGGAGAACGCGCGCCTGCGCGACGCGCTGGGCGGCGGCGACGCCAACGAGGTCGGCTGGGTGGGCAGCAGCAAGCCCGCGCGCGAGCTGATGGGCCTGGTCAAGCAGGTCGCCAGCAGCGACGCGTCGGCGCTGGTGCTGGGCGAGAGCGGCACGGGCAAGGAGCTGGTGGCGCGGGCCGTGCACCACTGGAGCACGCGGCGCGAGCGGCCATTCATCGTGGTGCCGTGCGCGACGATGACCGAGGAGATGCTCGAGACGGAGCTGTTCGGCGACAAGCGCGACCGCAAGGGCTGCTTTGCCGAGGCGTCCGGGGGCACGCTGTTGCTCGACGACGTGGCCGAGCTGCCGCTGCCCGCCCAGGTGCGGCTGCTCGGCATCTTGCAGGAGCAGCAGGCGTCGGGCCGCGAGCCCGACGTGCGCGTGATCGCGGCCACCGGGGTGGACCTGCACCGCGAGGTGCTCGCGGGCCGCTTCCGCGAGGACCTCTTCTACCGCCTCAACGTGATCACGCTGCGGGTGCCCACGCTCCGCGAGCGGCGCGAAGACATCCCGCTCTTGGCCAGCCACTTCCTCAAGCGGCACGCGGCCAAGAACCACAAGTACATCCGCGGGTTCTCGGATCGTGCGCTGGGCGTGCTGCTCGGCTTCGACTGGCCGGGCAACGTGCGGCAGCTCGAGGCCGCGATCGAGCGCGCGGTGGTGCTGTGCCAGGGCCGCGAGATCGAGCCCAAGGACCTGCCACGCGAGCTGATGCAGCTGCACCGCGCCAGCGACGAGGCGCCGCGGATCCCCGGGGCGACGATGGCGGAGCTCGAGCGCTATGCGATCTTGAAGACGCTCGAGCAAGTGGGCGGCAGCACGCGGCGGGCGGCGGAGATCCTGGGGATCTCGACGCGAAAGATCCAGTATCGCCTCAACGAGTACCGCGAGCGGGATCCGTCGGGAGTGCCGGTGGTGATGCGGCGGGACGCGACGGCGTAGGCGGATCTCCACGCAAGCTCTCGACGAGCAACGAGCTGGCCGGTGTCTCGGCCCCCAGCACCGAGCCAGAGGCGCTCGATCGAGCCCATCGACATCTTGGTGAGTGTGGTGCGCTCGTTGACGAGCGGGCGCGGTGCGAGCCCAGGGGCTGGAGGGCTGGCCCGATAGGACGACCTGGCACCATGGGATCGCAACTGCCGAGATTCGCGTGGCGTGTGACTGCTTGCCACGTGGTCACGTACATGATCGCGGGCCTGCTGGCTTCGACGATGCTGGACTACGCGGCCTGGTGGGAGACCAAGCCACTGGCTCACATGCGGCCCCTCGACTCTCCGTGGGTGGCGGCCGGCCCTGCGTTGCAGCTGCTGCGAGGGTTGGTCCTCGCCGCGGTGCTGTTCCCGTTTCGATCGCGGATTCTGGAGCAGCGGGGCGGCTGGCTGACGCTGTGGGGACTGTTGGTCGGCATCGGAATCGTGTCGACCTACGGCCCCGCGCCCGGCTCCATCGAGGGGATGATCTACACCACGTTTCCCCTGACCACTCACATCTTTGGCCTCCCCGAGGTCTGCGCCCAGTCGCTGGCGTTCTCGGTGTGCCTGGTCGGATGGTACCGGCGGCCGCACAGGGCGTGGGGTTGGGTGCTCGGCACCCTGACCGCGCTGGCGCTGCTCGTCAGCATCGGTGGCGCTGCAGTAACCCACTGGGGCGCCTAACTGCCGCAAAAAACGCGACGTCGCCGGCCCGGCGGCGCGCAGACTTCGTGCTGCGCAGGCAGTCGATCACCGTACATTTCGGGCCATCACGATGAAGAAGCTCTGGATCGCGTTCGCGCTCGTCACCGTCCTGTCCTTCGCCGTGCTCGGCTGGGTCGGCGTCCGGATCTACCAACAGGCTCCGCCGATCCCGGATCGCGTGGTGACCACGGAAGGCCACCTGCTCATCGGCCCCGGCGAGATCGAGCGCGGGCAGAACGTCTGGCAAGCGCTGGGCGGCATGCAGCTCGGGTCGATCTGGGGCCACGGCAGCTACGTGGCCCCCGACTGGAGCGCCGACTGGCTCCACCGCGAGGCGGTCGCCATGCTCGACGGCTGGGCGCTCGCCGATCATGGTCGTGCGTACGCCGAGCTCGATGACGAGCTGCAGGCCACGCTGCGATCACGGCTCGAGCGGGCCATTCGCCCCAATCGCTACGACTCGGCGACGGGCGTGCTCACCATCGATCCCATGCGCGCGCAGGCCTTCACGACCAACGCCACGCACCTCGCCGACGTGTTCGGCAACGGGCGCGAGGCCTACGCGATCCCGGCCGGTGCGCTCGCCGATCCCGTGGCCCAGCGCGAGCTGGCGGCGTTCGTGTTCTGGACCGCGTGGGCGGCGGGCAGCGAGCGGCCGGGCGAATCGATCACCTACACCAACAATTGGCCGCACGAGCCGCTGGTCGGCAACACGGTCACCGGTGACGCGGTGGTGTGGACGGGGGTCTCGGTGATCCTCTTGCTCGCGGGGATCGGCGGCATGGCGTGGTGGCACTCGTCGCGATCCCCCGAGCCGGCCCCCGCGGCCACCCCGGAGCACGATCCGCTGATCGGCGCGATGGTGACCCCGTCGCAGCGCGCGACGGTGAAGTACTTCTGGGTGGTGTCGGCGCTGATCCTCGTGCAGATCCTGCTCGGGGTCGTGGCGGCGCACTATGGCGTCGAGGGTGACGGTTTCTACGGGGTGCCGCTGTCGAGCGTGCTGCCCTACGTGCTCGCCCGCACCTGGCACACGCAGCTGGGCGTGCTGTGGATCGCCACCGCCTGGCTCGCCACCGGGCTCTACATCGCACCCGCCGTCGGCGGCCACGAGCCCCGCGGCCAGCGGCTGGGGGTGAACGTGCTGTTCTGCGCGCTGCTCTTGGTGGTGGTGGGCTCGATGGTCGGCCAGTGGATGAGCGTCATGCACATGCTCGGCACCGGCGACACATGGTTTTGGTTCGGGCACAGCGGCTACGAGTACATCGACCTCGGGCGGGCGTTCCAAATTGGCTTGTTCGTGGGGCTGCTGTTGTGGCTGGCCCTGGTCGTGCGCGGCGTGTGGCCGGCGCTGCAGCGGCGTGACGAGCAGCGACCGGTCCTCGTGCTGTTCGTGATCTCCGCGGTGGCGATCGCGGGCTTCTACGCGGCGGCGCTGGCCTACGGCAAGCACACCAACCTCGCGGTCGCCGAGTACTGGCGCTGGTGGGTGGTGCACCTGTGGGTCGAGGGCTTCTTCGAGGTGTTCGCGACCGTCGTCATCGCGTTCCTGTTTGCACGGCTGGGGCTCGTGCGGCTGCTCGTGGCCGGCCGCGCCGTGGTGCTGGCATCGACGATCTTCTTGGCGGGCGGCATCATCGGCACGCTCCATCACCTCTACTTCTCCGGCACGCCCACGTACGTGCTTGCGCTCGGATCCACGTTCAGCGCGCTCGAGGTGGTGCCGCTGATGTTCGTGGGGTTCGAGGCGTGGGAGAACCTGCGACTCTCGCGGGCCAAGCCGTGGGTAGAGGCCTACAAGTGGCCGATCTACTGCTTCATCGCCGTTGCGTTCTGGAACATGGTGGGCGCGGGCCTGTTCGGCTTCATGATCAACCCGCCCGTTGCCCTCTATTACATGCAGGGGCTCAACACCACGCCGGTGCACGGGCACGCCGCGCTGTTCGGGGTCTACGGCATGCTCGGCATCGGGCTCATGCTGTTCTGCCTGCGGGCGCTGCAGCCCGAGCGAGCGTGGCGAGGACGCTGGGTCGCGATCGCATTCTGGTCGATCAACGGCGGGCTGATGGCGATGGTGACGCTGAGCCTCCTGCCGATCGGGCTCCTACAGGCCAAGGCTTCGGTCGACGTGGGCTATTGGTATGCGCGTAGCTCCGAATTCCTGGGCGGCGGCATCATGGATACCCTGCGCTGGATGCGAGTCATCGGCGACACGGTGTTCGCGTTCGGAGCCGTGGCGCTGGTCGCCTTCGTGGGCGCGCTCGCGACCGGCCACGCCTACAAGCGGCCGGGTGCGGTCCACGATCGCGTCGGGGTGCCCGCGCCGCGGCGACGGGCCGCGGAGGCCGAAGTCAGCGCGGACGGTTGACCGCCGAGGCGGGCCACGCTACGGCTTCGATGGTTCCGGCTGCTTTCTGTTGCCGGCCATCTGGTGGAGTGTCGCGTATAGCGGTATGGCGAGGGTGAACGTGATCGTGCGCGCTACCGTGGCACCCACAGGAAACGCCGGGTTCGGCGACTCCCCGAGGTTGCGAAGCTCCTCGATGTCGAACCCCAACCAGAAGAGATCACCGAATAGCCCGACAGAGACTCCTGGATAGGGGCGACGAATGCTCCCCGGGTCATACTCGAAGCGATTACCATCGAGCTTGATCGCCGTAAACCCCGTGACGTCACGTGTCGACATGTACGCGGATATCGACGAGAAGTAGAGATTGGGGATGATGAACCGAACGCCTCCCTTCACGGAGATCGTGGCAGGGCGCTCGTTCAAGAACCGCCCGAAGCTGGAATTTACATGCGCTGAAAAGGTGAAGCCCATGGGAACTTCTGCGAGGAACTCGAGTCCCCAGAGGCGCCCCGACTTTCTGTGTTGGAAGCATAGCGCGAGCTTGCAACGTGACTCGATACCCGCTCTCACCCATTCTCTGAACGTCTGGTGTCTTGCCAACTCTGTTCCGGCTTTGAGCTTGGGCTCCGGAGGAGGATCGACGGGCTCCGGAGGAGGATCGACGGGCTCCGGAGGAGGATCGACGGGCTCCGGAGGAGGACCGATGGGCTCCGGACGAGGATCGATGGATTCCGGCGGATCGGTGACGATGGCGCCTGGAGGCGGCGTAGCGGTGGCGTCCGGAGGCGGCGTAACAGGATCCCCAGGCTGCTCCGCTGGGCCGCTCTCGGTCAACGTGTGACAAAGCTCGAAGATCTGGACCTCATTCAGCAGAGACCCGTCGGCAAGAAGGGCCAAGACTAGGCTCCCGAGGCATGCTGAAATCATTCGACTACCTCCGTCACAGTCAGTGGAATACTACATTCTCCGCTCTTGGGGGGTACAGAAGCGGTCAGTGTAGTTTCTTGAATGAGCAAGCCGGTTACGGAAATCATTGCCTCTCCATTGTCGTCAGTGACGACCGCTTCACAGCTATTGCCGTCGTCGCAAGAGAGGCTGATGGCGTCGTCGGGCTGGGATAGCGCCACACGAGCGTTTCGGAGAGGGCGCAGGATCTCCTCGTCGCAGTAGTATGCACTAAGGGTCACCGTCTCGGTTGCATCGACGGCAACCATTGACGACGATGGCTCGAGGGTGATCGTGAAGGGATCTGGGGCTACGACGTAGAGCTGCGGATCCATCGTCGGCAATTCTTCGTCTGGTAGATATGCCTGAAGTCTAGCATTGATTTCAACCTCTCCTCCTTTGGGTCCCACGCACAAGAGTGCGCCCGCGCTCTGGCTGCCGATGTAAGGAATTCGGAGACTGTCGCTGGTGCCAGGCAAGGAGTCACAGCCGGACCCTTCGTGCGCGAGCCAAGCATCCGCATCATTGTTCTCGAGCCAAGTGAGTATCCATAGCGACTCGTTTGCGACGATGGGCTCGCCATTGCTCTTGCTCAGCGTAAAGTTGATGAGCTGACTTCTAGACGATGACGTACAAACGCTGGGCTGACACGTCAGGACGCCAACGGACGGGCTTACTTCTCGGCTATTGCCGGCGATGGAGAGCTCGGCGCTGGCAATGTCGAATAGCCCGACTTCAATCGTCGCTGCATCGTAGTTGGTCGGTTCAATGCTTATCGCATCGCTCTCCGCGTCGATCATCGAATCGCTCCCCGCACTCGACTTGGACTCGATAGCTGGGGGCTCCGTCCTCGACCAAGCGTAGAGCGTATAATCATTGGAGATGGGAGCGACTCCCGGCACGAATCCAGTGGCTCTCAGGATGAATTCGGCACGACCGTCGACGTCGAGCGAGCAATGAACTCTTCGACCGTTCCCACGGCAATCCTCCCCAGATTCGATGGTTAGTAGATCGTAGACGCCTTCATCGTGCAGGTCTAGAAAGCCTGCCTCGATATTGTAATTCTCTGCGGGCCGGCCTTCCTTCGTGCTTCCTTCGACCTGTATCCGCACCTCGGCGGGGCTTTGCGCGGGGATTTCCTCCGGAGCTTGCATCGCACCATCTTCGCCTGAGTCATCAGTGGCGTTGGGATCGACTGATGCTGATGCGAGGTTTAGTTCGATGAAGTGGTCCAGAAATGTAACGGTGCCGTCGCACAGCGTGGGTTCATGGAAGTCTCCCCATCTGTCTGGGCGGCATTCTTCCTTACAAGCCGATAGCGTGACACCCGAGAAGGAGAGTCCCGTGAGCACTGAGATCCTTGTGAACCATTGCTTCATTCTTGCCCCCGCTGATGAACAATATATCGGAAAGCTGGCCGGTCGTCATCTCCATACCAGGATCTGCGCAATCACCCGGTGGGCTGCATGTGTGCGAGGAGCAAAGTGTTACCTCACTCCGTGTGCGCGTCGTGGCGGAATACCGCGGTCAGCATGAACCCCCCCACGATGAGCACGAGCCAGTTGACCGAGATGGCGACGATCTCGAGCAGATAGCCCCGTGCGTGCCCAATGCACAGCGAGATCCAGACGAACGCCAGCGCGTTGACCACCAGCCCACCAACGAACAGCCAGCGAATTATGCGCTCGAGGCGCGTCGCGGGCGACACGACCCGGGCCATGCATGCGAGGGACACGCTCATCAGTAGATAGCCGACCTCCTCCAGCGCGATGAAGAGCCCGTGCGGGTTGTACTGCGTGAGGAGAGAGAGCCCATCGGGCTCACCGGCGAGCACGCTCGGCTGGATGACGGCGAGCTGCACGAAGTAGTCGACGAGGAGCACGAGGGCCGCCATCGCCGAGAGCGTCACGGCGAACGTGGCGAGCAGCCGGTGTTCGTCGACTGCGCGGGCGTGCAGGGCGATCATCAGTGCGACGTAGAAGAGCGTCGCCACGATGGCGGGGAACATCCACAGGTAGTCGCGCGGGAAGCGGGTCGCGATGTCCAGGAACGGGTAGACGATGCAGTCCTCTCGGCAGAGCGATCCCGACAGGGGCGGGGTGAAGATGGCGATGCCGAACGACATCGAGGTCATCACTCCGGTGCCGAGTGCTGCGACGTAGCCGAACCGGGCAAGCGCGAGGCGCTGGCGTCGGTCGTCGGCCGTCTCCGCTGCTCTGCCTCGAGAAGCCATCGCGTCAGCCTTGCCAGGTGCAGGGTAGCTCGGCGTCCATGTCCCCCGTCACGCAAGAACTGCGGGTTCGTCGGCTCCCTATCCGCGCCACCATGGGGGCGTGAGCGCGGGGAAGCCACCATGACGGGAGAACCAAGTCGTTCGACAGCGTCCCAGAGCGGCCTCACGGCGCTCTGCCTCGCGGTCGCGTTGGCGAGCGCCGTTGCGTCGGCCGCCGGCGTCTTCCTCCGGGGAGACGGCAGCTCGCAGATCGTGACGAGCGTCCGCGGCGAGGCCTACGCGATCGCGACCACCGGGATCTACGCCTGGAATGCGCAACGGACCGTCGCGGAGGGCGTAGGCTGGGATCTGGTCACACTCGTGCTCGCCATACCCGCCTTGCTCGTTGCGCTGCCGTCGCTCGCAAAGGGCTCGCTGCGTGCCCGGCTGCTGGTGATGGGGCTGCTCGCGTACTTCTTCTATCAATACCTCATGTACGCGCTGACGTGGGCGTTCGGGCCGCTCTTCCTGTTGTTCGTCGGGAGCTATGCCGCAAGCCTCGTCGCGCTGATCTGGGCTGCCGCGAGCACGCCATGGACGAGCCTCGAGCCGCGGCTCGTGCCGGGGTTCCCTCGTCGGAGCATGGCCGCGCTCTGCATCGGCATGGGAACGCTGCTCTTGGCGATGTGGCTGTACCGCATCGTGCTCGGGCTGCGAGGCGATCTCGAAGGTGCAATGCTGCTCGGCCAGACCACGCTCGTGGTCCAGGCGCTCGATCTCGGACTCGTCGTGCCGCTCGCCATCTTCACCGGGGTCATGACGTGGAGACGGCGCGCCGTCGGATACCTGCTGTCATCCGTATTCGTGGTGAAGATGGTGGCGATGGCCACGGCGATCTGTGCGATGCTGCTGTCGGCATGGGCCGTGGAGGGGACTCTCGATGTGGTCTCGTTCGCGATCTTCGCGGCGGCCGCGGTCGCATCGGTGGTGCTCGGCACCAAGATGTACCGCTGCGTCGACGGTCCGACCGCGGTCGAGCCCGAACGCAACATCGGGCACGAGCCCGTCGGAGTCATCGGGGTCATCAAGGCCATCCGGTCCTAGCCCCTCGGGAGGAATGCAAATGCACGAGAGCCGCTGGCGCGAGACGTTCTCCGACAAGCTCACGACCCCGCAGGATGCGATCTCGCTCATCGCGCCTGGGCGGCGGATTCTCATCGGCTCGGGCGCCGCCGAGCCTGTGAGCCTCGTCGAGGCCCTGGTCGCACACGGCGACCATCTCGCGGACGACGAGATCGTTCACTTGCTCACGCTCGGTCCCGCTCCGTACGTGAGCCCGGAGCTCGCGCACCGCTTCCGTCACGCTGCGTTCTTCATCGGTCCAAACGTACGCGCCGCCGTCCAGGAAGGGCGGGCGGACTTCATCCCCGTCTTCCTCTCCGAGATCCCGGACCTGATTCGCAGCCGTCGTGCTCGCGTGGACGTCGCGCTGATCCAGACCAGCCTGCCCGATGCCCATGGGTACGTCAGCCTCGGCGTCTCGGTGGACGTGGTCAGAGCCGCGGTGGACACGGCGGACCTCGTGCTCGCGGAGGTCAACCCGTTCATGCCGCGCACGCACGGCGACTCGTTCCTGCCAGTTTCGAAGATCGATCGCCTCATCCCGGTCGACACTCCGCTCCTCGAGCTCGTCGGTGACCCACCGGGGGAGATCGAAGCCGCCATCGGCCGCCACGTCGCCACTCTCGTGCCCAATGGCGCGACGCTTCAGACGGGAATCGGCTCGATCCCCGATGCCGTGCTGCACGCGCTCTCGCGGCATGCCGATCTCGGGGTGCATACCGAAATGCTCTCGGACGGGGTGATGGCGCTCGCGAAGGCGGGCGTGGTCACGGGCGCGAAGAAGACCTTGCTCTGCGGGAAGATGGTGACCTCCTTCGTGATGGGGAGTCGAGCGCTCTACGAGTGGGCGCACGAGAATCCAGCGCTCGAGATGCGCGGGTCAGACTTCACGAACTCACCGAGAGTCATCGCCGAGAACGATCGGATGATCTCCGTGAACTCCGCGCTCGCCGTGGATCTCACCGGCCAGGTCGCTGCCGACACGCTGATGGGGAAGTTCTTCTCCGGGATCGGCGGACAGGTCGATTTCGTGCGCGGAGCGGCGGCGAGCCGGGGGGGCAAGTCGATCATCGCGCTGCGGTCGACCGCGAAGCAAGGAACGGTGAGCCGGATCCGCGCGGTGCTCGAGGAAGGCGCCGGTGTGGTGACCAGCCGCGGCGACGTGCGCTACGTGGTCACCGAGTACGGAGTCGCCGATCTGTGGGGCAGGAGCGTCCGCCAGCGGGCACTCGCGTTGATCGAGATTGCTCATCCAGACCACCGTGGTGAGCTGCTCGCGCAGGCCAAGCAGCGCAAGTACGTATTCGGCGATCAACAGCTTCCGCGCGCCATCTATCCCTGGAAGGAGGAGCGGACCGAACGGCTCTTGGCTGGCGAGACGATCCTCGTGCGCCCGGTGCGAGTGAGCGACGAGGAAGCCCTCCAGCGACTCTCTCGGACGAGAGCACGTACAAGCGGTTCTTGGGGTACAAGCGCGTTCACTCGCACGAGGAGATGCGAGAGCTCGTCGATTCCGACTACGACCTGAGCATGGGGCTCGTTGCGTGCGACCCGGAACGCGATGAGATCATCGGCATGTCGCGCTACGACGTGGATCCCGCGACCGGGCTCGCGGAGATCGCCTTCGTGGTGCGCGACGACTGGCAGCATCGAGGCGTCGGCACGCTGCTCATGACGCGAATGAGTGAGATCGCCCGAGCTCGCGGCCTCGCCGGCTTCTCCGCCGACGTGCTCGCGAGCAATCACGCCATGCTCACGGTGTTCCAGCGCAGCGGGCTCGCGGTCCGCAGTCAGCTCCACGGCGGCGTCCATCATCTCGAAGTGCTGATTGGTCACGATGCCGCGCCTTCGTCGGAGCGCTCGAAAGCGACCTGACGGGGTTAGAGCCGATCTCAACAGGCCCGCCGTGTTCCTCGGTCCAGGCTTCGGCCCGCGGGAGCCCACTTCCCCGCCGGGAGCGAACCACCGCGGCCAGGTTCCACCACGAGCGCCCGCGTACGAGCTCGCCCGCGTCGGTCACGGGCTGCAGCGCGATCACGTCCGGCTCGAGCTCTCCCGAGCGCTCGAACGGCTCCTTGGCCGCTACCTTCCGGATTGCCGCCGCCATCTCCTCGACACTCGAGAACCGCTGCGCCGGGTCCTTGGCCACGGCCTGCTCGTAGATCCGCTGGAGCGCCGGCTCGATGCATACGCCCGCCTGTGCGAGCTGTTGGAGCGTCGGTGGCTGGTCCTCGATCTGCGCGGAGAGTACGGTGATCGGTGATCCATTGAACGGAACCTTGCCCGTGAGCAGCTCGCACAGGATGATCCCGGCCGAGTAGATGTCGCTGCGCGCGTCGACGAGTACGCCCCGGGCCTGCTCGGGGGACATGTACTGTGGTGTGCCTACGATCAGGCGGGGGCTCTCGCGCTCGCCGATGGCGACGGAGACGCCGAAGTCGATCAGCTTGATCCGCTCGCCGTCCTCGTCGAGGACGCTGAAGCAGTTCGAGGGCTTGAGGTCCTGGTGAACGACGCCAGCGGCATGGACTGCCCCGAGCCCCTCGCAGATCTGCAGCATGATCGACCGAACCCGGGCCCAGGGCAGGCCGTCGCCGTGCCGGTCGATCAATGTGCGCAGGTCCTCGCCTTCGAGCAGCTCCATCACCAGGTAGACGAGGCCCTCGGGGGTCGAGCCGTAGTCGAACACCTCCACCACGTTCTCGTGGCGGATGCGGGTGCCGATCAGGGCCTCGCACATGAAGCGGTGCATGGCCGGGTGGCACTCGGCGTCGTGAGGTACGAGGATCTTCACGGCGACGGGTTGGCCGAGGTCGAGGTTCTCACCGCCGAAGACGATGGCCGTGCCTCCCCGACCCAAGGGACGTCCGATCCGGTAGTGGTCCGCGAAGCAGAGGCTCTGGATCTCGCCCCTGTCGAGCCGAACGATGTCCTGGTGGTCCGGGCCGCGCCCTCGCTGAGCGAGCTCGAGCGGTTGAGTGACCTCGGTGGCGCGCAGGCGGGGAATCGCCGAACTAGTCTCGGCAGGATCGAAGTCTTGCCGTACGCTCAGCTGGCGCGGTGCTCCTCCCTGGTGACCACGGGCCTCGCGAGCAGCTACCTCGTTGTTCGACGGCCAATGCACGAAGCTCAGCGTGACCCGAACGGAGGCCGGGTGGTCGCGCAATGAATGCTCTACCTTACGTCCCGAGCCGGCGTTCGTGTGTACCGCGGCCCTCGGGCGAGGGCGGGCGTGCAAAGGCTGCCGGCCGATGGCTGTACGTCCTACGCCGACTCCAGGGACGTCACTGGGCCTCGTTCCGACCAGCACTGTCTCGACGTGCCGACACCAGCTCCTGGCCCTCGAGCCCCACCTCCAGCAGATCCACAGCTCGAGCGCAGCATTCGGGTAGCTGCGCGCGAATGAGCACAAGGGTCTGCTGGACCTTGGCGAGGAAGCTGGAGCTGGCCTCGACCACGAACCGCCGCGGGTGACTCATCCAGTGCTCAGCGATGCGCGCATCGATCATCGCTGCCTCCAGCGCGGTCTCGATGCGCAGCGGATTGAGTAGGTTGTATCCGCCGTCTGCCAAGGGTGTCCGCAGGTGGATCACGGCGTGGTAACGAGCGATCTGCTCGTCTCGGGTGGTTCCAACCGCAGGCCATAGCTCGTCGGGACCCGGCCAGTAGGCGGCACCATCCACAGTCCCGCGGTCGCACAGCACCAGGGCCGAATTGGTGCCCTCGGCCGTGGCCTCGAGCTCTCGCTGTACGTAAAAAATCGCGCGCTGGGCTGCACGGCGTAGCTCCGTCGCACTACCGCGCGGAAATCCGCCTCCGAAGACGATGCCGGCCGACTCCGGCAGCACCGTCACGTGGTGGCAGAAGTACTGCCGACACAGCTCGAGCACAGCGGTCTTGCCGGCCCCCGGTCCCCCCGTCAAGACGATGCGCCGTGGCTCGTGCGCCTCGCGGCATTCGCAGGATTTCATGCTCGCCCCCGTCGGTATGCTCGCTACTCCAGAGCCCAGGTCGATCCATCGTCCGGAACCACGGCATCCCAGCCGAACGTGTCACGCAGCCGTCGCCGAAACGCGTCCGCAGCCGCGGGCTCGCCGTGGGTGACGAACACGCGGTTCGGAGACAGCTTCGCCGACTCGAGCCATGCGATGAGCTCAGCGTAGTCGGCGTGCGCCGAGAGCCCCTCGAGCTGGGCGACGCGCGCCTTGACCGGGACGTACTCGCCAAAGAGCTTGATCTCGTCGGCGCCCTCGACCAACGCCCGGCCGCGGGTGCCGGCCGCCTGGTAGCCGACGAACAGGACAGTATTCCTCTCGCCGGGCAGGAACCTGCGAAGGTGGTGGAGGATCCTGCCACCCGTCGCCATCCCGCTCGCCGAGAGCACGACCATCGGACCACTTCCGCCGTCGATCGCCTTGGACTCGTCGGGAGTCCGCGAGTACCTCGCGGCGTGGCACATCGCGTCGTACTCCTGCCTGGAGATCCGATGGTCGTCCTCGTGGTCGCCGAAGATCTCCGTGGCATCGATGGACATCGGGCTGTCGAGGTAGATCGGGAGGTCCGGGATGCTGTGCTCGGCTCGCAGCCGAGACAGGAGCAGCAACAGGTGCTGCGCTCGTCCGACTGCGAACGATGGCACGAGCATCACACCACCCTTCTCGACGGTCTCGTTGACCACCCGCGCGAGCAGCCCGCTGATGTCTCCTGCCGGATGGCGTCGATCTCCGTAGGTGGATTCGACGACGAGGTAATCGGTCGCGGCAAGCGGGGCCGGTGGCTTCATCAGCGGGTCGTTGGGACGACCCACGTCACCGGAGAACGTGACGGTCGTCCCTCCGAGGCGGAGCGTCAGGCAGGCCGATCCGATGATATGCCCGGCTCGCGTGAACGTGGCCGATACGCCGTCGGCCGGCTCGAAGCGCTCGTCGAAGGACCACGCCACGAGCTGCTGCAGGCACCGTTCCGCATCGGCCTCCGTGTAGAGCGGCTCGGCCGGGTGGTGCCGCGTGTAGCCGTAGCGGTTGGCTCGCTTCGCGTCTTCTTCCTGCAGGTGCCCCGAGTCGGGCAGGAGGATCGCCAGCAGATCCTGCGTGCCGCTCGTACAGTGAACGGGGCCGCGGAAGCCCAGCTTGCGGAGCTTGGGTAGGTAGCCCGAGTGATCGATGTGAGCGTGCGTCAGCAATACGGCATCGAGGGTCGCCGGATCGAACGGCGGATCGGCCCAGTTGCGCTCGCGCAGCTTCTTGTAGCCCTGGAAGAGCCCGCAATCGACGAGCAGCCGCACGCCGTCGGTCTCCACCAGGTACCGCGAGCCGGTGACGGTGTCCGCGGCTCCGAGGAATCGAATGTGAGTCACCATTGTGGTCATCTCCGGGGATCCGGGCGCACTGTCGCGGCCGCTTGTACGAGCTCATAGGGCATTGGCGAAGGTGCAAGTCGCTCGGCCGCCCCGATCGCCCTGCGAGCCATACCCACGGAATCGGCGTTGACCGAGATTGGCACCCTTGCCGCCGACGAGCGCGACATCGTCGCCGGAGAGCTCGTGAAACCAGACGACGTCCTCGCCGATACGCTTGTGCTCGTTCCCTGCTGATCGTTCCTGCATCAGGACCTCCCTGGAGCTGAGCCGTGCCCACGGACATGATTGGTGACGACCGCTCGCCGTGCGCTCGCAAAAACTGCGCGCCGGCCCGCTCGAACCGGTAAGGCGGCTATTCGACGTGGGCGTCGCTCACATCGAGGCCTTGCGTGCAAGGACGATGACGTTGCCATCCGGGTCCGAGAAGTATGCGGCCTCGTCCCCCCAGGCCCGAGGCGCGAGCGCGCTCAGCTCACGTGCGCCTGCGGCCCGAATGAGGGCAATCGCATGCTCGATGTCGTCTGCGTAGAAGTAGAGCTCCGTTGGTGCGAGCTGTCCATGCTCGATGGGGCTCGGGACCTGACCGGTGTTGCGACCGAACCCGTTTCGCTCGTACACGCCCAGCCGCATGCCTCCCGGAACCTCGAACTCCGAATACACCGGTGCGTTCACACGCTGAGGCCAACCGAACGCCTCCCGATAGAAGCGGGTCGCGGCGTCGAGATCTCGAACGGCGAGGATGGTCAGGACATGTCGGGTGACGGCCATCGTCTGTTCACCTCGGCCTGCTGGAGCTGCGGCCTCGGGCGCCTGCTACCGCGCCCACGATGAATGGTACAATCCTTGGATGGTGCAATCTTTTCGTACATCCGCTTCGGGAGGGTGTGCGAACCATGGAGGCCGTGCGCGCGACCATCCTCTCCGCCATGGCCATGTTCGGACTCACGGGTGGCTGCCTCGATCCCGGTGATCCCGGCAACCTCGTGCCGCCGACGGCTGATGAGGATCCGCGCTTGCCGCAATTGGCGGTCGATGTCGCCGGACGATCGCGTGTGCTGCATCTCGAGGCGCTCGGTGATCCCTCCGCACCGGCGCTGTTCGTCCTGCATGGCAGCTTCACCGACTATCGCGGCCTTCGTCCGCTCGCGGTCGAGCTCTCCAGTCGCTATCACGTCGTGATCTGGGACCAACGGGGCGCCGGGTTGTCGGAGCGGATCGACGAGGGCGAATTCTCGATCGACAGCGCGATCGAAGAGATCGAGGCCGTGCGCGAGGTGTTCGCGCCGAATGAGCCCGTCACGCTGGTAGGGCATTCGTGGGGTGGCGGGCTCGCGACTGCGTATGTCTCGCGGCACCCTTCTCGCGTGCACCAGCTCGTGCTGGTCGAGCCCATGCCGCTCGATGCAGCGCTGATGAACGAGCAGGCTCCCGAGATCATAGAGCTCTCGTTCTTCAACGAGGGTTGGAACGACCAGATCCGAATGGACCAACTGCTTGCTTCTGGAGGGCACGAGACCCTCGACTATCGTGCCGCGCTGACGCTGCGCAGCGGCATGACCCAGTATTTCTGTGATCAGGACCACCCGCCGACGTGGCCGATCTGGCGCGTCGGGGGCTATCTCGAGCGGCTGCGCAACCTCGAGCTCATGGACGGCCGTGAGTTCGTCCACGACTTCACCGAGGGTCTCGAGGAGTTCACCCCCGAGGTGCTGATCGTGGGCGGCGAGTGTGGTGCTCTCGGCGCCGAGTTCCAACGCCGTCAGGTCGAGCTCTTCGCCAACGCACGGGTCGAGGAGATCGCGGGCGTGGGTCATCGGATGTTCGTCGAACGTCCGCAGGCGGTCCATGACGTGATCGAGGCGTACCTCGATCGGTTCGAGGGTATGCAATGAAATGCTGGGGATGGTTCGCATGGGTCGCGCTCGGATGGTCACTCGCAACCACGGCCGCGGCACGACCCACCGGGCAGCCGCTCGATCTGCGACCCAATCGGCTCGCGCTGGAGGTCGGTGCCCAACCGAGCCTCGCGCTCGAGCTCTCGTATGGCCGTCGGTTTTCCCACGTGGTGGGCCGCACTCATGTCACCCCCGTCGTCGCCCTGGGGTTTCCGGTTGCCGGAGTCGTCGACGGCCGCACGTGGAACGCCGACATCGGCGCGAGCTGGATGGTGCCGCTCTGGCGTGAGCTCGGTGTCACTGCCAACGCCGCGCTCACGCTCGCAACGGCTCGCAACCCCAATGCGGAGCTGGCGGGGCTCGGTCTCGAGCTGGGTGCCCTGCCGGGCTGGTACTCCGCGCGATGGTTCGCAGCGGCCGAGCTGACGTACCTGCCGAGCTACGCAACGCACGTCCGCCACCGCGCAGCGGCTCGCGAGACCTTCCAGGATCGCTATCCGGCCATGGCGAGCGACGCCGGCCCACGCGATGGTTGGTATGGTGGCTCCGCGCACCGGCTGCGCGTGGGTGTGCAGGCCGGGCTGTCGATCCGACGACGAGCCGGCTTCTACGTGGCCGCCGGCTACGGCCTGTCGGCGACGGCGCTCGGCTTGGTCGCGTTCCCGGACGTCGGGCTCTTGCCGTTCTACGCGCGGCTGGGTGTGCTCGCCGCCTGGTAGCGGGTGAGTGCGCCCGCACCCACGCGTTCCGTCCTCCCGCGTGTGAATCCTCGCTCGAACAACGTCCGCCGGGGGCTCGCGGTCGACCGCCACCGGTGGACAGCCGTCGGCGGCTGCGGCATGTACCGCGCCCGTCCGCGATGCTCGTCCATGTCGAGATCGAACGCCCGTCGCCCCGGTCGCTCAAGCCGGCCATCGAGGCCCTGCAGCGCGACGGCGTGATCATCTACCCCACCGACACGGGGTATGCGTTCGGCTGCGCGCTGTCGAGCGTCAAGGGGATCGCCAAGCTGCGCAAGCTCAAGGGCTACGACGAGCGGCACCCCAAGCCCCTCACGATGCTGGTCAACGAGATCGCCGAGCTCGGGCGCTACGGGCACATGGGCAACCGCGTGTTCCGGGTGGTGCGGCGGCTGTTGCCCGGGCCCTACACGATGGTGCTGCAGGCGACGAACGACGTGCCGCGCCAGATGAAGAACCGCTGGCACGAGGTGGGCATGCGGGTACCCAACCACGCGGTGTGTCGCATGCTGGTGGAGCTGCTCGGCGAGCCGCTGCTCACGGGCTCGGTCACCTCGGCCGACGAAGCGCTCGAGCTCGAGGAGCCGGAGCTCTACGAGCGGCGCTACGCCCGTGAGGTGGAGGTGGTGGTCGACGGCGGGCCGCTGTGGCCGGAGCCGTCGACGGTGCTCAAGCTGGTCGACGACCAGATCGAGGTGCTGCGCGAGGGGCAGGGGGCGCTGCCGGAGTAGCCCCGGCCGGCGCCGTCAGCCCCCGGTGCCGCGCGGCCCCCACTCCGGCTCGTCGTCGATGCCGAGGCCGTCGGCGACGCGGTTGTAGTAGTTGAAGAGCGCGGTGATCTGCACGATCTGCGAGATCGAGCGCTCATCGAACCCGTCCGCGCGCAGGGCCTCGACGTGGGCGCGGGTCATGGACCCGGGGCTGCGGGTGAGCGCGATCGCGAAGTCGAGCATGGCCCGCTCGGCGGCGGAGATCGGCGCCGTGTGGTGATCGTGGAGGATGGCGGCGACCAGCGCGTCGCCATCGGGGCGGTCTTGGACCTCGACCCGGAGGTCCTCGGCGTGCGCCGTGGCTCAATAGCCGCAGCCGTTGATGCGCGAGACGGTGACCGCGATCATCTCGCGCTGGGCGCGGGTGAGCGGCTCGTCGGGGGCCTTCATCACGCGCAGGTAGAGGCTCATCGAGGCGTCGAGCACTCGCGGCTGCTGGCTCTGCGCGGAGACCACGTGGAAGATCTTGCCGGCACGGGCGAGCGCGGCGTCGTAGATCCGGCGCAGGCGGCCGCGGGCGTGCTCGGGGGGCACCGTGTCGATCCATGCCATGGCGGCGATGCTCTCACTTGAGCCGGATGTCGTCGACGTGGGTCTCGAACTTCCCCGCACGCGCCGGGCCGCTGAAGACGATCGCGGTGACGTCGTAGGCCTCGCCGACCAGCGCGCGCAGGTCCACCTGGTGCTCGGCCCACTCGTGGCCGATCTCGACGCGGGTGACCGCGGGCTTGGTGCCGAGGTGCTCGGCAAACACCATGATCCCGAGCGGGCCGTCGCCGCGGGCCTGGAACACCAGCGTGGGCTTGGAGTCGAGGTTGGCGGGTCGCATGGCCTGGTCGCCGGGGAAGAACATCGCGCCGGCCCATGCGTCGGCGGCGGCGTCCATGGTGCCGACCATCTTCAGCGCGCCGTTGTGGACGCCGATCTCCACCGTCGAGCCGCCGCCGGTCATGGCGTCGGTGCCGAGCTGCCAGCCGGCCCCGAACTCACTGCCGAGCTCGCCGCTTTCGAAATCGGAGATGATCCCGGCGGCGAGGCCCGCGGGCGCCGGGGCCGAGCGCGCGCGCTCGGCTGCCTCGGCGTCGGGGTCGGCGGAGGCTTGCGCGTCGGCGGGCGACGCCTTGGCGTCGTCGGCCACGGGCGCGGGCTCCGGTGAGGTCGTGCCGCCGTCGGTGGGCTTGGGGCTGCAGGCGGCGAGCCACCCGAGGGTGGCCATGATGATTGGCAGGCCGGGGTGCGGGCGCAGCATGATCAGTAGTCCTCTTCTGCTCTGGCCTCGGCCGCGGCGTCGACGAACGCGGCGGGCGGGGGCACGGTGAGGTGCAGCGGGGCGAGCCAGTCGTCGCCGGCGCGCAGCGACAGGAGCTGCAGCATGCCGGCCTCGACCATGAGCTGCTCGGTGCCGAAGCCGAGCTCGAGCTTCACGGTGCCGCCGGGGGGCAGCGTGGTGCTGGCCTCCACGGGCGCTGCGTCGCCCTGCTGCACGGGGAATTCGAGCTCGCCGTAGGCCAGCAGGATCCCCTCGCGCGCGAGGCTCACGGGTGCCTTGCCGTGGTTGGTGAGGCTCACCGTCACGGACACCTGGCGCAGGTCGTAGCGGGCCTCGGCAAGCTCGATCGAGACCGCGCCGCTGCGAGCGACCCGCTCGCCAGGGGGAAACGTGGCCTGCTGTGGTTGCGGGCCCGAGGTGCGGCTGCACGCAACGAGCGCGACGAACAGCCACGGCGCCAACGCGGCGACGCGCAGGTACGGGGCCAGGCCGGGGGTGCGGGGCATCGTGGCGGGGATGTTACATGGGGCCGCCGGGTGCGGATACGTGAGCGGCCGAGGATCGGGCCTGCTAGCGTAGGGGTGGTTGGATCCTTCCCCCGAAGGCGAGGCGGTGGGTGCCCACGACGTAGTGAGGGCCGTCCGCAAGGAACGGCTCCGCGTGGTGCTGTTCGACGAGGAGCCCACGGAGCGACGCATCGGGCGCTACCGGGTGATTGGGACGCTTGGTCGCGGTGGCATGGGAACGGTGCTCGAGGCCGTGGACGATGCGCTCGAGCGGCGGGTGGCGCTCAAGCTCTTGCACCATGACGTGCCCGCGCGCGACCGGGGCCGGCTGCTCCGCGAAGCGCGGGCGCTGGCCCGGCTGTCGCACCCCAACGTGGTGCAGGTGCACGACGTGGGAGAGAGCCCGCTGCCGTTCATCGCGATGAAGCTGGTGCGCGGGAAGACGCTGGCCGAGTGGCAACGCGCGCGTCCGCCGTGGCGCGCGTGTGTGCGGGCCTATCTGCAGGCCGGGCGCGGGCTCGCGGCTGCCCACGCCAAGCGCCTGGTCCACCGCGACTTCAAGCCGAGCAACTGCCTCATCGACGACGAAGGGCGCGTGCGCGTGATGGACTTCGGGCTCGCGCGTGCGCTCGACCTCGGCGCGCCCTCCGACCACCACGACCAGACGCCGCGGCCCCACGCGTGGCCCGACGCCCGCAGCTGCGACTCCACGCTGACCGATGAGGGCACGGTGCTCGGCACGCTGGCCTACATGTCGCTCGAGCAGCTGCGGGGCGAGGAGGCCGATGCACGCAGCGATCAATTCGGGTTCTGCGTGGCGCTGTGGGAGGCGCTCCACGGCGAGCGCCCGTTCGCAGGGAGCACCCCGGCGGCGCTGGAGCGCGCGCTGCTGCGCGAGCAGGTACGGGCGCCGCCGCGAGGCCGTCGCGTGCCGCTCGCGCTGCGGCGGGTGCTGCGGCGCGGGCTTGCGGCGGATCCGGCTCGGCGCTGGCCCACGATGGACGAGCTGCTCGCGGCGCTCGAGCAGCTGATGCGACCGCGCCGGTACGGACGGCTGACGCTCGCGACCGTGCTCGGGATCCTTTGCATCGCGGGGGCCGGCGTGTGGCACGAGCTCGCGATGGCGCAGGCGTGCAGTGGGATGGAGGATCAGCTGTTGGGGGTGTGGGACCCCAACCGCCGCAAGGCGCTGGGCGAGGCGCTCCTGGGCTCGCCGCTGCCCCATGCCCGCGCCGCATGGGAAGCGGTCGAGCCGCGGCTCGCGGCCTATGCCGAGGCCTGGGTGTACGCCTCGCACGCCGTGTGCGAGGCGCAGGTCCGCGAGCAGCAGCCCCAGTCGGTGGTGGCGCTGCGCAGCGCATGCCTGCACCAGCGCAAGGTGGCGCTGCGCGAGGCGGTGGACGTGCTCGCGAGCGCCGAGCCGCCGACAGTGGAGCGTGCGGTGGGGTTGGTGTCGCAGCTTCCGCGGCTGGAGCGCTGCAGCGACGTGCCGGCGCTGCTCGCCGAGCTCCCGCCACCGGAGGTCTCGCAGGAGCAGGCGCAGCGCGACGAGCTCAGGCGTCGGGATCCTCCACGATGATCACGTCGGGCAGATCGCCGGGCGGGCCCTCGACCGGGTCCTGCGGCGAGGCGTAGCCGAGGCCCGCCTGGCCGCGATCGTTGCGGCCCCAGCAGCGGAGCTGTCCGTCGTCGAGCGCGGCGCAGGTGTGCTCGGCGAGCGCGCCCGCGAAGATCGCCGCGACTTGGGCACCGCCCATGTCGAGCGGCTCGGCGTCGATCGGCCGCTCGTCGTCGCCGATGTGGAGCGACGAGGCCAGGCCGAGCTGGCCTTGGCTGGCGTCGCCCCAGCAGCGCAGCTCGCCCGCGACGAGCAGGGCGCAGGTGTGCTTCGAGCCGGCCGCGAGCTCGATGGCCTCGCCGCCGAGCGCCACGTCTCCGGCCATCGCGGGGGTCTCGTCGTCGCCGATCGTGTGGGTATCGCCGTAGCCGAGGCGCCCGTCGGCGCCGCGGCCCCAGCAGCGGACGGCGCCGGTGGTGAGGCGGGCGCAGGTGTGATCCGAGCCCGCGACCACCTGCGTGGCCGCGCCGCCCAGCACGACGTCGCCCAGGCTCGCGGGCACCGGGGTGCCGGCGACCGCCTGCCCGCGTCCGAGCTGTCCCGCGTCGTCGAGGCCCCAGCAGCGGACGGCGCCCTCGGACAGGCGCGCGCAGGCGTGGGCCGCCCCCACCGCGATCTCCACCGCGGTCTCGCCCAGGATCACGTCGCCGGGCGGGTGCGAGCCCGGCAGCGCGCCGCGGCCGAGCTGGCCCTCGTCGCCACGGCCCCAGCACTGCACGCGGCCGTCGTCGAGCAGCGCGCAGGCGAAGCCCTTGCCGGCCGCGAGCTGCACGGCGGCGCCCGTCAGCGGCACCACGGCGGCCACACCCGCGGCGGCCGGGGTCTCGTCGTCGCCGATGGCCGCGGTGCCGGGCAGCCCCAGCTCGCCCGCGGTGTTGAGACCGAAGGCCCGCACGCTGCCATCGTCGAGCACCGCGAAGCTCTGCGCGCCGTTGGTGGCCACCATCCCGGCCGGGCCGCCGAGCGCGAGCGGCTCGAGCGCGAGCGGCTCGAGCTCGTCGGTGGCCAGCGCTCGACCGAGGCCGAGCCGGCCGCCGTCGCCATTGCCCCAGCACTTGGCCGCGCCCGACACCAGGGTGACGCAGGTGGTGCGATCGCCCAGCGAGACGAAGCTCGGCTCGTCGCCCACGGCGAGCTCGGCTTCGCGTAGCGCGAGGGGCTCGTCGTGCGAGCCGGCTGCGGGCGAGCACCCGGCGAGCAGCAGCCACGAGAGCAGGCCGGCCTGCGCGCCCACGGCTGGACGGATGGAGAAGGCAGAAGAACGAGAGTGGTGATAGGGGACGCAGCGCATCGGTCGGCTCCTGCAGCCGAAGGCGTGTAGCTGCGAGCCGCCGAGACGCTCGGGTCCCGGGAGCACCACATCGGGTGCTCGGACCGCGTCGCTCGGTGGGGGGACCTCATCCCCGCCCCGCAAGAGTCGCCCTCGACCTGCGTGGGGGAGTGCAGGTCGAGCCGATTCGGATCGCCGGCCGTGTGAATTTCTCGTGGGCTGCGATCAGCGATGGGCGTCGAGCCAGGTCTGGAGCTCGTCGCGGATCCGCTCCGTCGCATCGCCCTGCTCGTGCTCGAGGCGGGCGAGCGCCTGCCGGGCGAGCGCTCGGGCCTCGTCGCGCTCGGCCGGCTCGCGCCAGTGGAGCTCGACCAGGGCCAGCTCGGTCTGCGCGCGATCGACGGGCCGTGCTTCGGTGTCGGTCTGCATCCGCAGCGCTCGCTCGAGCCGCGCCCGGGCCTCGTCCACGCGGCCTAGCCGCAGCTCGGTGCGGCCCAGCGCCCACAAGGCGCGTGCGACCCGCGGGTGGGGGGGCTCGGCGGGGTGGATCCGCTCGAAGATCACGAGCGCCTGGAGCTGCCGCTCGTACGCGCGTGCGTAATCCCCTTGCTGGTACTCGAGCAGGCCGAGGGCGTCGAGCGCCTTGGCCACGTCGGGATGCTCGGGCCCGCCGTAGCGCTCGAACGCCGCGCGGGCGCGCTCGAGCTGCAGGGCGGCCTCTTGCTCGCGGCCGAGGGCCTGGAGCGTCTTGCCGAGGTTGAGCTCCACCATCGCGACCTTGGGGTGGTGCTCCTCGTAGATCCGGGCGTACGCGGCCAGGGCGCTGCGGTAGCGCTGCTCGGCCTCGTCGAGCCGCCCCTGGCCGCGCGCGACCACGCCGAGGTTGGCGAGCACGTCGGCGACGAGATCGTGCTCGGGCGAAAGCGAGCCCTGCCAGATCGCCAGCGCGCGCTCGAGCTCGACCCGCGCCTCGTCGTGGCGACCGCGGGACAGGAGCGCCGCGCCGAGGTTGCCGTGCACGTGGGCGAGCGCGGGGTGGTCGGGTGCGAGCGAGCGATGGCCCACCTCAAGCGCGCGGCGCAGCTCCTGCTCGGCCGCGGTGTGCTGGCCCTCGTCCACCAGCACCGCGGCGAGGTTGGCCAGGCGGTGCACCATGGCCGGGTGCTCGGCGCCGAGCTCCAGCTCCACCAGGGTCACCGCGTCGCGAGCGAGGCGCTCGGCCTCCGCGTGGCGACCCTGTCGTCGCAGCACGCCGCGCAGGCCGTCGAGGGCACCCACCAGATCGAGCGGGTCGGCCTGCGGCGCCGCGCGCAAGAGCTCGAGCGCGCGGGTGAAGCGGGTCTCGGCCTCGGCGTCGTCGCCCTGCTTGGCCAGCACCTGCGCCAGCCCCAGCAGCGCCTCGGCCTCGTAGGGGCCGTCGGCGTCCACGCGCTGCGCCATCGCCAGCACCGAGTCTCCGAGCAGCGCAGCACCGCGTGGCTCGGCCAGCGGCACCCCCACCACGAACACCAAGCTCGTGCCGGCCTCCGCCGCGACCTCGGCGTGATCGTGACGGAGCGCCAGGGCATGGGCCGCGCGCAGATCCGTGGCTGCCGCTTCGTAGTGTCCGAGCGCGAGCTGGAGCTCGCCGCGGATCAGCCAGGCCTCGGCCAGCACCGGCGGAAAGCCGAGCGTATCTGCGCGGCTCACCGCAGCCTCGGCCTCGCGCAGGCCTGCGTCGTAGCGGCCCGCCTGCAGCCGCGTGCGCGCGCGATCCAGCTCCACCCGCAGGGTCGCCACCGCGTCGGCGAGCTCGGGGGGCGGTACCGGCTCGGATTGCAGCGCCTGTGCATCGGCACAGCGCGACAGCGCCGGCAGCCCCGCGACCACGTGCACCGCCTGCTCCACGACCTCGGCGTCGGCCTCGGCGAGCTGCTCCACCGCGTGCGCGAGCGCCGAGCGGCGTCCTTCGAGGCAGGTCATGCGGAGATCAAGGCCCGCGGGGCTCAGCTCGCCGTGCACCCGTGCTGCTTCGCAGGCCTCGGTGTGCATGCCCACCCAGGCCTCGGCGTAGCGATCGAGGCGTGCATGCACGACCGCGCGGGTGGCCTCGGCATACGACACCCCGGTGGCCAGGATCGCGGCGTCGACGGCCTGGGCTCGCGCTTCGTCCCACGTGCCGTGCAGGTGCTCTTGCGCGCGGCTGCACGGGGCCTCGGGCTCGCGGCTGCGGCTGACCAGCACCAAGAGGCCGGCCACGATGACGTTGGCGACCATCAAGGCCACGGCCCACCGGCGGCGTGCGTGCGCGCGCCGGCATCGCGCCAGCGCGTGCAGCAGCTCGGTCATCGACGGCCAGCGCTGCTCGGGGTCGATGGCCATGCCGCGCTCGAGCGCCCGTCGCAGCGCCCGCGGGATCCGCCGGCGACCAGGGGCCGGGCGGGACCGCGGGATCGGGGCACTCGATCCCAGCGCAGCCTCGCCCTGCAGCGCCTCCCAGAACGACGCGCAGAAGCTGTACTGATCGCCGCGGGCGTCCCACGCCACGCCCCTGCGCTGCTCCGGGGACATGTACGCGAGCGTGCCCACGACCGCGCCGGGCCGGGTGATCCGCTCCTCGAGCTGGCGAGGGGCGTCGCCCGGTCGCTGACTCGTGCGCCAGCGGCTGCTCGCGGGCGCGGGCTCGGGTTCCCCATCGCCGGCGCTGCTGCGGCGGAGCTGCTCCACGTTGCGGGCGAGGCCGAAGTCGGCCACGCGCACGCGGCCCGTGGCGTCGATGAGGCAGTTGCTGGGCTTGAAGTCGCGGTGCACCAGGCCCTCGGCGTGGGCGGCCGCCAGCCCGTGCCCGGCTTGCAGGTAGGCGTCGAGCAGCTCCGGCCAGGGGCGCGGGGCCCGGTGCCACTCCCGGAGCGACTGTCCCTCCACCAGCTCCATCGCGATGAAGCTGCGGCCCTCCACCACGCCCACCTCGTAGACGGCCACCACGTTGGGGTGGGAGAGGCGGGCCAGCGCCTGCGCCTCGCGGAGCTGCCGCTTGACCTGCCGATCTCCGAGCTCGCGATCGAGGAGCTTGAGCGCGACGCGCCGGTCGAGCACCGAGTCCCAGGCCTCGACCACCACGCCCATGCCGCCGCGCCCCAGCTCACCGAGGAGCTCGTAGCGACCGAGCTCGAGGTTCGGCAGCGGCGGGACCGGCTCGCCCGCGCGCTCGACCACGTCCCGTAGATCGGGGTCGGAGAGCGTGGGAGCCGTCACGCTCACCGGTCGTGCGGGGCCGGCCGCCTCGGCGGGGGTGCTCATCCCGAGCGGGAGCATAACGCCGGCCCACGGGACCAACGAACGACGCTCGGAGGTCTGCGACCGCGCATCCGGCCTGCGCTTGGCCCGCGGCGCTGCTTCAGGCCGAGGCTTCACGCGGTCGCGCAATACGCGCAATACGCGAAAATGGGTCCGACCACGGCCCGAGCCCTCACCCCTCCCGCTGTATCACCACGTCGCGGAGGCTCGTGGCCCACGCGTCGAGCTCGCGGGTCAGGGCGGTCTGTATGGCCCGTGGCCCAGGCAGCTCCTCGAGCACCTCGAGCAGCCGCGCCCGCCCCCGCTGCAGGCGCCCGCGCACGGTGCCGAGCGGCAGCCCGAGCGCATCGGCGATCTCGTCGGTCTTCATCGATTCCCAGTAGTGGAGCTCGAGCAAGATCTGATGCTCGAGCGGGATCCGGCGCAGCGCGTCGAGCAAGAGCCGCTCGCCCTCGCGTGCGTGCAGGGCCGTGCTGGGGCCGGGGGAGAGATCGAACGCACAGCGGTCGTCGTCCTCGAGCGGCACGTGGGTGTGGCGGCGCAGGTGCGCCCGCAGCACGTTGCAGGCGATGCCGAACAGGTAGGAACGAAAGCTGGCGGCTTCGCGCAGGCGATCGCGCCCGCGCAGGCACGCCATGAACGTCTCCTGCACGAGATCGTCGGGGTCGTCGGAGAGCTTGTTCACGAAGAAGCGGCTGATCGGCTCGAAGTAGCGTTCGAACAGCTCGGCGCCGGCTCGCTTGTCGCCCTCCCTCCACGCCTCGAGCAGCTCCGCGTCGCTCCTCACGGGCCCATGGTAGCGCGCTCCGCGATGGGGGACCCGGGGTCACGGCCAGCCCGGGGTTGCTGCTACCATTGCCGGCCGATGGCGGAGCTCGAGTTTCCCCCCACCGGGGCCCGCTACCCGCTCGCGTCGCGCATGCTGGTGGGCCGCTCCCACGCGTGCCAGCTGCGGCTCGACAGCCAGCAGGTCTCGGGGGTGCACGCCGAGCTCGCCTGGGATGGCGAGCGGTGGCTCGTGCACGACCTCGGCAGTCGCAACGGGACCCACGTCGACGGCCAGCGGCTCACCCCCGATCAACGCCACCCGCTCACGCAGGGCTCGCAGCTCGTGTTCGGGACCGGCACGCAGAGCTTCGTGCTCATCGATGCGTCGCCGCCGAGGTTGGTGGCCGAGAGCGACGACGGCCGGCTCGCCCACGCCGAAGGCGGCCTCTTGTGCCTGCCGTCCGAGGACGATCCGCGGGTCACGCTGCTCCAGCAGCTCGAGGGCCACTGGCTGCTCGAGACCGAGGACGACGCGCGGCCGCTCGCCCCCGAGGAGCAGCTCACGGTGGCGGGGGTCCGCTGGCGCATCCACTTGCCCGGCCCAGTGCAGCTCACCGACGAGGGCGGCCAGGAGCCCATGACCGTGGCCAACGTGGAGGTGGAGTTCTCGGTGAGCCGCGACGAGGAGCACGTGGAGATGCGCGTGTGCCGGGGCGCCACCAGCATCCCGCTGCGGCCCCGCGCCCACGACTTCTTCCTGTTGACGCTGGCGCGGGCGCGTCTGGCGGACCAGCAGGAGCCCGGCCTCGCGCCGGCCGAGCATGGCTGGGTGTATCGGCGAGACCTCGCCCGCCGGCTGCAGATCGACCGCAACCTGCTCAACCTGTGGATCTACCGCGCGCGTCGGCAGTTCGCCGAGGCCGGGGTGGTCGACGTGGCCAACCTGGTGGAGCGGCGCCTCGGTGCCGAGCAGCTGCGCTTCGGCGTGCAGCAGCTGCGTGTGTTGGGGCGCTGATCGGGCCCTGGCAGGCACCGGATCCGCCGATCAGTACTCGTACCCGAAGCGCTGGCAGTCGCGGTGGAACCGCTCGGCCACGATCGCACGGGTGCGCTCGTCGTAGGCTGCCCGGTAGCCGTGGGGGCGGCTCGAGGCGTTGACGTGGGGCAGGCGGCCCGGGAAGCCCAGCCGCTCGGCGAGGCGTGCGAAGCCCTCGCCGAGCGTCTCGAACCGCAGCACCTCGTCGACCCCGAGCTCGCCGTCGCGCGAGCGCAGGTAGTCGAGCTGGTCGAAGTGGAAGCGTTCGAACAGGCCGCTCGGGTGGTCGCGGGGGAGCATCACGAACTCGGTGAAGCTCGTGGCGTTGCGGCGGACCTCTCGCATCACGCGATCTCCGACGTCCCCGAAGCGGAGCTTGATCTCCTCGGCTCCGCCGGGCCGCAGCCAGCGGAGCACGCGAAGCCCCGCGCGCGTGTAGAGCTCCGACGCGCGCGCGTGCCGGGCCAGGCGCTGCTGGCCGTGGTACACGAGCCGCAGCGGCCACGGCTCGCGCACCAGCCGGATCCCGCCGTCCTCGTGGTGGCCGCCGTCGGCGAAGAACGACCACCACGACACCAGGCGGTCGAACGGGTTTCGCACGATCGAGAACTTCGTGTACTCGCGATAGCGGTCGGCCCCCACGCAGGCCTCGATGTCGGCGGCGAAGCAGTGCTTGGTGCGGTGCAGCGCCGGATCGACGGCCACGGTCTCCACCAGCTCGGGGTCGTGCTGCTGGAACACGCGCTGGACCGAGTTGCCCCCGGTGCGCTGGATGTGCACGAAGATCGTCCTGTAGCGGTGCGAGATGAACACGGCCTTCAGCGGATCCTTCCGTAGTCCATTACCACCACCCGGTCGGCGCAATGGAACCAGCGGTCGTCGTGGCTGACGGCGATCACCGTCTTGCCGCGCTGCTTGAGCGCCGGCAGGAAGCGCTCGTAGAAGTGGCGGCGGAACTGCGGGTCCTGATCGGCGGCCCACTCGTCGAGCACCAGGATCGGGCGGTCCTCGAGCAGCGCGAGCACCATCGCGAGGCGCTTGCGCTGGCCGCTCGACAGCTCGCTGCGCCGCGTGAAGCGGCCGCGGACGAACGCGGTCTTGTGCTGGATCTCGAGCTCCGCGAGCAGCTCGCGCACGACCCCGGGGTCGGGCTCGGGCAGGCCGTAGGGGCGGGAGAACAGGTAGTGGTCGGAGAAGATCACCGAGAACCGCTCGCGGTAGGCCGCGAGCTGGGTGCGCACCGGCACGCCGTCGAGCTCGAGCGTGCCCCGCGTGGGGGTGTAGAGCCCGGTGAGCAGCTTGAGCAGGGTGGACTTGCCGCTGCCGTTGCCGCCCACGATGAACAGGATCTCGCCGGGCTCGATGGTGAGATCGATGGGGCCGAGGCCGAAGCCGGCCTCGCCATCGCGGCCGGAATAGGCGTACGCGAGCCCCCTGGCCACCAGACGGCCGGGCCGGCCCTTCCACGGGTCCGGGGCGGGGGTCTGGGTGGGGGTGGGCTCGTCGGGTGCGAGCGTGGGCGGCTCGTCGTAGGAATCGTGCTCGTGGTGCTCGTGGTGCTCGTCGAGCTTGTGCTCGAGCGCCTCGATGGCGGCGAGCGCCTGATTGGCCTCGACCACCATCGAGTAGCCGACCAGCCCACCCTGGATGCTGCCCCACGAGAACAGGATCGCCACCACGAGCTGGCCGAGCGTCTCGGGCTCGACCTCGAAGTGCTGCGGGAACACGAACACGACCGTGGCCAGCAGCACATAGAGGTTGGAGGTCATGAACAGGATGTTGTCGTCCCAGATATGGTTGCTCTGGGCCACGGAGCCCTGCACGGCGAGCGACGCCTCGCCGTAGTCCACGAGCGCGTCCTCGGCCCGTGCGCGGTTGAGCTTGAGCTCCTTGGCGCCCCGCAGAAGGCCCATGAGCCGCTCGAAGAAGGCCACCCGCATCCGGATGCCCTCCTGCAGCAGGTGCTCGGCTCGGTCCTGGCGCGAGCGGTAGATCCAGATCGCCAAGAGCTGCAGCGGCACGACCACCAGGAACGCCGACGGCGAGAGCCACAAGAGGTACAAGAGCGAGAACGAGAACACGCAGATCGACTGCAGGATCGCGCCCGACTGGCTGGCGGCCAGCGAGATCAGCGCCAGGTTCGTGCTGATGCGATCGAAGATCTCCGAGGGGCCGATTCGCTCGATACGGTCGAGCTCGGCCTGCTCGACCTTGGCCACGATGCGCGCCTTGATGCGGTGCAGCGACGCCTCGATCGCGATGATCATGCGGTGCGAGGTGACGCGCGCGCCCGCGAGCACCGCGACCACCAAGAGCACCACGAACGCGAACGAGCCCAGCGTGGCCGCGGCGGGCGTGCGGGCGACGTCGTTGATGGTCATCAGCGCGAACGCGCTGGCCAGCCCCGAGCCGGTGGCGGTGGCCACGAGCCCGGCTCGCTCGCGGGCCGAGCCGGGGAACACGAGGTCGACGAGCTTCACCGGGGCACCTCGGTGCGGAGCTTGCCGAACTCGAGCTCGATGCGTTGGTCGGCGACGTGGAACCAGCGGTCGTCGTGGCTGACCGCGAGCACGAGCTTGCCCTCGGCGCGCCGGGCCGGGAGCAGCGTCTCGTAGAAGCTCTGGCGGAATTCCGGGTCCTGATCCGCGGCCCACTCGTCGAACACCTGGATCTTGCGGTCCTCGAGCAGCGCGATCACCATCGCGAGCCGCTTGCGCTGGCCGGTGGACAGCGCGAGCCGGGAAAAGGCGCCGTCGACGAGCTCGGTCTGGCCGGTGAGGCCCATGCGCGCGAGCAGGCGCTCGGCCTCGGCCGGCTGCACGCGGGGCAGGCCGTACAGCCGCTCGAACAGGTGGAAGTCGGAGAAGATCGCCGAGATGTGCTCGCGATAGGCCACGAGGTTGTGCGGGCCCACCTCGATCCCGTCGGCCACGAGCGTGCCGGCGGTGGGGGCGTAGAGCCCGGTGAGGACCTTGAGGAGCGTCGACTTGCCGCTGCCGTTGCCGCCCACGAGGAAACAGATCTCACCCGCCCGCAGCGAGAGGTCGATGGGCCCGATGCGGAACCCGGCCTCGCCGTGGTCGGGGGCGTAGGCGTACTCGATGCCGCGGGCCTCGAGCGTGCGGATCGAGCCGTGCCAGGGATCCTCGGGCGCCTCGTCGGGCGCCTCGCGGGCGGCCACCGCGAGCCGGCGCTCGAGCGCCTCGATCTCGGCCAGCGCCAGGTTGGCGCGCACGTAGGGCAAGAGGCCCAGCGAGAGGCTCATAAGTGGGGTCCACAGGAACATCACCGCGGTCACGAGCGCCACGAGCGTGGGGAGGTCCGTGTGGACGTACTGGCGCAGCACGTAGGCGGTGCCGGCCAGGAGCGCGAACAGGATCCCGGTGCCGAGCAGCGAGTTGTCGGACAACAGTCGCGAGGAGCGCGAGCTCGCGACGCGCAGCGAGTCGGACGCGGCGATCACCTCGTCGCACAGGTCACGGGCGCGCGGGCGGTCGAGCTTGACCTGCTTGAACCCGCCGAGCAGCTCCGACAGCCGTTCGAAGAACACCAGCCGCCGGCGAGCGGTCATGCGCACCTCGACCACGAAGTCGCGCCGCACCGTCACGAACAGGCCGATGCCGATGGCGCACAGCACCGCCACGAGCCCCAGCGCGGGCAACGACAGCCATGCGATGTAGACCGCGAGGAACGCCACGATCAGCGAGGATTGCATCAACGACGCGATGATCCCGGCGCGGTCGGAGATGAAGGCCATGTTCTCGGTGATGCGATCGCAGATCTCGGCCGCCCGCACCCGCTCGAGCGCATCGAGCTCGGCGCGGACGATCTCCCGACCCACGCGTACCTTGATGCCATGCAGCGCGGCCGCGAAGATCTCGGTGACCCGGTGATTGACGTGCCGCGTGCACAGGGCATGGAGCGCGACGAGCATCGCGAACATGAACAAGGCGCCGAGGCCCGCGGTCTCGGGCGCATGCGCGAGCGCGTTGACGTGGGCCAAGAGCAGCGTGTTGGCGATGCCCGCGAGGTTGGCGATCACGAGCAGCCGTCGGCGCTCGCTGGTCGCTTGCTCACTGAGGATTCCGAGCAGGGTCATGCCGGTGCAGGCCCCCGCGCTTGGCAGGGCTCGCCGCGCGATGATAGAACCGAGCCCGGCCTGGAGCAGCGACGAAACGCGTCATGTTGGCAGGGTTGGCAGGGTCGGCAGGGCCGCTGATCGAGCCCGGGTGCGTGCTCCTCACGGGTGCCACGGGGTTGCTCGGCGCGCACCTGCTCGACGAGCTCTTGCGGGCCGGGGCGCGCGAGGTTCGGTGTCTGGTGCGGGGCACCGCGGCCGTGTCGGGTGCAGAGCGGCTGCGATCGCACCTCGTGCGGCTGGGGCTCTCGAACGCGGCGCTCGACGAGCGGGTGATCGCGGTGGAGGGTGACCTGCGCGAACCCCGGCTCGGCCTGTCGCCGCCGGAGCACGCGGCGCTGGCCGGGCGGCTCGACGCGATCGTGCACGCGGGCGCCTCGGTCGACTTCCTGCGCCCGCTCGCGGCCCTGCAGGCGGCCAACGTCGACGGCACGGCGCGGGTGCTGGAGCTGGCCGCGGCGGGGCGGGGCACCGCGCTGCACCACGTGTCGTCGCTGGCGGTGTTCTTCGGTCGGCCGGGCGTGGAGCACGGCGTGGTGAGCGAGCTCGACGAGCCTCCGCAGGAAGATCTCCGCAACGGCTACGCCCAGAGCAAGCTGGCCGCCGAGCGACTGGTGCTGGCGGCGCGGCAGCAGGGCGTGCCATCGGCGATCTATCGCACCGCCCGCATCGGGGGGCACAGCCGCACGGGGGCCACGAGCAACCTCCACGATCTCGTCGCGCTGGTGATCAAGGCGTGCATCTTGCTCGGCGCGTACCCGGCGTGGGACATCGACGTGGCGATGGTCCCGGTCGACCACGTGAGCCGGGTGATCGTGCACCTCTGCCGGCAGCCGCGGTCGCTCGGCCGCGCGTTCCATTTGTTCCACCCGCGGCCGAGCGCGTGGGTCGAGCTGGCGCGGCTGGTCATGGCACAGGGCCACCCGATGATCGAGCTGGCCCACGAGCCCTGGCGCGCACGGCTCAAGGATGCGGCGCAGTCGTCCCACCCCGAGCGCGAGTCGCTGGCGCGGCTGTGGATGCTGCTGGCGGGGGCGCACGGCCTGTTCGTGGTGCGCCCTCGCTACGTGACCCCGTGCTCCGACGAGGGGCTGGCCGGGAGCGGCATCGAGTGTCCTGCGATCGACGAGCATCTGGTGCGCACCTATCTCGCGTTCTTCCAGGCCAGCGGCTACATCCCGGCGCCTTGAGCCGTGCGGGCCGAGGCCTGGGCTCGGGCGGTAATTAGGTTCCACCGGCACGGAGCTCGGGGTCCTGTACCCGTTGGATCGGTCTCGTGCGCCAGCGTGTGGACGGTGACACGATCCTCGCGACGGCTCGATGGGAGAACCGGTCGCAGCTGATTGCAGTCGATTTCAGCACCCTTGATGAAATCGCGCTGAGCAAGGGACACTCCGGCCCGTGGCTCTGGCCATTCACCCGCCGTTTCGCGACGTGGTCGCGGGAGCGGCTCGACTGCACGGACACCTGTCCGACGGCGGGCATCGGCTCGCGTGGGCCGAGCTCGGCGAAGCTGTTGCCAGCGTCGAGCGCACGCTGGTCACCCATGATCTCGACCCCTTCGTTCCAGTGGTGCTCGAGGGCCCGACCACCGTGCCCGGAGCGCTTGCGCTCTTGGCCCTGCTGGCCCGCGGCACCACGGTGGTGCTGGTGCCCCCGCCGCTGCCTTCCGTCCCTGCGCCGCCGCTGCCCCGGTTCGCGGCCCACCGCGTGCGGATCGTGCCTGGGACGGCCCCAGGCCTCGATTTCGCCGAGTCCGTGGCGATCGAGGCGCTCGCGAGCCATCGCCCGCTGCCGCCCGACTCACCGCTCCGTGCCGAGCGGATCGTGCTGCGCACGTCGGGCAGCGTCGATCGGCCCAAGCTCGTCACCCACACGCAGCGGGGCCTCTTGGCCAACGCCGCCAACGTGGTGGAGCGGCTGCGCCTTCAGGCCAGCGATCGCGTGCTGATCCCCGTGCCGCTCGCGCACATGTATGGCCTCGGTGCGGGCTTGCTGCCCTCGCTCGCGGCGGGGGCCAGCATCGACCTGCTCGACGGTGCCAACCTCCTACGGTACCTCGAGCGCGAGCGGAGCGTTCGGCCCACTGTTGCGTTCTTCACGCCCAACCTCTGCATCACACTCTTGCGGCCCCGCGCCGCGGCCGAGGGGTATCGTCACGTGGTGGTGGCCGGCGACTCGCTCGGTGCCACGCCGTTCGCCCGCGCCGAGGAGATCTTCCGGCGCGTGGTCAACCTCTATGGCTCCACCGAGCTCGGTGCCATTTGTGCCGCCGACCCCGACGAGGAGCTCGACGCGAGCCTGCGCGCGATCACCGTGGGGCGCCCGCTGCCAGGCGTCGAGCTGCGCCTGGCCGAGCCGCCGCGCGAGGGCGAGGGCACCGAGCTGCTGTGCGCGCACCCGCATGGGCTCGAGAGGTATGTCGACGAGGAAGGCCTAGCAGTGGGCGAACCGGCCGCTACCTGGTTCCCCACCCGCGACCTCGCGCGCCTGCACCCCGACGGCTCGGTCGAGGTCCTCGGCCGCATCGACCACGCGGTCAAGCGTGACGGCCGGCTCGTGATGCTCGCGGGCGTCGAGCAAGCGCTCGAGCGCCAGGCCGGCGTCGATCGGGCCGCGGCGATCGTCGCGGGCCAGACTCCACGCGGTCGCGGCATCGTGGCATTTTGCTCGCCGCGCGAGGGGGCCGAGCTCGAGCCCGGCCGGCTGCGCCGGCTGTGCCAGGACGTGCTGCCGCCCTACGCCGTTCCCGACGAGATCCATCTATTGCCTGCGCTCCCCGTGTTGCCGAGCGGCAAGCTCGATCGCAAGGCCCTGCACCGAAACCTCCCTGGCGGCGCTTCGTGATCGACGCCTTCGGCGTCGAAGACCGCCCGCTCCACCCCAGGTACCACCCGACCATGGCCGACCTCCCATCCCTTTCCCAAGGCACGCCCGGCTCGCTCGACGCCGGCCAGCCCACCGTCGATTCCATCGTCGCCGAGCTCATCCACATGATCGCGCACGAGCTCGACGTGCGCATCGAGGAGCAGGACATCGACGCCACGGTCCCGCTGCTCGACGGCGGGCTCATGCTCGACTCGATGGTGCTGTTCGAGCTCATCACGCTCGTCGAGAAGCGCTGGCACGTCGGCTTCCCCGGCGAGGATCTCAACACCGAGATCTTCGCCAACCTCACCGTCCTCGCCGGTCACATCCTCGCCATGAGAGCCGCCCCATGAGCGCACCCACCTCGCTTATGACCCCCGAGCCCTCCCGCAAGGGCTTCCTCACCAATTATCCGCCGTTCCGCTACTGGCGGCCGCAAGCCGTGGACGGGTTCTTCGAGGCGAGCCCGCTCAACGTCTACGTGCACGTGCCGTACTGCATCCAGCGCTGCGCGTACTGCTTCTACAAGGTCACCACGCTGGGCGACAACCGCAAGGCCGAGATCGACCGCTACGTGGCGGCGCTGTGCCTCGAGATCGAGCGGGTGGCCGCGCAGCAGCACCTCGACGAGCGGCCCGTCCGTACGATCTACTTCGGCGGCGGCACGCCCACGCTCCTGTCCACCGACAATCTCTCGCGCATCTTCGAGACGCTGCACCGCAGCCTGCGCCTCGACGACCCCGAGATCACCGTCGAGGCGGAGCCCGTCACGCTCATCCCCAAGAAGGCCGAGCACCTCGCATCACTCGGGGTCAACCGCATCAGCATGGGGATCCAGTCGTTCAAGGACGACGTGATCGCGCGCACCGGGCGGGTCGACACCGAGGAGCACATTCGCCGCGCGATCGAGCTGGCCAAGGGCACCGGCGCGGTGGTCAACGTGGACCTCATGAGCGGGCTCGCCGGCGACGACGACGCGGGCTGGGCCTACTCGGTGGAGCGCGCGATCGAGAGCGACGTGCACTCGCTCACCGTCTACAAGACCGAGGTCTACACCAACAGCGCCTACTACGGCGACATCAAGCACAAGAGCCTGGTGCTGCCCTCCGACGCCGACGAGCTGCGCTTCACCGCCCACGCCATCGAGCGCTTCGAGCAGGTGGGCTACCTGCCGGTGAACTTCTTCACGTTCACCAAGGGCGGCGGCTACATGCAGCGGCACTCCACCAGCTCGTGGCGCGGTGGCGACACCTACGGCTTCGGCGTGTCGGCGTTCGGCCTGCTCGACGGGTATGCGCTGCAGAACCACAGCGAGGTGGCGCGCTACGTCGAGGCGGTGGAGGCCGGCCGCTCGCCGCTGGCCCGCGGCCACCGGCTCACCGCGCGCGACCGCATGATCCGCGACGTGGGGCTGGGGATGAAGCTCATCCGCTTCGATCGCAAGGAATTCAAGCGCCGCTACGGGCTCGACGTGCTGTCGCTCTGTCGCTCGGCCGCCGACTCGTTGGTGGAGGAGGGGCTGCTCACGATCGAGGACGACGCGCTGGTGCTCACCCGCAAGGGCGTCCTGTGGGGTGACTACGTGGGCCACTGCCTCGTGGCCGCCATGGAAGCCGCCTAGGCCCGCCATGCACTGCCTCGTCAGCGTGGTCCTCCGTCGCTGGACGGCAGTGTACGAGGAGGCGCAGCGTCTCAAGCGACACGTGCTGCAGGCCGCGACCGCCACGGGAATGCCGCGGCCACCCGAGTTCCAGGCCACCCGCGGGTTCCTGGTGCTCGTCGACTGGGACGGCGAGCGCATCGTGGGCGGCCTCGAGCTCGGCAAGCCCACCGGGTTCCTCGTGGAAGCCGGGCAGCTCCACGTGGCGCTGTGGGACGAGGATGCGATCGTCACCCTGCGCGGAGGCGAGGTGACTCGCCGGCTGCAGCACCCGTGGCTCAACCATGTCCACACCATCGATCGGACCCCGCGCGGGCTCTTGCTCTCGAGCTCGGGTACCGATCTCATCGTCGAGCTCGACGAGCACGGCGAGCTGCTGTGGTCGTGCTTCATGTTCGAGCACGGCTACGGCGGCGGGCGGCACCGACTGGGCAGCAGCTTCGATCGCGCGCTCGACTACAACGGCCGCTACCTCCCCGCCGCGCTCACCAGCCACCCCAACTCGGCGCTGTGGCTCGACGAGCACACCGTGCTCGCCACGCTGTTCAGCACCGGCGAGCTGGTGCGGATCGATCGTCGCACTTCTCGCGTCGAGGTGGTGCTCGCGGGTCTCCACCGGCCGCACTCGCTTCGCCGGCGGCCCGACGGCGGCTACCTCGTGTGCGACACCGAGGGTGGCGGGGTGGTCCTGCTCGACCGCGAGCTGCGGCAAGCAGGCCGGATCGAGGTGCCGGCGCCGTGGATCCAAGATGCGGTGCTCGCCGGCGAGCGGCTGCTGGCCGTCGGCAACCGCCGCATCGTGACCCACGCGCTGTCCGGCGCGAGCGAAGACGACGGCGGCGACAACTTCGTGGTCGAGCTCCGCGACGGCCGCGTCCACAAGCGGCTCGGCTTCGGGCCCGAGCACCGGATCTACATGGTCGAGCCGCTCGCTCGCGCCGACGCCGAGGCGCTCGCCGCCGGCTTCGCCGGCCACGCGCTCGACGTGTCCGCGCTGCGCTGGGGGGCCTGCTGATGCCCGCGCCGCCGCTCGTACGCATGCCCTGGCGGCTCGACCCCGCGAGCGTGATCGACGTGTCGGCGATGCTCGGGCCGACCGAGTCGGGGGCCGAGTGGGTGGACGAGCCGGCCTCGGGCCTCGGAACCGCCGCGATCCCGCTCGTGAGCGTGGGCGGCACCGTCAACCGCGATCTCGCGCTGGCCGGCCCGCTGCGGCCCACGGCGGTGCTCGAGCGCTTGCCCGCGCTCGAACGCATGCTCGCGGCCGTGGGCGCACCGGTCGGTCGCTGCCGCTTGCTCCGGCTCCCCGCCCACGGCGAGGCCCCTGCGGTGACGGAGACCAGCCACCACTGGTCGCGCCGCGCGGCCCTGTGCATCCCGCTCGTGTCCGCACCTTCCGTCGTGCTCGCAGCCGGCCATGCCGTCGCGCGGCTCGCGAGCGGCGAGGTCTGGCGCGTCGACGTCACCCGGCGCCATCGCCTGCACAACCGCTCGTCGCGGGCCTGCGTGCTCCTGCTCGCCGAGCTCCGCACCGGTGCCGCGGCCACCGGCGAGGGCACGGCGCTCGTGCTCGAGCCGCACCGCTTCGAGGTGCTCGAGCCCGACGAGCTCCACGCGCTGCTCGAGCGGATCCGCCGCGAGCCCGATCCGCGCCCCATGACCCCGGCGTCGCGGGCCGAGCTCGATGCGGCGCTCGAGCGCATCGAGCAGCGCTGGGGCCTCGCCTTTGCCCGCTTCGGATACGACGCCGCGGGCGAGCTCGCCTACCAGGACGCGGTGCTCGAGCTGCGCGAGCACGTCCTGCCGCGCCTGCGCCCGGGCACCCCGGGCATGCGAGCCGCCGCCGTGATCGACAGCGTGCTGGCCGTCTCGCCGCCCGCGCCGCGCAAGCTGCAGCGCCCCGCTGCAGCACGCACGCCGAGCCCTGCGAGCGAGGCGCCCCCGCCGAGCTTCGAGCGCCCCGTGATCGTGCTGTCGCCCCCGCGCTCGGGCAGCACGCTCTTGTTCGATCTGCTCCGCCGGTTCCCCGACGTCTGGTCCATCGGTGGCGAGAGCCACGAGCTCGTCCGGGCGATCCCGAAGCTCCACCCCGCTGCTCATGGCTGGGACTCCGATCGGCTCGATGCCGCCGATGCCTCCCCGCCCGTCGCCGCCGCGCTGCGGGCCTCGTTCGGCGCACGCCTCGTGGACCGCGACGGCCGTCGCCACGCCGAGCTGCCCCACCACCTTCGCCCCGAGCGCGTGCGGCTGCTCGAGAAGACGCCCGCCAACACGCTGCGGATCCCGTTCCTGCGCGCCGTGTTCCCCGGAGCCGTGTTCGTCCACCTGCTCCGCGAGCCTCGCCAGACGATCGGCAGCCTCGTCGAAGGTTGGCGCTCGCGGCGGTTCCTCGCCTATCGCGACCTGCCCGGCTGGCCGTACCGTGACTGGAGCTTCCTCCTGCCACCGGGCTGGCGAGCGATGGCCGAGCGATCGCTCGTGGAGATCGCCGCGTTCCAGTGGCAAGCCGCCCACGCCGCGATCGAGGACGCCCTGCGGGAGGTCCCCGCATCCCAGCAGTGCCGCGTGCGCTACGACGACCTCGTGCACCACCCCCGGGACGTGCTCGCCGGCATCGCCGAGCTCGCGGGCCTGCGCTGGGACGAACGAGTCGAGCGCGCCGTCGCGGCGCCGCTGGCCCTCACGACGGTCACGCTCTCTGCTCCCGCCGCCGACAAGTGGCGCCGGCACGAGCACGAGCTCGCCACGCTCCTGTCCGCCCGCGCCCCCGGCCTCGAAGGGAGCCTGCATGCCGCCCGCTGATCGCAGCGCGCAGTACCTCGCCTCGTTCGTGGCGCGCTACGTCGAGCACACGCGACGCTCGCAGCAGCGCCGCGAGGACGCCTGGCCGGCCCTCGCCGACGCTCGCTCGTCCCAGGGCTGGTCCTCGCAGCTCCCCCCCGCCGCGCGCGACGCCTGGCTCGCCAGCAAGGCCCTGCGGCACCCGCTGGTCGCCACCCGGGCCGAGGGCTCGCGGGTGTGGGATCTCGACGGCAACGAGCACGTCGACTTCTGCATGGGCTTTGGCGTGCACCTGTTCGGCCACCGGCCCGCGTTCCTCCACGACGCGCTCCGCGAGCAGCTCGACCTCGGCCTGCCCATCGGCTTCCAGTCCGAGCGCGCCCTCGACGTCGCCCGCTCGATCGCCACCATGACCGGCAGCGAGCGCGTCGCGTTCTGCAACACCGGCGCCGAGGCGATCATGGGGGCCGTCCGCCTGGCCCGCGCTGCCACCGGCCGCGCTGCGATCGCGGTGTTCGCCGGCTCGTACCACGGCTCCTACGACGCCACGCTGCCCGCGGCCTGCTCCACGCTCGGCCTGTCGGCCGCGCAGCTCGGCGACACGCTGGTGCTCGAGCTCGGCTCGCCGCAGAGCCTCGAGCGCATCGCCGAGCACGCCCATCGGCTCGCCGCCGTGATCGTGGAGCCGATCCAGGCCCGCAACCTCTCGCTCCAGCCCGTACAGCTCTTGCGCGATTTGCGCAGGCTCACGCGCGAGCACGGCATCGCGCTCGTCTTCGACGACATCCTGCTCGGGTTCCGCATCCACCAGGGTGGCTCGCAGGCCTGGTTCGACGTGCGAGCCGACCTCGTCACCTACGGCAAGATCCTCGGCGGCGGCCTGCCCATCGGCGTCGTCGCCGGCGACGCTCGCTGGCTCGATGCGATCGACGGTGGTCCGTGGCATGCCCACGACGACAGCCGGCCCGCGGCCGAGAAGATCTGGTTCGCCGGCACGTTCACCAAGAACCCGCTCACGATGGCGGCGGCCGACGCCGTGACCCGGCACCTCGCCGAGCAGGGTCCCGAGCTGCAAGCTCGGCTCAACGCCCGCACCGGCGCCGTGGTCGAGCAGCTTCGAGCATGGCTCTCCGCCGAGGGCATGCCGATCCGGGTCGAGCACGCGGGCTCCATGCTCCGCCTCGCGGTGGCCCCGTCGCTGTGGATCCTGATGGCGCACCTGCGAATGCGCGGCGTGTATGCCTTCGATGGAATGACGTTCTTCGCGTCCACCGCGCATTCCGACGCCGACCTCGAGCGTCTCGTCGACGCGACGAAGGACAGCCTGCTCGCCATGCGCGACGGAGGGCTCGTCCCATGATTCCCACGAGCATCGAGCCGTGCGCATGGTCACGCATGATCACGCATGATCACGCATGGTCACGCATGCGCAGTGGCTCGATCGATCTACCCCTTCATCCACCACCAACCAACTCTTTCACCTCTCACTCACCCACGCACACTGCATCACCGCTCCGTCCCGCGGTGCCCTTCTGGGGCCTCGCGGGCGGACGTGATAGATTCGAGGAGCCATGAGCACGCCACGCAGCACCGATAAACCCGCCGACGTCACGCCCGCGGCCGAGGCCCAGCAGGCCGAGCCGCTCGATCCCGAGGCACGCCTGCAGCGGGCCCAGAGTCTCGTGCGACGCAACATGTACTACGCCATGGGCGCCGGCATCCTGCCGCTGCCGCTGTTCGACGTGGTCGCGATCTCTGGCATCCAGCTCAACATGCTGCGGCAGCTCTCCAACCTCTACGACCGCAAGTTCACCGAGGGCGTGGCCAAGAAGGCCGTCATGTCGCTGCTCGTGGGCCTCGGCGGCGTGGGCGTCGGTGGTCTCATCGGCAGCAGCCTCGTCAAGCTGATCCCGTTCATCGGCCTGCCGCTCGGCATCGCCAGCGTGCCGGTCGTCTCGGGCGCGTTCACCCACGCGGTGGGCCAGACGTTCGTGATGCACTTCGAGGCCGGCGGCACCTTGCTCGACTTCGACCCCAAGGCCATGCGCGCCTACTTCGAGAAGGAGCTCGCCAAGGCCAAGGAGATGGTCGCCAAGCTCGAGAAGACCGAGAAGGGCCCCGCGCGCGCCCAGACCCCCAGCCAGCCCCAGACCTAGCGCGAGAGAGTGAGCCATGAGCTTGGCTCCCATCCTGATCATCACCCTGCCCGTGCTCACCCTGCTCGCGGTGGGGTTGGTCGGCAGCACCCGTCGGCTCGGCTTCTGGCTGACGGTGCTGCTGTCGATCTTCCTGACCCCCATCGGGGGTTTCTTGGCCGCGTACCTCTCGGGGCCGCGGCAGCCCAAGCACAGGCCCGAGCCCGAGCCCGAGCCCGAGCTCGAGCCCGAACGAGTGGCGCCGTCAGGCGAGTGAGGTCGCATCCGTGGCGTGGATGCGCAAGGACAAGCCCCCGCCGACGCGGGCCGACCGGGTGTGGAAGTGGCTGAACACCTTCAGCTTCTACGTCTACACCGTCCTCGTCGTGTTCCTCTTGCTCCTCGGCGTGCTGTGGAAGCGGGTGTTCATCACCGTGCCGCCCGGCCACCACGGCGTGATGTTCCGGCAGCTCGGCGAGGGCACCGTCACCGACAAGGTCTGGGGCGAGGGCCTGCACGTGATCCCGCCCTGGGATCGGCTGACGCTCTACGAGAGCCGCCTCCAGCAGCAGAAGATCCGGATCGACATCTTGAGCGACGAGGGGCTCACGCTCGGGATCAACGTCTCGATCCGCTTCCGCCCCAACCACTGCCTGCTCGGCTTCCTCCACCAGGACATCGGGCCCGAGTACTACGATCGTCTCATCCGGCCCGATGTCGAGGCCCACGTGCGCCAGACCCTCGGCAACCGCCCCGCGCACGAGATCTACGCCAGCGCCAAGGACGTCGTGCAGGAGCTCGGCCAGGTCCCCATGATCACGCGGGTCGGGGGTGGGCGCGACGCCGAGGGCAACATCCTGGCGCCCACGAGCCCGCCCGACGTCGACGAGAGCGTGCCGCTCCGAGAGCGCTGCACCGACAAGGAGCGCCGCGAGGGCTACATCGAGCTCCAGGAGCTCAAGCTCATCGACGTGGACCTCCCCGAGATCGTGGTGACCGCGATCGCCGAGAAGTACCGCCAAGAGCAGCTCATGCTCGAGTACCGCCACCGGCTCACGCGCGAGGAGCAAGAGGCCGAGCGCAAGCGCATCGAGGCCAAGGGCATCCGCGACTACAACGCCATCGCCGGCGAGGTCTCCGAGGACCTCTTGCGCTGGCGTGACGTGGAGGCCACGACCGAGCTCGCCAAGTCGCCGAGCTCCAAGGTGATCGTGCTCGGCGGGGGCGGTGGTGGCCAGACGCCGCTGCTGTTCAACCTCGGCAGCGATGCGACGCCTGCGCCTGCGCCTGCGCCTGCGCCCGCCCCGAGCAATGACGAGGCGCCGACTCCCTGATCCGTCATCCGTTGCGCGTACGGGCCGTTGCTCAGTGCAGGCCCGTCACGTCCTCCCACGTCTCCACCAGCGTCCGCAGGTGCTCGCGGCTCAACCGCGGCACCTCCACCACGTCGAGGTCGGGCATGGTGCCGAACCGGCGCAGCTCGAGGAACGGGTTGGGGTGGATGTCGCCGTCGTGGATGGTCACCTGAGAGTTGCCGGGCCGGAACCCGAGGCTGATCGCGACCCGCTGCATCTCGTCGTCGCGCAGGAACTCGACCAGGCGTTGCGCTCCATCACGGGTCTGCTCGTCTTCCATCGCGAAGTACGCCACCGGGTGGTCGACCACCAGCGTCGAGCGCGGGTACACCACGCGCGCCCGGTTGAGCTCCTCGTGCTTGCCGGCGCGGGCGAGGATTTCCAGCGCGAGGTACTCGGGCGTGATCGCACCGTCGAGGCCCAGCGCGTCGAGCTGGAACATCCGCTCCGTGAGGATCTCGGCGGTGTCGAGCAGCGTGTCGCGGTGGCCCTCGCAGCGCCGCAGCCAGCTCTCGAGCGCCTCCTGCCGCAGCTCGAGCGCGTCCTCGAAGTCGTCACGGCTCGCCACCGCCTCCGGGCCGGTCTCGGCCGCAGCATGGGCATGGGCCAGGAGCATCAGCGCAAGCGCCCCGTCCGACGAGCGACTCGGCGCCGCGTGCAGCACCTCGACCCCACTCCATCGCTCCAGCGCCTCGATGGTCGGCTCCGCGGGCAGGCGCTCGGGCACGGGAAAGCGGGCGTTCCACCACTCGGCCCACGGGATCGGCCGCTCGGTCTCGACCTCGGCCGAGGGCGAGTCGGCCACGTCGGACACCCCGGCGCATGCCAGCTCGGCCCATGCGCTCGCGCGCTCCGCCATATTGGGCAAGAGCACGTCGAGCGCGGCCAGGCGATCCTCCCACAACAGCACCACCACCGGCGAGCGCAGCAGCGAGGGGCCCCGCGTGAGCGCAGGCGCGTGGCTCGGGCGGCGCTCTTCGAGGTGATCGACGAAGATCGAGTCCGTGGGAGCCCACAGCGCAGGGACCAGCGCTCCCGACTCGATCGTCGCAATCGCCTCGCGGTCGGCCATCGCGTGCAGGCGCACCTGCACGTTGGGGCAAGCCTCCATGAACCGCGCCGTTCCGTCCACGAGCCAGGCGGCCTTGTCCTCGCTGTGGATCATGTCCACCCGCACGTGGTCGTTCTCGCCGCAGCGCTGGTCGAACGTCGGCAGCGCCATCACCACGTCGCCGATGCGCGTGCGACCGGGCTGCGCGTTGGGGTTGCGCATCCGGTCCCAGAGCATCAGCGAGAGGCCCCCCATGAACACCAGCGTCACCGACAGGTAACCGAGCTGCCGGCCGATCGTCCGTATGTCCGTGCTGCGGTCGGGTCCTGCGAGCATTGGGCTTGGCCACGATGCCCCAGGGCGCACGCGAGCGCAAGGCAGCTTGCCATGTCGTCACATCGGCGAGGCCGTTGGAGCAGCCGGCAGGAAGTGTCGATCTAGCCCGCACACAGGTGGTTGAGGTGCGGGTCCCCAGCGGGCTGGAATCGTGGCGCCGGGTTACGGATGCGTGGGTGGCGGAGCCCACGATGCGTGACTGGGAGAGCGAGAGGATCGAATGTCTGACTGTTTCTCATGGTCGAGCCGATGACGGTCATGCGCGGCGAAGGGGTCAGTGCTCCAGCGCTCGGTGGGTTCGTTGTCTCGGCTTTCGTCGATGCGCCAGCGATGAGCTCGGGCGCCATCGGGTCCAGGCTCGATGTGGAACACGCTGATCTGGTTCGCAGAGAGCATGTCCGTGGGTGCGGATCGCTCATCATCGCTCTCGAAGCACGCGTGCTGGAGGACGCGCCGGATGAGTGGCTCGCTGTGGGTCTCCACCAGCATGGGGTACCGCCCGGCGTTGCGGAGAGCAGCCTCGACGAAGAGGTCGCCCAGCGCATCGTGGTGGACGGGATGGACGTGGGGCTCGGGCTGCTCGACGAGACCAGTGCGCGCATGGAGCGCGGTCACGATGACCGGAATGATCTGTGAGACGCTGGCGCCAGCCTCACAGGGCAGGACCAACGCGCCGCCGTCGGTCTGCACGAGGACGCGGCGGGCGGTCCGGTCGGAGTGACGGATCGAGAGGTCCTCGGCAGCCGCGGTTGGATCGAATAGCTGCTGCACGACGACCCGGCCGCCGGCGCCGAGCCGCCCGAGCCATGCGTTGGTGCGCGCAACGAGATCGGAGCGGTCGGCAAGCAGCAGATCCCATGCGGCGAGCCCGTCGGCCCAACTGTTGCTGGAATCGGGACGTTCGTAGAGGAAGCCCCGCGGGGGCACGGAGCGAAGCGGGCCAAGGTAGAGCATCGACCGTAGCGTCGCGGCGAGCTGGGCGGTAGTGCCGAGCACGACCATCTCGAGGAACGTGCGCGCTTGGTAGAGAGCGGCGATGATGGGATCGTCGGGGTTGCTCGTGTCCTCGTGGGCACCGAACGGGAGCAGGCGGAGCTGCGCGTGGGCCGGGGGTAGCGCTCCGACGCGGGGACACGCGATGGCGAAGACGGGGAGGAGAGCGGGATCGAAACGTTCTAGGTCGATGGCGGTGGTGTCGTGTGGAGCCGGCTCGTCGTCGAGGTCGTCAGGATCGCCCAGGCGAGCGGGTGGGGGCAGTGCGTGCTCGGGGATGGCGATGAAGCGCCAAGCCTCGGCGAGCTCGGGACCGGAGTCGGCGAGGAGCGGGTGCCCGAGGTTGATGCGGGCGAGGAGTGGCTCGCCCTTGCGGAGCGATGGGCCGGTCTCGAGCCAGACCAGCGGCTCGGGGGAGCCGTTGACGCCGATCACGGCGCGGTCGATGAGAGGGCCGCGGAAGGCTGGGGTGGTTCGCCGGCGGATGGTCAGCTCGAGCCAGGCGGAGGAGATGTCATCGTCGAGGTCGGGGAGGGGGAAGCGGGTGAGATCGCGCCCGAAGCGGTCGAGGCTCGCTGGAGTGTCGAATTCGGAGCGGAGCACGATGGTGCGGTGGAGCTCGTGGCGGTGCACGAAGCGGCTGAAACCGCCGAGAAGGGTGACGGAGCCGCCGAGGGTGGTGCAGTCGACATCGGCGTTGCCGTGGGCGAGCAGATCGTGGAGGTAGAGGATGGCGTGGAGGATGGTGCTCTTGCCCGACCCGTTTGGGCCAACCAGTAGCGTCAGCGGCGCCAAGTCGATGCGCTGGGGGGTGGAGAAGCACTTGAAGTTCTCGAGGGACAACGAGGTGAGCATGGGGGCTCCACGGCGAGCCTCGGGGGCTCGGTCCTGGTTGTAGTGTCGAGAAGGGGTGCGGTCAACTGGGCGGAATGGGGCCAGGGGTGGCCAACGGGTTGGCCGGGCGAGGTGGCCAGGGCGTGCCGGATTTAGTCCTTGATCTCGTTCGAGAACACGCGTTGTGCGAGCGCATAGAAGAGGTCATCCGCCGTGTCTGCGGCTCGTGTATGGCGTTTACGAAGCTGAGAGAGCTTTTCGGCAACGGTCCCGAAGCTCTTCTGTCGATCGATATCTGGTACTGGAATCGAGATCGACTCGATTACCCCCTGGTTCACCTTGTATGTGCCATTCGTCGTTCGAGCGCCGGATTCGATTTGTTGCCGAACGAGCGCTGTCTTCCAAATGCTAGCGAAGAAGAAACGAGAGGCCTGTTCTTCGTCGATCCGAGCCGCGATCATGGTGTCTGGAAATACCGTGGTTGGGTCGGAAGTGTCAGGAAACGCTCCCGTGCCCACGAGTGCGTGATTTCCATTTCCACGGCAGATCAGGAAGTCTCGTGCGTCGACTCTTACATCTTCCCATGGCTCTACTGCGAAGACGGCATTCTTGACCGCTGTCACATCGAAGCGTCCCCGCGTGATCGCTGACAGGGTGAGGCACCGAGCAGCATAGTTTCCCCCAGTGGCGGGCGAGAGGCCGTTGCGTAGTGGCATGTCAAGTAGCTTGCCGAGCGGTTTGACCGGCCACCCCTTCGGGTTCGTCACCGGATCGCCGAACATCTCCAAGAACGTCGAGCGCAGGAGTTGCTCGGTGAGGGCGATGGCCTGCTTGCGCTTGCGGCGGATGGAGTCAGCCTTGTCGAGGATGTCGGCGATGCGTTGTTGCTCGGGGAGGGAGGGAAGGGGGATCCTGATGTCGGATACCAAGTCTATGTTCAGGTTCTTGACCGTAACTCCTGCTGCGCGATGGCAGAACTCTATGTAGACGTTGCTTGAGCCAAGCAGGTAGTAGAAGAAATCTGGGCTGACATTCTGCTGTCGTGGTGAAAGTACCAGCCAGCCGTCATGAATACATCCAGAGATTTTGACAATATATGGCCTTCCGAAACTCATCGAGTTGGTGAGAAGCAGGTCGCCTGGCGCCACTGATCGTGAGCGCTGTACGCCCTCAGGGCGTATGCGCTTTCTCGTGCTGGTGATGTATTTTGAGCCTTCGGAGGCATCGGCGATCATGATCCAATTGATACCGTTGGGGTCTTGCGTGATATAGTCATCAATGGGACGTGGCGACCCTCCGCGTGCAATCTCGAAGATCTCACCCACCGCAACGAGTGGCCACTTGCTCACAGCATCCCCTCCAACTCCCCGAGCTCCTTCGCGATCTCCTTCTCCAACTCCCTCAACCTCCCAATGATCACCCCTGGCGCCTCGTACTGCACCTCCTCATGAACCACTTCCTTATACCGATTGATCGACAGATCGTACCCGTTCGCCACGATCTCGCTCACCGGCACCACGAAGTGCTTCTTCGTCCGGTCGCTCGCCGCGCCCTTTCCGCGTGTCCGCCACTTCTTGAGCGCCTCGGGCAGATCATCCTCATTCACCTTGTCCCGCTTGTCGTCCAGCGAATACCCATCCGCCTGCACGTCATAGAAGAACACCTGCTCGGTCTTTCCCCCCTTGCTGAACACCAGGATCGCCGTCGACACCCCCGCGTACGGCTTGAACACCCCCGAGGGCAACGAAATTACCCCGTCGAGCTGATTCTCCTCCACGAGCAGCCTTCGCAGCGACTTGTGCGCTTTCGAGCTGCCGAACAGCACTCCATCCGGCACGATCGTCGCGCTCCTGCCCCCCTGCTTGAGCATCCGGAGCACCAGCGCCACGAACAAGAGCTCGGTCTTCTTGGTCTTCACCGCTCGCGTGAGCGAGGGATGTACGTCCTCCTCGTCGAGGCTGCCCTTGAACGGCGGGTTGGCCAGGATCACGTCGAACGTGCCGCTCGCCTGCTTCGGGAACCGCTCGGGAAAGCTGCTCGACAGCGTGTCCTGGTAGTGGATCGCCGGCTCGTCCACCCCGTGCAGCATCAGGTTCATCGATGCGATCCGCAGCATCGTGGAGTCGAAGTCGAACCCATGCAGCAATCCGCGCTGGATGTGCGCACGGAAGTCCTCGAGGCCCTTGCCGGTGCGTACGAGCTTCTCGCCGTTCCCCTTCTTCGTCCCACCATCCGGCGCATATTTCTCGTAGAGGTACAGCATCACCCCCACCAGGAAGCCGGCCGTGCCGCATGCCGGATCACCGATCACCTCGTCGGGTTCGGGCGCGAGCATGTCCACCATGAAGCGAATGATGTGACGCGGGGTGCGAAACTGTCCGTTGATCCCGGCGGTCGTCAGCTTGCTCAGCAAGTACTCGTAGAGGTCGCCCTTGGCATCACCGGTGGTGATCGGCAACGCATCGATCTGCGAGACCGCCGACACCAGCAGGCTCGGCTTCTGGATCATCAGCTGAGCGTCGCTCATGAACCCGCCGAGCTCTCGCAGGTGCGGGAACACCTGGTCGCGCACCACCACCAGCATCTTTGCGCCGTCGGCAATCTGCTTGAAGTTGCTCCACCGCCGTGGGTCGAGCTTTCCATCGAAACGGCCCCGCAGCGGCTTCTTGGTGCGGGCTGCCTTGGTCTCGGCGGTGGTCTCGGCCACATCGAGCAGGCGCACGAACATCAGGAACGAGATTTGCTCGATGGCGGTCAGCGGGTTGGAGATGCCGCCGGTCCAGAATTCGGCCCAGAGCTTGTCGACGGCGCTCTTCTGTTGGGTGGTGAGGGTGCTCATGATGAAGGGGGCCCGTGCTCGCGCACCAGGGCGAAGATCTCTTCCGCCTCGTCCGGGGAGAACACCCCGTCGACGCTCTCGGGATGGATGTCGGTGAAAGGCCGTTCGAAGAGGCGCTCGACCTCGATGCCACCGTTGTTGACGATGTGGGTCTGCAACTCCCGCAAGAAGCGTAGCTGCTGCGCGCCGAGCTTCGGGTGCCGCTGCACGAACCCCGCGAACGCCTGTTCCACCACGATCGCGTCGAAGCCCACGAGCCCGCGAAACACCGTGAGCAACGACCGATCGGGCTCTCCGCCGTTCACCGCACCGCCCACCAAGCGCCGTGGATCCGCACGTTCGTCGACCTGGCACATCTGCTCGGCAAGCGCCTCGAGCTCCGCCGCCTCCACGAGCTCGCCCGCCCGGATGCGTCGCACCGTGGCGTTCTCGGAGAAGCGCTCGTCGTCGAGCAGCGCCGTCACGCGCCGCTTGTACTCGATTCGAACCAAGCCGTCGAGCGGGCTCGCTGGTCGGGGAACCCACTCCTCATGAGTGAACCCATCCCTCACGTCGAGGTAGAGCGGTGCGACCGGTCGAGCGGGATCCGATTGCTGGTATCTCATGACCCCGCGGAGCTCCGTGCGCAGAGCCTCGAGCTGCATCGTCGTGATCCCAGCCCAGAAGTCCTTGCTGCGGACCTGCCGGATCGCCTCGGCCTTGGCCTTGACCACGTCGAGATGCTTGGGAAGCTGTTCCACGGCCTCCTGCACCAGCGCTCGAAGGTTCTGCACGCTGGACGAATTGGGACCGCCTTGGAGCAGCACCAGCTGGAGCTGAGTGATCCGTAGATCCAAGCCGTAGGCCTCCTCGTGGCCGCGGATCGTTCGAAGGTGCTGCAGTGGGGCCGCGATGACCCGGAGGTCGCGCTGGGTGACCGGGTCGAAGCGGCGCACCAACCCTTCGTCGGAGAGCTGCTCGAGCTCGCGTCGACGGTCTCGGACTTCGAAGCTCTCGGTGGCCAGGAGCTCCCGGACGTCGGCCAAGATCAGCGCCGCCATCGTCGAGAACAGCTCCTCGTCGAGCGCCTCGTTGGCCGCCTGGGCGAGCTCGATGCGGGTCTCGAACAGCCGCTGGGGCAGCGATTTGGACGTGGTGGGCGCACCCTCTCGGTACTCGAAGTCGATGCGCTCGAGGTTCGCCCCGTGGTCGAAGATGAGGAACTCCGTCTTGTCGCGTCCAGGGCCGAACAGTCCCTTGCACAGCCGCGTGCCACGGCCGAGCATCTGCCACAGCTTCACCTTCGATCGAACCGCCTTCGCGAACACGAGGTTGACGACCTCGGGTACGTCGATGCCGGTATCGAGCATGTCGACGGAGATCGCGATGGTCAGCGGCTTGGCAGGATCCTTGAAGTCGTCGATGCGCTGCTCGGCGTAGGTGGTCTCGTTGTCGATCACCTGGCAGAAGGTGCTGCCGTACTGCGGATAGAGCTCGCTGAACACCTTCTCGAGGTGCAGGGCGTGCAGGTGGCTCCGCGCGAACACGATGGTCTTGCCCACGTGGCTGCCCGTGGCCTCGCGAATGCCCTCGTCCATGAGCGTGCGCCAGATCGCGCGGGTGGTGTCGGCGTTGAACACCGTGCGGTTGATCTCCTTGGGATCCACGTCGAGCTCCTTTGCCGCCGGCGTCTGGTCCCGGGCCTGCCGGCGCTGCCCCGCATCCAGCTTGGCGTACCGGAGACCATCCTTGCGGAACTCGCTCTCGCAGCTTCGGCCGCGGAATGGCACGAGCACCGGAGGCTCGAGCGCGAGCGCGTCTTCGAGATCGAACAGAAACGTGGGCTGCTTCTCGCCGCAGCCGAACAGCTTGTATGTGTCGCGATTGGCGAGCTTCACCGGCGTGGCGGTGAGGCCGAGCTGCAGCGCATCGAAGTGCTCGAACAGCGCGCGGTACTCGTTGTAGAGGCTTCGGTGCGATTCGTCGGCGATCACGAGGTCGAAGAACCCCACATCGAAGCTCAGGTAGCACTTCATCATCGCGGGGTAGGTCGCGAGGTAGACCTGCTGATCGCGGTCGCTCGCAGTCTCCCGACGAACGCTCACGCGCGGGGCACTGGGCAGGAAGGTCTTGAAGACGCCGTCGGCCTGCTTGAGCAGCTCCTTGCGGTCGCAGAGGAACAAGATGCGCTTGACCCACCCGGCTCGCACGAGCACGTCGCAGAGCGATACGGCCACGCGAGTCTTGCCCGTGCCCGTCGCTTGCACGATGAGCGCCTTTCGGCGGTTGGTCGAGAAGTGCTCGCACACCGTCCGCACCGCCTCGAGCTGGTACGTGCGATCGGCGATGGCGAGGCTGGGCTCGATGGCCGCGAGCGGTTGCCGGTTACGACGCTTGTAATGGTAGGAGGCGAGGCTCTCCCGCGAGTAGTAGCCACGAACCCTGCGGTAGGGCTCGCCATACGGACCGCCTTGGACGTCGTCCCATAGATGGATGTCGCTGCCGTTGGTGAAGAACACGACCGGGCGCGTCCCCTTCTCCCGCTCCAAGCAGTCGGCATAGAGCTTCGCCTGCGCGGCACCCTGCTCGGCATCCTTGCCGATCCGCTTGGCCTCGACCACCGCGAGTGGCGTGCGATCGGCGTTGTAGAGCACGTAGTCGGCAAAACCCTGACCCGAGTCGGTCGGCATGGTGGCGAGCTCCACCTCCTGCCCGACCTCGTCGGTGTTCGTCCCGTCGGCGCCCACCTTCCACCCCGCGGCGACCAAGTCCCGGTCGATGATGCGGAGGCGCGTGACGTGCTCGGTGTCTCCGTGGTGTCTCGACCGGCTCATGACGACCCGGGATGGTCGCATGGAAGGCACGGATGAGCGGTACGGCGAGGCTCGGCGCAATTTGCGCAATAAGCAGCTGCCGCGCAGCCCATGGCTCGGTCTCCGCCTCGACTCACGCGCTCGACGGCCCGATGCCCCACGCCACGACGAACGCGATCCCGCCCCGCGCTCGTGGTACCACCGGCGTCGAGATGTCCGCGGCCTTCCCGAGCTTCCAGTACCGCTTCATGCCCGCCATGGGCCACGTGATCTTCCCGGCCAACTTCCATCCGGTCGGTACGCAGGCGGCAGCGCGGACGATGATCGATCGCGTCGCCGCTACCGCTGCCACGCCCGCGCCCGGCACCGGCGGCAACTGGCTGGTGGTCGGCGGCTCGGGCGGCTTCGGCAGCGCCGCGCGGGCCGTGCTCGGGGCTCGCCGCGGTGCCCACACGCTCAACGTCTCGCTTGATGCACTGCCGCAGCTCGAGAGCAACAACAAGGTGCGGCAGGTCGGCTCGCCTGGGTTCCACCGCACGCTCGCGCTCGAGCACTCGCTGCGCAGCCGTGGCCTCGTCGCGCGCACGGTGCAAGGCGATGCGTTCGATCCCGCGGTCCGCGAGGCCGTGATCACCGAGCTCCGCGCGTGCTTCGGCGGCAAGCTCGATGGCCTCGTGTGGTCGCTCGCCGCCCCGCGGGCGCTCGACCCCCGCACGGGCAAGCCGGTGTCGAGCGCCCTCAAGCCCGTGGGCCAGTCGCACACCTTCAAGACGTTCTCGGGTCGTGACGAGCGCTCGGGCACTCCGCCCCGCGTGGTCGAGGTGACGATCCCGCCGGGATCGCCCGAAGAGGCCGTGGGCACGATCTACGTGATGGGCGGCGGGATCGTCGATCGCTGGATCTCCACGCTGCTCGCCGCCGACGTGCTCGCGCCCGGGTTCACGCTGCTCACGATCAGCTACCGCGGCAACCCGCTCAACGAGGGCCTCTACCGCAAGGGGCTCATCGGCCTCGCCAAGGCCGACCTCGAGTACACCACGCGAGCGCTCGACGCGGTGTTGCAGGCGCGCGTGGGCGGCCGTGCGATCGCGGTGGAGGGCCCCGCCGTGGTCACCGAGGCCTCCGGCGGGATCCCGGGCGTCCCGTTCTACCTCGCCCACGTGATGGATGTGATGGGCGAGCGCTTCGAGGATCCCACCGCCAGCATGACGCGCATGTTCGACGAGCACTTCGGTGCCACGGGCCCCACGTTGGACGCCGAGGGCCTGCTCCGCATGGACGACCGCGAGCTCGCCGAGCCCGTCCAGGCCGAGCTGAACACCCGCTTCGAGGCGGCGACCGTGGGCGAGCCGTTTCCCGACCCGCTCTACGACGCGTTCATGACCGCGTACGCGCAGACCCGCGGGTTCGCGGTGCCGGGGATCGACTACGACGCGGAATTCGAGCCCGCGGCCGTCTGTGCCGCGGGTTGATCGAGGACCCGCAGGTCAGATCTCCCCCGCGCGCGCCTTCACCAGCCACTTCTCCATCTCGCTGGCCAGCACGTTCTGGATCTTCTTCTCGAACGGCTTGAACAGGAACGGCACCTTGCCGTCGATGCGTAGCTCCGTGTCGTTGAACTCCACGTTCGCCGCGAGCGACTGCGACATCACGCTGAAGGAGATCGTGGCGCGATCGTCGTCTTGCCACTCGAGCTTGGGCTTGTAGTCGGAGAGCCGCTCCTGGTACGCGCCGTACGCCTTCTCGACGACGGTGCGGACCCGCGAGCGATCGGGCAGGCCGTGCTGGACGGAATACTTCATGGGTTCGCTCGGGACTATAGCAGCGGTCGACGGTCCGGTCAGGCCATCGGCCGGCGGCTGGCCAGGGCGCCGGCCCCCGCGCTATGTTCCGCCCCGCCATGGTCGACCCCTCCCCCCGTCCTGGACAGCGGTGGCGCGTCCTGTTCCTGCTGTTCTTCCTGTCGGGCATCAGCGGGCTCATCTACGAGTCGATCTGGTCGCGGTACATCCGGCAGTTCGTCGGCAGCGCCGCCACGGCCCAGATCCTGGTGCTGAGCCTGTTCATGGGCGGCATGTCGCTGGGAGCGCTGCTCGCCGGGCGCTACATCCGGCGGGTGCGCTCGCCGGTGGTCGTCTACGGGATGATCGAGGGGCTCATCGGCCTCTATGCGCTGGCCTTTCCCTACCTGCAGGCGGGCGCCATGCGCCTGTCCTACGACGTGCTGTTCCCCGCGCTCGGGGGCGGTGGCGCCGTGGTCGTGGCCAAGTGGCTGGTCGCGGCGCTGCTCATCCTGCCGCCGTGCATCGCGCTCGGCACCACGTTCCCGCTGATGAGCGTGGGCATCCTGCGCCGCGACCTCGAGCACTCGGGCGAGGTGCTGAGCCTGCTCTACTTCACCAACAGCCTGGGCGCGTCCACCGGGGCGCTGCTCTCGGGCTTCGTGTTCGTGGGCCGGCTGGGGCTCCCCGGCACGCTGATGGTCGCGGCCGCGATCAACGTGCTCATCATGTTGATCGCCATTCGCGATCGCGAGGCGTCCAAGCCCATCGAAGAGCGGAAGCCCGAGCGCGAGTCCGCGGCGGCCGGGCAGCCGGCCGGCCAGCGCACGCTGGTGTGGCTGTTCCTCGCGGTCGCGTTCGGCACCGGCCTGTCGTCGTTCATGTACGAGATCGGCTGGATCCGACTGCTCTCGATGGTGCTCGGCTCGGCCACCCACTCGTTCGAGGTGATGCTCTCGGCCTTCATCTTCGGCATGGCCATGGGGGGGTTGTTCATCCGCAAGCGCATGGATCGCTACAAGCAGCCCGAGGTGGTGCTGGCGGTGGTGCAGCTCGCGATGGGCCTGTCGGCGATCCTCACCTTGCCGGCCTACTGGGTGGCCGTGCAGGGCATGGGCGAGCTGATGGACTACGATGCGGGCACGCTCGACCTCGTCGTCACCAAGCTGTCGCTCGAGCGTTCCGAGGACCTGTGGCGCACGTTCAACGTGTTTCGCTACCTCCTGTGCCTGCTCATCATGTTCCCGGCCACGTTCTGCGCCGGCATGACGCTACCGTTGCTCACCCACGTGATGCTCAAGCGCGGCCAGCCCGAGAGCGTGGTGGGCCAGGTCTACGGCGTGAACACGCTCGGGGCGATCTCCGGCGCGGTGGCGGCGGGGCTCTTGCTCATGCCGATCGTGGGGATCAAGGGCGTGATCATCTTGGGCGCGCTCATCGACATGGTGCTGGGCGTGTGGCTCGTCTGGCACGAGGTGAAGATGGGCCGGGCCAGCAGGCCGCTCCGCCGGTTCCTCGTCACTGCGACCGGCGGTTCGGCCGTCGTGGCGGCGGCGGGCTGGGCGTTGATCACGGTCGACCCCATGGTGCTCACGTCCACCGTGTTCCGCCACGGCCGCAAGGAGCTGCCCGAGAACTACGAGATCCTGAGCTATGTCGACGGACGCACCGCCAGTGTGACGGTGGTGGAGAACACGGCGCACGAGGGCTACCACATCATCTACACCAACGGTAAGCCCGACGCCTCGGTGATCCTGAACCGCTGGCCCGAGGATCGCGACCGCGAGGACGGCCCCGACATCGCCGGCGACGAGCCCAACCAGTTCCTGGTGGGCATCGTGCCGCTCATGGCCAAGCCCGAGGCCACCCATGCCGCGCTCATCGGGTTCGGCTCGGGGGTCACCTGCCACGTGGTGCTCGGCTCGCCGAATCTGCAGTGGCTCGACACGGTGGAGATCGAGCCGCAGATGGTCGAGGGCTCGCGATACTTCATGGCGGTCAACAACCGGGCATACGAGGATCCGCGCAGCCACATCCACTTCGACGACGCCAAGGCTTATTTCGCCTCGGCGGGGCTCAAGTACGACTTCATCATCTCCGAGCCGACGAACCCGTGGGTGAGCGGGGTGTCGAGCCTGTTCACGGTGGAGTTCTACCAGGAGGCCAAGCGATACCTGAAGCCCGGGGGCTTGTTGGCGCAGTGGCTGCAGGGGTACGAGCTCAGCGATGAATTGATGATGAGCGTGCTCGCGGCGATCGACGCGGAGTTCGAAGATTACTTGGTGGTACGAATTGGCTCACTCGACTGGGTGATCCTGAGCTCGCCGGATGGACCGATTCCGGAGCTGTCGGCCGAGGTGCTCGAGTGGGCGGGCCTGCAGGAGAGCTTCGAGCTGCTCGGGATCCACGATGTGGGGCAGATCGATGGGTTGGTGATCGCGAACAAGCGGATGCTGCATCCGTTCATCTCGCAGCGGGTGCCGAACACGGACGAGAAGCCGTTGTTGGACACCGGGGCGGAGAAGCAGCGGTTCTTGCGGGTGAACGCCGAGTTCTTGCACGAGATGCGCTGGAGCCCCGCGCCGATCCTGCCGGTGCTGGGCGGAGTGACGCAGCGGCCGTATCCGCGGGAGGGGATCGGGGACCTCCGGGATCCGCATATCTTGGAGGAGGCCGAGGAGGCGGTGCTCTTGATGCGGAAATTCGAGCAGGACGGCGTGGGGATCCCCGCGGGCCTGAGCGGGACGAGGATGACGGTGTGGCGGCAGCAGCAGCGCGCGGGGACCAAGGACTGGGATACGTGGCTGTCGGCGACGTATCAGGTGTACGAGAAGACGATCCCGCACATCGATCTCGCGAGCACGCCGTGGTGGCAGGAAGTGGTGGCGACTGGGCTCGGGGAAGCGGCGCCGGAGCGGGTGAAGAGCGCCGTGACGATCATGGACGCGATGGCGCGGCAGGACGGCCAGCGGCTGTGGGATGCAGTGGAGCCGACGCTTGGGCAGGGGCATGCGTTGCCCGCGAGCACGCGGGCGCTGGCGGGGCTGATGGCGCTCGAGCTGCTCGGGGCGGATGCAGCGCGGAGGAAGGCGTATGCGAAGGAGCACATGGATGGGCTCGTGGAGGAGGGGACGAGCGTGGGGTTCGGGTTCGAGGTGCTGAAGGCGTACGCGGAGCGGGAGTAGGACCGACTCCGTCCGCCGCCAAATTGCTGTGCCCTCGCCCCGCGGCGCTCCCAGCGTGCTCTCTTGCATCGCTGCCAAGGCAAGCGCTGGCCGCAAACCTCTCGGGCCCGAACCCCCAAACAGGAGCGGCCCGTCGGGTTCGGCGCTCGTCGGCGGCGATGCGAGCGAGGTCACGCCGATCGTGCTTGCGCAGTGACCGCGCGATCTCGTGGTCGTCATACGTGACGGAGGTGTGAGGCGCTACGAGGACGAGAATCGGCTGATTTGCGGCGATCACCTCGCACATCAGAACGCCACCGCCTCACCGCTGGGACGGATTCGCAGCAGGGGCGCGAGAGCGGTCGGCGACTACGCGCCGAGCACGCGAGCCGGGCCGTCTGGTGGGTTCAGCCACGGCTGGTCTATCGTCAAGTGGCTCATGCACAAACTCGACAAGCGGCCGCCACCTCCTCCGCCTCTCGCGCGGGGGGACGCGGGGGTCAACCGGCGGGCGCTCCTTCAGGAACTGGCGGCGTGGACCAAGCATCATTGTTCGTTCTGTGATGACTTCTTGCTTGGTCGCCAATCTCAGATCAGCCATTTCATTCCTCGATCGCTCTCGTCGGACCACTTCATTCCTCGATCGCTCTCGTCGAAGTCCGCGGAGCCCGTATACGACTGGGATAACCTCTACCTGGTATGCACGCGCTGTAACTATTCCAAGGGGGCACGTTCGGCAGAAGGCACTATCCGACCCGACGATCCGAGCTACGGATTCGACCTCTATTTCGTGGTCGACCCGGACAGTGCCGAGTTGACGCCCAACCCCAAGGCTTCCGTCGACGTGCAGAAGGCTGCTCATACGACTATCGAACTATGGCGCCTTAATCGGGATGACCTCGTGGCGGCACGGAAGATTGAGGCCATGAAGTATCGCGACTCGAAGCAAGTAAATGCCATCGACATCTTTGCGTTTCGTGACTTCTTGCGCCAGCTTCCCATGGTGACCAGTGGACTCCCGAGCTACGCCGTGGAATCACTAGAGATCGAGAACATCAAGTGCTTCGATACAGTAGAGATTCCCCTATGCCGCACTCGTCCGACATCTCTTCTGATCGGGCCTAATTCACGTGGCAAGTCCACGGTCCTACAGCTCCTCGCGATCGGCCTCCGCGGTTTGGATCGTATTCCGCTCAGCTACGCATGGCGGGATGTGGTCCGACAAGGCTCATCATCGGGAAGGTTTACCCTCCGCCTACGATACAAAGGGCAGACATCGACCCTGCCCTACCGTATCGATGGCGACGATCTCATCCACTACGAAGGAGACACGGAACTGCTCGAACGGATGCGTAGTGAAGTACTGGTGCTGGGCTACGGGGTCAACCGTCGTCTCACGTCCGAGGAATCGAAACCGCCCTCGATGATGGAGCCGGTGGGCTCCTTGTTTGGGGACAACAGCTACTTGAAGGACCCCGAGAGGCGCGCGCAACAGTATCTGGTCGATCAGTTCGACGCGATCAAGCCTCTCGTCAATGCCGTGTTTGCACAAGCTGGTGATGGCGCCCGAATCTCCCTGGATGCCTACAATCCGGATGATGGATATCGGTTCTCTTCTTCGTCGGATCCTGGAGCTGCCCTGTCATTGCAATCACTCTCGGAGGGGTTCAGATCCACTTTCGTCTGGGTGCTCGACCTGCTCATGCGTCTATCGGGGCATGGCATCGATCTCGGCCACACCAAGGATGCAGCCGCCATTGTGCTCATCGATGAAGTCGATCTACACCTGCACCCCAGCTGGCAACGAACCCTACTTCCGACTCTCAACGAACTCTTCCCTCAGATGCAGTTCATCGTCACGACGCATAGTCCACTGGTGGCCCAGGCACTCGATCCCCGGGACATCGTCATCTTGACCACGTCGCCGGCCGAGGAGAGGGTCACCGTACAGGTCAAGGAGGGAACGGCCTCGCGGAGCTACGACGCAATCATGAGGGAGTTGTTCGGAGTGACGTCTCGGTTCAGCATCGACGTCGAGAAGGAGCTGAAGCGATTCAAGGACCTCAAGTCCGCGCTGCTCCGCGGCGAGGATACCAACGAGAACGAGTTTCGGGATCTCGTGGTCTCCCTCAATGAGAAGGGGCCCGAGGTTGAAGGAACGGTCCGTCGTGAGCTCATGGATCTCTATCGTCAGAGCCCTGGCCTCAAGGAGAGAGTGGAGAGACCATGGAATTCGTAGATCGGGGGCGGGTCGACGAACCTAGGTGGCTCGTCGACAACGCCGAGCAGTGGGGTCGCGAATGGGCCGAGAAGTTGGAGGTCAACCGGCAATCTTCCTGGATCTGGCGCCAGTGCGATGGTCATGGCCGCGATGACCTCGTAGAGCGTCTCGGGGTCATGACGGATCGGCATTGCTCCTACTGCGATGCCTTTCCCATGGGGCCGCGATTGCAGCCGACCATCGATCACTTCCGTCCCAAGGTCTTGTTCCCGAACGACGCTTACCGCTGGGAAAACCTTTTCCTGAGCTGTTCACTTTGCCAGAATAAGAAATTCGACGAGCACCTCTTGAAGCCAGACGTTCGGCCCTATGATTTCGACGCGTACTTCGAAATCGACTACGAGACCGGAGAAGTGAAGCCCCGCAGAGGGATCGAGGATGCCGCCTACGCGCGGGCTGAGATCACGGTGAAACGATTGGGCCTCAACGACAACGGCAAGCCGGAAGACCGCCGGCAGGAGCTGGACCACTACGAGAAGACGTGTCGTGGTGGTGGCACCGATCTGAACGAGTGGTCATATCGTTTCTTTCTTCGTCGAGCGAGCGGCTCGCCGAGCAACGCTGGACCGAGGACGTGAAGAGGCTCTATGCCATCGTCCACCGGATAGCAGGCTTGGTCACCGGCGCAGTCTTGGAGCAGTGGAGTGGTAGTGCAGGGCGCGGTGGTGCTGGTCGTCGTACTCGGGCTGCCGCTGCTTCCTGCGGTGTCGGATGCGTCATCGCGCGAGATCGATGAACCACACCCCAACCCCACTGCGGCCGAAACCAGCGACAACGAGACGAAGCGGTGCATCGAGGAGACCATGGGATTCATGACGGGGTGACCTGAGCCTAGCGTACATGCACTGGTGTGCACTCCATCACACTCACGCTCGGACCACCGTCGCTTCCCGTCCCCCCGGCGTTCTCGCCAACTCGCGTCGCGTCCGCACGGCCGTAGCTTCCGCATTGCTCCGTTGGTCGAAGATCACCAACCACCCCCGATCGAGCCCCAGCCCTTCGAGGTATCCATCGAGCTGCAAGAGCCCCGCGGACAGCGGGTCGGGCCGGCCGTCACGCCAGACCTTCAGCTCCATCGCCACGGTGACCTCGCCCCGTCGCAGCCACAAGTCCATGCGCCCGCGTCCGATCGCGTACTCGCGCGCGATCGTCCCCCCGCCATTGACCACGCGATCGAGGAACGCCATGAGCACGAGCTGCGCGGCGACTTCGTGATACGGCGCGCTCCGCTGGAGCGCATCACCATGCTGGCGCCAGAACGCCATGAACGCTTCGCACAGTGCCGAAGGATCGAGCCGCCCTCGAGCATCGAGCCAAGTCGCGCGCACGCTCGGCAACGACGCCCGCGGTCCGCTGGCGAGGTCACGGACGATCACTTCGCGGTAGATGGGATTGGCCACCTCGAGCCCGCCATCCTCCGCCCAGCGCAAGAGGCCGAGATCGACCAGGAAGCGCTCGTCGTCGCGAGCGACGGGACCGAGGGTCTCACCGGCCAGCATCGGCTCGATCACCGCACGCACCCGGTCCTCGCGCAGCCGAGCCGAGAGGCTGTCGAGGTGCGTGTCTTGCCGCTCGATCAACACGCGCGACGCCGTCTCGACGTCTTCGGCCGTGATCTCCTCGGCGGGGTCCGGGCGAATCCTGCTCACGATCTCGTCGGCTATCGCGTTGACGAGCCACGGCTGGCCTCCCGTCAGCATGGAGGCTCGCTCGACGGCTTCGGCCGCGAAGCGCTGCCCCGCCTCTGCGGTATGCTGGCCGTAGAGCTCCGCCACCTCGTCGCGGGAGAAGGCGGCCAAGGTCAGCGAGCGAACCTTGATGTTGAAGGGGCTTGCCGAGCCGAGGCGGCCCGCTTCGTGCGATGGGGTGGTGTAGTCGCGGACATCCCTCAGGCCGACCAAGGCCAACGACCACGGGAACTGTCCGGGGCGCAGGGAGTGGCCGGTACGGAGCTGACGCAGCATCGAGACGAGCACGTCGTCGCGCAGGGCATCGATCTCGTCGAGGAAGACCACGAGCGGACGAGGGCAGTGCTCGGCCCACGCGGCCAGAGCGGCGCGAATCCGGTCGCCCGGCTCGGCAGCAGGCCACGGCGGCGGGCGTAGCTCCACCGGCAGCAGCTTCGCGGCGCCCGCCCAGCTTCCGAGGAGCGCCGCCTCGGCCGCACCGATGTCGTCGAATGCCTGGCCCTGCTCGGCCGACACCCACGCGGCGGCGTAGCGTCCCTCCTCGGTCAGCCGAGTCGCCAGCGTCTGCAACGCAGTGGTCTTGCCCGACTGGCGTGGCGCGTGGATCGTGAAGTAGTGCATGCGGTCGATCAGCCCGCGTACCTCCGGGATGCGTCGCTCGGGCGGCAGCATGTAGTGATGCCCCGGCTTGCATGGACCGGCAGTGTTGAAGAAGCGCGCCATCGAGCGAGCCGAGGGTATCACGACGGGCATTGCATCGCCCGAGCACTCGTGATGGCCTGGCGCGTCCGAGTCGCGGGGCGGTCGAGCAGTCATGCGTGCAGCCACGCGACCGGCTCGCTACAATCGCCTGCGTGGGTCGTCATCGGCGCAGCGGCTGGGGATTTGGGTTGGGATGCTTGCTCGTGGCATGCACCTCCGCAGAGCCAACACCTCGGGGTGCCGTCGAGCCCACGCCCGTCCCGGCCAGCGAGCCATCGTCCCCGGGTGGTGCCTGTGCAGCCGAGGGCACCGAAGGGCGCTACAACCGGAAGGTCGACGGAGCGCACCGTGCCTGTCGATCGCACGACGAGTGCGTCACCGTGGTCACCGGCTGCAGCAACACCGAGTGCAGCGGAGCGCACCAGGACTTCGCCGGGCTCTACCCCGACGCCCTCGATTGCGAGGGTTACCCGGGACCGGTCGCCAACTACGACTGCCGGCCGAGGTTCGACATCGAGGCGCCGCGCTGTCGCGAGGGGTGCTGTGTGAGCGAGCGACGCCGTCCCATCGAGGGGACGGTGGTCGGCTGCCCCGATGGCGAGCGGATCGAGCTGGTTGCGGGCGCCACGGCCACCACGACCACCGGTCTCGAGGTCACCTTCGACGGCTCGAGCCTCGACCACTACGACGACGGTAGCTTCGCGCTGCTGCTGGAGCTGACCTTTCGTCGTGAAGGCGAGAAGGTCCACCGCATCCTCTCTGCTTACGCCATGCCGCGCGAGGAGATGATCCTGGGGCACTGCGTGGTGCTGGTGGAATCGGCAGAGGCTCGCATCGTCGTTCGCGCGGCGCCGTCCCCGGCGCGCTGACATTCGGCGCGGGCTCGCACGGCGCCCGCTACCCGCCGGCGTCAGCGGAATGCACGTCGGAGAGGCCGCAGCAATGATCCCCCCGGGCGAGCTCGCCGGCGTCTCGATCTCGGTGACCTCGTTCACTCCGTCACCATCGTCATCGTCGAGATCATACTGACGGATCTCCAGCGAGAAGTCCGGCGTGCTCAGCCCGAACGTGTAGAGATCCCCGCCGTAGAACGCCAGCGCGATGTAGGCGCCTTGATCGCCGATATCGAGGCCAGGCACGGTCTCGTTCGAGAGGATCGCCCCGCTCTCCTGGTCGTACTCGATGATCTGCCCGACACCCGGGAGCTTCTGATCACCACCGACCCCGTAGAGACGCCCATCGCCGGTACCGGCCAGCGCCACCGAGGTGTAGTCGTCGGCGTCGAGCAGCGCGAACGCCGGGTCGTCGTCGGCGAGGTCCATGCGGAACAGCGGCCCGATCCCAGACCCCGGCACGACCGTGAAGCCACCACCCGTACACGCATGAGCGAACAGCCGCTCGTGATCCGGCTCATCAACCACCGAAACGAACGCGACATCCGCACAGTCGACCCCGAACGGTCCGTTGGCCATGGCGCCGTAGAAGAGCTCGTCGCAGCTTCCAGACACCGGATCGAAGCGCGTGAGCTGCATGGCCGGATACGGCAGGATCGCGGGATCCTCGGGCTCGAGACTGAGCAGCACCACGTATCCATCGCGATCGAGGCCGAACCCCGTGTAGTAGCCCTCCACCTCGGTGCACTCCACGGTGGTAAAGTGCTCGAATTCGTTGATCACCGGGTCGTACGACCAGATCTCGGTGGGCGTCGTCGGCAGCATCACGAAGATGACGTCGGGCGAGTCCATGGCGCAGCCCTCGACGCCTTCGGTGTCCACCCCCACGTCGAGCACGATGGGAGCGCCGCTGCTCGAGCTGCCGCTGATCGGGCTGGTCGATTCCTCGGCACCGGTGCTGGTGCTCGCGTTCGTGCTGCTCCCGCCGTCGGCCGAAGTGCTGGTGGAAGGGCCAACAGGGCTCGTGCTGCCCTCGCTGGTCGGCGCGGGCGTCGTGTCGCCGGTGTCGGTCTCGGGGGCGGGTGTGCAGGCTGCAACACCCACGACGAGGCAGATGGCGATGCAGGTGGGCTCTACGGATTGGCTCGGAGGTCGCATACTCGATGAAATGGGCTTCACGGATCGCTCTACCACGAAAACCTCGAGGCCGAGCCAATACGATTGTACGCCCTGGCTCACGGCACGCGGCGTACATCCACATCGGGATGGACGCCCCGAAGCGCCTCCATGATCTCCACCATCGCGGCCTCCGTGGAGCCCAGCTGTTCGGCCTCGATCCAGATCCGAACGTACCGAACGCGACTACGGTCGCTTCGCTCGATCCGGCTCGGTTGCGTCGTGCTCTCGATCCTGGCGAGGGACGAGAGCGAGACGGAGGTCCCGCTCGGCGTCGGCACCCGGATCGCGGCCAGCTGCCCTACAGGGTCTTGCGCGAGCGCGCGGCCCTCCGCCCTGAAGGGAACGATGCGAACCGGCAGCGGCTTGCCGCCATCGTCGATGACCCCCACCTCCCGTGCCTGCTGCGCTGCCCGGACCTGCTCGGCGACGTCGCCCACGCTGACCCCCAGCCGCGCCGCGGCGTCTCGGTCGATCTCCAGCTCCAGCCGTGGCAACCACGTGGTCTCGCTGGTGGCGTGCATTCCCCGGGCACGTGCCGCCTCGATCACCCACGTGGTCCCATCGCGAAGCCGCTCGAGCTCCGGGTGCCGCAGCGCCAGCACCACGTGGGTGCGACCAGGACCGTAGTGCCCGTGCAGCTCGAGCCCCGCGGTCTGCTCGACCCATGCAAGCAGCTCGGCGCGGTGCGGTGAGCTCTTGGGGATCAGCAAATGCACGCGTGTGGGATCTGGTGGCTCGGCGTCGTCGAGCAGCGGGTCCATCGTCCACCACACCGCGTCGTCCGCCACGGGTGCACGACCCACCAGCGTGGCGGCCTGCGAAGGCTCGGATCCGGCAGGCAGCGCGAATTCCAGTTGTTCGAATTCACCTGCCAGCACGGGGGAGCCCGCGGGCGAGGGGCAGCCTCGGGGCACCAGCTCGCCGGTGACCGACACGGAGATCTCGGGAGGGGCCGCCACCGCGTCCACCGCCCGCCGAATGGCGTCGGCATCATCGGTCTCCACCACCCACAGCTCCGCCTCGCTGCCGCCGGCCCAGGCCTGCGAGCCCTCGTGCGTGCGCTCGTGCCTGAGCGTGGCCACGTCTCGTAGACGGAGCGGCACGCCCTCTCGCGTCGCGAGCTCGACGTTGCCGAGGTCTTCGAGGGTCACCGTCGGCGCGGTGCGGACGAGCATCCTCGCGTCGACCGGGTGCAGCGCTTGCTCGACCGCAGTGGCCAGCGTCGAGGCATCGAGCCCCAGCGCGGACAGCCTGCTCGGATCGGGCTCGATCGACAACACCGCGGTGGCGCGACCCTGGCGACGCACCCGATGCGTTCCGCGGCTCGTGGCGATCGTGTGCTCGAGCGCATCGGCCACTGCGGTCAGGGGCTCGGCAGGACCTCGCACGAGTACGACGAGCCACGAGCGGGGTACGCGAGCGATGGATAGCACCGGATGCATGGCCTCCGTGGGCAGCATGGCGGCCACGCCGTCGAGCGCCTCACGAATCGGCTCGCTCGCCTGCATGGCGTCGGACGAGACGGTGACCCACACGATCGCGCGCCCATCCATCGCCGTCGAATCCACGTGCTCCACTGTCGCGAGCCCATTGATGGCCGCCTCCACGGGAATGGCGTCCATCGCCTCGACCTCGGCCGAGCTCGCCCCAGGATGCTCGAGCTCGATGCGCAGCCGCTCGGCGCAGCTGGGCAAGGACGGGCTCGCGCCCGCGACCAAGGGCGCGACCTCGGAGCGTGAGCAGCCGAGCAGCGCTCCCACGAGCAGCGTCGCCCAGTCCAAGGCCATGGCCCGGCGCCCCCGTCCCCTCGAGCTCATGCCCCGAGTGTAGCGGGTCTGCGCATCGATCGGCGGCCGGAGAGTGCGGCGGGAGCTGCCAGCAGCGACGCGGTATGCTCGCCAGCACCGGCGATGGCGGACGTGGACAACACCCTGGCGGCCACTGGTGCCGACACCTTCGCGGATGCCGAGCCGGCTGCCACCGCTGGCATCGCACGTGGCGAGATGGTCGGTCGCTACGTCGTGCTCGGAGAGGTGGGACGCGGCGGTATGGGAGTGGTGCTCGCGGCCTACGATCCCGAGCTCGATCGCAAGGTCGCGATCAAGGTGCTTCGTCGGCCCGATGGTCGTGGCCGCGCCGTCGCGCAGGCACGACTACAGCGCGAGGCGCAGGCGATGGCGCGGCTGACCCACCCCAACGTCGTGGCCGTGCACGATGTCGGCACCGTCGGGGATCAGATCTACGTCGCAATGGAGTTCATCGAGGGACGTACGCTGCGCGAGTGGACGATCGAGCGCGAGCGGACGTGGCGCGAGGTGCTGACGGTGCTCCGCCCCGTGGCGGAGGCGCTGGCAGCCGCACATGCCATGGGGTTGGTCCACCGTGACATCAAGCCCGACAACGTGATGATCGGCGCGCCCAATGGGGTGCGCGCAGCGGAAGGCCGCGTATGGGTGATGGACTTCGGACTCGTCCGTGGGATCGCGTCGGACGCCACCGATTCCGAGTCCGGGCCAGAGCTCGACGATGCGTCGGCGAGCATCTCGCGCTTGCGCCTCGACGACGTGCTGACCCGGGTCGGTGCCATGCTCGGCACGCCCGGCTACATGGCGCCCGAGCAGCTCGCTGGTCACACGGTCGACGGCCGCAGCGATCAGTTTTCCTACTGCGTGATGGCTTGGGAGGCGTTCTGCGGCCAGCGGCCGTTCGAAGGCGATACGCTCGCGGAGCTCACGTACAACGTGCTGGGGCAGCGGCTGCAACCACTTCCGCGCGGGCGTAAGGTCCCCGCTCGGATCCGTCGCGCGCTCGAGCGCGGGCTCCGGGTCGAGCCGGCCGAGCGCTGGCCGTCGATGGAAGCGCTGCTCGAGGAGCTCTCGCGCGCGGCGATGAACCGGCGCACGCGGCTCGTCGCCGTGGGACTCGGGGTCGTGATGGCGGGGATCGGCGCGGGGGTGTATTGGCGCGTCCAGTCTCCGCTATGCACGGGCGCCGAAGCGGCGATCGCCGACGTGTGGAGCGGTGAGCACCGCGAGCGGGTCATGGCTGCGATCCACGCCAGCGGGGTCGCATATGCAGACGATGTGTGGGCTCGCATCGTGCCGCCCCTGGATGTGTGGGCGGCGGGTTGGGTCGACGCGCGCACCGACGCCTGCGAGGCGACGCGCCGCCGCGGCGAGCAGTCCGAAGCGGTGATGGACCTTCGCATGGCATGCTTGGCACGCGCCGAGGTGGGATTCGCTGCCACCGTCCGCGTGCTGGCCCAAGCCACGCCCGAGGCGCTCGAGCACGCCCACGACATCGTAGGAGGCCTGCCACAGCTGTCGCGTTGTGACGACGTCGAGGCGCTGCGAGCCGAGGTGGAGCCGCCACCGCCCGAGCTGCAGGCCGCCGTCGCTGCGATCCGCGAGGAGCTGGCCGAGGCCTCGGCGCAGCGCCTGGCGGGGGCCTACGATGTTGCGCTCGCGGCGGTGGCCCGAGCCGAGGCCGCACTCGACGGCCTAGCTTACGAGCCCATCGCCACGGAGGTGTGGCTCGAGCTCGGCCAAGTGCACGACGAGCTCGGTCGCTACGCAGAGGCGGAAGCGGACCTGCAGCGGGTACGGCGAATCGGCGCGAGGTGGCACCAGTGGGAGGCAGTGCGCGACGCGACCCTGCAGCTCATCCTCATCATCGGGAGTCGGCAGGGCCGCGATGCGGAAGCGCTCATCCTCGAGCCGCTCGCCGACGGACTGATCGGCGAGGACGCCAAGGCGAGTGCGACGTTGCGCAGCTACCTCTCGTGGATCGCGTACGGGCGTGGCGACTATGTGGCTGCCGAGGCGTACCTGCGAGATGCGCTCGCGCGGAGCGAGGATCCGATCGAGATTGCGCAGACACGGGACGCGCTCGGCGGAGCCCTGAGTGCGCAGGGGCGACATGCGGAGGCCGAGGCCGAGCATCGTGCCGCGCTCGCGGGGTTGCGACAAGGCCTGGGCCCCGGGCACCCGATGGTGGCTCGCCCGCTCGGCAACCTCGCGCTCGCGCTGCAGTCGGGCGGCAAGCTCGAGGCAGCGGAGTCCTTGCACCGCGAAGCGCTCGCGCTGACGAGCGCGACGCGCGGTGAGCAGCACCCGGAGGTCGCAGCTTGCCACAGCAACATCGCGCTCGCCCTGCGCAAGCAGGGTAAGTTGGCCGAGGCGGAGGCCGAGCTGCGGACCGCGATCTCGATCGGTGAGGCCACGCTTGGTCCCGATGATCTCACTGTCGCCGTGTTCCACGAGAACCTGGGCCTTCTGCTGCGGGCCGCCGGTCGTCTCGGCGAGGCGCTGCCCGAGCAGCGCCTCGCTCTCGCCAAGCTCGAGGCAGTGTACGGGCCCGACCATCCCACTGTTGCGCGCGCGCGCAACAAGGTCGCCGTCGTTCTGTTCGACCTCGGTGACTACCCCGAGGCTGTGCAGCTGCAGCGGCAGGTGGTGGCGGTGCGGCAGGCGACGCTGCCTACCGATCACCCGGATCTCGCGGTCTCCCACGAAGACCTCGCTGCGATGCTGCGCGCGCAAGGGGAGCTCGCCGCCGCAGAAGTCGAGCTGCGCGCGGCGCTCGAGCTGCGCGAGCACACCACGACCGGCGACGATGATCTGGCGCTCGCCGATACGATCGGCAAGTTGGGGAGCATCGTGCTCGAGCAGGGGCACACCGCCGAAGCCATTCCGCTGCTCGAGCGAGCTCGGGCGCTGCAGATCCCGGCGAAGGCCACCCCCGATCTGCGCGCGCGCACGCTGTTCGCGTTGGCGCGCGCCAAGTGGAGCACGCCGGATACCCGCGACGAGGCCCGTGCGCTCGCGGACGAGGCCGTCGCAGCCTATGGTGCAGCCGGCAAGCTGGGTGCGACGGGGCTGGAGACGGTGAAGGCCTGGCAGCGCGATCACCCGTGACGAGCGGTGAGCTCCACTGCGATCGCCTGCCGAGCGGACACCGTGCACCGGCGCTCGCGAGCAGCTCGGCAGCGCATGGGACGCGTGCTGGAAGATCGCGCTCTACGAAGAGGCTCACGACACGAACACGGTGGCGACGGTGCGGACGTGGCTCGACGGCGGAGCGGGCCCGGCGAGCGGCTGAGCAGATCCGCGATCACTCGAGGCCGGCCAGCCGCGCGAGCAGCACGCGCTCCGGGGTCGAGAACAGCGCCTCCAGTGCCTCGGCACGGCCGTCCCACAGTGCGGTCGCCGCGGCATCGCCACGCATGCGCGCCGCCTCGGCGCGCGCACGCAGGCCCTTCACGCCATGCAGCTGGGGGTCGTAGAACGGCAGCATCGCGTCGACGAACACCTCCGGATCCTTGCCGTCGTGGCCGACCGCATGGAGCACGAAGATCACTGCGGGGAGCACGGCCTGCTCTCCGGCCCCCATCATCACGTCGTGCATGCGAAAGCGTGCGGTCTTGCGGATCTCGGCGTCGGCCCGCGCGAGCGCGAACCAGTCGCGCGGAAGCCCGGGGGCGTCGTAGTACCCGGGCATGGCGACCGTGGTCTCGACCTGGGCCTCGTCGGCGGCGAGGGCCGCGGCCGCTTCCACCCACCCGATCGCGCGGCGCATGCTGTCGTTCACCTCGGCGCCCAGTGTGTCCGCGAGCGGGTGCGCGGCCATCTCGGCGGATCCGGCCGGGGCGAGCGCACCGGCACGGCGGGCGGCAGCCAGCGCTTCTCGTGGCCGAGCTTCGGCGAGCTCGAGCATCGCGACGAAGAGCTCGGCATCGAGGCGTACCCGGCCCTCGGGCAGCGCGAGCGCGAGCTGCAGGCGTGCGCGGGCACCCGCGCGATCGCCCGCGCGAAACAGATAGCTGGCCAGCGGCAACGCGAGCGCGGGCGGCAGCTCCTCGGCCGGAATCTTCGCCAGGGCCCGTGCCACTCCCTGTGCATCGAACATCTGCGCGCGTGCGCTCGCGAGCTCGAGCCACAGGATGGTCGAGGCCTTTCGCAGGGTCTCGGCCGGCGTCGCGCTGCGTTCCTCCCACTCGCGCTGGTCCGGATCGACGTCGTCGCCGCGACGCTTTCGCGGGGCGATCCGCAGCTTGTCGCGCTCGACGCGCAAGAGCAGCGCATCGACACGTCGGGCCGCGGCCTCGTGGCGCACGGGATCGAACACGAGGGCGTCGCCCGACAGCAGCCCGACGCTCGGCCCCGAGAAGCTCCACGGCGTCGTCGTTTCGGCCAGGGCGATGCTGCGCAGACCAGCCGCTCCCGCGACGAGATCGAGCGGCTCGCGCTCTGCCGCGGCCAGCCAGTCGGCGAAGAACGGGCTCGCCCAGTCGCCGGCCCGTTCCTTGGCCCGCGACCGCGGGTGCAGCCGCTCCAGCGATTGCTCCGGATCCGGCCGCACCATGACTTCGACCGCCCACCACGGCTCGCGCGGGAAGGGGGTTTCGTCGACCACCGGACGGCCGCCGCACGCGAGCATGCCCATCCAGGCCTCGACGTACGGCGACCCGACGGCCTCGCGATAGTGCTGCTCCGCGTTCTCGAGCGCCAAGAGGCCGGCCTGCGAATCGCCGACCAGGCACAGCCAGGCGCCGCGCTCGAGCTCGTGCCCGTAGTCGTCGGACTCGCCGCTCCCGGCGAGGCGGGTGGCGGCCTCGAGCTCGCCGTCGACGATCGCCGCGCGCCACGCTCGTGCGTGCCCGAAGCCATCGCTGGCATGCGCCGCATGGCGCACCATCTGCGCGCGGTTGCCCGTCTGCGCGATCATGGAGAAGGCCCAGTCGGTCGTACGCCGGTCGCTGGGGAAGCCGGGCTGTGCCATCCAGGCGACGAGCTCGTCGGCGGCCTCGTCCTGCATCGCGCGATCGAGCAGGACCTCGGTGGCCAGCGCGAGCCGCCCGTCGAGCTCGTCGGCCGTCCACTCGAGCTCGAGCTGTCGTGCCTCGTCGCGCGTCCACGGCGAGATCTTCGCGATGTCGAGCGATTGGTGGAACGCACCCTCGCACGCGAGCGACGCGCCGGGGTGCTCGCCGTAGTTGGCATTCGAGCAGTCGACGTGGAGCTTGCGCGCGCGGGCGATCATCCACGGCGGTAGCTTCCACGCGGCGACGGTGATGCCCCCCAGGAGCAGGATGCAGACGCTCGCGAGGATCGCGAGCCGTCGCCACCGTCGTGATCGCTTGCCGACCGGGCTGGGCTCGTCGCCGTCGACCGGCGCGTCGAGCAGCTCATCGGCGTCGTCCGACTCGATGGATGGGACGGAGGTCACTGCTGCTGGAGTAGCAGGTCGATGGCGACTCGTGGTGCCGGTGTCGAGGCGGCGGCTGCGATCCGCGCGCTCTCGCCGTGATGGTGCAGCCGGCCGCTGACGTTCGCTTCCGACCACCGGCCCGCGGCCCGCGAGCGACCTCGCTCATCGGCCTGGCTCCGTGAGCGTCGTCTTCGGTGGACATCTCGCGGCAGACAGCCGACCATTCGCTCGACCCACGGTCGAGGTGAGCGATGCCCACAGCAAACGACTACTACTGGAACGCCTCCGACAACTACGCTCCGCTGGTGACCGGCGCGAGCGCTCAGTTCGGTACGCCGGCGATGATCACGGACGACGACGGCTACGGCGGGACCAACTGGTCGATCGCCGCCCAGAACCTCACCATCCACGTGCACTTCCAGGGCGTCTCGCGCCGTGTGTCGGTCGTCCGCATCAAGTCCCACAACGGCGGCGACGTCGACTACAACATGATCAAGGTGTACAGCCAGGCCACCAAGGGGGTGAACCTCAAGGGCCTTGCACGCTACTGCAACGCCTACCCGAACCACCAGGCGTTCCTGCAGAAGCTCCACGACGCGATGCAGACGATCTGACCATCGTCGTGGTGGCCGTCGTCGTGTCGGGCGTCCGTCAGCGCCAAGCGCCGAGGATGAGCCCCATCGCCACGAACGACACCGTCAGGTAGCCGCCGTTGACGAGGATGTAGGTCGCGCCGCGGCGTTCGAATAGCGCCACCACGGCCAGCCCGAGCGCCGCCCAGCCGAGCCCGGCGGCGGCGCTGGCCGCCACGGCGAAGCCGATCCCGACGGAGGGGTCGCCGAGGAACGCCGCGAGGTTGCCCGCCATCAACAGGCACAGCACGAACGAGACCCCGAAGATCACCGCCGGGGAGCCTCGCTCGAGGTCCGCCTTGGTGAATCCGTTGGCCTTCATCCACGCTTTGCCGAACAGCAGCGGCGAGTACCAGAGCCCACCGATCACGAAGTTGACGAGCGCCGCGACGAGCACGGCCCACGGGTTGACCTGCATGGCGCGCGAGCATGCCCGGCCGCTCGCCGGCGAGCTTGGACGAATTGGAGATCTAGGCCTCGTACAGGTAGTTCTCGAGCCCCCGGAACGCCGCCACGTAGGCGGTGGGTGAGAGCCCGGCGAATTTGCGGAAGTCGCGGACCAGGTGCGACTGATCGCAATAGCCGTGCTCGAGGGCCAGCCGTGCCCACTGCGGCTCGGTCATCCGCATCGCCACGGACACCCCCGCTTCCGTCAGCGACGGCTCGGGCGTCCCGCGTACGAGGTGCGCGAGCACCCGCTGGAACCGCCGGATGCGGGCGTACTGCTTGGGTGGCAGGCCCACCCAGCGCCGGAACAGCGCGTCGAGGTGCCGCTGGCTGTAGCCCGTCTCGCGCGACAGCTCCGCGATGCGCAGCGACCCCGGCACGAACAGCCGACCCGCGAGGTGCTCGACCAGCGGATGCATGACGAGCCGCTCGCCCGCGCGCGCGAGCAGCCACTCGTGCACCGCGGCGATCTTGCCGGCGGCGGAGGTGGCCTCGAGCAGCCGCTCGCGGAGCGGAGCCACCACGCCCGCGAGCACCGCCTCGAGCTGCTCGACCGTGTCGGTGATGGCATCGAGATCGATCCCGAAGAACGGGTACGCGCCGCCGGGACGAAAGCGGATCACCACCATCGAGGCGCCCTGGGCCGCCTCGATGAGGATGAAGCGGCGGCGCATGCCGGAGATCCACGCATGGCGGAAGTCCTGCGCCTGGCCGATGTCGTCGCGGTCGTAGAGCTTCTTGGGCGTGTCGTGGAGATCGATGATGAGCTCGACGGCGCCGTCGGGCAGCAGGCGCTCGATGCGGTAGCCCGGGCGAGAGTCCTCGTAGTAGATCACGTGCTCGACGAAGCGATCGAGCGGCGGTGCGAGGGCCTGGGCGTGCAGGAACACGGCGAGAGGAGCGTAACACTCCAGTTCGACCAAGCCGGCCGGCCGCTCGCTCGATCCCTCCCCCCGCGACTACTCCCCCCGCGACTCTCCGTCCTCCCCTTGCTCCCGCTCATGCCCCTCGCCTTGTGGGGCATTCCCTTCCCGCTTGTCGTGCCGCTTGCTGGCCTTCGCCTTGTCGTCGCTCTGCTTGCCCTGCCGGCCCTCGAACGCTCCGCTGAACGTTTTTGCTGCCGCGGCGCGGATGCGCTCGACCGCCTTGTCGCTCAGGATCCGCAGGACGTCCGAGCGCTGATCGTCGTAGATCTCCGACAACACCGTCACGACCGACTCGAGGGCCGGTGTGGCGGGGCGATACCAGAAGCGCTGCTCGGTCTCGGTCTCATCGGCCACCAGCAGCTCGGCGTCGCACAAGCCCTCGAGCGCGGGCCCGGCCCATGACTCGGGCAGCTCGAGCTGCTCGGCCACGGCCGCCGCGGACCAGCCCCTCAGTGCATCGCTGCGCACCAAGAAGAGCGCGGCCAGCTCAGAGGTTCCAGCGATTCGCTCTTGCAGGAAGGCCAAGATATTGAAGGGTAGATCCTGAGGCGACACGGCAACTTCCGCCGGCCCTCGCGCTCGAAGCAAGAGCCCCGCGTCAGGTCTAGGACGGCGCCAGCGCCATGCAAGCGCCGCTGACGTTGTTTCTTGGCCGTTCGATCGAAGCTCGCCGTGGCGTGCAGTCTCGATCACGCCCTGCGATCGCACCTGCACTCTGGCACGCCTTGGCACGTAAGGGTCACCCGGACTCCACACGCTCGTCCGTGCCCACGGCTCGCTCCGCTCCCCGCGGTACGCCGCGTCCGATCCACAGCCCGAGCGACACCACCCCGAGCGTCGCGAGCACCATCGACACGACCACCGGTACCACGTCGGCGCCGAGCATGTAGAGCATCGTCGCGGCCACGGCGGGGACCTGTGGTGCGGAGCTCGCGAGCATCAACGCCTCGAACTCCGCCTTCGCACGCGCTTGCTCCTCGGTGAGGCCCGGCCTGGCGGACCGCAGCTCGCGGCGGGCCAGCACCCGGTAGAGCCACCACCCGAGGCACGCGGCCACGAGCGTGGCCGGTACGGTGGCCCACGCCCAGGGCGTGAGGGTGGGGGCCAGCCAGGCTCGCACGGCATCGAAGTCGGGCGGCAGCATCAGCCGCCGCAGGCTCGACTCCACCACCAGCGCCAGCGGAGTCGACACGGCGATGAGGCCCAACAGGCCGTAGAGGCGGTGTGATGGGTGGGGTACGGCCACCGAACGACCCATGAACGAGAGGATACGACCAACACACGACCAAGCCACGACCAAGCCACGACCAAGCCACGACCAACATACGAGAAGATCCCGAGGCGCGGCGCCGCCGAGCACCAGGGAACCCTCGGGCCCAGTCGGGAATTGACCCGCGCCGCGAGGGCCGTGTAGCGTGCCCGTGTAGGTTGCGGCCCGAGCGAAGGGGATCCCTGGCCGACGCCCACGCGCGCGCGCCTACGTTGCCCCTGGAGCCCCATGGCGCACTCGCGACGAAACGCCTCCGACCCCTCCCGCCCGGCTGCGCTCGCGTTCGCGCTGGGCCTGCTCGTGGCCCCCGGCGCCGCGCTCGCGGCCCCCGACGACGACGATCTCGCAGTCGACGACGAGGACGAGCCCGCCGAGGACGACGTCGACGATCTCGACGAGCAGGCGGACGCGGACGAGCCGCTCGACGAGGAGGAGGCGCCCGGCGCCTCCGGCCGCGCGTCGGCGAGCCTCGGCGGCGACGCCAAGGCCGAGGGCAAGGGCAAGAAGGGCAAGGACAAGCAGGCCAAGGGCAAGAAGCAGCCCAAGCAGAAGGACGAGCGCCCGTTCTTCCTGCGCTACCGACCGACCAACCACACGATCAGCGCGGGCGGCTACCTCGGCGCGTTCTTTCGCGCGCGCAACCAGGGGCTGTTCGATCGCAGCCTGGGCCCGCAGCCCTCGACCCCGTCGAGCGCCTTCGACTTGGGCTTTCGGCTCGAGTACATGGCCATCCCCTACGTGGGCGTGGCGTTCGAGGCCGGCGGCATGCCGATCCGCAGCGCCAGCGAGCAAAACGCCAGGGCCGGCTTCTACTCGGTGCGCGGGCTCGTGATGGGGTCGCTGCCGTACCGGCTCGCGCCCACGCTGGGCGTGGGCGTCGGGCTCTTGGGGCTCCGCTCGCGCAGCTCCCCGATCCTCAACGGCGGCGATCCGTCGTTCGTGTGGGGGCCCGGGCTCAAGTTCTACGTCAACGACTGGATCGCGGTGCGCATGGACGGCCGGCACCTCGTCACCGGCTCGAGCACCGACGGCAAGCGGGCGCACCACGGCGAGCTCTTGTTCGGGGTCGAGGTGACGATCCGCCTGACCAAGTGGGTGGGGGCCGAGTACCGGTCCAAGCGCAGCGATCGCGACGAGGACACGATCGCCGACTTCTACGACGAGTGCCCCGACGAGTACGGCGAGGACGAGAACGGCTGCCCGGTCGATCGCGACGGCGACGGCGACGGGATCAAGGACAGCCGCGACAAGTGCCCCAAGCAGTGGGGCGACGGTTCCGACGGCTGCCCGATCCCCGACAAGGACGGCGACGGAATCCTCGACCCCGACGACGGCTGCGAGGACCAGGCCGAGGTCTTCAACGGCATCGACGACAAGGACGGCTGCCCCGACGAGCTACCCGAGGAGGTCAAGAGCTTCGAGGGCGTGATCGAGGGGATCTACTTCGACAGCGGCAAGTCCACGATCCGCAGCAAGTCCAAGCCGATGCTCCAGAAGGTGGCCAAGCTGCTCCAGAAGTACACGGAGCTGCGCGTGGAGATCAGCGGTCACACCGACACCGTGGGCGACGAGGCCGACAACGTGAAGCTCTCGCAGGCCCGTGCCGACGCCGTCAAGGCGTGGCTCGTCGAGCAGGGCATCGAGGAAGGCCGCATCACCACTCGCGGCGCAGGCCCGGGCGAGCCCATCGCCGACAACAAGTCGAAGAAGGGTCGCGCCAAGAACCGCCGCATCGAGTTCAAGGTGCTCTAGGCCAAAAAAAAACGGTCGCCGCCCGGACCGCCCCCAAATTGGGCCCGAGCGGCGACCTCGGTCGCAATAACTCTGGCTGATGTCGGCGAGAGAAGCAGGAAAAGGGTCACCGCCCGGGTCGCCCCCAAATTGGACCCGAGCGGTGACCACGGTCGCGCTGTAATCCGTGGCTCGGGGGCGCGGTTCGTACGCCAACGAAGGGCTGAACGAACCGGCCGCGGCATATGCTTAGCACACGCCGGAATGGCCTCACCCCGATCCTGCGAGTCTTTTTGTCGGCTTGCAAGCCAAAACAACACCGTCTTGCGATCCGGCACGCGGGCCGGTGATGCACCCGACAGCAATGGTGGGATCGGAGCGGGCGCCGAGAGCGAGCTCAGCCTCGATGTGCAAACAACCTCGCACTTGGTTCGTGATCGACTCGTGCTCGCTTCGTGCTTGGTCGATCGTGACCCATGCTTTCGCAGGCGCGTGGGGCGTCTTGCCCCATCGGGCAAACCCGGTTCGTTGCGGGCGAATTACTTCCGGTCGCGGGGCTCGCGATACACCCGATCGCGTCGGCGGCCGAGCGTCATGCCCACGCCCAGCAGGATCTCCGGGCTGTTGCTGACGCCGGACTCGTAGCCGCGACGAGCCGTCACCACGTCGCGCACGTCCAGGCGCACGTGCGTGAAGCGGCCGACGTACACCTTCACGCCGCCGCCCACGTGCATCGCCACATCCACGTCGTTGCCCACCACGCCGCGATCGCTCGCCACGCCGATGAGCCCGCCGCCGACCAGCACGAACGGAGTCACGCTCCACAGTGCGAGCTGGCCAACCACGGCGCCGCGTGCGGTCCACAGGAGCGCGCCTTGGCCGACCTCGGTGCGGGTCGGCATCGCCCCGGCCTCGATCTCCGCGCCCAGCCAGCGCACGGGGAAGAAGCCCGCACGCAGGCCGATGTCGGGGGCCACCCGTGCGAACGGTCGGTAGCCCTGATCGCGCAGCGAGAAGTCGGCCTGGAACAGCTCGATGCGACGCGAGGTGACGAGCATGCCGCCGTAGACCCCGTACTCGGTGGTGTTGGGCTCGGGGGCCCAGCGCTCGATCCACGGCTGATCCTTGCGCGGGGACAGCCGCGTGCGCTTGGGTGGCTCGGTCTCGGCGTCCGTCACCGTGGTCGTGGCCGCGGGCTCGGCCGCCGCGGACGCGACGGGCCAGGTGCCGAGCAGCAGCGCGGTGGTGGTGAGCAGGGCGCGTCGCATCGCGGCCCCGAGTCTAGCGCGGAGCCGTCGCGTGGTGCGTGCCGTTTCGTGCGGGCGGTGCGGCCGAGCTAGGGCGAAGCTGCGGCCTTGCGCCCGGCGGCCTTCCGCTGGCGCTTCCGCGCGCGATCGGGGGCCGCGGCGCTGTGGCGGCCGAGCACCGCTCCCACCCCCAGCAGGATCTCGGGCGAGTGTGCGACGCCATCGCCGCGGGCCTCGGTGATCACGTCGCGCACGTCGAGCCGCAGCACGGCCCAGCGGGTCACATAGAGCTTGGCCCCCGCGCCGAAGTAGATCGCCGTGTCGACCTCCCCGCCGAGCGTCGAGTCCTGGCCCACGCCCAGGATCCCGGCGCCCGCATGCACGGTGGGAGTGAGCCGCCACGGCAGCTGGGCGAGCGCGTGCGCGCGCACGGTGAACAGGTTCACGCGGGTGTCGGTGTCGCGGGTGCGGGTGGGAGAGAGGCCCTGCTCGAGCTCCACGCCCACCCAGCGGATCGGGTAGTAGCCCAGCCGCAGCCCGAACGTACCCGCGGCCGGAGCGAGCCGCTCCCACGCGGCCGTGTCACCGGCGTGTGCCACCTGGAACAAGTTGTGGCGCGTCGAGGGCAGCAGCACGCCGCCGTAGAGCCCGCCCTCCACCATGTGGAGCTCGCGGCGGTGGGATGCCGGGGCGGTCACGGTCCCCGCCGCTGGGTCCTCCACCGTCAATGCGAGCTCGCCGAGCTGCACCGGCTCGCTGCCGGCGTCGGCCATCACGCGCAGCTTGGCCTCGGCCGGGGCGCCCTGATCAGCGTGGACGCGTGCATGCCACTGGCCGGGAGTCGCGGTCGCGGTGGGCGTGGACGCCATCAGGCCCTCCGGGGCCTCGATCCACAGCCGGCGGGGCAGCGGCAGCTCGGCGTCGAGCGAGAACCCCACCTCGGTCGTCTGGCCGCGCACGGCGGTGTGGGCCTTCGCGTCAGCGGCCACCTTGGTCTCGATCACCATCACCGCGAACCCCGGCACCGGTCGGTCGTCGTCGGTCGCGCATGCGATCGCGTGCTCACCCGCCACGGCGAGCACCGGCCCGCGCGAGAGCTCGCCGTCGTCGACCCGACAGCGCAGCCCCATGGGCACGTCGAGCGTCGTGCCTCGCAGCACCCGCACCGGCGCGCGCGGGCCGGAGGACGTACCGGGCGCAGCGTCGGCCGGCGGCAGCGGGGCCGCGCCCGGCGTGACGAGCCCTACCGGCACCACCGCCAGCGCAATGCGCTCGGACGGCGGGCTCTCGAAGAAGTCGCCGTCCACCGCGGCCACGCTGGCATAGTAGTCGCCGGCGGGCAGGCCCTGCGCCTCGAATCGGTGGATCGTTGCTGGAACGATTTGACTCACCAGTGTCTCGTTGCCCTCGGGATCTTCCGATACTTCCACGCGGTACGAGGCCGCGCCGGCGATCGCCCCCCACTCGCCCTGGATCGCGCCGCCGAGCTCGCCCGCCGCCACGAACGTGCGGGGCCCTCGCTCGATCCACGCAGGCGTGGGCGGCAGGGGCTTGGGCTTGCTCGGCGGCTTGCCCTTGTCGACGCGCGAGCCCATCTTCGACGCGACGCGGATCTTCGGGCCCTTGGCCCCCTTGTCGCTCGCGGAGCGCACGGCCGCCTTGCCCTCGCCATGGTTGGCCACGCGGCTCGTGCCCGTGTCGTCCACCGTCACCAGGCTCGCGCCACCGGTGAATTCGGCCACCGCCGACGGCGTGGTCACCGTGACCTCGTGGGGGGCCTTGCCCGCGAAGGCGTCGAGGCGGGAGCGCAGCGCCCCGCGGTCGAGCGTGGCCTCGGCGGTCTCGCGGCGCGCCTTGCCGCGCGAGCCGCCCACGCCGCCGTAGATGATGACCAGCGTGTTCTCGCGCAGCTCGATGCGCGACTGGTCGCGGAACATGATCTGCGCCGAGGCCTGCTCGCGGGTGTTGACCCGCCAGCCTCGCCACAGGTCGAGCCCCGGCTGCGCGCTGCTCCAGTCGGTGGCCTCGGGTGCCCGCGCCTCCACCGTGCGTCGCGCCACCGTGACCTCCGCATCCGGCAGTGGGGGCGGCAGCGACTTGGGCAGCACCAGCTTCTGCCCCGGCTCGAGGTGATGGGGCAGCTGCGCGCCGAGCCAGGGGTTGTAGCGGTGGATGATGTCCACGTGCGACGGATCGCCGTACATCTCGCGGGCGAGCTTCTCGCAGTCGTCACCCGCCTGGATCGTTCGCTCGATCGTCTCGACCTCGGGGGGCGCGGCCACGAACGCGGCCGTGATCGCGGTGTGCAGCCAGATGCTCATCGGGTCCTCCTCTGCTGTCTTCGGTTGCGGCCCACGGCTCGCCGCAGCTTGCGGGCCAGCTCGTCGACCTTGAGCGGCGGCGTGAGCACGTCGCTCACTCCACGCCGCAAGAGCTCGGCCAGGATCTCCACGCGCGAGCCGGGCGGCACGGCCACCAGCGGCGTGCCGGTGGCCACCAGCGACGTCACGCGCTCGAGATCGGCCGTCACGGTCAGGATCACGTCGCAGGCCGTCGCGTCCGCCTCGTCCCGCAGCGCGTGCGGCATGCAGCGGTTGCTCGCCAGCCCCAGGATCACGTCCTCGTCGAGCACGCCCACCACGCCCACCACGAGGTCGTCGGTCTCGGGGACCGCCTGCTGCACCGCGTTGCGGTCGAGGATGGGGGCGGGCTGCTCGGGCACCGAGATCATGCGAGCGGCCCGCCCCTGCAAGAACCCGTCGTCACGGCCGCGGTGGCGCTGGCCGGCCAGCGTGCCCTGCACCTCGTGCAGCGCGTTCACCAGCCCCTCGGCCGAGGGCCGATCCTCGGGGCGCTTGGCCAGCATCCGCAGCACCAGGTCGTCGAGATCCGAGGGGATCCCGGCCTCGGGCGCGCGGTCGCGCGGCGACACCGGGGCCACGTACACGTGCTGGGTGAGCACGTTCATGTTGCTGCCGCGAAACACCATCTGGCCGGTGAGCAGCTCGTAGAGCACGCAGCCGAGCGAGTAGATGTCGGCCGCCGGGCCCACGTGGGCGCCCTGCGCCTGCTCGGGGGCCAGGAACGCGGGCGTGCCCACCACCAGGCCCTCGCGGGTCAGGCGCCCGGTCTCCTGGTCGCCCTCGATGAACGCCAGCCCGAAGTCGACCACGCGCACGTGCAGCCGGCCCTCGCGGTCGTGGTCGACGAACACGTTCTCGGGCTTGAGGTCGCGGTGCACCAGCGGCATCGCGTGGGCGGTGATGAGCAGCTCCGCCACCTGCGCGACGATCTCGAGCGCCTCGCCCATCGGTACGCGGCCGTGCGGCTGCTGCAGCATGTAGTCGCGCAGCACCGCGCCGCCGAGCAGCTCCATCGCGATGTACACGAGCCCCCCGTCGTGGCCCACGTCGTAGATCTCCACCGCGCTCGGGTGGCGCAGCGCCGCGGCCACGCGGGCCTCGCGGAGGAAGCGGCGGCGGCCCGCGTCGTCGGTCAGCTCGCGGCTCAGCACCTTGAGCGCCACCGGGCGGCGCAGGCTGATCTGCGTCGCCCGGTACACCTGGCCCATGCCGCCCTCGCCGAGCTTGTCCCCCACCACGTAGCGCTCGGCCACCACGGTGCCCTCGCGTAGCTCGGTGCGGCCCCAGTCGTCGCTCAGCCGATCAGCTCGTACAGGCGCAGTGTCTCCGCATGCCCCGGCAGCGTCCGCTCCCCCGCCGGCACCAGCTGGAAGCCCTCGCCCGCCAAGTGTGCGGTCGCCTCCGAGATCAAGATCTGCTGAGGTCTCGCGATGGCCTCGAGCCGGGCCGCCAGGTTCACCGTGGTCCCGATCGCCGTGTACTCCATCCTCGATTCCGAGCCCACGTTGCCCACCACTGCCTCCCCCGAGTTGATCCCGATCGCGATCCTCACCGAGACCCCGTACTTCTCCTCCCAGCTCGCGTTGCCGACCTCCAGCCATGAGATGATCTCCTCTGCGGCCTCGAGGGCGCGTGCAGCGTGATCGGGCTGCGCCGTGGGGGCGCCCCAGAGCGCCATCACGCAGTCCCCGATGAACTTGTCGACCGTGCCGCCGTGGCGGAACACGATCTCGGTGACGATGGTGAACAGCTCGTTGAGGATCTGCACCACCTGCTCGGGCGGCAGCTTCTCGGTGAGCGGGGTGAAGGCCACCACGTCGGCGAACATCACCGTGATCTCGCGGCGCTCGCCGCCGAGCGCCATGTCCTGCTCGCGCTTGACGATCTTGTCGACGAGCTCGGCTGGCAAATAGCGGCCGAGATCGGAGCGGATCTCGAGCTCGTGGCGGATGCGGTGCTCGCTCTGCTGCAGGTCGGCCGCGGCCTGGCTCATCGCGCGCCCCACCACCGCCAGCTCGTCCTGGGTCTCGATGGTCACGCGGCTCGTGAAGTCGCGGCGCGCGATGTCGGACGCGAAGCGCGAGAGCTGCTTGAGCGGCGAGGTGATGCGCCGCGCCAGCAGGAACGCGGCCACGAGCGCGACCACGGCGGCCACCGACACGGTGACGACGACCACCTGGCGCAGCGCGGTGATGGGCGCGTAGGCGATGTCGGCGGGCACCTGGGCCACCAGCGCCCACGGGCGCGACTCCATGCCGATGGCGGTGCCCACCACGCGGCCGCTTCCGTCGGCGCGGTCGTACTCGCCGGTCTTGGAGATCTGATTGCGCAGCGCGCCCTGCTGGATGCCGGCGAGGATCGGCTCGTCGGCGGCCGACTCGAGCGTCCGCGCGCGCGCGATGTCGGGGTGGGCGAGGACCCGCAGCTGCTCGTCCACCACGAACAGCGCGTCGGGCATGTGCGCGAAATAGGCCGTCGCCGTGGCCTCCACGCGGCTCTGGATCCCCGTCAGCGGTACCAGGCTCACCACGAACCCTGTCACCTGGCCCTGAGCGCGAATCGGCAGCACCACCGCCACCCGCGGACCCTCGGGCTGCCCCTCGATGTGACCACTGGCGACGAACGCCACGCCGGTGGCCACGTTGCGCTCGATCGCCTCGTCGCGCAGCGCCTGCGGCAGCGGCAGCGGAGCGGTGAGCAAGGTCGAGGACGGCTCGGCGATGATGAGCGGCTTGGTGCCGTCCGGGGTGTAGAGGTACGCGTTGTCGAGCACCTCGTTGCTCGAGACCAAGACCTTGGCGAGGGTGATGCGAGCCTCGTAGTCGAGGTTGTCATCGGCGATGGTGCGGCCGATCGCGTCGAGCCCGTCATGGGCCTGGGCGAGCTCGGCCTCGATGTCGCGCGCGACCGCCTCGAGGATCGCGGTCTGCAGCGCCCGCTGTGCGTCGAGCACCGTCTCGCTGGTCAAGCGCAGCGCGGCCCAGCCCACCGCCACGATGTGCGCCACGAGCAAGAGCCCCGCAAACACGGCCAGCTTGGCGCGCAGCGGGAAGCGGACCGGGGCGCTCGTGGGCAGCGGGGGCAGCTGCGGAGGGCCTTCGATGGTGGTGCGGAGATCCATCGGGCGTGGGGTGCGGTCGATGATGCACCGATCGCGCCAATCGTGGCGTCAACAATCGGCTCGCGCCGCAAGCGTCCGGCACCGCACGGTTGTAGCGGCTGGTGCTTCTTCGCGGTTGCGCAATCGTTGCGGGGCAGCACGGGCAAGCGTGGCATTACGCCCCGCTGCCGCCCGAGGGCGGGTCGAGCCGCGCGCGGAGGCGGGCGGCCATGCCCGAGAGTCGTTCGGACGCACTCTCGGCCGCTGCATCGCTGTTCTCGCCCGCGAAGATCTCGGCGTCGAGCGCGATGCCGCGGCGCAGCGCCTCGTCGAGCGCATGGGCCAGCTCGGTCGTGCTCTGGCGCAGCTCGGCCGGCGCGTCGGCGGGCAGCGCCGCGCCGAGGATCCGGGCGGTGGCCTGGGCGTCGGCCAGCGCGTCGAGGTCGCCCGTGCGGGCCGCGTTGCGCAGGTGAGTCTCGAGCTCGGCGAGCAGCTCACCGGTGCCCCGCCGCATCGGATCGACGAGCGCCTGCCGTTCGATGGTCACGGCGGGGGTGCTCGGCCGCGAGGGGGTGAGCACCCGCGAGGGCTGCGCCCGGTGGACCGGCACCTCGAAGTAGAACGTGGAGCCGCGTCCCACCTCGGAGTCCACGCCGATGTGTCCGTGGTGCGCTTCAACCAGCCGCTTGGCGATCACGAGCCCCAGCCCGCTGCCTCCGCGCCGGCGCGTGTCCGAGGCATCGAGCTGGTGGAACTTCTGGAACAGCTTGGGCACGTCGGCGCGCGCGATGCCGGGCCCGTGATCGGTGACCGAGACGCGCACGCGACCCGACACATGGCTGGGCGCGGGGAAGGCCCGCACCTCCACGCGCTCGCCCTCCGGCGAGAACTTGATCGCATTGGACACGAGATTGACGAGCACCTGGGCCAGCCGATCGCGATCGCCGTGGATCGGCTCGCACGCCCGCACCTCCACCGTCACCGCCACCCCGGCCGCGCCGGCGTAGCCGCTCATCTCGGCCACCACCACGTCGACCAAGGCCCCGATCTCGATCGGCTCGCGCCGCAGCTCCAGGCGCCCCGCCTCCATCTTGTCGAGGTCGAGGATGTCGTTGATGAGCCGAATGAGGCGGTCGGAGTTGGTGCGGGCGATGCGGACCAGCTCTTGCGCCTTGGCCGGCAGCTCGCCCGCGACGCCGCCCTCGAGCAGCCCCAGCGACCCACGAATGGACGTGAGCGGGGTGCGGAGCTCGTGGCTGACGATCGACACGAACTCGTCCTTCATCCGCTGGGCCCGCAGGCGCTCGGTGACATCGGTGGCCACGCCCACCACGCCCACCACCCGCTCCTGGCGCAGGATCGGCGAGCAGCGGATCTCGAACGCCAGGTGCCCCACCGCCTGCGTGACCACGCCCTCGCGTCCGCGCAGCGCCTCGCGGATCACCTCGAGCAGATCGGGCATGTGGCGGTAGGCCTCGTAGATCGAGCTGCCCACGAGGTCCTCGGTGACGAAGCCCGTGCCGGCCCCGCCCATGCCCTCGACCACGGTGATCACGCCCTCGCGGTCGAGCGAGAACAGCACGATGGGCGCGCCGGTGAGGATGGTGCGCAGGCGGGCCTGGCTGTGCTTGAGCGCCTGCTCGGCCCGCACCTGCGCCGTCACGTCCTCGTAGAGCACCGCGACCTGGCGCGTGGGTCCAGCCACGGGGCACACCGTGGTCCGCGACCACTGCACGGGCGAGCCGAAGCGGAATGCGTGCGGCGGGATCCCGATCTCACCGTCGAGCACCCGCTCGATCGCGGTGGCCACCCACTGCGCGTCGGCGAGCAGCGGCCCCGCGGTGCCGACCAGCCGCCGGACGTAGCCGTCGCCCACGGCCGCATCGGGCCCGCTGAGCGGGTGCCCTGGCTGCCGCCAGGCGCGATTGGTGGCCACGAGCAGCCCGCCCGGCCCCACCAGCGCCGCGCGGGTGCCGAAGGCGTCGAGCAGCGGCTGGAGGGCGTGGGGGTCGGCCATGGCGGCGAATGCACTATATAAAACGCATGGTGAGTAGCACCGCGGTGATGGTGTCGAGCGGGCGGATCGTGGGCAGCGGCTGGTTCTCGTAGCGCAGCGTGAACGTCACCGCCACGCCGAAGCGCCCCGCGAGCTGGATCGCCAGCGCGTTGACCCAGTTGACACGGAAGCGGCGGGCCACGATCACGCTCTGGAGGTACTCGAGGCCGGTGTCGAACGAGATCCGCTCGGAGAGCGAGTTGTTGTAGCCCGCGAACAGGCGCACGGCGTGGTTGACGAGCTGGTCGTCGGCCAGCCGCACGCGCTCGGTGGCGGCGAGCGTCGGATCCATGGGATCGGGCGCGGGCGGATCGACCGGTCGGGTTTCGAAGATCGTCTCCTGCCGGCGGCGATCGAGCTGGAGGTCGTAGCCCGCCTCGAACCACAGCCGGTGGTTGGCCTTGGTCAGCACGTGGAACGCCACGCCGGGATCGATGTTCAGGCGCAGATCGAGGCCCTGGAAGCGATCGCGCCGGTTGGTGAGCATCGCGAACGCCGACCAGCGCTTGGCGAAGAACACGTCGTAGCGCATCATGCTCTGCAGGTTGGCGATGGTCGGGTCGCGCACGATCGCCACCTGCTCGTCCTCGACGACGGGGTCGGCGAGCGTGGGCTGGTAGAGGTAGCGGATCGAGTGGCGCTCGACCGTGCCGTAGCCGTAGTTGCCCGCCACCTGCACGGCGAATTGGTGGATGCCGCGGCGCAGCCGGAAGCGGCCCTGCCCGGTGACTGCGGCCGCGAACGCGTTGCCGCTCGACAGGAGCCCGCCGGCCGCGATCTCGAGCTCGGTGGCGTCGGTGGACTCGTGGGCTGCCTGCTCGGCCGCCGCCATCTGGGCCGTGACCTCGGTGCTGCCGGTGGTCGCTGGCGCATCGTCCTCGGTCGTGCCCTTGGGCACCGCCGGGTCGGCTTCGGGCGCGGCGAGCCGGTCTGCCCCCTGCTGGAGGCTACCTAGGTGGACCGCGAGAGTGGTGAGGGCCGCGAGGATCGGGGTGGTCATGGAGGTTCGGCGCCGAAGGTGTTGGGCGGCCGCGAGCCTTCGTTGTATAACACGCGGGTCGATGCGGGGGGTGAGCTGAAGCCATGGCCGAGCGACTCCACGGGCGGCTGCTCGTCGTGGACGACGACGATGACCTCCGCGAGCTGCTCGTGACGGGGCTCGGGGCTCAGGGCTACGACGTCGTGGGTTGCGCGTCCGCCGAGAAGGCCCTGGCCGCGCTCGTGGACCAGCGCTTCGACGTGATCCTGGCCGACCTCAACCTCCCGGGCATGAACGGCATCGAGCTGTGCTCGCGGGTCATCGAGGAGCGGCCCGAGCAGGTGGTGATGGTGATCACCGCGTTCGGCAGCATGAAGTCGGCGATCGCGGCGATCCGCGCCGGCGCCTACGACTACATCACCAAGCCGTTCGACGTGGAGGCGGTGGGGCTGCGGATCGGCCGGGTGGTGCGAGAGCAGCAGATCCGCGACGAGGCCCGGCGCCTGCGCGCGGTCGTCGAGGTCAAGGAGGCGTTCGGCGGGATCCTGGGCGCGAGCGCGGCGATGCAGAAGGTCTACGACCTGCTCGAGCGCGTGTCCGACTCCGAGGCCTCGGTGCTCGTCACCGGTGAGAGCGGCACGGGCAAGGAGCTGGTGGCGCGAGCGCTGCACGATCGCGGCCCGCGGCGCGACGGGCCGTTCGTGGCCGTCAACTGCTCGGCGGTGCCCGAGAACCTGCTCGAGAGCGAGCTGTTCGGCCATGCGCGCGGGGCGTTCACCGACGCTCGCTCCGATCGCGTGGGCCTGTTCTCGCAGGCCAACGGCGGCACGCTGTTCCTCGACGAGATCGGTGAGATCCCGCTGCTCGTGCAGCCCAAGCTCCTGCGCGCGCTCGAGGAGCGCAAGGTCCGGCCGGTGGGTGCCAACCTCGAGGCCGACATCGACGTGCGGATCGTGGCCGCCACCAACCGCGACCTCGAGGCCGCGGTCGAGGAGCAGCGCTTCCGCGAGGATCTGTACTTTCGCATCAACGTGATCCACGTCGACCTGCCGCCGCTGCGCTCGCGCGGCACCGACGTGCTCACGCTCGCGCAGCACTTCCTCGGCCGCTACGCGCTGCAGGCCGGCAAGACCGTGCAGGGCATCTCGCCCTCGGCCGCACAGCGGCTGTGCGACTACGAGTGGCCCGGCAACGTCCGCGAGCTCCGCAACTGCATGGAGCGCGCAGTGGCGCTCACCCGCTACGACGACATCGCGGTCGAGGACCTGCCCGAGCGCGTGGCCAAGTACCGGCGCTCGCACGTGGTGGTGGCCTCCGACGATCCGTCCGAGCTCGTGCCCATGGAGGAGGTCGAGCGCCGCTACATCCTGCGCGTGGTCGAGGCCGTGGCCGGCAACAAGACCATGGCCTCCAAGATCCTCGGCCTCGATCGCAAGACACTGTACCGCAAGCTCGAGCGCTACAAGCTGGAGCCTTGAACATGACGCTCAAGGTGCTGCTCGTCGACGACGACGACGACATTCGTGCCATCGGAGAGCTCGCGCTCGTGGAGGTGGGTGGGATGGCCACCGTGCTCGCGAGCAGCGGCCCGATGGCGCTCGAGGTGGCGGAGCGCGAGCAGCCCGACGTGGTGCTGCTCGACGTGATGATGCCCGGCATGGACGGCACGACCACGCTCCGGCGCCTGCGCGAGCAGCCTTCGACCGCTGCGATCCCGGTGGTGTTCGTGACGGCGAAGGTGCAGCACCACGAGGTGCAGCGCTACCTCGACCTCGGAGCGGTGGGGGTGATCGGCAAGCCGTTCGACCCCATGAAGCTGCCCGACGAGCTGCGGGCCATCATGGCGCGGGTGCGGGGGCAGGGGTGAGTGACTCGGATCCCGACCTCGAGCGCGCCCAGGAGCACCTGCGGGCGCTGTACGCCCGCTTCGAGGTGAGCCTGCGCGAGCGCCTGGCCCGGCTCGAGGAGCTCGTGGCGGCCGCGCGGCAGGGAACCGGCGGGGCGCTCGAGGAGGCGCTGGTGGTCGCGCATCGCCTGGCCGGGACGGCGGGCTCGTATGGGTATCAGGAGGTGGGCGAGGCTGCGGCCGCGGTCGAGAGCGCGCTCCGGGGCATCGCCGACGGCACGATGGGCGCTGGCGCGTGGGACGAGGCCGAGGCTGCGCTCGCACGGGCTCGTGCGGGCTCGTCCGCCAGGGGTTAGGCCCGAGCTTTGCTCCTGCTGGTCCTCGTAGATTTCTTGCGTTCGTCTGCGATTGCTGCCGACACTGATCATCGGCAGTGATGGACGTGCGAACCCTCTCCCATCCTCGGGTGCTCGGCTGGTGCATCGCGGCAGCGCTGGCCCTCGTGCCCTCGGCCCATGCCGCCCGGCATGAAGCCAAGACCCAGCGCTACACCGTGGTGGCCGGCGACTCGCTGTGGAGCATCGCCCAGGACCACGGGTGCCGCGTGGACGACCTGCGCAAGGCGAACGAGCTCGAGCCCGGGGATCCGTTGATCGCAGGGGCGCGGCTGGTGGTACCCACGTGCAAGGGCTCCGCTGTGGCGCCGCCGCGGCCTGCGGGCAAGCTGCACCGGGTGGTGGCCGGCGACACGCTGTCGTCGATCGCCGCGCGCTACGACACTACCATCACCGATCTGCGGGCGCTCAATGGGCTGAAGAGCGACGTGATCCTTCCCGGGCAGCGCCTGGCCGTCTCGGACGGGACCGTGCGTCCCACGATCCGCATCGTGACCGGTCAGAGCATCGGCCGGCCGCAGCGTGGCTCGCTCAGCAACGGCGTGCAGCTCCCGCGCAGCGCCCAGTACTACCGCCGCCGCCCCGAGTGGGTCTACGGGGCGCAGCACGTGGTCGACCACACGCTCGCAGTGATCGCCGAGGTCAACCGCGAGCACCCCAAGGTGCACCGGCTCGCGATCGGCGACATCTCCTCGAAGACGGGCGGCGTGCTGCCCGGGCATGGGTCGCACCAGAGCGGCCGCGACATCGATCTCGGGCTCTACTACCACGGGATCCCGGAGAAGTACCCCGACGAGTTCGTGTCGGTCGACGACGCCAAGCTCGATGCGGCGGCTACGTGGACGCTGGTGGAGGCGCTCTGGGAGGCCAGCAAGAAGCCAGGGGGACCGGAGCTGGTGTTCCTCGACTATGATGTGCAGGGGGCGCTGTACAAGCAGGCGCGCAAGCATGGAATAAGTCGTTCCAGCTTGAAGAAGATCTTTCAGTATCCGGATGGCAAGTGGGCGCAGGATCGGCTGGTGCAGCACGTGCCGAAGCACGATGATCATATTCACGTGCGGTTCGAGTGCCCGCCGAAGGACGAGAAGTGCCGGTGAGCGGGAGCGGGTGAGCTCGTGCTTCGTGTGCGGGTGCTCGGGCTCAGCCGTCACCAGCGAGCCGGTTCGCGCTTACCCCAACCGCGGCACCATCGGGCCATCGCTCATCCCAACTGCGCGTCCTCCTTCATCTCCTCCAGCGCCTCCTCCACGAACTCCTTCACCACCTCCACGTCGCTGCTCGCCATCTCATCCGGCGTCCCCACATACGGGATCCCTCGATCGTGCACCATCGCGATCCTGTCGCTCACGCCGAATGCACACCGCATGTCGTGGGTCACCAGCACACTCGTGATATCCAAATTGCGCTGTAGCTCGCTGATCATCTCCGCGATGATCGTAATGCTCTGCGGATCGAGCCCCTGCGTCGGCTCGTCGTACAGCACCACCTCCGGCTGCACCGCAATCGCCCGCGCCAGCGCCACGCGCTTGCGCATGCCGCCCGATAGCTCCGCGGGCCACTGGTCCAAGATCCTCCGGTCGAGGTTCACCTTCTCGAGACAGTCGATCACTCGCTCGCGGATCTGCTCTTCGCTCATGCTCTTGTGCTCGCGCAGCGCGTAGCCCACGTTCTCGAGCACGGTCATCGAGTCGAACAACGCGCCGGCCTGGAACACGTACCCCACGCGCTTGCGCACCTGCCCCAGGCCCTCGGCGTTCATCTGCGTGACGTCCTCGCCGCGAAACAGGATCGTGCCGGCATCCACGGGCACGAGCCCGATCATCATCTTGAGCAGCACGCTCTTGCCCGAGCCGCTCTCGCCGATGATCGACAGCGTCTCCCCGCGCCGCACCACGAGCGAGGTGTCCTCGAACAGCACCAGCTCGCCGAACGCCTTGTGCACCCCCCGCAGCTCGAACAGCGCCTCGTCCGGAGCGCGAGCCACCACCGTGCCCCTACCACCGCTCGCACCAGCGTCCGGGCTCGCGCTCGCGCTTCCGCCCGCACCGTCGAATTGCGGTGCCACGGGGGCGGGTCCGACCACGGTGTCCGAAGGAGGCACCCCCGGATGCTAGCCAACCCCCGGGCGCTCGCCTCCCCGCCTCCCACCCCGACTCCCGGCCGCCGAGCGCACCGGCTCTATTTCGCGTGCTTGGCGCCGATCGGAGGAGATCGAATCGTAATTCTTCGTCTCGACCCATCCGTCGACCGGCCCATGCCCCGGAATCCGCTGTTCTACGGTAAATAACAACGTTCATTGCAGATCTCCTCCTTCCGCCCCCCTTCCCTGGGCTTCGACGTTCCGGTCGATCTCGCGACGCTCGGCACGGAAATGTTGGAAAATGCGCCGAGCGACCTCGATCGAGCAGCCTCGTTCGCACGGGGCTCTCCCGACACGGCCGATCCACCGATGGCCACCAGCACCGCCAGCGAAACCCAGCCCCAAGACCCGCTGCTCGGAAAGGCGGTGGGTGGTCGTTACACGATCGAGCGCCTCATCGGGCGCGGCGGCGTGGGCCTCGTGTACCTCGCCGAGGACAAGATCGACGGCAGCGAGGTCGTGGTGAAGGTGCTCGCTCCGCACTGGGCCGAGGATCGCGACGCCGTGGCGCGCTTCGATCGCGAGGCGCTGCGGATGGCCAAGCTCAAGCACCCCAACGTGGTCGAGATGTACGACCACGGCCACTTCGAGGGCCGCGCGTTCATCGTGATGGAGTTCATCCGCGGCGAGCCGCTGCGGCGCTACCTGAGCCGCCGCAAGCGGATGCCGCTCGAGGAGTTCGTGCCGATCGCCGCGCAGATCCTCGCGGGCGCCGGCTACGTCCACGAGCGCGGCATCATGATGCGGGACATCAAGCCGCCCAACATCATGCTGTGCGAGCAGGGCGGCAAGTCCAACCACGTCAAGCTGCTCGACTTCGGCCTCGCCAAGCTCATCGAGGAGGACGAGGACGACGAGGTCACCAAGGCCCACGTCATCGGCACCGCGGCCTACATGTCCCCGGAGCAGATCAAGGGCGAGAAGATCGACGTGCGCGTCGACGTGTACGCGCTCGGGGTGCTGTTCTTCCTCATGCTCACCGGCGAGCAGCCGATCGCGGGCGACAACGACGCGGCCGTGCTCGTCAACCATGTGCACGGCACGCCCAAGCCGCTGACCGAGCGGCTGCCCACCGGGCATCGCATCACCCCGGAGCTCATCGCGCTCGTGGAATCCTGCCTGGCCAAGAGCCCCGCCGATCGGCCCGCCAATGCCGGCGCGATGGGGAAGCGGCTGCGCGAGATCCTGCCGGCGGCGCTGTTCGAGCTGCCTTCGGCCAACCTCAAGAGCCGCGCTCCGGCCGAGAGCTACTGGGCGGCGCGGCTCCACTCGGGGCCCGCGGCCGTGGCCGCGCTCGAGTCCGATGGCAACGACAGCGCCGAGTGGACGCGCCCGCTGCTGCGCCGCGCCGCGAAGACCGGCGAGTCTCCGCTCAAGCTGGCCGAGGCCGAGATCGCAGCGATGCATGCGGCGCATGCCAAGAAGCCGGCCTCGGGTGCCGTGGGGGCGGCACCCAAGAAGCCCGGGCTCCAGGCCGTGGGCTCGAGCGCGGTGCCGCAGGCCAAAGCGGGCAGCGGCTCGGGCGCAGTGCCGCGACCCAAGCCGCCGAGCCCAGGCAGCAGCGCGTCCGCGATGCCGCGACCGCCGAGCCCGGGCAGCAGCGCGTCCGCGATGCCGCGACTGCCGAGCCCGGGCAGCAGCGCGTCCGCGATGCCGCGCCCGACGACCGGCTCGGGCGCAGTGCCGCGGCCCAAGCCGCCGAGCCCGGGCAGCAGCGCGTCTGCGATGCCGCGACCGACGACCGGCTCGGGCGCAGTGCCGCGGCCCAAGCCTCCCGCTCCGCCGCCGCCACCGGGCAAGCGCCCTCCCTCCACTGCGACCCCCATGAGCAGCCCGCCCAGCTCGGCCACCGTCCGAGTCACCGCGGCCGATGCGAAGGAAGCGGTCGCCAAGCTCGAGGACGAGCTCGACGCCGCGCGCAGCAGCAACATGCGCACGCTGATCCCGACGACGGGACCGGCCACACCGCCGTCGGCACCGAGCTCCGACCCGGGCTCCGACCCGAACGAGCACGACGCCCTCGCCGATCGGCCCACGCTGGTGCCCACCAAGGCGCCGTCCGGCGCCGGGCCGCTCCCCGGCCCCACCAAGAGCTCCAAGAGCGAGGGCGAGCCCGACGCGGCCAGCAGCGACCGGCGCACGCTGATCCCCACCAAGGCGCCCTCGGAGCCCGCGGCGAGGCGGCCCACCAAGACCGCCCCGGTGCCCACGCTCGGCGCGGCCTCCGAGATGGCCAAGACCGGCAAGCGCTCGTCGGTGCCGGCGTTCGACCCGGCCGAGCTCGACCTCGACGCCGAGGACTCCTCGGACGTGATGCCGATCGTGTTCGACGACGAGGTCCGGCCGTCGGAGTCGATCGCTCCCACGCTGTCGTCCGATCCCGTCGCCACCGACGCGCTGAGCGTGCTCAAGCCGATCCCGCTCCCGCCGCAGCTCCAGCAGCCCGCGACCGACGGCATGCGCTGGGGCGCCTTCGTGGCGCTGGCCGGCCTGCTTGCGCTGTCGCTCGGGGGCCTGTCGGCCTACCTCATTCTCGGCGACGACGACGACACCCCGAGCACGCCCGCCACCAGCCCGAGCTCCAGCCCCGTCGCCGAGGTCACGCCGCCGGCCAAGGGCCCCGCGGAGCCGAGCGTGGTCGCAGAGCCCGAGACCCCGCCCGCCTCGGGCTCCGGCCGGGTGGAGGTGCGGGCCCTCGCCGGCGCGCGCGTGGAGGTGGACGGCGAGGACCGAGGCGAGGCCCCCGTGCCGCTCGATCTGCCGGTGGGCGAGCACCGCGTGCGGGTCACCGCCCCGGCTCACCACCCCTGGCAGACCACCATCGACGTCAAGGCGGGAGCCAACGCGGCCGTGACCGCCGAGCTCGTGCCCATGGCGGCCGATGCCCCGCCGCCCGAGCCGAAAGGGCCCGGGGAGACCAAGCGGCCCAAGCCAGGTTCGGGCAAGTCCAAGCCCGACACCAAGACCGACGCCTCCAAGCCCGAGCCCAAGGACCCGCCCAAGTCCAAGCCCGATGTCTTCATGGATTCGTCGAAGGGCAAGGACGACGGTATCTTTCTGCCGGTCGGAGGCAAGTGACCCCGCGATCCACCAGCATCCCTTCGTATCGGCGAGCGCTCCTCGCCGGCGTGATCGCCCTGGGCCTCGGGCTCGGCCCACACCCGCTCCTGGCCGCCCACGCTCCCGAGGGCCCCAACCCCTTCAAGGAGGAGGTCGAGGCGCTCAACGCCAGGGCCGTCGAGAAATTCCAGGCCAAGGAGTACGACGAGGCCGCCAAGCTGTTCGAGCAGGCCTACGACCTCCAGCCCGAGCCCAACTATCTGTTCAACATCGGGCGCATCTACGAGGAGAGCGGCAACCTCGAGAAGTCGGTCGAGTACTACGAGCGCTTCGTCAAGGAGCCCGGCGTGCCGCTCGATGCCCGCGAGCGAGGGCTCGAGCGGCTGCGGGTGCTGCGGGCGATCATCGAAGAGACCAAGCCCGACGCGGAGCCCGAGCCCGAGGTGGAGCCCGAGCCCGAGGTGGAGCCCGAGCCCGAGACCAAGCCCGAGACCAAGCCCGAGGCCAAGCCCGACAAGGCCAAGCCGAGCAAGCTACGGATCGCCGGCTACGCGCTCTTGGGCGTGGGCGGGGGCGTGCTGGCCGGCGGCGGGGTGTTGGCCGGACTGGCGCTCGGCCGCGCCAACACGCTCGAAGGCCAGCACACCCTCGAGGCCCGCGACGAAACGGCCACCAGCGGCCGCGGCATGGCGCTCGGGGCCGACATCATGTTCGGCGTGGGCGGGGCCGTGGCCGCAGCCGGGTTGGTGATGGTGATCGTCTCGCTCAAGCGCAAGCCCACCGAGACGGCCCGTGCCGCGATCTCGCCGTGGGCCGGCCCGCGCGGCACGGGCCTCGCCGCGACCGTTCGGTTCTAGCTCGAGATCCACAGGATTTACCCCCATGCGCTTCGTGCCTTTCTTCGATGGGTTTTGGGATGGGTCTTGGGATGGGTCTTGGAGGGTGGCGGCCGGCCTGGGCGCGAGCCTGGCCCTGAGCCTGGGCCTCGGTTGCTCCGTGGTCCTCGACTTCCCGCAGTGCGTCGAGGATGCCGACTGCACCAACGCCGAGGGCGTCGAGCTCGTCTGCCGCAACAGCGCCTGCATGGAGCCGATCCCGGCCGACACCGTCGCCTGCAGCACCGATGCCGAGTGCCAGGCCGCATTCGACGAGACCGTGGTGTGTGGGGTGCAAGGCTCCTGCGCGTCGCTGCAGAGCGAGCGCTGCGAGCTGCGGATCCGGCCCGGGGGCACCCCCGACGAGATCGCGTACATCGGCTCGGTGCTGCCCCGTACGGGCACCTACGCCGATCGCGGCGTGCCGCTCGAGAACGCGGTGCAGCTCGCGGTCGAGGACTGGAACGACACTGCTCGGCTCCCGGGGGGCCGGCGGGTGGCGTGGGTTGCCTGCGACTCGCTCGGGCGCCCCGAGGACGCCGCCGCCGCCACGAACGAGCTGCTTGCTGCGGGCATCACCGCCATCGTGGGCCCCGCGCTCTCGTCCGAGGCGGTCTCGGTGGCCAACCTCGCCGCGCCCGCCGACGTGCTGGTCATGAGCCCCACGGCCTCGGCGCGCGTGCTCGCCCAGCTCAACGACAATGGCCTGGTGTGGCGCACGATCGGCAACGACGTGGTGCAGGCGGCCGGCATCGCCGACCGCATCGCCGAGCTCGAGCCGGTGCCGCAGCGCGTGGTGGCCATGGTCAAGAACGACCTCTACGGCCAGACCCTGGTCGACGACCTCGCGTCGCGCTTGACTGGCGTGCTGCCCGAGGGCGGGCTCGGCACGCTGCTCTACTCCGAGATCGACGCGTTCGACGACACCGACGAGCTGTTGTCGGAGTACGGCACCCGCGTGGCCGCGGCGTTCGACGCCGATCCCGACCTCATCGTCATCCTCGGCAGTGTGGAGGCGCGCGAGCTGGTGCTGTTCTACCTCGAGGCCTGGGCCAACGCCGATCCCCGGCCGCCGCTGCCCCGCTTCCTGGTCAGCAGCGAGGCGGTGCCGGTGCTCGAGCCGATCGTCCAGGGCGTGAGCAGCAGCTTTCGCGACACGCTGATGGCCAACCTCGAGGGCGTCACTCATGCCACTCGTGACGACAGCGCCTACTCGCCGTTCGAGATCCGCTACGGCATCCGCTTCGCCGACCAGGCGGCGGCGGGCCTCGACGCCGGGCTCGCCTACGATGCCACGATGACGATCCTGCTGGCGCTGAGCGCCCTGCCGGCCGGCGACGCGACCGGGAGCGAGATCGCGGGGGCGATGGCACGGCTGGCGGACCCCGCGGGCATGGAGGTCTCGTTCGGCGAGGGGCTGTCGTTCATCGATACCGTGCAGCAGGCGCTCGAGGCCGGCGACGGCGTGCGGCTGCGGGGGGTGAGCGGGCCGCTGGAATTCGATCTCGACTCTGGTGATACGCGGCGTGGGCTCGATGGGTGGGACGTGGAGGCGGCGTCGGGGGGGCCGCGGATTCGGGCCAATCGTCGGTATGTGCTCGACGAGGGGTCGTCGATCAACGGGACGTGGATGGATCTGGAGTAGCGCGGTGAAGGTTCGAACGCGAGGGCAAGGGGCTTGCTCTCGCACCAGTCTTCGCGCCTGGAGAACGAGGTCGATCGCAAGGGGTGGTGGTGAGCGGAGGGCTTGGACGGCGCTCACATTGGTGCGAGAGCAAGCCCCTTGCCCTCGCATTCGAACCTTCACGGGTTGCTTAGTGCGATTGGACGTAGGCGCCGCGCTCGGACACGTACATCACGCCGCGCTGGCCGAGGTTCACGTCGGCGAAGCGGCGCTGGAACTGCATGAGGAACGGGGCCTTGGGGCGCCGGTGGGAGGTAGGGCGGATGATGGTGCGGCTGCTCTCGCTCACGCGAGGCTCGAACGCGACGGTGCGGCTGCTCTCGCTCACGTGCTGGGCGTCGTAGGCGAGGGTGTGGCTGGCGTCGCGTACGAAGGCGGCGGGCATGGCGGGCAGAGCGGGCTTGCGCTCGGCCCAGGGGGTGGTGGGCGTGCTGGCGGCCCAGCCGTCGGTGGCATCGGGCTCGTGCGCCCAGATCGGACAGCCGCCGAGCCGCATGGGGGCCTGGGCGATCGCGGCGTAGAGCATGGCCAGTGGATCGTCGGCGGGGAGGTCGAGCTCGGGTACGTCGAACACGTCGCCGGGCACGCTCACCGGTACGAGGCTGAAGCGGCGGCTCCAGCGGTAGAGCGAGCGCCGCGGCAGCGCGCCGCGGTACGGGCCGCGGTGCAGGTCCTGCTCGCGGAGGAACCGCACGGCAGTGTGCGGGTTTCCGTCGCTGCAGGCGCGGTGGAAGCTCGCGTTGCTGATGAACAGCATCATCGCGATCGCGTCGGCCGGCACGCCGTAGAGCTCGACCCCGCGCAGGTCCACCGTGAACACGTGCTCCATGCGAGCGTCGCGGGGGTCCCAGTGCTGCATCGAGCCGGCCTGCGTGAGCAGCTCGGCAAGCTCCGGGAACGTGGGCCACTGCTCGTCGGTGACGCCCACCGGCGGCCCGAACACCTGGTTGAGGCTCCACGACGCGGGCGCAGTCTCGAGATCGGCGAAGTAGAGCGTCAGGTTGCGCTCGTGGGCGCCAAAGCGCGCGGCGAGCTCCTGGATGGTCGCGATGCTGGAAGCGGTCATGCCGAGGTCCCCCAAAGACCGTGAACGCCAGCCCGGAGCACGCCACACGGACCAGACCCGGGCGGCTCGAGCAGGGGTGGCGAAGGCACCCCCAAAGACGGTGCGGCGAGGGGCTGGTTGCAGGCGTCTCGTTGGATCCGTGCTTGGTCGTGAAACGTACGTTCCACGGGCGTATGATGGCCAAGGCCGGGGGCCGGCTCCGCGCCCGTCACGGGCGCGTCGGCTCACGACATCGCTGCCTTGCTCAACGGAGGCTCGCGGGGTCGACCTCGGCGTCGGTGGTCTCGTGGAGCCAGCGCAGGAACGCGGGGGCGCGGTCCGGGGTGGGATCTCGCCAGATCCGTAGCCCGCGGCGGCCGGGCACGTCGGCGATGGTGCCCCGCGGGGACCAGGCCAGGGGATCGTTGCGCCGGGCGAAGCGTCGCATCTGGCCCGATTCCACGTCGACCCACAGCGCGTCGCTCGGGCGCCCGCGCTCGAGCGCGGGTCGCAGCAGCAGCGCGCGCACGTCGGGGGACACGAGCAGGCGGTCGAAGCCCGCGCCCACGTCCGGCAGCAGCCGAAAGTGCTCGGTCGCCAGCCGCCACAGGATCGTGTTGTCGTCGTGGGTGCGCAGCAGCAGCGTGCGGCCGTCGGCGTCGACGAGCAGCGTGCGCAGCCCGGGCTCCTCGATGAGCAGGTGCACGACGCCGCTGTCCTGGCCGATGTGCCACACCCGCAGCGTGGTGCTCACCACCCGCGCCTCTTCGTCGCGCACCATGTCGGCGGTGGCCATGCGCACGCCGCCGCGCACGTAGGCGAACGCGAGCCGCTTGCCGGGCTGCTCGCCCGCCGGCCACTCGAGCGCGTGCCCCTGCCCGTCCTCGAGGTTCCATAGCCACGAGGCAGTGGGGTGATCCGAGAGCAGGTGGTCGCCGAGCGGCGAGAAGCGCAGCGCCGTGGCGGGCGAGTCGGTCATCGCCAGCGCCCGCGGCTCGGTGAGCGCCAGCGGGTAGAGCACCACCTCGCAGCGATCGAAGCTCGCGCAGCGCGGGGCCGCGATCGACTCGCCGTCGGGCGCCCACGCCCACACGGACGAGGGCTGCGAGCCCTGGCCGCCGAGCTGCACGCGCGGCTGGTCGCGATCGACCACCGACCACACCAGGATCATGCCGTCCTCGTCGACCGCGGCCAGCTCGTGACCCTGCGGCGAGAACCCGAGGTCGAGGATCGTGCGCGAGTGCTGCCCCAGCGTGCCGCGGTCCTCGCCGCGCTCGGACCACAGCTGCACCACACCCTCTCGCGTCGCCGAGGCCAACAGGCCCCCCACCTGCGAGGCCGCCATCGCCATGATCGGCCCGCTGGTGGAGATGATGCGCGAGCCGTCCGATTGCGTGTCATCGGCCGTGCCGAGCCGCCACAGCTGTACGGCCTCGTCGCCGGTGGCAGCGGCGGCCCAGGTGCCGTCGCCGGAGAGCGAGATCGCGGTCACCACCGCGGTCAGGCCCCGCAGTGGCTGCCCGTCGCCCTCGCCGTGGAGCACCAGCTCGCGCTCGCTGTGGCAGGCCAGCGCTCGCTGCCCGCTCGGCATGCGCTCGAGCAGGCTCACCCCCTGCAGGTCGCGGCCGGCGAGCGGCTTGCCGTCTTCGCTGGTCCAGCGTCGCACGCGGCCGTCCTCGGCGGTGGCCCACAGGCTCTTGCCGTCGCCGGTGAAGCGAACGTCACGGACCCCGGGGCCGTGCTCGAGCGTGCGGTGCTTGCTGCGGTCGAGGTACCAGAGCCGAATCGTGCCGTCCTCGCTGGCCGAGGCGAGCATGTCGCCGTCGGGCGAGATATCGAGCGCACGGATCGGCCCCTTGTGATCGCTGACCGCACGGGTCTCGGTGCCGTTCCAGTCGAGGATGCGCACCAGGCCGCTGCCGTGGCCCACCACCACGCGCTCGCCGTTGCTCGACAGCGCGACCGCGAGCTGGGGGCCTCGCTCGGCCGCCATGCGCCGCATCATGCTCGCGCTCGCCCCGTCCTCCCCGAGATCCCACAGATAGAGCGCGTCGTCCTGGCCCACGGCGGCCACGCGACGACCGTCGGGAGTGATCGCCAGATCGCGCAGCGCGGCGCCCGGCTCCGTCAGCCGCCGCAGCTCCTGCCGCTCGATGTCCCACCACGCCACGCCGCGGCCGGCCATCACCAGCGCGCGGCCGCCATCGACGAACGCCATGCGCTCCACGTGGCCCACGCCCGGCTCCACGCGGCGATGGATCACGCCGCGCTGCACCGCGTCGGCCGCGATCGTGCGGGCGGCGGGCAGCCAGCCCTCGTTCTCGGGCGAGAGGTGCTTGAGCGCGGCCAGGGCCACGGTCGGCGCGTCGTCGATCGACTGGTGCGCGTAGGCCAGCACGAGGTCGTCGCGCGTCTCGGAGACCGAGCGCGACTGGGCGCGGCGCAGCCCGTCCTCGGCGTGGAGCGTGCGTGCGCGCTCGAGCTGCGCCCGCAGCTGCTCGCCCTCGGCCCGGGCCTCCCGCTCCTCGCGCTCGGACCACCACAGCGCTGCCACCAGCCCCACGCTCACGAGCCCCGCGAGCCCCCACCCGGCCCGCCGCACGGCGACCCGTGGGTCGTGGGCCAGGTCGTCGAGCAGCGCCTCCATCGACGCGTAGCGATCGAGCGGGTCCACCTGCAGGCCGCGCAGCAGCACCCGGTAGATGCGGGGCGGGATGTCGGTGTAGCGGGGCGGCTGCTCGATGTGCCCCGCGAGCACGTTGCGGCGCAGCGCCGGCAGCTGCTCGCCGGCAAACGGGCGGAACCCGTAGAGCGCCTCGTAGAGCGACACGCAGTACGAGAACTGATCGCTGCGTGCGTCGGCACGCTGCCCCAGGTGCTGCTCGGGCGCCATGTAGGCCGGCGTGCCCATGATGACGCCGGTGCGCGTGAGCGGGGAGTTGTTCGAGCCCTCGCCGGTGACCAGCGACAGGCTCGGCGTGCTGGTCTCGAGCTCCTGCGGGCGTCCGCCCTCGTCGTTGTTGCCGATGGCGCTGGCCTCGAGCTCCTGCCGTGCGAGCCCGAAGTCCACGACCCGCACGGCACCGTCGCGGCGCACGAGCACGTTGGCCGCCTTGAAGTCGCGGTGCACGATGCCGGCCGCGTGCGCGGCCGCCAGCCCGCGGCCGGCGGCCAGGTAGGCCTCGAGCACCTCTCGCCACGCGCGGCCCTCCTGGCGCTGCCACTGGCTCAGCGTGCCGCCGTCGACGAACTCCATCGCCACGTACACCTGGTCCTCCCAGGTGTCGACCTCGTAGACGTGGATGATCGAGGGGTGCGAGAGCCGGGCGAGCGCCTGTGCCTCGCGGATCAGCCGGTTGCGCGCGTCGTCGCCTCCGCCCGCGCCGCGCGGGTGCAACAGCTTGACGGCGACCTTGCGATCGAGCGCGTTGTCGAAGGCGGCATAGACCATGCCCATGCCGCCCTCGCCGATCCGCTTGAGCACCACGAAGCGGCCGATGCGATTGGGCTCGTCGCTCGTGGCGGGCGCGGGCTCGACCGTGGGCACGGTCGTGGGCAGGTCGACCGCTTCGTTCCCCGGCTCGCCGCCGCCGAACAGCTGCGCCTTCACGTTGGCCCGCACGCGCCGAAGCCACGCGCGACTCTCGGGCGAGATCGGATCCCCCGGACGCGCCCCGCTCATGAGCGGCCCCTCTCTGGGGGCACCCCGGGGGGCAGAGGTCTACCTCGGCCGGTAGGTGATGCGGCCACGAGTGGGATCGTACGGCGATACGGCCACGGTGACCTTGTCTCCCAGCACCACGCGGATGCGATAGCGCCGCATCTTGCCGGCCAGCTTGGCGATGACGTCGTGTCCTGGGGCAACATTGACCTTGAAGGTCCCGCCAGTGAGGACTTCGACGACCTTGCCCTCGAACTCAATTGCGTCGTCGCTGCTCATTCGGAAGCGCCTGATAACACAACTCGGGCACACCGAGGGAGCCGTGGCCAGCGGACACGGGGAAGGCAGGGCCAGGGCACTGGCCTGCCCCCAAGGGCCCCCACAGTCTGTCCGACGATCCCGAGCCCGCAAGCGACCGGCTCGGAACCCATGCAAGCATTGCGGGACCACCGCGAGATCTCCGCTGCCCGCCGCGAGCATGGCGGCTCCGCATTCGCCGCACCACCGGTAACGACAGCGCGCCAGCCTCCCCCAACCAGCCTCCGTAGCCCCCAACCAGCCCCCGTAGCACCCAACCAGCCCCCCCTTTGGGGGGCAGCTGGTTGCATGCTTGCCTACCGGCGGTTGCGGGGGGGCTAAGCAGCTACCCCTCGGCGAGCTTCCGCTTGAGCTCTTCGAGCTGGGCGTCGATCTCGGCCGCCTTGGCGCCGTCGACGACCTCTTCCTCGCTGGGGGGCGGCTCGGGAGCAGCCTTGCTCTTGGCCCCCGCGCCCGGGCCCGCGCCCACCTGGCCGCCGATCGCCTTGCGCTCCGCCTCGGCCGCTTGCAGCGCCATCTTGCTCTTGAGCGCGGCGAGCTGGTCGTCGACGCCGGTGCTGGCCTCGAGCGCCTTGAACTGCATGTCGAGCGAGGCCTCGGGCAGCGCGCCGAGCTCGGCGGTGGCCTCGGCCTCGGCCTCGATCTGCGTCACGCGGTCGGACATGCGCTCGAACGTGTCGAACGCCGAGGTCGAGTTGATGTTGGACAGCGTCTCGTTGATGGTGCGCTGGGCCTCGGCGCGCTTCTGGCGGGACACCAGGATGTTGCGCTTGCGCTTGGCCTCCTCGATCTTGGCGTCGAGGCCCCGCAGCGCCAGCTTGAGCTGCTCGACCGACTGCTTCTGCGCCTCCCACTGCTGGCGCAGGGTCTCGGCGACCTCGTCGTGCTCGGTCTTGCGGGCGAGCGCGGCCTTGGCGAGGTTGTCGTCGCCGGCCTTGACGGCCAGCATGGCCTTGCGCTCCCACTCGGCGGCCTTCTCGGCCTCGGTCTGGTACTGCTTCTTGAGCCGCTTCTCGTCGGCGATCGCGACCGCGACCTGCTTCTTGGCCTCGACGAGCTGGGACTTCATGTCCACGAGGACCTGATTGAGCATCTTCTCGGGGTCCTCGGCCTTGTTGATCAGCTCGTTGATGTTCGAGCGAATCAGGGTGCCAAGCCGTGAAAACAGTCCCATGTCAAACGCTCCCCTCGGTGCCGGTGGTGCTCTGACTCGTGGCCGGGCGCTTGCCCTGCGGGCTCCACGGTGCAAGCCGGTCCCAGTGTTTGTCGAGGGCCATGCACATGTCGTCGATCATGGCCTGGAACTCGTTGAAGTCGAGGTTCTCGAGCTGCTGTGCGCCCGAGAGCACCACCTTGTCGCCCTGCAGCGAGTACGACGAGTGGAGCAGCTCGGCGTTGAGCTCGAGCAAGCAGCGAAACAGCTCTACGTCCGAGCGCTGCTCGCTGCTCAGCTCGAACACCGGCACCGAGAACAGCACGATCGGCACGTCGGCGCTGACGGCGATCTGCGGTGCGTGGGCGCCTTCGGGGTGGATGACCCAGGTGTTGTGGCCGATCTGCTCGAACGGCAAGCCGGTCTGGATCAAGTGGGAGTCGAGGTCGTCGACGCTGCTCATCCTGCTGTTCGTCCCTCGGGTGTGGTGCCCGGTGTGTGTGGATGTCGAGGCGACGCGGCCAGGGGGTCGCGTTGGGCTCTCGCGTGCCCATCGGGTGGGCGACGATCCGCCCGCATGCGTGGTCGCAGAGTAGGTCAGGCCCCAGAATGGCGGCAAGCACACGCGGCAAGCGACGGGAACGCGCGGGCTGGGCGGCCCAACGGGGTCGGCGCTGAGTTTATTGCCGGTCACGTGGCGCGCTCGCGCGGCCACCCACCCGCGCCGGTGGACGGCCGCTCGGGACCGTCTGCCCACCGCTCGAGGCCGCCGGCCACGATGGCGCCGCCGCGGGGCTTTTCCGGGGTCGGGCCCCGTGGTATCCCGCGACACAAGCATGTCCGAACCCGCGTCCATCATGGGCCCGCTGCCCCGTCACGTGGGCATCATCATGGATGGGAACGGCCGCTGGGCGCGGGCAAACGGGCTGCCTCGCGAGGAGGGCCATGCCAAGGGGGCCGACTCGGTGCGCACGGTGGTGCGAGCGGCGCGCAAGCTGGGGATCGGGGCGCTCACGCTGTTCGCGTTCTCGAGCCAGAACTGGGACCGGCCGCCCCAAGAGGTGTTCCACCTCATGCAGCTCCTGCGCCGCTATCTGATCCAGGAGCGGGCCGAGATCCTCGACAACGGCATTCGGCTCACCACGGTGGGCGACACCGAGAAGCTGCCGCCCTACGTGCGCACGCCGCTCCGCGAGCTGATGGCGGCCTCGGCCGACAACGACGACATGGTCCTCTGCCTCGCGCTCAGCTACGGCGGTCGCGAGATGATCGCCAAGGCGGCTGCGGCGATGTGTCGGGCCGCGGTGGCCGGCAAGCTCGATCCCGCCACCGTCGACCCCGCGGTGTTCGGCTCGTTCCTCGAGTCGTCGAGCGTGTTGCCGTCCATGGACCTGCTCATCCGTACCAGCGGAGAGCGCCGGATCTCCAACTTCTTCCTGTGGGAGATCGCCTACGCCGAGCTCTACTTCACCGAGAAGCTGTGGCCCGAATTCGAGCGTGCCGACCTCGAGGACGCGCTACGAGACTTCGCCCGCCGTGAGCGGCGCTTCGGCCTGACCTCCGACCAGGTGTCGACGTGCTCGCCCCATACCGTGGCCGTGGGCGAGGACGGGACCTCCGCGGCGACCAGCCGTGGGTGAGGACCGTGGCCGAGGACCGTGACTGACTTCATCAAGCGCCTGGGCACGGCCGCGGTGCTGGTGCCCATCGTGCTCGGGGTGATCTATTTCGATCCCACCCACTGGGCCGCGACCATCGCGTGCGGCATCGTGGGCTGGATCGCGCTCGACGAGTACCTGCGCATGGCCCTGCCGGTCACGGCCGAGGACCGCGGGGGGCTACTCCGCCTGGTCACGGGCCTGTTCGGGGTGGCCGTGATCACGCTACCGGCGGTGCTCGAGCCGGGTCGGGTGCTGCCGCCGCTGTTGGCCGGGTCGGTGATCGCGGTGGGGTTCGCCACGCTGGGGCGGCCACGGCAGCTGCCCGAGGCGGGCCGCCACTTCGCGGTGTGCCTGGCGGGGCTGCTCTACGTGCCGCTCTTGATGTCGGTGCTGCCGCTGCTCAAGAAGGAGGGCCTGGCGCACTGGATCACGGTGTCGCTGTGCATCGCCTTCTTCTCCGACACTGTCGCCTACCTGTTCGGGCGGTTGTTCGGCAAGCACAAGCTCTACCCGGCGGTGAGCCCCAAGAAGACCTGGCAGGGGGCGTTCGGCGGGGTACTGGGGTCGCTCCTGGCCACGGTGGGCGTGGGCGCAATGTGGCTGGTGCCCGGGCTCTCGCTCGCGCACGCGGTGGTGCTGGGCGTGCTGGCCAACGTGTGCGGCCAGGCGGGCGATCTGGTGGAGTCGATGCTCAAGCGCACCCATGGCGTGAAGGACTCGAGCAACCTCCTGCCGGGGCACGGCGGCATGCTCGACCGCATCGACGCGATGATCTACGTGGCGCCGGTGGTCTATTTCTACGTGACGCTCGTGGCGTGAAAGTCCCTCCGTGCACGGTGGGGGCGAGCACGGCTCGCTCGGCATCGGACACGGGTGGTTGAGATCGTTGCTTGCGGAACAGTCCCCCCGCTTGCGGGGAACCCAGTCGTACCGTTTGCTCGAAACCGATTGCGGGGGGTAAGAACAGCCGCTCAGCCGCTGGACGAAGGCGGAAGGGCCTTGAGGCTCTTCTTCTTGCCGAGGTAGTAGGCGCCGCCCACCACGCCGCCGAGCACGAGCAAGGGCCATAGCATCGAGACCACGGCCACCGTGAGCGCGGTGGCAGCGCCAGACGCGGCTCCCGTGGCGGCTGCGGCCACGACGGATTGACCGGTGCTGGCTTGTTTGTTCTTGGCGTAGAGATAGGTGCTGCCAGCAACGGCAGACCCGACGAGGAAGGCGAGCACCATAGGCGAGGGAGAGTATAGGCCGTGCAGGCGGGTGGTGCCCGTTTCGTTTGCGAGCCGCGGCCAGCGCGGGTCGAGGCCGCGCGGGTGTTCACGGGTGGAGTGCTCGTAGATCGGCACTCGGTGACCCCGAGGGCCTTTACGCCGCGAAATCGCAGGGGGATACTGCGCCGCCGGTCGTCGTCACGGATGGGCTCCCACGAGCTCGAACGGCGCGGGCCGGCGAGGCGACGCGTGCAAGGCGAGCGGAACGACGAGCAAGACCCCGTGGACGTGGCCGAGCCGAGCGGTGCCTCGGACGAGGATCTCGAGGAATCGACGGCGACGGATCCCGATGCGTCGCCTGGCGACGGTACCCCCGAGGCTCCGCGCCGCAAGCGTCGCAGGAGACGGCGCAAGAAGGGACCGGGCACCGAGGGCGAGGGACGAGCCGCGGAGGCCGAAGGCTCGGTCGCGATCGCAGGCGACGCTGCAGCCGACTCGGGCAGCGCTGGTGGTCCGCAGGAAGCGCAGGGTGATCGAGGCCCGCGAGGTGACTCGCAGGGCGGTGGCCCGCGAGGTGACTCGCAGGGCGGTGGCCCGCGAGGTGACTCGCAGGGCGGTGGCCCGCGAGGTGGCTCGCAGGGCAGTGGCTCGCGAGGCTCGCAGGGTGGGCCACGCCGTGGAGCCGAGGGCGGCATGCGAGGCGGCTCGCCGGGGCACGATCCGCGAGGTGGCTCGCACGGGAGCCAAGGAGGTCGCGGCTCGCAGGGTGGTGGCTCGCAGGGGCGCGCGTCGGCCGGCCGTGGCTCGCACGGTCGTGGCTCGGGCTCGAGCAGCAGCGGCACGAGCGAGCGCATGGTGCCGGTCGACAGCCCGGCGCTGCAGACCCTCGCGGCGGGGCTCTTCAGCCATCTCGACGATCGCCAGATCCCCTGCAAGGTCGATGGCTGCGAGAACACGTGGGCCTGGACCGCACAGGAGCAGATCCAGGCGTTCGGCCAGCCACCGCCGCGGCGGATGTGTGCCGAGCATGCAGCGGTGATCGGAGGCGTGGCCGATCGCGAGGTGCCATGCGCGAACCCGGGGTGCGAGCGCACGTGGACGTGGCCCAAGGGCGCGCAGCTGGCCCAGCTCCAGCGCAGCGGCTCGGCCGAGCCGCCGCGCAAGGTGTGCCCCGAGTGCACGAAGGAGGAGCGCGATCTCGCCGACCGCGAGGTGCCGTGCCGCGTGGAGGGCTGTGCCCGCACGTGGACCTGGAGCCGCGATGCGCAGCTCAAGCACCGCACGTGGGCGCGTCGCTTTGCCGAGGAAGAGGCCGCGGGCGGCGGCGGAGCCGAGCGGGGGGACGACCACGGGTCGAGGCACGCTCCGGCGTCGGAGCGTGGGCCGGGTGGCAAGCGCCGGCGTCGGCGCAAGCAGCGGGCCAACGTGCACGAGCCCCCGCCGCGGATGTGCCTGCCATGCCGCGAGAAGGCGGCCGTGATCGTCGAGCGGGAGGTGCCCTGCAAGGTGCACGGCTGCACCCGCAACAGCGTGCTCGACCGCGAGTCGCAGCTCCGCGCGTGGGCCAAGCTGGGCACGCTCGACGTGAACGTCGAGGCCTCGCAGGCGCGGCGCATGTGCGAGAGCTGCCGCGAGTTCTGCCGCACGCACCCCGATCGCCCGGTGCCGTGCGGCCGCCCCGGCTGCGACAAGACCTGGCTCTACAAGACCGGCGCCCAGCTGCAGGACTCGCTCGCGGGGCGGCGACAGGACCCGATTCGCCTGTGCGACGAGTGTGCGCGCGGGGGCCTGGTGGGCCTCGCCGTGGGCGCGCCCGAGGGCGCCGAGGTGATGCCGTGCGTGGTGCCGCTGTGCGACGGGGTGTGGTTCTACCGCGAGGGCGAGACCGAGGTGGCGCGCACGTCGAGCGAGGAGCTGCCGCTCGATCGCATGTGCGATCGCTGTCGCGGCGAGCGAGGCGCGGCGCCGCGCAGCCCCGAGGCTGCGAGTGAAGGCGTGGACCCGAGCGAGGCGGCGACGGGACCAGCAGAGGCCGGCGCGAGCGAGGCGACGAGCGACGACGGCAGCGCAGCGGCAGCGCGTGACGCCGAGGCCGGCGCGAGCGTGGTGACGACCGACGACGAGAGCGGCGCCGCCACGGCGGGCGAGACCGTGCCCGGGGCGGGTGCGGCGAACGAGCCGGTGGCGGCGAACGAGGCCCGGGCGGCGAACGAGGCCGTGGCGGCCAACGACGTCGCGCAGGATGGCGAGGGTACGCCGACCGAGGGCGCCCCGGAGCCCGATCTGCCTCGAAACGAGTGACTCGAAACGATACACTTCCGTCGTGGCGGAAGGCGCGGTGCTCGAGGCGGTGGGGCGCTGGCTCGGGCGCCGCGTGGAGCTGTCGCGGATCGTGGGCGAGGCCGTGGCTGCGGTCGCGCGCACGATGAAGGCCGAGCGCGGCACGTTCTTCCTGGTCGAGCCCGATACGGGCTCGCTGGTGGCGGTGGCGGGGCACTTTCCCGAGGTGCCGCACATCCGCCTGCCGCCGGGGGAGGGCGTGGCGGGTCACGTGGTGCGCACCGGGGAGGCGATGGTGCTGCCGCGAGTGGAGGACGACCCGCGGTTCTTCGCGGCGGTGGATGCCGAGACGGGCTACCGCACGAAGAGCCTCTTGTGCGTGCCCGTGCGCGACACCGACGGTCGCATCCTCGGCGCGCTGCAGATGCTCAACAAGCGCGGTGCGTTCTCGGATGCCGACGTGGCGCGGCTGCATGGCCTCGCCACGCAGCTCGCGATGGTGCTCGAGGCGACGTCGCTGCTCGGGCGCGTGGACGCGCCGCGGTCGGGGCCGCTGCGGCTGCCTCGCTACGACGGCGTGGTGGGCGAGAGCCCGCCCATGCTCGAGCTCTACGATCGGATCGCCCGCGCCGCGACCACCGACGCGACAGTGCTCGTGACCGGGCCCACCGGCACCGGCAAGGGGCTGGTGGCGCGGGCGATCCACGACAACGGCGCGCGGATCCACCGGCCGTTCGTGACCATCGACTGCGCGGCGCTGCCGGTATCGCTCATCGAGAACGAGCTGTTCGGCCACGAGCGCGGGGCGTTCACGGGGGCCGATCGCCGCGGCATCGGCAAGCTCGAGGCGGCGCACGGGGGCACGGTGTTCCTCGACGAGATCGGCGAGCTGCCGCTGCCGGTGCAGGGCACGCTGCTGCGCGTGCTGCAGGAGCACCGCTTCGAGCGGGTGGGTGGGCACCGGCAGGTGGACGTGGACGTGCGCGTGGTCGCGGCCACCAACCGCGAGCTCGAGGCGATGGTGGCCCGCGGGAGCTTTCGCGAGGATCTCTACTATCGCCTGCGCGTGCTGCCGGTGGTGGTGCCGTCGCTGCAGGCGCGCGGGCCGGAGGACCTCGAGCTGCTCGTGCACCACTTCTTGCGACGAGCGGCGCGCAAGCACGGCCGGCCGGGCCTGCACCTGCGGCCGGCCGCGCTCGCACGGCTCACCGCGCATGACTGGCCCGGCAACGTTCGCGAGCTCGAGCACTGTCTCGAAGGGGCCGCCGTGCTCGCGCCCGGCGATGGGATCGAGGCCGGTGATCTGCCGCTGCCGCCGCGGGCTCGCACGGCCCCTGCCGCCGACGTGGCGCTGGGCCGGCTGACGTGGACGCAGATGGAGCGGCGCTACGTGGCGGCGGTGCTCGCCGAGCACGACGGCAACCGCTCGGCGGCGGCGCGAGCGATGGGCGTGGCCCGGGCGACGCTGCTGCGCAAGATCAAGGAGCTCGGGCTCGAGTCGGTGGGGCGTGGGGTGAGTGACTGAGCAATCGAGCAGCACGCGACGTCGCCGCTGTCAGGCGATCATTGGGCGTGGCGTCCCCTTGTGGTCTCCGCGGGAGCACGGCTCGCCGGCCGCCGTGCTTGGATGTCGACGACAGCAACGGTTATTACGAGCTGCAGGGAAGTTGCCTGGGGTCTACTCTACCCATGCGACATCGGCTGATCGTGGTATTCCACGGCGGTCGCAGGCTTGGGTGATCGGTCATGGAGGTACGCACGCAGCAATCGGGACGGCTCGAGGACGTGTCGCCGCTCGATCTACTGCAGAGCCTCAACATCTATCGCCGGCCCGGCCACGTGGTGTTCGTGCACCCGTACGGGCGCAGCCAGGTGTGGTTCGAGGCCGGTGAGATCGTCGATGCCGAGAGCGGGGGCTTGCGCGGGGCGGCGGCGCTCTATCGCATTGCGACGCACGAGCGCGGCGAGTTCCAGGTCGAGGTCACGGGCGAGGCCCGAGAGCGCACGATCGAGCGGGCGGGCTCGGCGACGATCTTCGAGGCTGCGTATCGGATCGACGAGGGCAAGCGCCTGCGCAGCGAGCTGCCCGCGGTCGAGGCCGTGCTGCTGCGCCTGCCGGCGGCCCTGCCGATCCAGGGCCCGACCGAGGAGCACCGGCGCGTGGCGGCGATGCTCGAGGTCGGGGCCACGCTCGGCGAGGTGCTCGAGCGCTCCGAGCTCGGCGAGCTCGAGACGCTGCAGTGGATGGTAGAGATGGCGAAGGCCGGGCAGCTCGGGCCCACGGGCTCGGTGCGATCGCCCGAGCCGCCCGCAGCGACGGCTGGGCTCGACGGGTCGCCGGTGTGGCCGGTGGGTCTCGAGCCGTCGCAGTCGTTCGTGCCACTGCCGTCGTATCCCGAGCACGGAGCAGGGTTCGACGAGGCCCCGGCTCCACGGCGTCGCTGGTGGATCCCTGCGTCGCTCGGTGCGGCGGTGGCGGTGATCGTGACCGTCGCGATCATGAGCAGCTCGGACTCCTCGAATGCCGCGTCGCCGGCCGTGGGTACGGTCACCGTGATCGACGCATCGAAGGCGGTCGGGCCTGCCGAGCCGCCGCCATACGAGCGCCCGCTGGCCGTGGGGGCCTCGACCGGGGTGCAGTCGGCCGTGGTGCAGCCGGCCGGGGTGCAGCCGGTCGCACCGGTCGAGCAAGCCGAGCTCGCGAGCTCGTCTCCGCGATCGTCGGGCAAGCGCAAGGCCGCACGCTCGGCCGACCAGGTCGCGAGCGAGAACATCGAGACCGCGCCCACGGCGGAGCCCGAGCCGCCAGCCGAGGCCACCGCCGAGCCCGAGAACGCGAGCACGTTGCTCGCGGAGGCCCGCCGCGCCTATGCCTCGGGGCAAGGCGCGACGGCCCATCGCCTGGCGTCGCGCAGCCATCAGCTCCGACCGAGCGATGCCGCGGCGGAGCTGATGGCGCTGGCGGCATGCCAGCAAGGGCGAGCCGAGGCCGCCGCCGACGCGCTGAGCGACGTGCCGATCCTGCGCCGAAGCAGCGTGCGCTCGACCTGCAAGCAAGAGCACGGCGTGAAGCTCAAGCTCGGCGGCAGCCGCTGAGCCGAGCCTTTACGCGCCCGCGCGGGGTGGCCGAAACCACCCGAGCCACTCTTCGAGCAGCCCGAGCCGCGCGTGGTCGACCGAGTAGATGCGGTGCTTTCCTTCGCGGCGCTGCGTGACCAGGCCCGCGTCTTCGAGCACCCGCAAGTGACGCGTGGTGGTGGGCCATGCGTGGGCGAAGCGGCCGGCGATGTCACCGGCGGTCATCGTGCCGCGCAGGTGGACCGTGAGCAGGATCTGGCGGCGCGCGGGGTGGGCGACCGCCGAGCACACGGCGTCGAGCGCTTCGAGCTTTTCCTTGGCGTCCACGCGTGACAGTCGTGCGGGCGCGCGCGAGTCAGCGTGGTGCGACCGGCGTGAGGGTCGTGAGGGTCATGTCGGCGAGGTGTGGGCCCATCGTCTCCCACACTGCCATGACCTCCGGGGCCTGGTGGGCGAGATCGGAAGCCTCCGCGTCGCGCCACTGGAACGTCTCGATGAAGTACGGCTCGGGCTCGCCATGGCGGCGCAGATCTTCCGCGCGATAGAGGCGAACGGGCTCCTCGGAGATGAGACCGGTGGCACGCAGCGTGGGCCCGTGCTGCTCGAGGATGGCGAGCAGCTGGCTCTCGTGGCCGGCCTTGGGGCGGTAGATGACGAGGCGATTCACGGGGTTGGACATGGGGTTGGGACCTCATTTAGCATTATGGCTAAATATGAGTAAAGCGTCAAGCGTCGCGTTCGCGGTCGAGCTACCGGTGCGCGTGCGGTAGCGAGCGGGCTCACGGCCGACCCCGTGGGGTGGGGTGGTCTGCGGGTCACCTCACATCACCGAGCGCCTCGGGTATGCTCGGGCCAAGCATGAGATTTGCACTCTTCGTACCGATTGTCCTGGCTGCTCCATTCGTTCCGGCAGGTACCGCGCTCGCGGCTCCCCAGCAGGGAGATTTCTACGTGGCGGAGGCCATCTCTGGCACCGTCGCCGAGATCCAGGCCGGAGGGAATTTCGCCGGCACCCCACGCTTCGCGACTGGTCTCGACCTTCCCCTCGAGATGTGCATCGGGCCGGGCGACGAGATGTACGTGACCGAGTTCGGCACTGGGCAGGTGACGATCATCTCGGACGGTGGAGACTTCACCGGCGCTCCCGCATTTGCGACCGGCTTGAGCAATCCGGTGGGCCTGGCCTGTACCGCCACGCAGATCCTCGTCGTGGAGTACTTCTTCAGCCCTGCGGGGACGGTCACCGACATCACCGCCGGAGGGGACTTCACGGGGGCCCCGGCCTTTGCGACCAACATCTCCTTCGGGAACTCGATGCACCGCGACGCCAGCGGCACGCTGTGGGTCAACCTGCTCCAGCCGGCCGGGGGAGTCCTCGACATCACGGCCGGCGGTGACTTTGCGGCGGCCATCCCCTTTGCCACGGCCGCCGATGCCATCACCGGGGTGTCCGACAGCTATGCCGGGCTGTACAACACCAACCAGATCCAAGACTACACCGCGGGCGGCAACCTCTCGCTCCAGGTTCCGTTCGCTCAGGTCCGTCACCCGGGCAACGTGGTCGAGACGCCGGTGGGGATCTTCGCGTCCTCGGAGCAGGACAACGCGGTCTACGACATCACGGCCGGCGGTGACTTCACCAGTGGAGCCCCGGCCTTTGCCACGGGGCTCGGGTTCAGCGGCGTGGGGGGAGCTACTGGGATGCTCTTCGTCGGCGTAATCTGCGGCGACGGAGTCCTGGATGACTCCGAGCCGTGCGACGATGCGGGCGAGTCGGCCGCGTGCAACTCCGACTGCACGCTGGCTGTGTGCGGCGACGGTCTCGTCAATGCCACCGCGGGCGAGGAGTGCGAGGACGGTGGAGAGTCTGCGACGTGCGATGCCGACTGCACGCTCGTGCTGTGTGGCGACGGTGTGGCCAATGCGACGGCCGGTGAGCAGTGCGACGATAGTGGAGAGTCCGCGACGTGCGACGCCGACTGCACGCCCGTGGTGTGTGGTGACGGTGTGACCAATATGACGGCCAGCGAGCAGTGCGACGACAGCGGCGAGTCCGCGACGTGCGACGCCGACTGTACGCCCGTGCTGTGTGGTGACGGTGTGACCAATGCGACGGGCGGCGAGCAGTGCGACGACGCCGGCCCCTCGGCGACCTGTGACAGCGATTGCACGCCCGTGCTGTGTGGCGACGGTGTGATCAACCCGGCCGCGGGCGAGCAGTGCGACGACATGGGCAGGTCCGAGATCTGTGACGACGATTGCACACTGGTCGAGTGCGGTGATGGAATCGTCAATGCCACGATCGGCGAGATGTGTGACGACGGGGGCGAGTCCGCCGCGTGCGACATCGATTGCACCGAGTCGATGTGCGGCGATAACGTAGTCAACGCCACCGCCGGTGAGGCGTGCGACGCGGGGGGCGAGTCCAAGGCCTGCAACGGTGACTGCACGATGGCCGCGTGCGGCGATGGTGTGCTCAATGTCAGCGCGGGCGAGGATTGTGACGACGAAGGCGAGTCGCCCGAGTGTGACAGCGATTGCTCGCCGGCCGAGTGTGGCGACGGTCTGCTCAACCGGGCCGCTGGCGAGGAGTGCGACGAGGGTGGCCCCTCGGACACGTGCAATGACGACTGTACCGAGGTCGCAGCGGAGACCGGCTCCGAGAGCACCGAGACCGGGGCCGAGAGCACCGAGACGGGTGTCGGCAGCACGGGGGTCGACAGCACGGGTGCCGACAGCACGGGTGCTGGCAGCAGCGGGCCGGTTGCCGACAGCACCGGGCTGATGGCCGAGAGCAGCGGGGGTGCCGATACCGACACCGACACCGTTGGCTTCGATCCGGATGTCGAGCTCGACGATGGCTGCAACTGCCGCAGCACGGGTGGTGGCCGCACGGGAGGCCTGGCGCTGCTCGTGCTGCTCGCTGGCATGCGCCGGCGTCGGCGAGCCAAGGGCGCGACTATGGCGTCGTGATGCTCGAGGTGCGCGCTCGGCTCGAGGCACCGGCCTCGAGCCGAGGCGCATCAACGGATCGTTGCGGCCGCGCCGTCGGTGATCTCGCTCGCGATCGGGCGCCAGTCCGCGAGCTGCTCGTAGCGGCGCACCCACACGTGCTTGCCGTCGCTCGTGCGGATGAGCTCCACCAGCAGCAAGGGTGGAGCCCCGGGCGGCTCGGCGTCGAGGTGCCGCGCGTTGAGCACGTAGGCCACGTCGAGCGTGGCGGCGATCTCCGGGAGCGAGAGGCCCCGGGCTCGAAGCGGCTCGGTCGTGCGGGGGCCCACGATTGCGGCATCCGGTCGGCGATTGGCGAGATCGGCGAGGACCTGCTCGCCGATGCGCTCCGCTTCGGGCGCCGGCGCGGACGAGGAGCCGAACGCCATGATCGCGACGCGCAGCTCGTCGGGCTCGCTTGCCGACCCGCGCAGCCGCCAGGCGCCGAGCGCTGCCACGAGCAGCGCGAGCACCAGCGGCAGCCACTGTCGCCCGCGCGAGCCCGCCGTGGCGAGCGATGCGGCGTGGGAGGGCTCCGCGACGTGGTCGTCCGGTGGAGCCGTGGGAGCAGGGCGGACGCTCTCCGAGCCCTCGGCAGCGACCGCCGACGCGCCCACGAGCCCCACCGCTTCGAGCCGCAGCCGATATCCACGCCGCGGAATCGTCTCGATGAAGCGCGGCGCCTTGGCGTGGTCGCCCAGCGCCGCACGGACCTGCCGCACGCAGTGGTGCAGGCTGCCGTCGAAGTCCACCGTGACATCGGGCCACAGCGCGACGCGGAGCTCCTCGTGCGTGACGACCTCGCCCGCTCGCTCGACCAGCAGCGCCAGCAGGGCGGCCGGCTGCGGCGACAGGTGCCGCACCTCGCCGTCGGATCCCCGCAGCTCGCCGCTGCTCCGATCGAAGCGCAGCTCTCCCAGGATGATCGGGCCCTCGCGGGCCGGGCCTCGCTCGGTCGTGATCTCAACCTCCTCGCTCGCGCAGGAACGCGGCCATGCTCGCATCTCCGGCGGCCAGGGCGAGCTCCAGCGGAGTCCTGGGCTCGGGCCCGAATTTGCGCCCCGGGCGATCGACGCGGGCCCCGTGCTCGACGAGCAGCGCCGCGAGCTCGAGCTGTCCGGCGAGCGCGGCGAAGTGCAGCGCGGTGGTCCCCAGGTAGTGCTGGGCCTCTACTCGCGCGCCGCGGTCGATCAGCAGCTCCGCCATGTCGAGGTTGCCACCGCCGATCGAAGCATACCAGAGCAGGGCGAAGTCATGGGGCCCGCGCTCGTGGATTCGATCGGGCTCCTCGGCCACCAGGCGCGCGACCAGCTTCGTGTCACCCAGCACCACCGCCGAGGCCATCGACAGCGGTGCGCCGTGGGCCAGGAGGTGCTCGACGATGTCGACGCGACCGGTGTGGCCGGCGGCATCGACCGCCATCTCGGTGTTGGTGGCCTGGGCGTGGACCAGCCGCGGCTCGGTCGTGAGGCGCGCCCGCAACTCGTCGAACCTTGCGTGGCCGAGGCCCACGAAGCCGTCACGCTCGGCGGCAGGGAGGTCGGCGAGCGATGCAGGGCGATACGGGCGGTGGTCCACGTCGAAGGCGCGACGCAGCGCGGTGTGATCACGCGCGGGCACGACACGACCCTCGAGCATGTCGACGACCGGACCCTCGTGGGCCGCGAGGTCGAGCGGCCGTCGTCCGTGCTCGTCACGTGCGTCGAGCGCGGCACCCTTGCGGAGCAGCAGCTCCACGAGCTCGCTCGAGCCCCGCGCGGCCGCGGCGTGGAGGGCCGTGCTTCCGCCGGGCTCGCGCGCATTGGGGTCGGCACCGTTGGCCAGGAGCGTGGCCGCGGTGAGCTCGGCGGTGGCCAGCGAGCGCACGTCGAGGGCCGCACGCAGCGGCGAGGGCGTGGCGGGATCGGGCCGGGTGGGGTTCGGCAGCGCGCCCTCGGCATAGACGCGCCACAGCTCGTGCCCACGGCCACCGCGGGCGGCGGCGATCATGACAGAGTCGCCCAGCGGATGCGCGGCCTCGATGGCCTCGGGATGCCGCTTGGCCAGCTCCTCGAAGCGCGGCCAGTCCCCCACCCACGCGCTCTCCGCGAGGTCGAGGCGACACCCGTGGGCGCGGAGCACCTCGATCACCAGCGCTCGCTCGGCCAGCGCCGCCACGGTGAACGCCGAGCGATCGTGCGAGTCACGCGCGTCGAGGAGGTCGGGGTCGCTGCGGAGCATGCCGGCCACCGAGAGGGCCTCGCCCTGCTCGACGGCGGTGAAGAAGCGCTCGACGGGGGTCGTTGACCGGGTCGTCGGTGCGGGGCTCGGCCGGGCCGGTGTGGGTGCGGAGCTGGTGCGGCCGCGACCGTGAGCCGAGCACCCAGCAACCACCGCGGCGAGTGCGCCCGCGAGCTGCCTTCGGGTCGTGTGCATGGCGGTCAGCGTGCTGCACGAGCGGTCTGGGGGCTCCTGAGCAAACCCTGAGCAAGTCCTGAGCGAGGCTGCTCGGCCGCGCGCGCGGGCTCGCGCGGCGTCGGCAGGTTCGTGCGGGGCGATCTTCGGCGAGCGCTTCGCGTAGGATCGAGGGATCAGTGGGCCGCTCATGAAACATGGGATCCTCGCATTCTCCGTGGTTGGCTTGACGTGGATCCTCGCGGGCACCGCGCTAGCGGCACCCCAGCAGGGGGACTTCTATGTGGCCGAGGCCAACGCGGGCAGCGTCATCGACATCCAGGACGGGGGAAGCTTCGTCGCCGCGCCGCGCTTCGCGACCGGTCTCGCCGTGCCCTTCGGGTTGTGCATCGGGCCGGGCGGGGACCTGTACGTCGCCGAGTTCAACAGCGGGGAGGTGACGATCATCTCGGACGGCGGAGACTTCGGCGGCGTCCCGGCGTTTGCGACGGGGTTGTCCAACCCCGTGGCTCTGGCCTGCACCGCCACGCAGATCCTCGTCATCGAGTACTTGTTCGGCCCGGGGGGCGAGGTCACCGACATCACCGCGGGCGGGAATTTCGTCGCCGCTCCGACGTTCGCGAGCGGCATCTCCTACGGGCTCGATCTACACCGCGACGGCAATGGCACGCTGTGGGTCGGCTCGCTCGATACTGGCGCGGGCAACGGGGGGATCTTCGACATTACCGGCGGGGGCAATTTCGGGGCGGCGATTCCGTATGCCACGGCGAACGGCAACGTCAGCGGGCTGTCCAACGACTACGCGGGGCTGTACTTCGACAGCCAGATCCAGGATTACACCGCGGGCGGCAACCTGTCGCTGCAGGCTCCGTTCGCGCAGGTCCTCTCGCCGGGCAAGGTGATCGAGACGCCGGTGGGGATCTTCGCGTCCTCGGAGGAGGACGGTGCCGTCTACGACATCACGACCGGTGGCGACTTCATCGGTGTAGCTCCGGCGTTCGCCACCGGGCTCATGCTGTCCGGCGTGGGGGGGTACACCGGCATGCTCTTCGTCACGGGGCTGTGCGGCGATGGAATGCCGGACCAATTCGAGCAGTGCGACGACGCGGGCGAGACCTCGACCTGCGACGCCGACTGCACGCTGGTCGCCTGCGGCGACGGCCACGTCAACATTGCCGCGGGCGAGCAGTGCGACGAGGAGGCCGAGTCGGTCACCTGCGATTCGGACTGCAGCTTCGCGTTCTGTGGCGACGGAGTGGCCAATGTCTCGGCCGGCGAGCAGTGCGACGACGCGGGCGAGACCGCGACCTGCGACCCCGATTGCTCGCCGGCCACGTGCGGCGACGGGCTGCCCAACGCGACCGCAGGGGAGCAGTGCGACGATGGTGGTGTCTCCAAGGCCTGCGACGACGACTGCACGCTCGTGGAGTGCGGCGACGGCGTGATCAACCCGGCCGCGGGGGAGCAGTGCGACGACATGGGCGAGACCGAGGCGTGCGACGACGATTGCACGCTGGTCGACTGCGGAGACGGGGTGGTCAATGCCAGCGTCGGCGAGAGCTGCGACGACATGGGTGAGTCCGCGGCGTGTGACGTGGATTGCACCGAGTCGATGTGCGGAGACGGTCTGGTCAATGCTGCGGCCGGCGAGGCGTGCGACGATGGCGGCCCCTCGGATACGTGCAGCGCCGATTGCATGGAGGTCGAGGGTCCGGTCGACGACACCGGAACCGACGACACGAGTGGCGTCGATACCGGAGCCGACACGGGTGGTGTCGACACCGGAGCCGATACGGGTGGTGTCGATACCAGAACCGACGACACGGGTGGCGTCGACACCGGAGCCGGCACCAGCACCGACGACGGTACCGATACCGAGACGGGTGCCAGCGACGGCGAGGGCGGCTGCGGCTGCCGCAGCCAGGGTGGCGGTCGAGCGGGAGGCCTGGCGCTGCTCGTCCTGCTCACCGGCATGCGTCGGCGTGGGCGAGCGTCTCGTGGTCGGGCGCCCTGACCAGGATCGAGACACCTGCCTCGATTCGAGGCACCCCTCGGCCGGCGATCCCCGGTCAACCCCGCGTTGCCCCACGAGCGCGAGCTGGCACGCCGCATGCTGAATCGAGCGGCGCATGAGCACCGCCAGACCGCTGCCCAACGACCCTTCTCGTCCCTCACACCTGCGCGCCGTCGACAGCGACGAGAGCGTTCCCGCGCTGCCACCCGAGAGCACGTGGCGGGCCGGTCGTCCGCTCGAGGATCCCGAGAAGACCAAGCGCTGGGGCATCGTCACGGCCAAGCCCTCGGAGTACCTCGTGCACATGCGCGGCGGCAGAGTCCGGCGCCGTAGCACGGGGCAGGGTGCGAGCTGCTTCAAGCTGCCGTGGGACTCGGTGGCGGTGATCCCCACCACCATCGACCGGCTGCAGTTCACGGCCGATCAGGTGACGCTCGAGAAGGTGGGCATGCGGGTCACGGGGCTGGCGGTGTACCGGATCGTGGAGCCGGAGATCGCGTTCCGCATGCTCAACTTCTCGTACGCCGAGCGGGCCTCGCAGAAGTTGGCGGAGATCCTGCGCGAGATGTTCGTGGGGGCCACGCGGCGCCACGTGGCGAACCTGCGGGTCGAGGACGTGATGACGCGGCGCAAGGATGCGATCGCGGCGGAGCTCTTGGCCGAGCTCGCACCGGTGCTCGACGGCCGCGGGCGCGTCGACGACTCGACCTCGATGGGCTGGGGCGTGGTGATCGACACGGTGGAGATCCAGGACGTGCGAGTGCTCTCGGAGGAGGTGTTCGCCAACATGCAGGCCGGCTACCGCGCGGAGCTGGCGGCGCGCGCCCGCGAGGCGGAGCTCGAGCGCGAGGCCGTGGTGGCGGCGCGCGAGGCCGAGCACCAGCGCGCGCTCGAGAAGGCGCGGCTCGAGGCGGAGGCCGAGCGGCGACGGCTGCGGGCCGCGGCCGAGAGCCGCTCGACCGAGATCGAGCTGGCCGAGGAGGGCAAGCGCGCGGCGCTGCGGGCCGCGAGCGAGCGCGACACAATCGAGCGCGAGCGGGCCGAGCGGATCGCCCGGCTCCAGGCCGAGGCCGCGGTGCAGGCCGAGGAGGCCGAGCGGCTCGAGGCAGCGCGGCGCGCCGAGCTCGAGCGGCAGGCGCGATTGCTGGACGCGCAGCAGCAGCTCGATGCGCGCGAGCACGCGACGGCGCTCTTGCGGCAGGAGCAGGAGGCCGAGCGGCGCCGAACCCAGGCGGAGGCCGACCAGGCGCACGACGACGCGGAGGCCGAGGCCCAGGCGCGATTGCGGCGGCGGCAGCTGGAGCTCGATCGGCTGGCCGGTGAGCTACAGGCCGCGCTGGCGCTGGCGCAGCGGCGCGTGGAGGACACGGTGTCGCCCGAGCGGCTCCAGCTCGAGCTCGCCACGCGTGCGCTGCCCGCCATCGCCGAGGCCATGGCGCAGCCGATCGGCGAGCTGCGCGTGACCCATATTGGTGGCAACGGCAGCGGCGGCGACGACCCGACCGCCTGGCTCGCACGCGGCATGACCCAGGTGATCGAGGTCGCGCGTGCCCTGGGTCTGCGGCTACCGGGCTCGGCCTCCGATACAACGGGCCAGGAGACAGGTGGCCCGACGGCCCGGGAGACCGCGAGCACCGAGGCCGGCGAGGCAATCGATCGCGATTGATCGCCCCCTTTGGGGGCCAAGCTGGCTGGCCGATGGTTGGCCGATGGATGGCCGATGGATGGCCGATGGATGGCCGAGCGCCCGGACGTTGTCCTGGATTACACGCATCCGAAGGCCGAGCCTCGGATGCTCGAGTTTCTTGACCAGCGCCCGTCCGAGGTGCCAAGGTGTCCACGCGCACGCTCTGCCTGCTCTGGCGCTCCTCCTGCGACTCTGCGACCGCTCTGCTCCCTGCGACCATCGTCGCGTGCGCGCCGATTCTTGGCGTCGAGCCAACCGAGGCCCGCGTCTCGATCACGACCCACCACGGTCGCCGAGGCGCGGGCTTCCTTCGTCAATTGACCGCGTAGGGCATGCTCAGCGAGAACGGTGCGATGTCGGCGTCGAAGTGCTCGCCGCCCTCGGTGACCATTTGGTAGCTGCCGTGCATGGTGCCGAACGCGGTGGGCAGCGGGCAGGCCGAGGTGTACTCGAACGACTCGCCGGGCTGCAGCACGGGATGGGCCCCCACTACGCCGGGGCCGCGCACCTCTTCGACGTGACCGTCGGCGTTGGTGATGATCCAGTGGCGGCTGACGAGCTGCACGGTGGCGGGTCCATCGTTGGTGATGAGCACCGTGTACGCGAAGAACCAGGTGCCGTGCTCGGGGCTCGAGCGCTCGGGGACGAAGCGCGACTTGACCTGGATGTGGACGCCGCGGGTACGTGCCTCGGAGCTCGACACGCCTGGGAGGGTACACCGAAAACGACGACGCGCCGCCCGAAGACGACGCGCCGACCGATGGCCCGGCCGAAGGCCTTCGGACGCCGAAGGCGTCCGACCTGGAACGGGCCGCCAGAGTAGTCCGTTCCTCAGTGGACGCGGCGCGGCGGGGGCGGCTCCGCGAAGCGGTTGGGGAACGGATCGGCTTGGTCGCGGCGCTGCAGCTCGTGCCAGGGCACGCCGCCGCGCTCGTGGAAGAACGCGAAGCCGATCACACCGATGTTGCGGCCGTCGCCCTTGCGATCGGCGTAGCTGTCCTCCATGCCGCTGAAGCGGAACGCGGCCACGGTGTCGTTGCCGGTGCGCCAGCCGTCGACGGTGATGCTGCTCCACGGGTCGAGGATGTAGCCGCGCTTGGCGAAGCTGGCGGCCTGCCCGTCGATCACATCGAGGCCATCGACGGAGGCGACCACCTCGAAGCGCTGGGCGCTGTTGTTCTGCACGGTGAGCTTGTAGCGCTGGCCGGGCTGGCCCACGACGTAGCGCTTGTTGCCGACCTGCGCCGAGGACATCGCGTAGCCGGACTCGTCGGTCACCGAGACCACGAAGGCGCCGTCGGTGGTGGAGGTCTGCGAGAACGAGTCGAAGCCCGAGCCGAACGCGTTCGCGGCCTGGCTGACGCCGTCGGTGTCGTTGTACCAGAGCGAGAGCAGCACGTCGGGCTGGGTGCCGCCGCGCACGAACGGGGCGGTGGTGATCTGGCTGAAGTGCTGCTCGCCGTAGCTGGTGCCGAGACCCGGGCGCACGGTGGGCGCGGCGGCGACGGAGGAGTCGTCGAAGTCGCGGTAGGCCTCGGCGCCGGCCGGGGATGGCTCGGAGGCCGGTGGCGCCACGGACCGCTTGGCATCGGCATAGCCACCGTAGTCGCCGCGGGTACCCATGGGCCCGGGGGCATCGGCGGAGGCTGCGTCGGCCCGGCCGTAGCCGCCGCCGTAGCCACCCGCCGGGGCAGAGGCAGGGCTCGACTTGGCGCAGCCGGGCAGGGCGAGCAGGACGAGCAGGCAGAGGGAAGCGAGCAGGCGAAGCAGCGTGGCCGAATGCATGACGATCTCCCGAGTCTCGGCGGCCGAACGACACCGAGGGCGTTCGGGCTTACACCGCCTGGATTGGCCGTCCTCGGGGTGATACGGGCGAATTGCGCGATTTGCGCAGTTCGCGACGATCAGGCGTCTGACAAGAGCACCGCGAGCGTGTCATCGCCGACGTTGGTGACCACGAGGTCGGCGATGCCGTCCTCGTCGAGGTCGCCCACCGCGAGGCCCCACGGCTGGATGCCGACCATGAAGGTCTGCGCGGGGGCGAACAGCCCTCCGCCGCTGCCGAGCAGCACCGTCGCGGTGTCGGCCCCCGTGTTGGTGACCACCGCGTCGAGATCGCCATCGCCGTCGAGGTCGACGGCCGCGAGCGAGCGGGGATCGGCCCCCACCGGGAACGGGATCTCGGCTCCGAAGCCGCCGTTGCCGTCGCCGTAGCGCAGGCGCAGGTCGTCGCTGCCGAGGTTGGCGGTCATCACGTCGAGCTCGCCGTCGCCGTTCCAGTCGACCACGGCCAGCGACTCGGGCTGCGCTCCGGTGGCGACCGGGGCATGCGGCCCGAGCATGGTGGACCCGGTGCCGAGCAGCACGCCGAAGCTGTCGGCGTTCTGGTTGACCACCACGACGTCGAGGTTGGGATCGTCGGAGAGCGCGCCCACGAACAGGCCGTGCGGGCCCGCGCCCACGGCGTAGGCGGTGGGTGCCTGGAAGCCGATGCCGGTGCGGCGCAGGAACGTGATCGTATCGTCGCCGCCGTTGCTGGTGAGGGCATCGGACAGGCCGTCTTCGTCGAAGTCGAAGATCACGAGCTGGTTGGGGGCGGCACCGGTGGGGTAGCTGGTGAGCGAGCCGAGGCCGCCCGCACCGTCGCCGAGCAAGAGGCCCATCGAGTTGCCCATTTCCTGGGCGATGGCCACGTCGAGCACGTCGTCGCCGTCGAAGTGATCGAGGCGCAGGGCCAGGGGGCGCAGGCCCGTGGTGTAGCTCTGCGCGTCGCCGAGCACACCGCTGCCGTCGCCGAGGCGCACCTCCACCACGTTCGCGGCGGCGCCCGCCACGAGCAGGTCGAGGTGGCCGTCGTCGTCGAGGTCGGCGAGCGTGGCGAACAGGGCCTCGTCGGCGCAGCCATAGAAGCTGACGGGGCCGTAGCAGAGCTCGTCGGGATCGGGGTTGCCGTTGCCACACCCGGGGGGCGGGGCCTCGGTGTCGTCGGTGGTGGTGTCGGCCTCGACGCAGATGCCGTCGATGGCGCACTCGAGGCCCGGATCGCACTCGTTGAGCATGCACGGGCAGCCGTTCGTGCCGATCGGGCAAGGCCCGTAATCGGCGGTGGGCTCGGGCCCGGTGGTGGTGACGGGCGTCGTGGTGGCATCCGCCGTGGTGGTGTCGGCGCTGGTGCTCGACGTGGTGGTGGCCGCGAGGGTGTCGCTGCCGTCGTCACCGCTCGAGCCGTTGCAGGCGAGCGCCTGCGCGAGCGCGAGCCCGGCGCAGGCGCGGACGCGGGTGCGGTCAGGGGCAGCTGATCTGGGCTGGCGTGGGCTCGAGCGCATCGGTCACCGTTCCGTCGCCGATCTGTCCTTGGGCGTTGTCACCCCAGCATTGCACCTGGCCGTCGGTCCCGAGGGCGCAGGTGTGCGTGACGCCGGTGGCGAGCTGCGCCACCGCAAAGCCGAGCTCGATGACACGGGGCGCCAGCGCAAAGCCGTCCTCGCCGGTCATGTCGGGCTCGAGCAAGAGCTCGCCGTTTTGGTTGCCGCCCCAGCACAGCACTGCGCCGCCGACCATCAGCACGCAGGTCTGGTCGGCGGCGGCGACCACCGTGGCCACGTTGCCGGAGCCGGGCGGGATCATGGCCAGCGTGGGCGTGAAGGTGTCGACGTTGGTGCCGATGCCGAGCTGCCCCATGTTGTTGCGGCCCCAGCACTGCACGTCGGAGCCGGTGGTGGCGCAGGTGTGGTCGGCCCCGGCGGCGACGGTGCCCACGGGCGGCAGGGTCAGGGTCAGGGGCGTGGTGCTGGTGGGCGTGACGGCGGGGTCGACCGAGAGCTGCCCGTTGGCATTGGCGCCCCAGCAGTAGAGGTCGCCCATGAGCGTGCTCATGCAGGTGTGGGCCGAGCCCATGGCGATGATGAACGGCTCGAAGCCGCCGGCCACGAACACGGGGCCGGGGGTCTCGGTGCTGGAGAGCTGGCCCGAGGAATTGTCGCCCCAGCAGGCGGGGGCCTGGCGGGCGCCCCGGCCCACGCAGGTGTGCGTGCCGCCCACGCCGAGCTGCATGGCAGGCACGGCCGCTGGCGTTGCGGCGGGCACGAGGATCGTGGCGGCGGGGTCGAGGGGGTTGGCCTTCATGGCCGTGTTGTCGCCCCAGCACGAGAGGGTCTGGTCGCTGCGGAGGGCGCAGGTGTGTCGGCGCGCGAGCAACCCGGTGACGGCGGCGCCGACGTCGAAGCCGGCGATCTCCACCGGCACGGGCGACGAGGGGGTGACGGCGGGGTCGGTGGCGAGCTGGCCGAGATCGTTGGCGCCCCAGCACCACACGCTGCCGTCGAGCTTGACGATGCAGGTGTGGCGGTCGCCCACGGTCACCGACTGCACGCAGCCGCACAGGCCCTCGCTGCACTCGAGGCCGGCGTCGCACGAGTCGCCGGTGCAGCAGGCCTGGCCGCCGCCACCACAGGCGGGGCCGGTGGTGGGCTCGTCGTCGGTGGCGGTGTCGGTGGGATCGGGGCCGGTGGAGGTGGCCGTGGTGCCCTGGCTGGTATCGAGCGGGGGCTCGGTCGCGTCGCTGGTGGACGGCTCGGGGCCCGTGCCGGTGGGATCGGTGCCGACGCACTCGCCACCGAGGCCGTCGCCGGCGTTGGTCTCGAAGCGGTAGCCGGTCGCACACGCGACGTCGGGGTAGCTGCAGTATCCGGCGGTATCGCAGCGGCCCATCGCCTCGGCGTCGCACTGCGTGTCTTCCTGGCAGCCGAAGGGATCGAACTTCAGGCACGCCGAGGTGGCCGCGGAGCCGGCGGCGGTGAGCGCGAGCAAGGCCCACCCCCAAGGCCCGAGTTGGCGCCCGAGTTGGCGCCCCAGTGGGAGCCACCGTGGAAGCCGCGAGCTGGGCGGGCTCGAGGACCTGGGCTGGCGCAAGAACGAGAATCGGAGCATGGCAAGCGTAGGAGCGAGAGCCTAACACCCCTGGCACGCCCGCCAAACCATCGTGCTGTCACGCTGCCGTGGCAGTGTCGGCGGCCACGCTCCGGGCCTTGATGCCGCGCTGGCGCGCACGTTAGGATGATCGGACGATGGCCGAGCCCGAGGTCGAGCAGGTCGCCCCAGACATGGTGGTGTCCGAAACCATGGGTGGGTACGACCTCCTGCGGCGCCTGGGCTCGGGCGGCATGGCCGAGGTGCACCTGGCGCGTGCCAGCGGCATCCACGGGTTCCAGAAGCTGGTGGTGCTCAAGCAGATCTTGCCGCATCTCTCGCGCGACAAGCATTTCGTGCGCATGTTCCTCGAGGAGGCGCGGGTGGCTGCGCTCCTCGATCACCCCAACGTGGTGCAGGTGTTCGACCTCGGCAAGGAGGAGGGCGAGTACTTCTTCACGATGGAGTTCGTGTACGGCGAGAACCTGCAGGGCCTGCTCAAGGGCCTGCAGAAGGTCGGGCAGACGCTCGCCGTGGAGCACGTGGTGACGGTGGGCATCGGGGTGGCGGCGGGCCTGCACTACGCCCACGAGCGGGTGGACTTCGACGGGCGGGCGCTCGGCATCGTGCACCGCGACGTCTCGCCCACCAACGTGATGATCACCTACGAGGGCGGGGTGAAGGTGGCCGACTTCGGCATCGCCAAGGTCATCACCCGCACCGACGTGACGCGGGCCGGCACGCGCAAGGGCAAGGTGCCGTACATGTCGCCCGAGCAGTGCCGGGCCGAGAAGATCGACCGCCGCAGCGACGTGTTCTCGCTGGGCATCATGCTGTGGGAGGCGGTCACCGGCGCGCGGCTGTTCGAGGGCGACAACGAGTTCGGGGTGATGAACATGATCGTCAACGGGGTCATGCGGCCCCCTTCGGCGGTCAAGCCCGAGATCCCCAAGGAGCTCGAGCGCATCATCATGAAGGCGCTCACGGTCGATCGCGAGAAGCGGTACCAGACCACGCGCGAGCTGCAGCTCGATCTCGAGGCGTTCGCCCGCGAGCACAAGGTGCGTGCGACTCCGAGCGCGCTGGGCGAGCTGATGTACTACCTGTTCCGGCCGCAGCCGTTCCCGTGGGGGGCGCTGCGGGGCAGCAGCGGCAAGGCGATGATGTCGCCGGCCACGATTGCCGAGATCAGCAAGATGATCGGCTCGCAGGGATCGATCGGCACCGGGGTGGGCACGGCATTGGGCACCGGAGTGGGCACCGGGGCAGGTACGGGGATGGGCAGCTACGCCGGCCCGCTGCCCACGGGAGCGTCGATCGGCTCGCTGGGCTCGGCGGCGACCCGGGCCAAGAAGATCGATCCGCGCACGAAGGCGCTACGGGCGGTAGCGATTGGGCTGGGCTCGGCCGCGGCGCTGGCCCTGGTGCTCGTGCTGGGGCTGTGGCTCGGAGGCCGGGGTGGGGCCGAGGAGGCGGCGGAGGCCAAGCAGGCCGCCGCGGCGGCGGCGGAGAAGCTCGCGGCGGCCGAGGCTGCGGCGGGGCAGGAGGGTGGGGGCAAGCCTGCGCCGGTGCCGGTGGTTGCTCCGGTCGAGCCGGTGGCGGTGCCCGTGCAGCCGGTGCCGGTGGCGGTCGAGCCTGCGCCGGTGGTCGGTGAGGCGGGGGCGGAGAGCGCGGGGGTGGCGGATGTCGATGCCGATGCCAAGGCGGTCGAGCCCGAGGTCGCCGAGCCGGAGCCGGAGGTTGCCGAGCCGGAGCCCGAGCCCGAGCCCGAGGTGATCATCGACGAGCCCGTCGAGGACGATCCCAAGGCTGCGGATGCCAAGACGGACGCGCCCAAGCCCAAGACCACCAAGCCCAAGGTCAAGAAGAAGAAGCCCGATCTCGACTCGTTCATGCCGGGGTTCGGGGGCTGAGCTCGCAATGATTTCCTCTTCCGCTTCCGCCGTCGTGGCTGCGCTCGTGCTCGCCTTGGCGGCGCCCGGGCAGCTGCTCTCCAACCCCGAGGCCAAGGCCAAGTTCCAGGAGGCGCAGGCGGCCTTCAAGGCCGAGGACTATGACGCGGCCGCGGCCGCGGTGGAGGCGGCGTACATCATCGAGCCCAACGCCATGCTGCTCTACCCGTGGGCGCAGGCCGAGCGGAGCCGTGGCAACTGTGCGGCGGCGGTGGAGCTCTACCAGCGCTTCCTCGACAGCGAGCCGCCCGAGGCCGCGGCGGGGCCTGCCCGCGAGAACATGCAGCGGTGTCAGGAGCAGCTCGCGGCGGCGGAGCCGGAGCCGGAGCCGGAGCCGGACGAGGTGATCGAGGACGAGCCGGAGCCCGAGCCGGAGCCGGAGCCGGAACCCAAGCCGGTGACCAAGGACGAGCCCAAGGCGAAGGCCTGGTACAAGGACCCGGTGGGTGGCGTGCTGGTGGGCGTGGGCGTGGTGGGCGTGGGCGTGGGCGCGGGGCTCTTGGGGGCGGCGTCGTCGAAGGCGAAGAAGGCGGCCGACGAGGACATGCACACCGACTATCTCGCGGCGCGCGACAAGGCCACGGGGTTGCGCAATGGGGGGGCGGTGGCGCTGTCGATCGGTGGGGCGCTGGTGGTGGGTGGGGTGGTTCGGTATTTGCTCGTGGCGAAGAAGGGCAAGCAGGGGAAGGCGAACGCGTGGCAGATGACGCCCGAGCTCGGGCGGCGGTGGGTGGGGGTGACGATCGGGCGGCGGTTCTAACTAGCGATCTCTTCGATGCGGATCGTGTAGGGCGTAGGTGGGAAGCCGGGCTCTTGAGAGCTGAACGTCATGCGATGGCGACAACCGGAGATGTCTTCTTCGAGGACGTTGCCGGCCTCCACGTACTTGCTGCGGAGTGCCTCACCGCCCGCGGGGCCTGGGTCGCACGGCTCGTACGATAGTACGGACAGACGGCCGTGGTTGGATTCCACGGAGATTCGAACCCGTGTGTTCTCGGGTACATCGAGACACATCGGCCATATCGACATGAAATAGGCCGCGCCGAAGATGGTGGGTTCGCGGCAGTCGAGGTCGCCAGAGATCTCCACGGGACCATCGGCGAGCGAGTAGGTGCGCTCGGGGATGCACGGTGCGCCCCAGCTCGGATCGGGGCGTTCGTCGACGCTCCAGGCCTGGTCGGCTTCGGGCAGCGATTGGCCGAAGTGCTCCTCGAACAAGAGCGGGAGCGTCTCGTCGTCGGGCAGGCGGGAATCGTTCATGAACGACATCAGCGTGGATTGGCCGTGGGTTTCCCATAGCCACGAGACGAAGCTCGATCCCCATATGTAGTTGGCAAAGTCCGCTCGTGGCAGGGTGAGCATTTCTTCCACCGTGACGTACGGGTCGCCGTGCGGGTAGTCGACACCGAGGGGGAAGCCATCCGAGCCCGAGAGGACCTGGGCCAGGCCTTCCTCGAAGGGGGCCGGCCCCAGGGAAAGGTTCCTTCGTCGAATGGCATGCACTAGCTCGTGTGATGTAGTGTGCGCAACTTCCTTGGCCGCGAGAATGACTTCTCCATTGGTCTCTTCGACGCATCCTCCAATATCGTCCGGGTCCCAGTGCGTGCAGACTTCGGCAACGGCGTCGAGACCGAAACGCACGTCGAGCTTGTCGTCCTGGGCCCACAACGACAGCTCGAGCGCCTCCGCGATGCGCACGACCTCGCTCTCGAGCAAGAGCGGCGTGCCCGCGCAGATCGGGTTCTCCGTGGTGGTGGTGATGCGAAGGTGGGCGGTGTCGACCACCCCGTCGTCGGCATCGCCGTCATCGGGAGCACATCCCCAGCTCGCGAACGCCAGTGCCGACGCCGACGCCGCGAGTATGAGGGTCGAGCTTCGACCCCCATCACGCGCGAATCGACCTCGCCCAGTGTTCATCGGCAGGTCCTAGAATAGCGCAGGGTCTCGGAGTCGAACATCCCCGAATCATCCCCGGAGGTCAGCATCACGGTATGCTCGCCAGCCGGCAGCGAGACTTCGAGCAGCTGCGATCAGCCAACGATCTCTTCGATGTGGATCGTGTAGGGGGTGGATGGGAAGCCGGGCTCTTGAGACTTGACGAGCATGCGATAGCGGCATCCCGCGATGTCTTCCTCGAGCATGCTGCCCGCTTCGACGCGTTTGTCGCGATAGGCTTCGCCCCCCGCGGGGCCGGCATCGCAAGGCTCCCGGCTCAGCACTTGAAGATCTCCGTGCTGGGCCTCGAACACGATGCGCACACGGGTGTTGTCGGGTACATCGAGACACATGGGCCACAGTGACATGAAATAAGACGCGCCGTACACCGTGGGGTCGTGGCAGTCGAAGTCGCCCGAGAGCTCGACGGGGCCGTCGGCGAGAGAGTATGTGCGCTCGGGGATGCACGGCGCGCCCCAGCTCGGGTCGGGGCGTTCGTCGACGCTCCATGCTTGGTCGGCTTCGGCCAGCGACTGGCCGAAGTGCTCCTCGAACAAGAGCGGCAGCGTCTCATCGTCGGGCAGGCGGGAGTCGTTCATGAACGACATCAGCGTGGATTGGCTGTGGGTTTCCCATAGCCATGAGACGAAGCTCGACCCCCATACGTAGTGGGCAAAATCCGGTCCGGAGAGGGCGAGCATCTCCTCCACCCCCATGTACGGTTCGCCGTGGGGGTACTGCACACGCAGAGGGAAGCCGTCCGAGCCCGACAAGACCTGAGCCAAACCTTCCTCGAAGAGTGGGTGACCTAGTGAGAGGTTGCGGAGCCGTACCGCGTGCACTAGTTCGTGTGAAGCACTGTAAGCCACTTCCTTGACCGCAAGGGTCATTCCACCCCCGCCGACGCAGCCAGAAATGTCATCGGGATCGTGCTGCGTGCAGACTTCGGCAACGGCATCGAAACCGAAACGAACGTCGAGCTTGTCGTCCGCGGCCCACAACGGCAGCTCGAGCGCCTCGGCGATGCGCACGACCTCGCTCTCGAGCAACAACGGCGTGCCCGCGCAGATCGGGTTCTCCGTGGAGGTGGTAATGCGGAGGTGGGCGGTGTCGACCACCCCGTCGTCGGCATCGCCGTCATCGGGAGCACATCCCCAGCTTGCGAACGCCAGCGCCGACGCCGACGCCGCGAGTATGGCGAGGGTCGAACTTCGACCCCCATCACGCGCGAATCGACCTCGCCCAGTGTTCATCGGCAGGCCCTAGAATAGCGCAGGGTCTCGCGCACTATAGAGTGCTGCGTCCAAAACCGGCGCGAGCCGGCTCGGATTGTTCGATGCTGCGTACCGTGTGCCGCGTGGCGAACGACAGCCTCGTGGTCAGCGCGGGCGCCGGGTCCTACCTGCGCCTCTTCGGCTGGTGACGGGACCCGCCACCTGGTGTGCCGGTGCACGCGGATCCCGTCACCGAGATCCATGGCGGCAGTCTCTCGATGGCCGTCGATCTATTGCACGCTGCCCACGCTGCCGTAGCTTGGTGGACGCTCCTAACCCGTCGGTCCCTCGTCCGCTGTCGCGTTCTCGGGCGCGCCAGGCTCTTCGCTTCCACCCGCCGCCGCACTGCGGCCACCGCCCGCGCTGGAGCGCAGCGCGGGCAAGAGCGCGTCCGCCTTGCGCTTGCCGAGGGCGACCGTGGCGATCACCCCGAGCTGATCGTATCGCTCGACCACGAGCCAGGCGAAGCGATCGCGCAGGATCGCTTCCTCGGGTCGGGTGACCTTGATCGCCGTGGCCTGGCCCGGACGAATCGTCTGAACCAGTGCTCCGCCGAGCTCTCCCAGCCGCGCGATTGCACTGGGTTGGAACGGGTGCTTGCCGGCGAGCGCTCCATCGAACTCGGCGAACAGACCCGGCAGCGCGACGAAGTCTTGTGCCATGTCGAGCTTGCCCTTGCCCGCTCGTACCGCGGCCACGCGCTCGCGGGGCAAGAGGCCGAGGGCCGGATGTGACACCACCTCGAGATAGCCGAGCATGAGCTCGCGCCATGGGGCGCCCTCGGCCAGCATCGCCTCGATCTCCTTGGCGGAGAGCTTGGCCACCGGGACGCGCCCGGCCGCGAAGTCGAGCGCCATCACCAGCGCGGGCAGCTCGAGCACCTCGGCGAGCCGCGGCTCGCGAAGGGCGGCCACTGCCACCGGGAGGTGAGGCTCGACCGCGGCGAGCGCTGCGAGCACATTGGCGCGCATCAGCAGCGGGTGGCCGTTGAAGGCTTGCAGCCCATCGGTGGACACCGATTCTGCCAGTGGCCGGAAGTGAGCGAAGGCGGCCTGTGGCGACTCGTTGGTGAACGCTTGCGCACGCGCGGCGGTGATGATGGTCTCGGGGTCGGATGCCTTGCGCTTGGCAGCCTTGCTGGGCTTCTTCTTGCTGTCGTTCTTCTTCGCCATGGGGGTGGATACCGTACCGCGGCAGAGTGGCTGGGCGATAGTAGTCCGGCACACGCATCCATGACGACGAAGATCCAGCTCCGCCGCGGTGGGTAGAGCACCGCTTCGGTGGATGATCCAAGACCGCAGGGATGGTCCCCCCATCGTCGCGCACGTTCGGCTTCGTCCAGCGCGATGGTGGTGGTATCGCCGGGGACGAAGGGGAAGCAACGCTTCGATGGGGAGGGCATCGAGCGAGACGAGCCCCGACGAGCCGCTGGTCGAGCCCACCCGCTCAGTCCATGCGATCTGGGCTGGAACGCAGTTCTCGGTGATCTTGTCGGGTGCGAGCATCGTGGGACGCGAGCAAGGCCGCTGTAAGTGTTTCCCTGAAAAAGTGCTTGGCGATGCCTCATGTGCCAAGATATGCTCGAGCTCGACGATGGTAACAGGATGGCACTTTGGTGCCTCGGAGGTGCATTCATGCTCCTGGGGTTTACGGTTTTGCCTTGGCGTTGGGCTGCTGTTGGCGGGGTGCTCGGACGGGGATGAGGCAAGCTCGGGCGGTGCCACCGGGGGCGATGACGAAATGCCCGACGATCGAACCCCCGGGCCCGGAGGGCCCGACTGCATGATGCCTCGATCGCGTGTGATACAGGATGAACCCGCTGGCCGGTCTCAGCCGGGGAGGGTGTCGAGCAGAATCCGGCTCGATGCTGGCGAGGAGGGTGAGAGCGTAGCTCTCCGCACCGCGCGCTTGACCGCACCGCGCGAGCCCATGCGCGCCACGACCTTCGATCCCCACGTTCACGAGCGCTGGGACGAGGCACGCAAGCTGAAGCTGGCCTACTGCATCAACTTCGTGTCCGGTGACGACGCGGAGCTCGAGGCCAACTATCACAAGCTCATTCGCTCGCTCGTGTCCACGACGGCGGAGTGGGAGCGGGTGTCCGATGTGAACTTCATCCACTTGCGGCAGGACGACGAGCCGGAAGAGACGCCGTACCTTTCTCCAGGCATGGGGCAAGCGTGGGAGATCGATGCGGCGCGCTGTGCTTCGGACACGGACGCGTACTTTGGCGTGGTGGCGGGATTCTACACGGGTAGCAAGGACGGCAGCACGAACTTCACCCCGCAGCTCTGGAATGCTCCTGACCTCGAGCCGCTAGGGTCCGATGGGCTCGCGCGCATCATCCAGGTCAACTCTGGAGCTGTCGCCGAGCTCAGCGACTTCAAGCTGCTGTCCACGCTTCGTCACGAGCTTGGTCACGTCATGGGGTTCGATCACGAGGAGGCCAGTCTGGCCAATCCGCCGGACGCTTGTGATTCCTTGAACCCACGTCCGCTGACCCCGACCGACTCCGCGTCCATCATGGGAACGCCCGAATGCAAGGGGCTCGCCGATGCCGATTTCTTGTCGCCGCGCGATCGGCTCTCCGCGTTCTTCCTGCACCACACGCCACGCTCGCGCTTCGAGGTGCGGGCTCCAGCCACCACCGGCTACCGATTCGGGGGCGGGACGCCAGAGACCGGAGCGGAGATCCTGTGGCACTCTACGGGTGCAGGGGAGGGTGTCCGCTGGCAGCCACAGGGAGGCCCGGGGATCTCGTTCACGGCGGAGCCCTATCCTTACATACCGCCTGCCACGCTGCTCCCTAGCGGTTGGTACCCTTCCCAGAGCGAGGTCGTCATCCCACTACGGCTCGGAGGAGACCCGGACCGCTTCGATCTGCTGTTCTTCGGCCCGGGGCCCGACGTGAACGACTTCGCGGTGCTCACCACGGGACACGAGCTCACGCTCTTGCCGTGGGAGGATGACGAGTTTACGGTGCCGGTGGTCGGCAGCTTCGATCCCGACGACCTCGACCGGGACGTCGTCTATCTCTATCGACCTGGGCCAGCCCCGGACATGGGCATGAGTGTCACCGACGGATCGGTCGTGCTGCTCGAGGAGGTGCCGCAGCAGGAGGCCTACGCGTATCCGCTGGCGGCGCCATATCGTGGCAACGGGTTTCCGGACGATGTGATCTGGCTCGATCCGCAGGCCGGACAGCTCATCTTCTGGCGTTGGACGGAGGGGCTGTTCGAGAGCGTCTCCGTGCACTCCTCCGGGATCGACGAGGGCGGCTTGCCTGCCGGAGAGCTGACACCAACTGTGGGCGACTTCAATGGAGATGGGCGGTCCGACATCATGTGGCACGGTGTCTCGGCCCTGCCCGATCGCATCGATATCGTGGATGCGCTCTGGATCTCCGTGAGCACCGAAGAAGATCTTGCGTTCGATGTCTTGCCCAAAGCCGTGGGTACCGGCTACCGGCCGTTCGTGGGTGACTTCGATGGGGACGGACGCGACGATGTGTTCTGGCACCGCCAGTGGGGCATGACCTCGGAGGGTCCATCAGAAGCTGTCACGGGTCCCAGCTTCCTGTGGTACTTCGATGAAGAGGGAGGCCATGAGGCCAAGGCATACGTGCTAGGCGCGGACCGGAGCCCTTATGTCGGCGATTTCGATGCCGATGGGTGCCACGACATCGGATGGTTCGATGCGACCGAGGCTGTTCTCTACGTTTGGCGCTGCCTTCCGCGGGCACGCGACTTCGACTGCGAAGAGGCCATGGCCACGCCACCGAGCTCTGCTCCCGTTGGCGTGCATTGGGGATTTTGAGCATGGAACTCGTACGAAGACGACTCGAGCTGAGCATTGCCGCCGCGATCCTGCTGGGATACGGCGGAGCGGGGGCTTGCGGACCGCCCAGCAAGGCTCCGGTCTGCGACCCGGCGCAGGAGTCGTGTGAGCCACGGTTCAGCGACTGTGTGGATCGCAGCGGCCCAGAAGACGACCGCTCGTGTGCGGAGATCTGCGAGGAGCTCGGGGGCGGATGCATGGCACGCGGGTGCGACGGTCAGACATACATGAAGTTCCTAGGTTGTGAAGACGATGATCACGATGGAGGATCGGTGTCGATGCTCGACTGCGAGGATTCAGTCGCATGGCAATTCTCCGATTCCGTGCAATGCTGCTGCGTAGGAGTGAACCCATGAGCGATCGACGCTCCAAGCAAGCGTTCGCCCTCGCGATCGCCGGCGTGCTCTGCTTCGCCTGTGACGCCCGCGATCGCGAGATCGAGCACGAGCGCGGTGACCTCATCTACTCCGGCACGCGTGGAGGGCTCTACCGCTCCGGCCGCCGCGTCGAGCTCGTCGCCGAGGACTCACGGTATCCCTTCCGTCCAGGTTGCGGCTACCTCACCGAGCGCGCCGAGGCCGACATCGACCGCGTATTGGTTTCGCTCGACCCCGAGGCGGACTATACGATCGACCGCGACGCCTGCGAGTCTCGCTGGTTGGATGGTGCGTCAGCGAGAGTTCACATCGAGGGCTTCACCCACAGCCCGTTCATCTGCTCGGGGTTCCTCGAAGACTGCTGCACCGACGAGATCGCCCCCCTCGAGGCGCTCTATGTTCGCGTGATGGCCTACCTCGAGGGATTGGGCGAGGACAACGATGCCGTGCTCGAGACGGTCGGCATCGACGCCTACCCGATGATCGAGCCCGACGAGCCCTGCGCGCCGGGCCGCTCCCGCTGACACGGGTCGTAGCCCGCCGCGCTACGGCGTCGCCGGGCACTCGCCTTCGCGTTCGTACCTCCGCCCCGGGCACGTCCCCGACGCACGGAACGTCTGCCCATCACACCCGCAATACACCCGACTATCACGGGTGCACATCCGCGCTTTCGGCTTGCACGTGCCGGGCTCGTCATCGCCACACCCCTGACCCTCGCACACGCCATCGCCACAGTCGACGTCGCTCAGGCATGTAGTGGTCGGCGGCGTATTGGGGTCGACGCCGGCCGGGACCTCGCCGCCGCCATCGGCTGCGGGATCGGGCCCGGGATCCACAGCCCCCGCAGGCACCTCGGCCCCGCTTCCACCCCCTTCGGGCTCCACGGTAGGCGCAGGCTTGAGGCAGGCCACGAGGCCGGCGAGGGTGAGCAGGACGAGGGTGGGGACGAGACGAGGCATGACGTAGTTCTTCGTTGTTTCGAGGTCCGCGCTACGCATTGCTGAGGATTACGCTCACACCCCCCGAACCGACGTTGGCGGTCACGAGGTCGAGTAGGCCATCCCCATTGAGATCCACCGCCGCGATATCCTGGGGATCCGCACCCACCGCGATATCCAGCTCAGAAGCGACCGAGCCTTCGGCATTGCCCAGCAGCACATGGACCATGCCGTCGCTGCCGCACACGGCCACGTCGGTGTCGCCGTCGAGATCGAGATCGGCGGCGACCAGCGCCGCTGGTCCGCCTGCGACCGGGAACGGAAGCGCGGGTCCAAGACCACCGAGCCCATTACCGTAGTTGATGCTGACGTTGCCGTTCGGGTTGGCGACGATGGTGTCGACATCACCGTCGCCATTGAAGTCGCCCGAGCCCACGTCGGCTGGAGTCGCACCCGCCACCGCGCTGCTGGCCCCGCCGAGCTGGCCGAAGCCGTTGCCGAGCAAGAGGCTCACCGAGCCCGCGCCAGCGTTCGCGGTGGCCACGTCCATCCTGGCGTCACCCGAGAAGTCGGCCACGTACACGGCCGCAGGACCAGTACCCACGCCGTAGCTGCTCACGGGCAGGAACACCCCGAGATCCGTACGCAGCACGTGCAGCATCGACATCGTGCTCTCGGTGACCAGCACGTCGGGATCGCCGTCCTCCTCGAGATCGGCCACCGTGAGATCGCTAGGCGTGATCATATCCCCAAGCAGAGTGGACACCGCGGGCCCGAAGTTGCCGTTCCCGGTCCCGGCCAGCACGCTCACGTCGAACGTGGTCACGTTGACAGTAACCACGTCGAGATCGCCGTCGCCGTCGAAATCCCCCGCACCCACGCCGACGGGCCCGGTCCCGGTGGCGAACGGGGTCTGCACGCCGAAGTCGCCCGTACCGTCGCCCAGCCGAATGCTGATCGTATTGGCGTCGCGGTTGGCCACGACGAGATCGAGCGCAGGGTCGGCGTCGAAGTTGGCGACGGCGAGCGCGATGGTGCCCGCGCCCATGGCGAACGGCGTGGCGAGGCCCAGGCACAGCTCGTCGGGCTCGGCCATGCCGTTGCCGCACACACCGGGGGCACCCGTGGTGGTGTCGTCGCCGGTGGTGGAGTCCGTGCCGCTCGGGTCTTGGCACGTGCCGCCCTCGCACACCAGCTCGCCGTTGCAGGCGTTACCGGGCAAGCACGGGCACCCCGGCAGGCCGGGAACACAGCTCGTGGTGGTCTCGGAGGGCTCGGTGGTCGACGTGCTCTCCGCGTCCGAGCCCTGCGTGTCGCCGCTCGAGCCGGTGATCGAGGTGGTGACGGGGCCGGTGGTGGTGTCGTCTTCGCCACCGCCGCCGGGGCAGCCGGCGAGCAGGAGCCAGAGCCCGTAGGCGGTCGAAGACGGCGTCCGAACGGGTCGACCGCCAAAGCAAGCCAGGCGCATGGCCGGTACGTTAGGCCACGGCCGACGCGGGGGGAAGCGGGTGCAGGTTTTCGTGGGCGTGCTCGCACGTGCGCGGCGTGCCCGGTTGCCTCGGGCCATGGGCCCGCGCTAGCGTGAAGCGGCGACGGCGACGTCCTGCCACCATGTGTCGGATCTTCGGGTTTCGCTCGGTCATCCAGAGTCAGGTGCATCGGAGCCTGGTGAGCGCCGACAATGCGCTCGTACAGCAGAGCGACCGCCACCCCGACGGGTGGGGCGTGGCCTACTACAACGCCGGGGCGCCCCACGTGATCAAGAGCGTCTCCACCGCGATGGACGACCAGCTGTTCCAGCGGGTGTCGGGCATCGTGGCCTCGGAGACGGTGCTCGCCCACCTGCGCAAGGCCACCCAGGGCAGCCTCTCGATCCTCAACACGCACCCGTTCCAGTACGGGCAGTGGGTGTTCGCCCATAACGGCAACCTGGCGCGCTTCAGTGAGATCCGCGAGCAGCTCGTGGCCCTGGTGCCGCCGGTGCTGCGACGCTTCATCCTGGGTGACAGCGACTCCGAGGTGCTGTTCTACCTCCTGCTCGGCCACATGGCGCGCCGCCACGAGCTGCACGTGATGGGCTACCCGCTCGAGGACGTGGTGGCCTCGGTGCGCGAGACGGTGAGCCAGGTGGTGGCGCTCGCGGGCGAGCCGTGCCTCGACGACCAGGGCTCGCCCGATGCCACCTACCTCACCTTCGCGCTCACCAACGGCCGCACGATGGTGGCGCACCAGGGCGGCAAGCCGCTGTGGTGGACCACGCACAAGTCGCAGTGCCCGGATCGCGAGCACTGCCCGAGCTACGGTCGCGAGTGTGAGGCGAGCTCGGGCTCGGGGGCGTTCGTCAAGCACCTGGTGGTGTCGAGCGAGCCGCTGCAGGGGGTCAACATCTGGACGCCCATGCTGCCGTACGAGGTCGTGGGCGTGGACTGGGCGATGAAGCTGCAGCGCGGGGCGATGGTGTAGGAATTGCGCAGCTGACGAGGAACCCGCGGGGGGTGTCGTGCGTCGACATCCTCGTGGGACCGAGCCGGGCGAGCCGAGGGTCGTGGGCGGTCGTGATGCCGTTGGGGCTCACGTTCGTTGCATTCGAGGCCCACAGCGTGGTGCCCGCCGTCGTGGCGGGCGAGCAGGTCACCGCAGAGGTGACGTGGATCGTGGCGCCTCCCGTCGAGCCGGCGCTCGACGAGCAGATCGAAGCCGAGCGGCTCGAGGCGGATGCCGAGCCCGAGCCCGAACCCGAGCCCGATCCGCGGCTCGAGCCGGCGACGAGCTCCGCCCGCAAGGTGCTCGAGCTGCAGGCTTCCATCCGTTCCTCGCTGACGTACACCGCCTACCGGCACCGCACGGCGATCCGCCGCAGCGAGGGCGTCTACGTGTGGGATTGCTCGGCGATGGTGGCGTGGTTCCTGCGGCGCGTTGCACCCGAGGCCCGCAAGGCGATGGGCAAGGGCCGCCCAGTGGCGCGCGACTTCTGGCGGCAGATCGCGCGTGCGCCCACCAAGCGCCCCAAGCACGGCTGGCAGCGGCTGCGGCACATCGAGGACGTGCGCCCGGGGGACATGTTCGCGTGGGTTCGCCCGCCCGGCTTCCCCAGCAAGAACACCGGGCACACCGGCTTCGCGCTCGAGCCCGCTCGCCCCGTGCCCGAGCTGCCCGGTGCCTATACGCTGCGGATCCTCGACGCCACCTCGCTGCCGCACGACGAGGACACGCGCGATCCGGAAGGCGAAGGAGGGATCGGGGAGGGCACGATCCTGTTCCTCGTGGGCGAGAGCGGGCGGGGCGTGGCCTACGGGTGGTTCGGACGCCATAGCCGGGGCGTGATCGCCACCGACATCGTGTTCGGCCGCGTCAGTCGCTGAGCTCGGCGAGCCACCCGCGCGCACGCCCGAGCACCGGTTCGCCCGAGCGGCCGCCCTGCTCGGCCTCGCGCACGGCCACCTCGGCCCACGCACGGGCCGTTCGTCCGCCGCCCCAGGTGGCCACCGCCTCGGGGTCGGCGGCGATCCGCGGGTCGGCCAGCGCTCGCGAGAATCCCAGCGCCGCCTCGGCGCGTAGCTCGGGCTGCACCTGCGCATCGCCGCGGGCATCGGCGGCGGCGAGCGTCTCCCAGGCGGTGGCGGCGTGCTCGAGCGCGGGGCGGGCCTTGCCGCGGTCGAGCTCGGCGCGGGCCTGCAGTCCGAGCAGCCACGCGTAGTACACGTGCTCTCGCCCGATCACGGCCTCGATCCGCGGCAGGCCCAGCGCGATGCTCACCTCGGCCTCTGCGGGTCGGCCGAGCTCGAGCTCCACGAGCGCGAGGTTGCCGTAGGTGATGCCGAGCAGCAGCGGACGCAGGTCGTCGCCCTCGGCGGTGAGGGCCTCGCGGACGCGCTCGAGCACCACCTCGGCCTCGGAGAAGCGCCGCAGCTCGATGAGCACGGCGCCGAGCGTGGCGTCGATGGGCGCGATCGAGGCGTGGTTGCCCACTTCCACGAGCTGCTCGCGGGCCTGCCCGAGCACGCCGATCGCCTCCTCGTAGCGCTCGAGGGCGTGCAGCGCCGCCGCCTCGTTCTCCCACGAGAGGGCGACCACGGGGTGATCGGGGCCGACGGTGGTGAAGATGAGGCGACGCGCCTCGCGGAACGTCTCGAGCGCCTTCTCGTGCTCGCCGAGCTGGTGGTACGCGCCGCCGAGCCCCTGGATGATGGTGGCGAGCTCGACCGAGCCGTCGGGGTTGCCGTGGGCGCGCTGCAGCTCGATCGCCTCGAGGAAGCGCTCGCGGGCGCGCTGATGCTGGCCCATGTTGTTGTCGTTGCCGCCGAGGTTGCCGAGCAGTCGCGCCCGGGCCCGCGGGTCGCGGACGAGGTGGTGCTCGAGCCACAGCCCGGTCTGGCCGAGGTTCTCGGCCTCGCGGCCGCGGCCGCCGAGCAGGCCCACCACGAACACGAGCTCGGTGTGGGCCTCGAGCCGCACCGAGTGCATGCCCTCGAGATCGGCCGCCCACATCGCCTCGAACCCGGCGCGCTCGGCCGGCTCGGCGCGCTCGAGCATGGCGTAGACGGTGGCGTGGGCCAGCTTGGCGGTGGCGATGGTGGGGCCGTGCCCGGCCGCCTCGGCCGCGCGCACGGTCGGATCGAGCACCTCGAGCGCGTCGTTGCCCCGGCCCGCGGCGATGAGTGCCCAGCCCCGCGCGAGCTGCTGATGGATCCGGGCCACGGTCTGCCGCAGCTCCTCGCCGAGCGGGGGACGGCCCACGTGGTGCACGCTGGTCGCGTCGCGGCACACCTGCACGGCGGGCAGCTCGGCGAGCACGCGATCCCACGGCGTGTCGGCAGGAGCATCGGGCTCGAGCACGAGCTCGGCGGCGGCGCGCAGCGCCGAGCGGCGGTGCTCGAGGCAGTAGCCACGCACGTCGTAGGGGTCGTCGGGAGCACGACCCTCGGCCCGCGCGGAGCGACAGGCCTCGGCGGCGACCTCGGTCCACGCGAGCGCATACGCATCGAGCCCGCTCGTGACGACCTCGGCAATGGGCTGCCGTCGCGTGGCGTCGTCCTCGGCCAGCTGGGCCAGGGCTGCGTCGCGCCGCTCGGAGCCCCACACGTCGTCCAGCCGCTGCGCCTGCTCGGTGCACGGATCCTCGGGGTCACGCACGAGCGCCCACGTGGTCACCGCGGCGGCACCGGCCAGCGCGCCCACGAGGCCCACGCGCTGCCAGCGACGCCAGGGGTCGTGCGTCATGGCGTCGAGCAGTGAAGCGAGCGAGGCGTGGCGCCGCGCGGGATCGATCGCAAGCCCCCGCTCGAGCAGCCGGCGCAGCCGCACGGGCACGCGGGCGCGCGCGGGCGGCTCGAGGCGCCGACCGTCGATCAGGGCCAGCCGGTAGGTGTCGAGCCGCTGCCCCGCGTAGGGGCGCTGGCCGTAGAGCGCCTCCCAGGCGGTCACGCAGAACGAGAATTGGTCCGAGCGGGCATCGGGCGTGGTGCCCTCGAGCTGCTCGGGCGCCATGTAGCCCGGCGTGCCCATCACCATCCCGGCGGTGGTGACGGAGTCGCTCACCAGTGGCAGCGCCTCGACGTCGATCGACGACGATGACTCGGAGCCTGCGCCGAGGCGGGCCAGGCCGAAGTCCACCACCCGCACCTCGCCGTCCTTGCCCACGAGCACGTTGCGGGGCTTGAAGTCGAGGTGCACCAGACCCGCCTCGTGGGCCGCGGCCAGGCCCCGGCCGGCGCGCACCAGCACGTCCACCACCTCTCGCCAGCCGCGTGGCTTGGCGACCATCCACTCGCGCAGGGTGATGCCCTCGACGAGCTCCATCGCCATGTACACGCGCTCGCCGATCGTACCCACGTCGTAGACCCGCACCACGTTGGGGTGGGCCAGCCGCGCCATCGCCATGGCCTCGCGCAAGAGCCGGGCCTGCGCCTTGTCGGGTAGCTCGTCGGCGTCGAAGCGCATGAGCTTGAGCGCGACCCGGCGGTCGAGCTCGGGGTCATGCGCGGCGTAGACGATGCTCATGCCGCCGTGCGCGAGGTCGCCGAGCACCCGGTAGCGCCCCACGGTCGCGCCGGCGGCCAGGCTCTCCATGCTGTACGAGCTGCTCGCCTCGGACGTGTTGGAGGCCAGCTCGTCGAGCGCCAGCACCCGCGTCTCGACATCCGAGATCGACTCGTCGCGCCGGCCGACGTCGGTGCGCGCGGTGCTGTCGTGGGCGGACACGGACATGGCCTCTGATCGCGGCCGATGATATCCGGGCGGTCGCGGACGCGGCGTGTGCGTTCGCGCGTGCGCCCGCGCCGGGCGACCTTCGACGGGTACGATGTTCCGCGTCGCGCAGGCGCTCGTTCGCGCGCCTGCGTGCAGCGGTTTTCCTAGCCCTCGGGCTCGGTCACGGGCCCACCCGTGGGCACGCAGCCCCACTCGAAGTTGTCGATGAACGCGTAGCTGTCGAGGATCGAGTCGCTGAGATCGAAGATCCCGAACACCACCGTGATGTTCTCGCCGCCGGTCACCCCGGCGGTGGTGGTGAGCCAGCCGGTGGCTGCGTGCTGGCGCATGCAGGTGCCCTGGAGCTCGGCGTCGTTGCCGGTGTACTCGAGGAAGCCCGCGTTGAGCGAGATCGGGTTGCCCGACGCATCGAACGAGACGTTGCCGGTCCACAGCTCGGACTCGAGCCAGCCGATGTACATGTCGTTGTAGGGCGAGCCGTAGTAGTAGGGGTACTCGGTCGAGGAGAACGCGAAGTCGTAGCTGAACGAGACCACGTCGGGGGGCACCTGCACGGAGAAGCGGAGCTCCACGTAGTCGTTGGCCGACACGCCCTGCGAGAACTGGCCCTCGATGGTGTTGGAGCAGTCGCCGCTGCCGACGAGCGCCGGGTTGGCGGTGCAGTCACCGCCCACGTCCTGCACCGAGATCGGTGCGGGCAGGGAGCCGCCCGGATCGTAGTTGCCGAGGTCGTCGTTGCAGTGGGTGGGGAACTGGTTGCTGTCGCCGTTGGGCGTGGGAGTGTTGAGATCACCGACCAGGCCGCTGCCGATCACGGCGTAGACCGAGCCCTCGCGCGGGTCGAACACGTTGGTGGTGCCGAAGGCCGAGCGGATGCCCCGCGCCGAGGCAGGGCCCGAGGTCGAGCCGTTGACCTGCAGCTCGCCGGGGCAGTTGAGGCCGATGGCGCGGAACGGGTCGTTGGTGCCGTTGTCGCACGGCACGTGCTCGGGGATCGTGCACTCGCAGTTGCCGAGCTCCTCGCAGGAGGGTGGCGGGCCGCCGCCGTCGGGCGTCGCGCCGAGGTCGAACTTGGGGTCGTCGGTCGAGTCGTCGGCCGCGGATCCGCCGCTGTCGGCCGCACCCGTGCTGCCGGTGGGCTCGCCACCCTCGGAGCTGCCCTCGCCGGAGTCGTCGGTGCCCTCGCCCGGACCCACGCTGCCGATGCCCGTGATGCTGCTCGCTCCCGGGCCCCGCCCCTCGTCGGCCACGCATGCCGCGAGCAGGACCAAGCCCACCGTGCCCATTGCCCTCGCTGTCGCCCTCATGATTGCCCTCCCGTGTCGTCGACCGGCCGTCTCGCGTTCCACTCGAACACCCGACTCGAGTATGGCGAGCGAGGGCCTCATGGCGTTCGACGCCCGCAGGCCGGCGAGATTCCGACCATGGAACGCGAGCATGTTCGAATGTGCAAGTTGCCCATTCACTCGCAGCGCGAACGCAAGCCGTGCGTACAGCTCGGACAGCGGCCAAACGAAGGGCCCAGGCGACGAGCCGGAATCGACCGGCGAGACGGTCAGCGGCGGCCGCGGCCTCCGCCTGGGCCGCGCAGGAGATCCTCGGGGCGCAGCGCCTTGATGCTGATCGTCGACTCGTTCTCGTCCTCTTCCTCGCGATCTTCGAGGTCGACGGGGACGCTCGGCGGTAGTAGCGGCGGCAGCGGAGGCAACAGCGGCGGCTGGTCGGGCTCCGCGCCCGCTGGCGCGCGGCCGACGGGCGGTGGCAACGTGGTGGCTTCCTCGCTCACCGGGGGCGACGGCGGGCGGGTGGGGCTGCGCTGCGAGAGCGCGCGTGCGATGTCGGCCGCGGTCAGCGGAGTGAGGCGAGCCATGGTGGGGGCTTCGTCGCCCATGCCACCCCCGGCAGGCCGCAGCGACGGAGGCGGGATGGTGGCGGCCTCGTCGATGTCTCCGGTGCCGCGCATCGACATGGGAAACATCGTGGGCGCGTCGTCGCCCATGCTGCCACCGGGTCGCGCCGCGGGGGGGACGGTGGTCGTCGCATCGAGATCCGGCGCGGGCAGGGGCTGCGGCGCCTTGGCGGCCTGCTTGGCCAGCGCGCGTGCGATGTCCTCGGCGGTGAGCGGCTTCATGTGCAGCAGCGTCTCCGCGTCCGAGTCCTCTTCGATTCTGTGCGCGGCGTGCCTGCGCGAGTCCTCCCTGCGTGCTTCGATGTCCGCCTCCGCGTCGTCGTCATCGTAGATGAGCTCCGACATGGAGCGGCCCGGCGCGGGGGTTCGGCCCGGCACTGGGGTTCGGCCCGGCGCGGGGGCTCGGCCCGGCGTGGGGGCAGGCAGGCTGGGCGGGACGGTGGTCGTCTCCTCGTCGACGGGGCCGGTCAGCTGGAACGCGAGAGTGGGGCCCACGCCCTCGTTGGCGCCGGGGTACGTGTCGTCGGCCGTGAGCAGCTCGGTCTCGTCGGACCGATCCGGCCGCAGCGAGATCTCGACCCGCGGGCTCGGTGCTTCCGAGCGTGGGACCTCGCCGGTGAGCGCCTCGAGCAGGTCGGCGGTATCGAGCGCGATCGTGGAGTCGGCGGGTGCCTCGGCGGCGCGCTGAACGATCCTGCCGGGCGGCGAGCCCGGGCGGCCCTTGCCGGTGCCGGCGGGCTTGGGCAGCTCGCGGCGCGGCGGCTGGCTGCGGCGCGCGGGCGGAGGCGGCGGGGCACCCTGCGCGGGCTTGGCGGGCGCGGCACGCTGGTCCACCAGGTGCTGCATCTCTTCGAGGATGAGATCGTCGAGGCGCAGGGTGAGCGTGCCCTCGGCCTCGGTGAGCTGTACGTCGCGGCTGCCCGGCACGGGCGCGCGCTTGCTGCCCTCCTCGACGAGCAGGTCGGCGATGTTGAGCACCACGGTGCCCTCGGGCGCGCCCTCGCGGGCCGCAGGGCGCTCGGCCGGCGCGGCGGGCCGGGGCACCTCCAGGCGCTTGAGCGAGCGCATGAACCCCACGTCGGTGGGTCGCCAGTAGCGGGCGTGGTTGATGATCGCGTCGGCCTTGTCGGCCTGGCCGGTGGCGCCGAGCTCCTCCACCAGGCGCTCGAGCACCGACAGCGCCTTGTCCACGCGCCCGATCAGCGCGAACGCCTGCGCGAGGATCTCGTAGCCGATGATGTCACCGGGGCTCACCTTGGTGAGCGCGGCCAGCGTGCGCACCGCATCGTGGGGCCGGCGCAGCTCGAGGTACACCCGCGGCAGGTCCCGCAGCGTGTCGAGCTCGCGCGGCTCGATGCCGAGGATCTGCTCGGCCACCTCCACGTAGTCGTCATAGCGCTTGGCCTGGAGCAGCAGGTTGCCGGCGTCGAGCAGCGCCTCCACGGCCTCGCGCTTCATGTGCCGTGCTTGATAGATGCGCGCGAGCTGGCGGCGGACGTCGGGGTTGTGGGGGTCGAGCTCGGCCCCGAGCCGCAGCATCTGCAGACCGTCGGTCTGGCGCCCGGCCGCGAGGTGGACCTCGGCCGCGCGTGCACACACCGGCCGCGCCTGCCGGCCAATGCGACGCACCATGGGGCCCACGGTCATGTACACGAACGCGTGTGGTGCGATGACGATCACGCGATCGCAGATCGCCAGGCACTCCTGCTGGCGACCGCGGCCCGCGTAGGCCTGCGCGACCATGAGGTAGTGCTCGGCCGCCTGGTCGACCTGTCCGAGCGTGACCAGGCACTCGGCGAGCTGCATGCGGATTGCGAACTTGCTCGGGTCCTGCTCGAGCGCGGCGGCGTAGAGCTGCGCCGCCGTGTCGGCCCGACCCGCCGCCTGCCACTGCGCGGCCTGGGCCGCGAGCTGCTCAGCTTGCGTCACACGCGCCAGCATACACCCAAAACCCCGGGGGTGACGGCGGTGGCACGACGGCCACATGGCGGGACGGCACGACGCCGATGCCACGCTCCATCACCAACGAGCCCCCCCCTCCGGGGGCACCTCGATGCTCGCTTGCCTGGGGGGGCATCAATGGATGCAGACCGCTTCCTTGCCGCCCGCCCCCTCGCGGTCCCGGTCGTGACAATCGTAGCCGCCGCGGCAGTCGTCATCGTGGCCGCAGCCCAAGAGGCACACGCCGCCCTTGACGTCGATGCACCACGTGCCGTCGGGGCAGTCGCGGTCGTCGCGGCAATCGACCGTGCAGGTGCCTTCGGGAAAGTCCCCGCCGTTCACGCAGCGCTCGGCACAGTCGTGGTCGTCGCGGCACCCCCCGCCCACGAGCCCCCCGTCGGGACCGATGTCACCACCATGGCACGCGAGGAATGCGACGAGCGCGAGGACGAAGGCGATGCGCCACTGCATGCCGGGAGGATACCGCGAGTCCCCGCTCGATCGCGCGGGGCTCGACCGGCATGGTGCTGGAGACAGGCGTACGCGTGGTATGTATCCTCTCGTCGCTTTCATCGTGCCCCGCTTGCTCGCTCGCCTGGTGATCCTGCTCGTGGTGCCGCTCGTGGTGCTGCTCGGCGCCGCGGCCCGGGCCGCCGAGCCGATCCGCCTGTGGCACGCATACCGCGGCGGCGAAGAGGCGGCGCTGGCCGAGGTGCTGGCGGGCTTCGACGGCGCGCCCGTCGAGACGCTGGCGATCCCGTACGACGCGTTCGGCTCCAAGCTCGCGGCCGCGATCCCGCTGGGCGACGGCCCGCACCTCTACATCGACTCGCACGAGCGCCTGGGCGACTACCGGCGGCGCAAGATCGTCGCGCCGGTCGGTGACGCGCTCGAGCCCGGGGTCTTCGACGCCGTGGCGCTGCAGGCCGTGCAGCAGGACGGCGAGGCGTGGGCCGTGCCGCTGTCGCGCAAGTCGGTGGCGCTCTACGTCAACACGGCGCTCGTCGACGAGGTCCCGGCCACGCTCGAGGGCATCCTCGCGCTCGCGCCCACCCTGCCGCCCGGCGTGTACCCCTACGCCTACGAGGTCAAGAAGGCCTACTCGCACGCGCCGATCCTCCACGCGTTCGGCGGGCGCATGCTCGACGACCAGGACGGCTTCGGGTTCGTGGGGCCCGAGGCCGAGGCCTCGCTGGAATTCGTCAAGGCGCTGGTCGACGCGGGGGTGGTGCCGCCCAACGCCGACGGCGGGCTCGTGACCAACCTGTTCCGCTCGGGCCAGGCCGCGTTCGCGGCGAGCGGGCCGTGGCTGGCGGCCGACCTGGGCGATGCGGTGCCCTATCGAGTACAGCCGCTGCCGTTGCTCGCGGCCACCGGCCAGCCGCTGCGGCCGTTCCTCACCGTCGAGGCGGTGATGCTCTCGCCGCACGGGGCCGTGCGTCCCGAAGTACGCGCGCTCGCACGGCACCTGGCGAGCGCCCCCGCGGCGCAGGTGCGGCAGCGGCTGGCCCGCAGCGTCACCGCGCGCATCGACGTGCCCGCGCCCGCCGACGATCCGCTGCTGGCCGCGTTCGCGGAGCAGGCCGGGGTGGCGATTCCCATGCCGAGCTCGCCGGCCATGCGCGCCACCTGGGAGCCCGCCGACCGGGCCATCGGCAAGGTGCTGCGCGGCCAGGCCGAGCCCGCGGCCGCGCTCGAGGAGGCGCGCCGGCGCTTCGACGACGTGCGCCGCCCGCCGCCGCCACCGGCCTCGCCCGTGCCGCTCGTGGTGATCGTGGGAGCGCTGTGCATGTGGGGCGCGCTGGTGCTGGTGCAGCGAGCGCGTCGGCCCGAGCTGCGCGAGCAGCTGCGCCGCTCGCTGCCCGCCTATCGCTATGTGGCCCATGCGGTGCTCGCGGTCGGCGTGCTGGTGATCCTGCCGTTGGTCGTAGGAGCCGCCACGTCGCTGTTCGCCGGGCCGGCGGGCGAGGTGGAGTACGTGGGGCTCGCCAACTTCGTCGAGATCCTCGGCGCGCGCGGAGGGCCGCTCCTGGCCACCGGCTCGTTCTACCTGGTGCTCCTGGTCACGCTCGTGTGGACGCTGGTCAACGTGGTGTTCCACCTCGGCATCGGGCTCGTGCTGGGCCTGTTGCTCTCGCGGCCGATCCTGCGGCTGCGCGCGGCGTATCGCGTGCTGCTCATCATCCCCTGGGCCGTGCCGAGCTACGTCACCGCGCTGGCCTGGAAGGGCATGTTCGACCAGCAGTACGGGGCGGTCACCGGGGTCATCCTGTGGCTCAACGATGCGTTCGGGCTCTCGATCGAGCCGATCGCGTGGTTCGCGTCGTTCTCCACCGCGTTCACGGCCAACGCGGCCACCAACATCTGGCTGGGGTTCCCGTTCATGATGGTGGTCACCATCGGGGCGCTCACCGCGGTGCCCAAGGACGTGCTCGAGGCGGCCGAGGTCGACGGCGCCACGCGCTGGCAGCGGCTCACCAAGGTGGTGCTGCCGATGATCCGCCCGGTGATGGCACCCTCGATCACGCTCGGCGCGATCTGGACGTTCAACATGTTCAACGTGGTGTTCCTGGTCTCGGGCGGCGAGCCCGACGGCACCACCGACATCCTCGTGTCCGAGGCCTATCGCTGGGCCTTCACCCGCGAGGCGCAATATGGCTACGCGGCCGCGTACGCGGTGCTCATCTTCCTCATGCTCATGCTCGGCACGCGGCTGCTCGAGCGTACGCGCGGGCGCTGGGATCGCGGCGGCCGCGGGGGACCGGAGGGCGCCGAGCCATGAATCGCACACCCAGCCTGCTCGAGCGCGCGCTCGTGCACCTCGTGCTCGTGCTCGCGGTCGCGTTCGCGCTCTACCCGGTGCTGTGGGTGGTGGCGACCGCGTTCTCGGGCACCCTCACCCCCGAGCCGCGCGCGCTGCCAGTGCCGCAGGAGCCCACGCTCGAGCACCTGCACGCGGTGGTGGGGGCCACCCGCGAGCTGCCCGACGGCAGCAGCACGTGGCTGTTCGGCCGGCAGCTCTTCAACTCGCTCGTCGTGTCGATCGCCACCGCTGCGGTGGGGGTGATCATTGCGATCCCCACTGCCTATGCGCTGGCGCGGTTCTCGTTCCTTGGCAAGGCCACGGGCGTGCGGGCGCTGCTCGCCACGCAGATGTTTCCTGCGGTCGCGAGCGCGATCCCGCTCTATCTCATCCTCGACGCGCTCGAGCTGCTCAACACGCGCACGGGCCTCGTGCTCTGCTATGCGAGCACCGCGGTGCCGTTCGCGATCTTCCAGCTGCGCGCCGCGTTCGAGGCGATCCCGATCGATCTCGAGGAGGCCGCGATGGTCGATGGCGCCACGCGATTCCAGGCGTTTCGCAAGGTGGTCTTGCCGGTGGCGCGCCCGGCCATCGCGGTCACGGCCCTGTTCGCGTTCATGAGCGCCTACAACGAGTTCATCCTGGCCGCCACGCTGCTCGACGACGCCAGCATGTTCACGCTGCCGGTCATGCTCCAGCGCTACATCGGCGAGTACGACGCACAGTGGGACGTATTCGCCGCGGGGGCGCTGGTGGTCTCGCTGCCCGTGATGGCGCTCTTCTACCTGGTGCAGCGGCACCTGGTCGCGGGGCTGGCCTCGGGCGGCGTGAAGGGCTAGGCTGGCGCGGATGTTCGAGATCCGCGTTCGCACCGCACGCGTGTACGTGGCAGTGTGGGCCGTAGCGGCCACAATTGGGCCGGTCGGGTGCGAGTGTGGATTTCATCCCGACGGGCTCGAGGTGGAGCAATCCGACGGTACGATCTTGGACGCCGAGCTCGTCGAGTACGACAACGATCGCGGTGAGACGCTGCAGGCCGTGCTGCTGCGCCCCGATGCGTCGACCCCCGAGCCCATGCCCGCGGTGCTGGTGCTGCACGGTGCGGGCGGGCTGTTCTCCACCCCCGACCGCAACGACACCAAGCTCGAGGTCGCGCCGGAATTCGCCGACTGGGCGGGCATGCTCACCGATCGCGGGTACGCGGTGCTGTTGCCCGACAGCTTCTACTCGCGCGGTTATTTCGAATGGGACGACCACCCGCGCGGCGTCGACGAGACCGACCGGCTCGTCATGCGCAGCTACGACGCCTACGGCGCGCTGCGCTTCATGTGTGAGGAGCCATACGTCGACTGCGATCGCGTGGGCCTGGTGGGCTTCTCCAACGGTGCCTCGGTGTCGCTGATGGTGATGCACGAGCGGCTCGACGAGGTCTCCGGCATGTCGGCGCTCACCCCTGCGGCCGAGCGCGAGCGGTTCGTCGCGTCGTTCCCGTTCTATCCCGGCTGCGAGCTGCAGGGGCTCGTGGACGCTTCTGCGTACTACCCCACGGCGCCCGTGGCCATTCATCATGGCAGCGAGGACTCGCTGGTCGAGGAATGCCCTTCGCTCGTCGATGCGGTGGAGGCGGAAGCAGACGCCCGGGGCGTGAGCGAAGCGCCGCTGTCGCTGACGATCTACGCGGGTGCCGATCACGGCTTCGACGACGACCCGCACGACGAGGCCGAGTCGAAGGCGCGCGACCAGGCGCGCGCGGCCACGCTCGCGGACCTCGGGCGCATGCTGGTGCCGTGAGCGGCGGGCTGCCGCCGATGCGAGCGCTCAGGCCAGCGCCACCCACACGCCCCAGCCGCCCTGTCCGAGCCAGAGCACGTGGCAGAGGTGGATCCCGCGACCATAGCGGGGCGAGAGCGAGCCCGCGATCGCGAGCAGCTCGAAGCTGCCGTAGGCGTAGACGTTGCCCCACACGATCACCCGCGCGTACTCGGCCGGCCACGATGCGGCGACGAGGTCGAGCCCGCCGAAGAAGCCGGTGCCGATGATCGCCCACCACAGCCACACCCGCGAGTACTCGCTGTGGCGATAGGGGACGTCGTCGGGGATGATCTTGCTGAAGCGCCGCAGCAGCAGATCGGAGAAGTCATCGCTGAGCGCACCGAGCAGCAGGAACGTACCGAGCACGTTCGCCGCTCCGATGAACGTCAGGTACGTGCTCACGTCTGGCCGTCCATGCCCTCGATCTTGGCACCGGCGCGCTCGCACAGCTCGCGATGCCAGCGGCTCGCCGTCCGGCCGCGCTCGGCGATGGCCTGCGAGCCCCACAGGATGCACAGGACGGCGGTCGTGGAGGCATCGGTCTTGGTGCGCTGTGCGTCCTTCACCGCGTTGGCGCAGGGGCCCGCGGCGTCGTGCAAGCACAGCAGGCCTTGCAGGCGGATTTCCTGGCCGGCCTGGTTGAACACGTAGGCTGCGTCGTCGTCGGCCACGCGCACGCGCAGCGGCGGCTCGAGGCGCGCGAGGTCGACCACGCTGATCGGCAGCCCGCTGTGGAGTGAGACCGCGTTGCAGAGATCGACCGCGAGGTTGATCGCCCCGAGCCGGCCCTCCTGGGCGGCGCCGCGCAGGTACTCCGAAGAAGGCTTGCCGCGGCCGGAGGGCTTGTAACCCGCATGGCGCAGCATCGCGCGCACGGCGGGCTGCACGGCGTCGTCGGGGGTGAAGGGGTGCTCGGCATCGAGGCCCCGTAGAGGCTCGAGCCATGCTGGCGTCTCCACCTCACCCAAGGGCTGCGCCCAGCGAGCAACGAAGGCCTCGACGGCCAAGAGCGGGTGATCGTCGACGATGAGCGCGACCATGAGGCCTCAAGCATCGCACGGAAGGAGCGACGTTTGGTCAGCCTCGCTTCGGTCGCAATCGCCGCAAGCGCTCGAGCTCTTCTACGTCGGCCAGATCTTGTGGGCGTCCAGCCATTCGCTTGTTGGCGATGAGGTCATCGAGGCCGATGACCCGACAACGGCATTCCGGAGCAAATTCAGTGATCTTGGCGCGCGACCAAGCGGCATCGAAGTCCACCCCGACGAGAAGCGTGAGAAGGTCGATACGAGTAGGAGGCCGCCCCATCATGAAGCCCGTGCCCGGGGTGGCCAGATCCTCGGGCGTGAGGTCGCTGGCGGCAGCCCCGAACTCTGCGAGCGCTGTCAAGACACGGTGGGCATTCTCCAGCGTCGGCTCTACCCAGACATCGAGGTCCTTGGTCGCACGCGGTCGCCCGTGCACGGCGACGGCATATCCGCCGACGACCATGAACCGCGCCTCAGCGTCGGACAAGGCGATAAGCAGATCGCGGAAGTTCTCGTTGAAGGTCGTCTCCATGCGCGAGGCAGTACCCTTCGAGGCTGAGCTGCCAGGTCACTGACGCGCGCTGCTCGACCGGGATCTCGTCCCAGAACCGTGCATCGGCGTCGGCCATCGCCGCGTCCTCTCCTGGACGGAATCGCTGGATGCTCCAGTCCTTCCGCTGCTCCCGGCGCGCCCGTGCTGCGTCGTCGGCCACGGAGATCATGATAGCACTTCTCTTACCCACGTGCCGAAGGCTGCTTGCCCGTGCGCCGCTTCCGGGCGAGTCCCATGAGCGGCAGCAACAACCACCACCCGTACCCCGCGCCCCCCGTGCCGCGACAGCCACAGCCCTGAACGTCGTCTCCTCTGGCCTCCGGGAGCGCGAACGTGTCGTCGGCCGCCGATCCGCCGCCCGAGCTGTCGAACGGGCCGCCTTCGCTCGCCGAGCCCGTGCCGGGCGAAGACGTGCCGCCGCCGCCGGTATCGAGTCCGGTGTCGAGACCAGTGTCGGGGTCGGGATCGGGGCCACCATCGAGCCGAGTCACCCGCAGCGCGTCGTAGACGATCGAGACCTCGAGATCGACCGACTCCCCGGTGTCGTCGTCGAGTCGCACCCAGTGGTTGGTGGCCGCAGTGAACTCCAGGTCGCCCAGCGACACCCAGCCGCCCTCGCTCGACTGGTTGACCGGCGCCAGCGTCTCGCCGCCTGCGTGCGAGATCTGGTAGCTGGCCTGCATCGTCTCGCCGAACGGCTGCTCGATGTGTGCCTCCACCGAGTAGAGCCCCGACTCCTCGAAATAGAGCCGCCAGATCGCATAGTTGGACGGTTCGTCGAAGTCGGTCGCGTTGGTCCACACCAGCGATCCACCCTGGCCGGCCGCCTCCTCGCGCCAGTACTCGGCCGGGCCGTAGAGCTCGTAGCACTCCTCGCCGTTGTCGATCGTGCCACCCGCAGGGGGGATCACTCCGCACGGCGGGCAGTCCTGCGCACACGAGAATTCGTCCTCGCCGAACGCACACGTCCCGTCACCGCACACTCCACTCCCCACCGAGAGCGCCAGCAGATCATCGAGGTTGCCGTTGAACGTATCCCCGTCCACATCGCCCGAAATCCCCGCGATCGACTCGCACGCACAATACTGGTGGAACGTCCACGTAACCCAGTAATCAGGGATCAGCGGGCACCCGGGGTTGTAGTTGGCCATCCACAGCGGGTGATCGATGAACTCATCGGAGCCGACGTTGTCGTTCCAGTAGTAGTACCCCGTGTAGATGATCGGCGGCACCCCGGTCACCTCCTCCACGCGATCCAGCCACACCCGGATCGCATCCGCGTACGCAGCCGGAGCCACGGAGTCCGCGCTCTCCACATCGATCATCGGCGGCATGTCACCCGGCTGCAGCGGGCCCATGTGATCGAGCAGGAAGTTCGCCTGCGCGAGAGGATCCTGCCCGGGCTCGAAGTACTGGTACACACCGACATGAATCCCGGCCGCGCGTGCCCCCGCGAGGTTGGCGTCGAACTGCGGGTCGAAGAACTGCGTGCTGTGCGAGACGCGGACCCACGCGAACGTGATGCCGTCGGCCGCCACCGCGTTCCAGTCGATGTCGCCCTGGTAGTACGAGACGTCGATGCCCTGCAGCGTCTCCGGGCCCGCGCACACCTGGATCTCCACGGGCTCGCTCGGCGGCTCGTAGAGCTTGAGGTTGTCGCCCAGCGCGTTTCCGTGCGGTCCGGTGGTCAAGGGGTCTGCCGCCGCCGTCGCGGGCGTGAGCCCGGCAAAGAGCCCCGCCGCACCGAAGATCCACGCACCATGATCCCGCATCATCGCCGCCCCTCCCGCCGGCATGGTGCCACGGAACGGGAGGTCGGCGCTGAGGCGACGGCGGAAAGGAACGCCCGAAGAAAGCCCGGGGGGGGCGCCTATGGAATGTACACCGACCCGCAGGGCCAGGTCGCATCCACCGTGTGCTGGCTGCCGTCCTGCAGCGTGGCGCAAGCCTCCCCCAGCAGGCGCAGCGTCGAGGCATCGGGCAGCTCGTAGTCGGTACCACACTCGAGCGGCATGCCGTCGAGGAGCACCATGCCTTCGCAGGCGGCCTCTTCGAGGTCGACGACGCCGTTGATGATGAGATCGCAGCTCACGAACGAGCCGATGATCTCCTCGAACGCGTCGACGAGCTGCTGCGCATCGAGGGCCTGGTAGTAGGGCGCGGGCATGGGGTCGTCGGGGTCCTTGCCCACGCCCACGTTGGCCATCTCCTGCAGGTGGTCGGCTCCCACCTCGTTGCCCACGCTGATGATGTAGGTGGTGATGCCCAGGTCGAACGCCTGCGTGGCCGCGTCGAGCGACACCTGCTGGCCCTCCTGGGGGTTGGGCTGCTCGCAGGTGTCGGGCTCGCCGTCGGTCACGAGGACGATGCCCTTGGGGCCCTCCTCCTGGAAGTCGGCCAGGTCCTGCGCGACCGCGGCCAGCGACTCGCCGGTGGGCGTCTCGTCGATGGGCTCGGCCGGGTCGAACACGGCGTCGATGGGATCGTAGTTGTCGAGCGCAGGATCCACGGTGGTGAGCAGGGGGCACTCGCCGCCCTCGAACCCGTCATTGCTGCTGTAGAGCGTGAAGCCGAACCGCACCGTGGACTCCAGCCCGATGACGACGCCATCGTCTGGGTCCATCAACGTCTCGTACATCGCCTCCCAGCGCGTCTGGCCGGCGAAGTCCTCGGTCATGCTGCCCGACTGATCCACGAGCAGCACCAGCGTGGGGGTGATGGGCTCCACCTGCACCTGTACGTCGGCACAGCCGCTCTCGCCCTCCATCACACCGGTGAGCACTCCGGTGTCGTCGGCCAGGTCGAGCTTGACGCCGGTGCTGGTGAAGTCGAAGGGGTCGGTCTCGAAGCCCTCGGTGTTCTGGCCGGGATCGCGGTCGGTCGTGTCGTCACCACAACCGAGGGGAAGCCAAGCCGAGAGCCCGAGCGCGAGCATCCACGCGCTGCGATATTGCACGATACGAGAGACTACCTCTGCCACGCGTCACTGCAAGCGATCATTGCGCGTTGCTTGCGTAAGCGAGCCGCCGTGAATTATCGGAGGCTCGCTCGCCCGTTGCAGCGCGCTCGCGCGAGGCTCAAGACGGGCCGCGGAGCGGGTGCTCGGCCTCGAGCTTGGCCCGGCACTCGGGGCCGAGGTGGCCGGAGCTGGTGTCGGTGTTCTCGATCCCGCCCTGGGCGTCCTGCATGGGGCAGCGCTCCTCCGGGCAGTGGTCGAGACCGAACGTATGCCCCACCTCGTGTACGGCGGTGGTGGTCACGCGAAACCGCAGCTGCTCGCGGTCCTTCGCGCCGCGTCGCAGGCGGTGGCTCGAGATCACGGCGGCCTGGCCCGGCATGTAGCCGAGCCCGAACACGCCCCAGTCGTGGTGCTTGCCCTTGGTGGTGGAGATGTCCTTGGTGGTGAGACCGAGCACCCGCGTGGATGCGGGCGCTTCGGGCACCAGCTCCACGAGGTGCTCGAGGATCACATCGGCCCGCCAGCGCTTGCGCGGGGCGTACCATGCCGCACGGGGCAGGGGGATCCGCTCATGCCACACCACCTCCACCGCCAGCTCGTCGCGGAGGGCCTCCTCGATCGCCGTGCGCAGGTCTGCGGGGAACGGAGGGCCGAGCTCCACCAGCACGACCTCGCCGCGCGTGGCCACCGGCTTGGGCACCGGCGCGGATGTGGGCGCAGCCGGCTTGGCGGGCGCTGCGATCGTCATCGCCGCCAGCGGCGGAGCAGGCGACCGCGGGGCGATGGTGACCGGGGTGGCGTCGCAGCCAAACCCCGAGGCCAAGAGCGAGAGCAGCAGCGCCAGGCCTTCGGCCGCCGTCGGGGGCCGACAACCGAAGGGCCAAGAAGGACGTCGTCGTGGTGCCGAGCGCATGCCCGAGCCTACGCACGAACCGGCGCTCGCGGCTCACACCGGCGCTTGTTCGGTGTCATCGGCCACTGGCCACACTTCTGCGCGCACCTGGGAGGCGGCGGGGTCGGCGGTGCGGAACCCGAAGCGATAGCGCCCGGGCTCCCCCACCCACACCGCGCTCGACCCCGGCGAGTACAGGAGCGACGAGTCCTGCTGGGCACAGAAGCACGGCTCGATCTCCAGCGAGGCCTCGCCATCGGCCCACAGATCCACCGCATAGAGGCCGGGCCGCTCGATGTCGACGAGCACCGCGTTCTCGCGGCCATGGCGCGAGCGGAACGTGTTCACCACGTCGGGGTCCTCGCAGGCGAGCGAGCTCGAGAAGCGCCAGCGGTCGCCGTCCCATGGCTCGGGCGTTCCGGAGCACAGGGCGGGGTTGGCGTGCAGCGCGGGCGCGGCGGCGTCGAAGCGCAGATCCATGGCGGGCAGCTCGGTATGGAGGGCCTGCTGGATGCACTCCTCCACTTCCGACAGTGGGTCGCCGCGGTCGATGCAGTCCACGAGCTCCACGAACGCCGCGGTGCCGTGCTCGCGGCGAAGGAAGTCCACGAACTGCGCAGCGCGGGGGTAGTGCTCGTAGGCCACGTCTTCCTGGGCCAGGAGCCGCGAGAGCGAGGCGCGTGGCGATGGCGAGTCGCCGGGCGTGGGGCACCAGCTATCGCCCAGGCTGCCGGCCACGCCTTCACTGAGGAAGCGATCGGTCATGCCGAGGTCGGAGCCCGAGACCACGTGGTGCACCAGCTCGTGCCAGATCGCCCGCGGCGCATAGCTCGGCACGAACGAGGCATCGACCCAGCCGCCGATGTAGCAGGCCATCACATTCTCGCACCATGGTGAGGCGTCTCCCACCACGTAGACCTCGATGAGGTCCTTGGGATCGCGGGTGATGCCCAGCTCGGCTTCCACGAAGCCGACGTGCTGGTCCCAGGCTGGCAGGGTGCCGGCGCAGAGCTCCACGTCGGCCTGTACCCCCACCGCCACGCGCTCGCCATGGGCGTCGAGCTCGGGCAATGGGGCCTGGCAGCCGGTGAGCCCCAGCATGCACCCCGCGAGCGTGATGGCTCGCGATGACAAAAGAAGAAGCGACCTTCCCTCGAAGATCAGGCTAGCAACTGATCGTCGTGTCACCGGTCGCGAAGCGCACGAGCGTGTCGATCGTGGGCGACGCAGACGGCGCCCGATGGCGCCGGGCGAGCACGGCGATGAAACCGCCGAGGGTGGCGGCCCTCGTGGGGCCTCGGACGGGAATGGGCAAGCCGCCCAGGGAGCACAGGCGGGTTGCCCAGCCGTGGGGCCCGTGGTGGCCCAAGCTCGCGAGCACGAAGCTCACGGGAGTTGGCACGGCACGTGCTCCATGGTGGGACGTCCAGGCGAGGCCGCTCGCTCCAACCTCCTGCGGCCAACACAACCTCTCCCTGCCGTTCAACCCAGGGCGTGTGGGAGGAGCGGAGCGGTGGCCGAGCCTGCGCACGAACGAACAGAGGATCAAGACGACGTGGAGGAAGAACGAGAAGGGCCGGCGGGGATCGCCGGCCCTTCTTTTTTTGTTCGTTGCTTGCGGCCGCGCGGGGGCGGGCTAGATGCAGATCGGCATGTAGCCGAGGTTGGAGACGATCGGTCCCCCGAACCCGCCGATGAGCACCGGCGCCGCGGCCACGTCATCGATGTCCACCATGTAGAGGTCGGGACCGGTCGACAGGTAGACCATACGCGAGATCGGGTCCCACGCGAGCCCCACCGGGGTCCACGCCGGTCCGAAGAACGGGTCGAGATCACGCAGGAGCGTGAATACGCCGGTAACCGGGTCGATGCTGTAGATCGAGAGGTCGCCACCATTGGCGAGCAGCAGCCGGTCCTGTGCGCAGTCGTAGGCCATGCCGCACGAGTTGACGTTGAGCTCGACCCCCCCGGCATCCACGATGTCGATGGTGGCGATGGGCTGCCCGGTGACGGGATCGAAGGTCGTCAAGCCGACGTCGTTGTCGATCGCGTAGAGCATGCCGTCGCCGCCGAACTCGAGCCCGCACACGATCGCAGGCGCACCGTAGCCACCGAGCCCCGTGGCCAGGCCCGTGCCCATGTCGCAGGTGTCCTCGTATTCCACGGTGTAGACCTCTGCACCGTCGAGATCGTTGGCGAAGATCAAGCCGGTCGCGTCCATCGTGGCAGTCACGAGGTTGATGTCGGGGTTGTTGCCCATGGCATCCTCGAGATCGATGAACGGCCCGAGTGCGGCAGTGGCCGGGTTCACGGTCTGGAGCGTGCGCTGGGTGGCTGGGCCCGCGTTGAACGGCATGAACGCGGAGAGCTGCAGCGTGTCGGGATTGAGCTGCGGGTTGGCGTCGAAGCAGTCGCTGCCGCCCTGCGGACCGCCGCCGCCTCCACCGCCGCCGGGGGGGTTGGCATCGCCCCAGCCGTCGCCGTCCTCGTCGATCGTGCAGAGGTCGGGCGGGTTCTCGTTGGGCGCGGCGCCGGGGAATGCGTTCGGGTTGGTGTCGTCGCAATCGGTGCCGGGGACGACGCCGGGCGGGAGCATGCCGTTTCCGTTGTCGTCGCCGAAGTCGTCGTCGTCCTCGTCCTGCATGCACGCGTTCGGATCGTCGAGCGGCGCGGCGCCGGGGAACGTGTAGACGTTGCCGTCGTCGCAGTCGCTGCCGGGGTCGACGCCGGGCGGGGGATTGGTGTCGCCCCAGCCGTCGTCGTCCTCGTCCTCGGCACAAAGGTCGGGCTCGTTCTCGGCCGCGCCGGGCCTGATCTCGGGGTTGGTGTCGTCGCAGTCGGTACCGGGGTCGGCGCCGGGCGGGGGATCGGGGTCACCCCAGCCGTCGTGGTCTTCGTCCCGTGCGCAGAGGTCGGGTGGGGTCTCGTTCTCGGCCGTCCCCGGGAAGATCGCGGAGTCGTCATCGAGGCAGTCCGTGCCGGGCTCCACGCCGGGCGGCAGGTCGCCGCCCGAATTGTCGTCACCCCAGTCGTCGCCGTCCTCGTCCCGCATGCACGCGCGACGGTCGTCGTTGGGCGCGGCCCCCGGGAACGTCGTCTCACTGGAGTCGTCGCAGTCATCGTCGTTGTCGACGCTGCCCGGGACCGGCTCGTCGGACTGCTGGCACATGTCGGGGTCGCCGAAGCCGTCGCCGTCCGCGTCCACGCACCACAGCGTGCCGCCGGCGGTCTCGGTCGCGCCCATCGTGTCAGTGTCCGTGTCCGTGGCGTCGAGGGTGCCCACCGTCACGGTGCCGTCGAGGGTCTCCACCGTGTCGGTGCCCGTCCGTGAGTCGGTCATGGCCTCGGTGTTCGAGCCCATAGTGGCCGAGCCCATGGTGTCGGACACCGTCTCGGTGTTGGAGTCCGTCGCGCCCTCGGTCTGGCTCGCCGAGGCTTGGGGGCAGCTACCCTGTCCCTGCTGGCCGAGCCCATCGTCGATACAGGGGTCGGCGCAGGCCACGGGCAGGCCACAGGCAAACAATCCAGCCAGGGACCAACGCATGTTTCGCATGGGTCCGAGAGTATCTCGGACACCGGCCCATCGGCAGCCCGGACCAACGCCCCACGACCCTGCGCAGACGCGCATGCCGGGCGCGGCGCGGCCCTCGAGGGCCCGATGTCGGCGAATTCAGGCCGCTGCAGCGGTCCATGCTCCGCTTCGCAGATCCCGGCGGGGCAGAAATCCCCACCGGGACGCACGATTTCAGTCGATTGCGGCCCGTTTAGCAGCACGAGTGACTTGCGGTGAGGAGCCGAGGTCGCGCACCATCGCGTCGGACACCCCAAGGGAGCAAGATGAGAAAGGGCATTGTCACGACCTGCTCGGCGCTGTTGTACGGCGCGTTGTCGACTTCGGCCGTAGCGGCTGAACCGAGCGCAAAGGGCGAAGCATCCGGCGGAGTCTCGCTGGGCACCAAGGACGGAGCCAAGGCCGACGGCAAGGCCGACGGCAAGGCGAAGGGCAAGGGCAAGGGCAAGGGCGACGCGAAGGCCAAGGACGAAGGCGACGCGAAGGCCGAGGGCGACGGCAAGCGCACCCGCAAGGGCGACCGCGCCGATCAAAAGTGGATCAAGCGCTGGGCGCCCGAACGCAACATGGGCGAGGTGGGTGTGTTCGGCGGCGTGCTGATACCGGCGCGTCGACTCGAGCTGTTCCAGGCCGACACCAGCCTGCCCGACCAGGGCTTCAAGCAGTTCAACCGCGTCGCCCCCTCGGTGGGCCTGCGCCTCGGCTACTACCCGATCCGCTTCTTCGGCGTGGAGGGTGAGGCCGGCGTGATGCCGACGCGCACGCTCAACGACAACCTCGCGGCGACGCTGTGGGGCATGCGGGTGAGCTTCGTGGGGCAGCTCGGGCTCTGGAGCGTCACTCCGTTCGTGTTGGTCGGTGGCGGCATGCTCAACGTGGCGAGCGATCGCGGCGCGGTGGGCAGCGACATCGACGCTGCGGTGCACATCGGCGGCGGTCTCAAGTTCTACCTCACGCGCTACACGATGCTGCGGCTCGACATCCGCGACCACATCACCGCGCGGCGCGGCGTGGACGACGGCGTGATCCACAGCCCCGAGGCGCTGCTCGGGTTCTCGATCACGCTCGGGCGCAAGAAGGACGCGCCGCCCAAGGACACCGACAAGGACGGGATCTACGACTTCGAGGACAAGTGCGTGGAGGTGCCCGGCGTGCGCGAGTACGACGGCTGCCCGATCCCCGACAAGGACAAGGACGGGATCCTCGATCCCGACGACGAGTGCATCGACGTGCCGGGTGTCGTCGAGTACAAGGGCTGCCCGATCCCCGACACCGACGGCGACGGGATCCTCGATCCCGACGACGCGTGCGTCGACGTGCCGGGTGTGCCCGAGTACAAGGGCTGCCCGATCCCCGACACCGACAAGGACGAGATCCTCGACCCGGACGACAGCTGCGTCGACAAGCCGGAGACCAAGAACAACTACCAGGATCGCGACGGCTGCCCGGACGAGGTGCCCAAAGAGGTCACGAAGTTCTCGGGCGTCATCAAGGGGATCTACTTCGACACCGACAAGGACGTGGTCAAGAAGCAGTCGGTGAAGATCCTTACCGAGGCGCTCGACACGTTCAAGAAGTTCCCCGACATGAAGGTGGAGATCTCGGGTCACACCGACAGCCAGGGCAACCGCGAGCACAACCTCGATCTCTCGCGCCGCCGCGCCGAGGCGGTCAAGAAGTGGCTGACGGAGCGTGGCGTGGCAGAGAACCGCATCACCACGCGTGGCGCAGGGCCGGACGAGCCGGTGGACACGAACGAGACCAAGGCCGGACGGGCGAAGAACCGGCGGATCGAGTTCAAGCTGATCGGGCAATAGGCCGAGAGGCGAGTGCTCGAAGGGAGGAGGGCCGACGGGAAACCGGCGGCCCTCTTTTTGTTGGTTGGCTGTAGGTAGATTGCTCTACCTCGGGCTGAAGATGCGTACAGCGGCGCGCCGACGGAGGGCGTCCCAATCGTCATCGGTCATAGGGCGGGGCTCACCGCTCTCCAATCCCGCGACGAGGAGCGCCTCGAGCTCCTCGATGGACCCGACCGGCGTTGCTGGATCGTGGGGTTGGGATCCCGTGGCGTTCATTTGCTCTCGAGCATACCTCAGCAGCGGGAAACCGCTGCGCCACATACGTACGGCTCTGTACTCGAGGATGAGCACGGAATGAAGCTGATAGAGATGCACCGGCCCTCGTCACCATCACGCCAGGATCCACGTTGGCACGAAGTACGGATCATGCTCGCAGCGGCTGGCCCGAAATGCACGATGGCCATGGGAATCACCCCATGACCATCGAAAGCGCCCAACCGGGGCGCCGAGCCCCGGCCCTCACCCCCGCACTACATGCAGATCGGCAAGTACTGCAGGTTCGAGACGTCTTCCGCCAGCGGACCGAGGAGCTCCGGGTCGGAATCGTCTTCGAGGTTGATGCGGTAGAGCTCGGCGCCGGTCGAGAGCAATGCCGTGCGGGTGACGGGATCGTACTCGAGGCCGGTGGGGAGCCACGTGGAGGGGAAGAACTCCGAGAGATCGCGGAGCTCCTCGGCGACACCGGTCTCCTCGTCGATGCCGAAGATGACGCGGTCGACGCCATTGGCGAGCAGCAGGCGGCCCTCGGTGCAGTCGCGGGCCATGCCGCACGAGAATACGTCGAGGAAGCTGCCGTCCTCGAACGTGATGGGAACCGGCTCGCCGACGATCTGACCGGTGCGGGTGTCGTAGACGCGGAGGTCGTCCTGGGTGTGGCTGATGCCATAGAGCAGCCCGTTGCTGCCGAACTCGAGCCCACACACGATGTTGCCAGGGCCTTCGTAGGGCATGCCACCCACGGGAGCGATCGTGCCCAAGCCGTCGCCACAGGTGTCGATATAGTCGACCTCCTGCAGCTGCACGCTCGTGAGGTCGTTCCCGAAGATCCGCATGTCTTCGTTGAACGTGGCGCTGACGACGTTGACGTTCGGGATCCCCCCGCCAGGGGTCTCGAGCAGCACGAAGTCGCTGAGAGTCCCGTCGGTGTTGACCATGTTGATGGTCCTTGGCGCGAATGGGCTGCCCTCGTAGGGCAGGAACGCGGTGAGCTGCACGGTACCCGGGTTGAGCTGCGCGTTGGTGTCGTAGCAGTCGCTGCCCGACTCCGGCCCGCCGCCGCCTCCACCCCCACCGCCGGGAGGGTTCGAATCGCCCCAACCATCGTCGTCGTCGTCGACCCTGCACGCATCCGGCGGATCCTCGTTCTCGGCCGCACCCGGGAACGCGTGGTCGTTGGTGTCGTCACAGTCGGTGCCCGGCTCCACCCCGGGCGGTAGCGGGTCGTCACCGTTCCCGTCGTCGCCCCAGCCGTCGTCGTCGTCGTCGTTCATGCACGCGCGCGGATCGTCGTTCTCGGCGGCGCCGGGGAACGTGTTGGGGTTTTCGTCGTCGCAGTCGTCGTCGTTGTCGACGGTGCCGGGGGGCATGTCGTCGGACTGGGTGCACATGTCGGGATCACCGTAGCCATCGCCGTCGGCGTCGATGCACCACAGCGTGCCACCCGCGGTCTCGGTGGCGGTGTCGTCGACCGTGTTGCCGTCCTGCGAGCCGCTCATGCTCTCGGTGTTCGAGCTCATCGTGGCCGACCCCATCGTCTCGGTCAGCGTGTTCGAGTTCGTCTCGGTCGGGCCGTTGCTGTCGGTTCCGTCGAGGGGCGTGGGGCAGTTGCCTTCGCCGCTCTGCCCGAGCCCGTCGTCGAGGCAAGGGTCGGCACAGGCCGCAGGGAGGGTGCAAGCGAGGAGGCCAGCGAGAGACCAACGTGAGTTACGCATGTCGGGGGACTCTACCCCGACGGCGGGCCTTCCGGGCAGGCCCGAAGGGCTCGGCTCGCGCAAGCGAGCGGTTTCATCGCGGTTTCATCGCGATTTCATCATGGGCCTGCCCGTGCGCATGGGCCTGCCGACGTGGGCCCGTCAGCCGGGCAGCAGCGCGAGCAGTTTTTGCAAGACCCCGCGCAGGCGCTTGCCGGCACCGCTCTTGCTGCTGCCGACATTGGCGTGCAGCCGGCGAGCGAGCTCGGTGCGGGCCTTGGGGTTGTCATGACAGAGCTTGAGGTAGGCAATGGCGCGCGCAGCCACGTGCTCGTCGTCGAGGTCGGGCGACGCGCGGCCTGCGGCGAGGCGGGTCATGAGCTGCGGCACGAGCCACTCGATCGGCATGTGAGCCAGCGGGGCGGCCAGGGCCGAGCGCTTGGTCAGCGCGGAGTCGGCATCGATCATGTCGGCGATGGGAGCGAGCGCGAGCACCCCGAACCCGAGCCACGCCTCGGACACCACGCTGGGGGTGAAGCCATCGCGGTAGAGCTCCATCAGCACGGGCAGGGTGCGGCTGTCGCCGAGGTAGCCGAGCGCCCGACAAGCCGCGCGCGCCATGCTCTCGTTGCCCTTGTCTCGGTCGCGCACTGCGGCCAAGAGCTCCTCCACCACGCGCACGTCGCCGAGCATCCCGAGCGCAATCGCGGCCTGCTGGCGCACGTCCTTGCTGCGGTCGGTGCGGAAGATCGCGCGAAGGTCGGGGATGGCCGCCTGCACGCCGAGGTTGGCGAGCGCCTCGCAGGCCAGCTCGCGCGCGGACGCGTCCTTGTCGGAGCGGGCCTGGTGGAGCAGCGGCTCGAGCTTCTCCGCGAGGTGATCGCGCCGCGACTCTGCCAGCGGGGACAGCCGTGGACGTCCGCGCTGCAGCTCCACGAGCGCGTCGTCGGCCATGTGGACCACGCGCTGGCCGTGCTGGCGTCCTTCCTGCCGGCGGCGGCCCGAGAACCCCTTGAGCACCAGCTCCGCCTCGGGGCTGGCCGCGCGCACGAGCAGCGCGAACGCGGTGCGCATCGCCACCGTGCCGATCGGCAGCGAGAGGATCCGCTCGGCCACCGCCACCGCGCGCGCGGGCTGCCGGGCGATCGCATCCACCACGTAGGGCATCGCGCCGCCGTCGGCGAGCACCACGAGGTCGCTCGCCATCTGCTCGGGCGAGAGGTCCTGGTAGCAGCGGTGGTAGTGCACGGCGGCCTCGTACTGGCTCATCTCGCCGCGCACGCGGGCCGCCATCACCTCGCCGGGGCTCGGCTGGCCCTGCGGCGCGGGGATCTGGATGCTCGGGTGGGTGGGCACGGGCACGAGCCCCTCGCGCGCGAGCGTGGGCGCGCTCGTCAGCCGCACCAGCGCCACGCCGAGCACCTGGAACAGCTTGACGAATTCTCCCACGCGCTTGGCCGGATCGGGCTCGGCGACGATCTGACCGAGCAGCTCCGCGGGCTTTTGCAGCTTGAGCTGCGCGAGCCGCTGCACCAGCGGCTCGGCCGCGCGCGCGTGCAAGCCCGCGAGGCCGGCGCTGAGCAGCCCTGCCAGCTCCTCGCGCACCTCGCCCAGGCTCACGGCCGCGTACGAGAGCCCGGCGTCGCGCGCCACCTGGGCCCACGGGCGGGGCTTGGACGACTTGTCGCGCTTGCGGGGAGCACCGGTGGGGCGCAGCCGCAGGCCGGCGTGATCACGGACGAGCAGGCTCACCGCCCGCAGCGTGGGGATCGCGTGGTGCAGCTCGAGCTCGCCCAGCACCGCCGCGAGCGTGTGGCCCTCGAGCGCGTCGCCCAGGCGATCCTCGAGGCCCGCGGTGTGGCGTAGGTGCAGCGCCACGCCAGCATCGTCGTACATGCGCAGGCGGCCGCCCTGGGCCACGAGGCCCTCGGCCCGCACCAGCACCGGCACGCGCTCGGGCGCGAACACGTCCTTGCGGTGCTCCTGGAACGCTGCCATCGCGGCCGCGATGGGCTTGGCGTGGGTGAGCATGCGCTCGAGGTCGGCGGCGACCAGCTCGCGGCGTCGGCTCTCGCCCTCGAAGTGGAGCCGCCATGGCACGAAGCCGGGATAGAGCCCGCCGTGGACGCCTTCGAGCACCTTGCCGGCGTAGCTCTGCTTGGGCGTGGTGGACTTGGCGATCTGCGGAGGCAGGATCTGCCGCTCGGCATAGTGCTCGCCCGTCTCGAGCTCGATCATCCGGCTCTCGCAGATGCGGTACTCATCGGCGCGCACGAACTGGAGATAGGCATACTCGAGGAGGCACAGACCTTCCACGGGAGGCCGGTTCTTCTTCAGCCACGTCTTGCCGATGAGCTCCTCGACGTGGCGGTCCTCGAGCGTCTTTCCGTCGCAGTGCGCGGTGATCCTCGCTGCTGTGATCAGCATGTCGGACAGCAGGGTGGCGTGGCGTACCACATCGAGCGAGGCACCGGCCTTTAGGTGCTGTGCGAGCTCGAGCGTGCGCAGCGACAGGCGGCGGAGCTGCAGCTGGCCGAGGTTGGCCGACAGCTCCTCGAGCTGGGCGATGCGCTCGGCGGTGATGGTACCCACGCCGGTGATCGCGAGCTCGCGTACCAGTGTGCTGACACGTTCGGTGCCAGTGCTCATGAGCGCGAGGCTGTCGGGCCTGCGGGGCAGCTCGGGGCGCTCGCTGTCGGAATCGCCCGGACCCTTCGCGGTGCGGGTGCGCCGGCGCGGGGCCGTGTCGGGGCTGGTGCTGGCATCCGCGGTGCGCTCGCTCGCTGGCTCGCCCTTGCGGTTGCGGCCGCCGCCCGAGCGCCCGCCGCGAGTCTCTTCCTCGCGCGGCGCCTCGGTGGCCGCGAACGCCTCCGGCGTCTTGGCCCACGCGAGCAAGAGCGCGGCGGAGTGCTTGCAGAACGGCTTGCTGCGCCCCTTGCCGAACGACGAGGCGGGGCAGCTGCAGCGGCCCTTGAGCTGATCGCGCTCCCCGAACGTCACCGAGACGCGATACGGCGCGCTGCCCGACCCCTGCGCCTCGGCGTAGAGCTTGTCCTCGGTGCGCGCGAGGTGGGCGAGCCCGCGCTGGTCGAGGATCGTCTGGCCCTTCTTGAGCTCGTCGGGATCGACGACCGCTCGCAGATCCGACATCGACAGTGATCGCGCTCCCATGGCCACGATGGGCGTACCCGAGCCCTCGGCGGAGGGCAAGGGCGATCACCCTCCTCAGGTCGGCAGCGCGCACGCACCCACGTTCTCGAGGCCGGGCGGCGCTGCACCGGGCTCGAACCACGCCGTGCACGCCTGTTCGGGCAGGCATGGCGGCATGGGATCGGTGACGTCGCACAGCGCCGTGCAGCAGTCCGTCCCCATGCAATCGGGCACGAGCTCCGCGCCCACGCAGGCGAGGCCGGGCTCGCACGCATTGATGGATTCGCAGGGCGCCCCCGGCCCCGCGGCTTCCGGAACGTCGGAGAAGCAGACGAAGCCGGTCGACGACGACGGGACGCACACCTGGCCGTCGGGGCAGGTCTGCAGCAGCGGATCACACGTGGGCAGGCACAGGATCAGCACGCCGGCGTTGGTGACCGAGCACAGCAAGTCCTCCTCGCATACGGGCTCGCGTAGGGTGCCCATGCAGAACGGCACGCACGTGCCCTCATTGGTGTCGGGGTCGACGTTCCAGCATATCGCTCCGAGCATGCAGGTGTCGATGCCGCTCGTGCCGCTGCCCTCCACCAAGCACGGATCGCCCGGGCCGTCCGGCGCATCGGGCACGGGCGAGCAACGGGTGGCGTTCCAGTCCGCGCCGCCATCATTGGCCCAGGGCATGCATTTCTCGCCGGCCGGACAGTCCTGCGCGAACACGTCGCACTCCAGGGCGCTGCCGGGGTCGGCGAATCCATCGAAGATGAAGCCGCCATCGGGGCCGCTGGTGGTGTCCGGTGGCGGCGACGTGGTCCCCGGAGGAGGCACGGTGGTCCCGGGCGGGGTCGTGGTCGTGCCGATGCTCGTACCGGTGCTCGTGCTCGTGCTCGTGCTCGTGCTCGTGGAATCGCCCCCGCTCGCCTGCATGTCTCCGTCGTCGAGCAGGACCGTCGGCCCACAACCGACGAGCGAGCCGACAACGGCCAGGAACATCGACATCCGCGTCCACGATGGATCCATCGGCCTAGCCTAACCCGACGCCTTCGCGGTGGTCACCCTCCATCGCTCGGGACGGGCGCCCACCGGCAGTCGTCGGTGTCGATCCCGGGCGTCTCGCAGCACTGCAGCACGTGATCGCGCGCCTCGGCGAACGCCGCCTCCCAGCCGGCGAAGTCGGCGACGGCCGCGGGCGCGGAGGGCATCCAGTAGGCGAGCATCCAGTGCGGGCTGCCCGGCTCGGCCGCGGCATGCACCTCCGGCTCGTAGGCGGGGATCTTGTGGGTGGCGAACGAGTCGGGTGCGAAGTACGAGCAGGTGTTCTCGCTCCCGAGCCGATGGCAGCTCGTACAGGCGTTGGCCTGCGGCGACACGAGGTGCATGACCCCGGTGGAACGAGGCACGCCCCCGAGGTCGAGGAGGTGATATGGGCCCTTGTCGGCCGCCACGCTCTTCCAGCTCGTCGATTGCAGATACGGCGTGTAGATGAAGGGGTCGTGATCGTGGCAGGTGACGCAGCCGCTGCCGTCCTTGTACGTGAACACCTCGATGGATCGGGCTCGCTCGTCGTCGCTCGCCTCGAGGAGATCGAGCGGGGGCGCATCGTCGTCGTGGATCACGTCGTTGACGTCGTCCCAGAAGCACGTCGCGCCGGTGCGCACGTTGTGGCCGATGACGGCCACGTCGTGGAAGAGGACCGATCCGTCCAGGTCGAGGTAGGGATCGCGGCAGATCCAGGACACCGACACATCGTCGTGGGTGAGCTGGCCGAGCGTGCTGCCCTGCTGGCACGAGCCAGTGAGGAGCGAGGGGTTGGCGCAGTGGGTCGCCCCGAACGAGGCGGGCTCGAGCACGTAGTCGGTGTCCGACAGGTCGGCGTGGTAGGTGACGATCGGCTCGGCGTTCTCGCACTGGAGCTCGTCGACGGACGGGAGCCAGTCGTCGAACGCGAGCTTGCAGCGGCACGAGTGGCACATCGCGATGCCGGTCTGGCTCGCGAGGTCGAGGCACGCGTCCGCACAGGCATCCGGGGGCGCCGGCTCGCCCGTCGAGCTGCCATCGAGCTCGCTGGGGTCGGTACCATCGCTGGGGTCGGTACCATCGCTGGTCCCGTCGTCGGTCGACTCCGAGCTGCTGCCGAGGCCTTCACCGGGCGGCGGCGCGGCGTGGCAGCCGGCAGCGCCCAGCACGAGCGCGACGATCGACGAACATGGGCTGCGTGGGCGCATGGCGTCCACTGTGCTCAGCTCGGCACGACGCATACACCGGTGTGCTCGAAGCCGGGCGGAGCGTCACCCTCCTCATACCACGGGACGCACTCCATCGTCGGATCCAGCAGGCTGCACTCGCTCGAGCCGAGCAAACAGAATAGTGTGCAGCAGCCGCCCGCGCCTTCGCAGGGCAGCCCGGGTGGTACCACGCTGGCGTCGAGGCAGAGCCCGCCGGGATCGCAGACATTGATGAACTCGCACGGGTCGCCGAACTCACCCAGATCTCCGCTCGCATCCGGCGCGCAGGAGAAATCGTCTTGGATCGCATAGCAGCCCTGTCCCTCCGGGCAGTCCTGCTCGAGGGGGCAGCACTGGGGTAGACAGATGTGGAAGTCGCGACCCGCACACTGTGTGTCGGGGTCCTCGCAGACGGGGTTGGACTCGCTACCCTGGCAGTACGCGACGCAAAATCCCTCGTTGGTCTTGGGGTCGACGTCCCAGCACATCGCCCCGAGCTTGCACGTGTCGATCCCGCTCGTACCAGAGCCCTCTACCGTGCAGGGCTCGCCCGGCGCAGCGGGGTCGGGAGGGATCGGGAAGCACGCGGTGGCGTTCCATGAGCCGCCGCCGTCGTTCGCCCAGATGTTGCACTTCTCGCCCGGGGGACAGTCCTGCGCCCACAGATCGCATTCGTAGGAGATGCTTCCTCCGTCGGGCTCCGCGAGGAAGTTCGTCGGCGGCTCGTCGATGCTGCCGTCGCTGCTCTCGCTGCTCTCGCTGCCGTCGCTGCTCGGACTCGGCTCGTCCGGCACGGAGGAGGTGGTGCTGCTGCCGGAGCTGCTCGTCTCCTGGCCCGTGGGTTCCCCGTCGTCGCCGAGCTCCTCGATCAGGGCCGAGGGGCCGCAGGCGACCAATGCCCCGAGCACGGGAAGCGCGCAGGCTAGGGCTCTGAGGGGCGTAGATACTAGCATTTCTCGATTATAAAACTATTAAAATGAATAATTCAACATATATTTCTAATATTCCAAACCTCGAGCGCCGACGAATGGGCCTGCCAACGAGGCTTACATCAGCGCGCATCTGCCTACATTCTCGATAACGCCAGCCCGTCTTCACGGCCCGGCCAGCATGCGCTCGCCGACGGTGTGAACGAACCGTGGGTCGACGACCTCGCGCAGGAATCTCCGCCACAGCGGGATGTCGCGCGTGCGCAGTCGCTCGATGAACGTGCCCGAGAAGCCGTAGATGCCCTTGAAGTCTTCGATACGAGCCGTGGCGTTGACGATGTGCCACTGCGCCCGCCAGTCGACCAGGAAGCGATCGCCCGTGTCGGGCATGCCGAACAGCAGCCATTCGGACAGCGTCAGCGTGGTCTCCGAGTCGTCGTCGGAATCCTCGTCGTCGTAATCTACATCTTCATCCTCCTCGACGTAGGGCCGCGCGTGGGGCCGACATTGCGCCGCGGGCCGCTGCGTCTATCATGGTGCCTACTCTGGCTCGAGGCTCGCTGCTCGATGTCGTTCGCGCGTGTACCGGTTCGTGCTGCTCTGGTGTCCCTTGCGCTCGTGGCCTGCGGGCCGCAGGTGGAGCTCGAGGGCGATGCTTCGGGCAGCGGCGGGGTCTCGACCGGTGGGTCGAGCTCCGAGAGCAGTGCGGGGGTCGACGACGCGAGCACGGGCCCCCTGCCTCCGCCGGTCGATTGCGAGGCCGACCCCATCGACCTCACGGCCCCGGCCTGGGCGTTCATGGGCATGCCGGAGCGGCCCGACTCCCCGTTCGACGACTTCGTGGTGCTCGCGGGCGGCGACGTGGTGGGTCGCGACTTCAACTTCGAGATCGTGCGCTGGAGCCCCATCGGGCACGAGGCGTGGCGAATCCGGGCCGACGACTGGGAATTCTGGCGGGCGATCACCGCCCTGCCGACGGGCGAGGCGATCGTGGTCGGCCTTCGGGGTGATGGCCCCGAGGGCGGGCGGCTCGAGCTCTTGCGGCTGTCGCCGGACGGCGAGCGGCTCGAGGAGCGGTTCTACAGCGACGCGTCGCCGACGGGCCAGCTGCCGCTGCGCGCGGCGTTCTCCGCGAATGGCGACGTGGTAGTGGAGGTGTTCCGGCCCGACGGGCCGACGTGGTGGCTACAGCGCTACGACGCCAGCTTCGAGCCACAGTGGAGTGTGGAGCTCGACCCCGAGCGGTATCACCTCGGGCTCGGCAGAGATCTCGCGGGCGAGCACGTACTCGCGGCCTCGTTCGTGCTCGACCCCGGCAGCGAGACCGCATGGATCGGCCGGCTCGACGACTACGACGCGGCGGGCGTGGTGCAGTGGTCCGCGGAATTCGAGCTCATCGCCGTCGACGAGCCGGAGCTCGAATTCGCGATCGGGGATCGGATCTACCTGCTGGCCCGCGACGACCTCGCCGACGCCTCGGTCCTGGTGGCGTGGGACTTCGAGGGCAACCCGATCTTCTCGCGCTCGTCGGCCGAGACCGAGCCGATTCGTATCGCGACCTCGCTGGCCGCGTCGCCGTGCGGAGGGGCCTACGTGGGCGGGCGGGCCGCTGCGGACGGCCTGGGCACCGTCGCAGCATTGTGGCACGTGGACGCCAACGGCGTGGAGTCGCCGCCGATCGTCCTGGCGGACCAGACCCCCGAGGGCTGGAGCTACGGCGCCGTGAGCCAGCTACGGGCGTCCCCGCTCGACGAGCTGGTGGTGCTGGGGACGATGCGGGGCGCGGAGGTCTCGATAGAATGGCTGCGCGGCTACTGAGATCCGACCCGCGAGGGGCGGGACCCATGCTGTGGCTCGCTTGCATCGGCCCGGGAACCTTCTAGATCGGCCTCGACGGCTCCCAAGAGCGAGATCCATGCACCAGGACATCGAAGCCTTCTTCTCGGGGTACGCGGCGCAGGTCGCCCAGGTCGAGGCGCAGCTCGAGCAGGGCAACCCGCCCACGCTGCTGCGCGCGGGCGACTCGCTGGTGCTCCGTCATCGACATCATACGGTTCGAGCGTCCGTGATCACGCCGGACTTCGAGAGCCTGATGCATGCGTGCCACGTGCCGTCGTTGTGGGCGCTGGTGCACGAAGACGGCGTGCCCGTGCCCGAACACGTGCTGCAGATGGCCCGCTCGCTGCGGTCGCGCGACGACCTCGATCCCGCCGCGGTCGCGCTGCTCGACGTCTGCCTCGAGCTGCTCGAGCCGTCGCGCCCGAGCGCATGGGACGAGGTCCACGCGCGGCTGCTCGGGCCCATCGAATCCTGCATCGCCCGGGCAGCGGTGCTCGAGCTGGCACGGCTTCACGAGGTGACCTGCGACTTCATCGAGCACTGCGGCGACGACGGCCCGAGCATCCACTTCGTGGTCTGTGCCGGTCACCAGCCGCGCTATCGCGAGCTGACCAAGCAGTACTTCCGCGCGCTCATCACCACGCGCTGGCCGTCGGCCGACGTCGAGGCGAAGCTCACCTATGCGGAGAGTCAGGACGAGGCCGGAGCGATCCGCCTCGTGGCCGCCCGGCGGGTCGACCGGAAGCTGGCACAGCGGATCTGGAAGGAGCCCCAGCGAATGGAGCGCGACGTGCTCGGCGATGCGGCGGCAGCGGCCCTTGCCGTCTTCGATCTCCGCTGACAGTGGGATCTGCGCTCGCGTCGTCTGATATCGTTGCGGACCATGGGCAACAAGAGCCGGTTCTTGGGCGCGGCGGGCCTGGTGGCCGCGATGGCGTGCGTCCGGTGCGGCGGCGGCGGGAACGGAGAGGGGAGCGGATCGACGGTCGACGAAGGCGGCAGCGTCGAGGGTGGCAGCGGCTCTGGCAGCTCCGGGTCGGGCCCGAGCGTCGACGAGAGCAATAGCGGCACCGCCGAGGGCGGAGGCGAGCTTTGTGGCAACGGCGTGATCGATGTCGATGGCGGCGAGGAGTGCGACGATGGGGACGCCAACTCCGACACGGCATCCGACGCCTGTCGGACCAACTGCCGGGAGGCCCGGTGCAACGATGGCGTGCTCGACCCCATGCACGGTGAAGAGTGCGACGATGGCAGCCAGAACAGCAACGAACCCAACGCATGCCGGGCCACGTGCATGCTGCCCCATTGTGGCGATGGCACATCAGACATGGGCGAGTCCTGTGACGATGGGAACGACGGGTGGGGCGACACCTGCTACGAGTGCACGCGCCTTTGGTACTTCATCTTGAACTCGCCGGACTCGATCGGGGCGGGCAATGTCTCGATCTTGCGCTCGACGCGAGACGGCCCACCGGTGCAGCTCGTGGGTGGCGATCCGTCGTACGACGGCATCCGGCAGCTTGCGCTCGCGGAGCTCGGCGTCACGCTCTTCGCCCTGCAATCGAGCGGCGCGGTCGATCGCGTGCTGTCGTTCGACCCGGTGACGGGCGCCCTCGGCGACGAGGTCGACATCGGCACCGCCGTCCTCGGCTATGACCCGGACGCGCGCGCGATGGTGCGCGCGAGCGACGGTCTGCTGTGGGTCGCGGTCGCTGGCATGGGCAGCACGCGCATGGTCACCGTCGACTCTCGAACCCACGCCGTGACCGAGGTGCTCGATCTCGGGGGGATTACCGTCGAGGATATGGCCGCCGACTCGGCCGCTGGTCTCTACCTCACGACCGGCACCGGCAACGGCATCGTGCGCGTCGACGTGACGGGCCCGACGAGTGCTCCGTTTGCCAACGCTTTGTCGAATCCCATCGGGATTGCGTACGATCGAGTGCAGGATCTCGTGTGGGTCGCCAACAATCCCGGCGGTGCGCCAGTGGACGTCGTGCGCTTCGACCTCGGCGGAAACCCCACTCCATACTCGGTTGCCGGTAGTGACGTCACGCCGTACGTACATGGCTTGGCGATCGACGTCGGTGGGGTCGTGCTCGCTACCGAGCGATCGCTCGATCGCGTCGTTGCCGTGCAAAACTTCGACGCCGTGCAGGACTTCTTCACCACGATGGTCGTCGCGCCGACCGACATCGAGATCCTGGACATGGGTGGGTGACCCGCCCGCGCTTCACCTATCGGTATGGAGCCCAGGCCGTGCGCTCTGCCGGCGGGGCGTTTCGTCTCGTGGTCGACGACGAGCCGCAGCGAAGCCTCACCCTGCTCGAGCGAGGCGAGCTCCGCTGGCGTGAGGCCGCGGGGCGGTTCTCTCCCCAGCAGCTGTTCGTCTCGGACGATGGCTGTTCGGTCGTGCTCGATGCTCGAGACGTCCTGAGCTTTCGAGATCCACGGGGCCGGCCGATCGGCGAGCTGTCGCTCATCGAGTGGCTCTCGAGCGATCCCGTCATCGGCGCCAGCTCGCGGATCATGCGGACCACCGCGGGGTCGTTCGTGGACGAATACTGGGCGGGGAGCTTCGTAACGGTGGGCTCGTCGACTCGCTTCGTCATCGATGGTCGCGGGCTTCCGCCACTTGCGATCGACCCGAGCATGCCGTCCGTCGTCGAGCTCGATGGTCCTGGGATTCGCGAGGCTCAGCGCGAGCGCGCCGCGTCCGTGCTGGCCGAGGCCGCACAGGCGCTCGCGCTCCCGGACAGCGGTGGGCTCGGCGCGTGGACGCCATGGCGACTGGCCGCTGTGGGCTGGGCTCGGCTCGCGGGACGGACCCTTGCCCATGACGCGGTGCCTTCGCTGCATGCCTTGGCCGGCCTTGAGATGGTGATCCACGGCATGACCACCGTGTCGGTCACTCGTTGTGCCGAGGATGCGATCCTCGTCGATCAGTATGCCCGCGACCCGCTCCGGCAAGCCGTCCACCTGGCGCTCTTGCGGATGGGGCATCGACCACCCGCGGCGCCGGTCGTGCAGCTTGCCCGGCGCCGAGGATCCGGTATGGACTGGGTCACGTTCGAACGGCCTGCCGGGTGGGGGGATGCTCCGACGCGGATCCGCGCGGGTCTTCAGCCTTCGCAGGTCGTAGAGCTCCTCGGTGCACCGACCCATGTGGGCTGCTCCGACGGCCGAGCCGTGTGGAGCTACGATCACTGGACCGCTCATGGCATCAGGAGCCTCGTGGTCACCTGGGGCAGGGCGGGAGCAGAAGCAGTCGAGCTCGTCGAAGGCATTCCCGAGCCGGCGCAGCACGGCCGGGTCGCGTGAGCCACGACGTGGCTCACGTGCTATCCTTCCGAGGTGGATTGACGGCCCGATGTCACGCCCATTTCGCTGGGACGTTCGCCACCGCGAGCAGCTCGGGATGCTGGTCTCGGACCGCAGCACGCTGCCCGATCACATGGACGAGCTGCGGCTCGCGTCCGCCCGCATCGTGGCGCGCGCTGGCGATGCCGAGCTGGTGTTCGTGGGTCGCTCACTCGAGAACGTGTTCGACTATCTCGGCGGCGTGCTCGCGGACACCTCGTGGTCCGAGCGTCCGCGGCTCTTGTCGATCTCGCTCTGGTCCACGACCGTCGCCGACCTGTCTCCCGCGCAGATCGCCGGCTTTCGCGAGCACGCTCGCGTGGTCGGCCTCGCCCCGGCGGCGATCGTCGAACGCTCCCAAGCGACCGCGTTCGTCGACGTAGTGGACTCCGGCGGCACCATGGAGGCGATCACCACCCTGCTGGTCCAGTGGTCGCGTGACGAGGGTGTAGACGTCCGCAAGCTCCGCGATCGCCTCCGCTTCGTGGGCTTGACCCGGCGCACGAAGACGAGCCCCAACACCTGGCGATGGCATCAGCATGCCGAGTGGGCTCGTGAGCTCGCACCGTCGGCGTTCAAGAACGTGTCGCTGCCGCTGCGCCTGTGGAGACACCTCGCCGATCAGCAACCCAAGGTCTCGCGCCGCCATCCACCGAGCGAGTGGTCGCCCGACCACGAGCCGGCACCGACCCACGACCCGGGGCAGCTCGAAGCGCTCGGCATGGCACGGGCGCTCCATGAAGCGGGGCTGACTCGACAGGAGCGCGAGGCCTGGTCGGCACTCTTGGCCAAGGAACCGTGCATGCGCTGGCCGTGGTGCCGTGGGCTGGTCGGCGAGGTCCGTGGACGCTCGGCTCGTCGATGACCAGCGCGCGGTATCACATTGCGTTGATATTCAGCGTGAATGCCCCGGTTCCACCCCCGAAGCCTTCCACCACCACGATCACGCTCTGCCCCGCTGCGAGGTCGATGACGACCTCCGAGGTCGCCCCGCCTGCGTCGTCGTTGCAGCCCAGCTCCGGGCCGTCGCAGTCGTCGAGCACGACGAGCACGGTGTCGAACGGTGAGCCGAGCGTATCGAACACGTAGGTAGACGCGGCCGGGGCCGTGAACAGGAACATGGCGTCCTCGCCACCATCGGTACAGCTCGGGATCCAGTCGTCGAACAGCCCGGTGTTGTCGCCCATTGCCGTCTGGGGCACCGTGCTGCCGAGATCCTGGTCGGGACAGACGCCGCCGCCGGGAACGAAGGGCGGCCAGAGGCACACGAAGTCGAGCTGGCAGACCATGCCGTCGGGGCAGGCCTCGCCCATCGAACAGTCGAGGTAGCAGTCGGTGACGCTGCCGCCGCCGATGACGTCCATGCAGGTGGGCACTGCGTCGCCCGTGGTCGGCAGGGCACAGTCGGCCGCGTCCACGCAGACCTGCTCGGAGCACACGGCGTTGCCCATGCCGTCGCCCAGGCAGATCTCGTCGAGCTGGCAGACCACGGCCTCGTCGTTGTTGGCGCAGTCGCCGTAGCCCTCCATCGGTGGGGGATCGCCGGTCGACGACTCGCTGCTCCCGCCTTGGCTCGATGAGGATCCGCCGGTGGTTCCCGTCGTGTCGTCTCCCGTCGTCCCCGTGGTGCTGGCTCCCGTCGTCCCCGTCGTGTCGTCGCTGGTCGACGTCGTTGGGCCCGGGCCCGACGACGATGTGTCGTCGAGCGCCACTGTGGTGGTGTCGTCCGTGGTGTCGTCCGGCGGCGTGCTGGTGGGTGGCGGTGTCGTCGTGTCGACGGGACCGGAGGAGGTGGGCTCGCCTCCGGTTTCGGTACCGGTCGCGGTGGTGTCGTCACCCGGACATGCTGCAAGGAAGACCGAGCCGCAGAACGTGGCGACCATGGTGTGTATGCTGGGCTTGGACATCGTAGGACTCATCAGTTGGGTCAAGTCCACACGCGCTGGAGCACGAACCCGACCAGCTCACCGCTCACGCGGTCGATGCCGCCGACGAGGTGGAGGGTGAGCACGGGCTCGGTCGGAGCGGAGCAGACGGCGACGATCGTTGGCTTGTCGACGGTGCGGCGCAGCACCGCGAGGATGGCGGAGCCCGGGAGGACGAGGTTCCATGCCGTTCGAGCATGAGCAGTGCCGGGATCGAGCAAGGCGCCAGCGTGGCCCTTGATGCCGTCGGTGATGGCTTCGAGCTCGAGGTCTTCGATCCAACCGCACGTGGGGTCGTCGGGGACGAGACGGCCTTCCTCCACGGGTATTCCACCGCTGTCTTCGAGCCAGACCTCCGCGTGCTCGCGAACGAGGGTGGTGAGCTCGGCGTGCTCGCGGGCATGGGCGAGGAGTGCGGTGCGAACGTCGGGCTCTTCGCGGAGGGGATGCTGGATGGTGTGAACCAAGCCAGGGCCGCCCTCGTTGCCGATCCAGCTGAGATCGACGTCACGAGCGCGGAGGTCGGCGAGCCACGCGAGGAGCCCCACGGGCGCGGGTTCCTCGACGACGTCGATGATGAGCGTGGCGGCTTCGGGGGGAGGGCTGCGCGGGCGGAGGAGCTTGGTGAGCAAGTCCGGCGCGGGCGAGGGCGGCAGCTCGAGCATGCGATCGAGCAACGCGTCGCGATCGGTGAGGGCCGGGTCGGGATCTCGCGCCGCTCCGGCGCTGGCGACATAGCGGGTGCCGATCTCGGGAGTGAGCCTGGTCCATGGCCCTGCACCGAGGCTCGAGCCCGGCGGAGCCTCGGGGCTCGACGGAAGCAGCTCGCAAAGGCCATGCACGATCGCGTGGACGCGATCGCCCGAGAGCCACAGCGTGCCGTCGAGCCAGAGCGCGGCGACCGAGGTGTGGGCGGTATCGACCAGCCAGGCTTCGTGCTGGCGTGGTGGGTTGGGGGGCACCCTGGGTTTGTCGCGTCGCGGTGCCGGCGGACCGAGCACGCGATGAGCGGCCAGGAGACGTAGCATCGGAGGACGCTAGCACGTGGGGGGCCTCTGGAAGGGCTCGCTTGGAACACCGGCGGTGTTCGTGTACGTAACGAACCCATGATGCACCGGTCGATCGCGTTGGTGCTCCCGGCTCTCGTGTTTGGGGCCTGCACGAGCAACTCGTCACCCGAGCCTACGAAGGCGGAGCCTACGAAGGCAGCGGAGCCCGCGAAGGCGGCCGAACCCGCGAAGGCGGCGGAGCCCGCGAAGGCGGCGGAGCCCGCGAAGGCGGCCGAACCCGCGAAGGCAGCCGAGCCCGCGAAGGCAGCCACACCGGCCGCGCCGGTGGTCCCAGTGGTTGCGGGCCCCCCGATCGCGCTCGTGGCATCACTACCCGCGGTGGGCGACAAGAAGACGCCCGCGGTGGTGTTTGGAGCAGAGGTCGACTACCTCACGTTCGAGTGGAAGGTCGACGTCATCGACTTCGCGGGCATGAACGTCAAGCCGCTCGAGCGCAGGCTCGCGGCGCTCGAGAAGGCGGGCAGGGAATCCGAAGAGGTGCCGGAGGGCGTCTTCGCGGGCAAGGCCGGCAAGCGACTGATCCCCCCGGGCTTCGCCGAGGGCGACCCGTGGACCCTCGTCACGGCCGCCGGGGCCGAGCACCGCACCGCCAAGCGCCTCGACGCGGAAGTGCTGGAGAGCGCGAACATGCTGCACTTCTATGTGCACCTGGGCGAAGGCCCCAAGGACACCGAGACGCCGGCGGTGGCGCTCCGCGGTCACCTGCCCGCGACGACCAGGCTCGTGATACCAGCGCCCGCCGAGCCCTCGCCGGGCGTGCTCGAGGGGCTCGGCAAGGCGCTCGAGCCCAAGCTCGCGGCCGAGCTGCGCAAGCTCGTGGAGTCACATCCGCTCGCGCTCGAGGCCGCGGAGGTGAGGTCGTACCCGGGACGATTCCCCGGCGGCTACACGCATGTGGTGTTCGTGGTGACCAAGCCCGACGGGAAGCTCGATCCGCTGGTCTCGGGGGTCCTGCTCACCAAGGCCGACGGCAGCGCCGAGGTGGTCGTCGTGCCCGACATCTACGGCTCGCTGGAGCTGCTCGGCCTGCTCGACGTCGATGGCGACGGCATCGACGAGGTGTTCTACGTGCACCGCTATCACGAGGGGCACTACCTACAGCTGCTGCAATGGGACGGGCAGACGCCCCGCTTGCGTGCCGTGACCGGCGATGGGTACTGATGTGCGAGCCCCATTGGCGGAGCATGGCTCCGTCAGTGCGACGGGGCCATCGCGATGTCGGTCATCATCGAAGGCAACGAGGGCCGCTTGGGCGGGGCGGTGATGGTGTCCGAACCTCCGCCCAGGTCGTCCGCCTCCATGACCAGCACGGTGGTGTTCGAGTCGGCAGTCACCATGGGGAGCTCGGGCGGGGGCGGGGGCTCGCTGGAGTCGTCGATCGTCGGGGCCGGAGGCGTCGAAAGGGTGGGAGCGGGTGCGTGGGTGCACGCCGAGCCCAGAATGGCGGCGAGGATGAGGAGCGTGGATCTGCGCATCACGAGGAGGTCCTTGTCCGGATCCGTGGGATTCCGTGAAGCCCCCGTGGAAATTGGGCGGCGTATCGCCCGCCGGGCGCTATAGCGCGTCCGAGGTGATCTCCTCGGCCACGTACTGCCGTCCGTCCCAGTGCCACAACGTCGACGCGTTCCACTCGTGGCCTTCGGTGTCGACCCATAGCTCGTCGATGCCGTCGCCGTCGAGATCGACCACGGCACGGAGCCTCGTGCTCCAGCGCTGGAGGCTCCAGTCCTCGAGCACCTGCGGGTGCTCGCCGAGCACCACGAGACCCGATACGGCGGGGTCGGGGACCGGGATCACGGCGGCGCCTTCCGAGATGCCCTCGCCGTAGTCGCTGCAATCCACGAGGAGCAACTGGTCGAAGCCGGACGGGAGCTTGGGCGCGAACGTGGTCGTGCACCCGGGGTTCACGCCGATCCTGGCGATGATGGCCGCGATCTCCTTGCGGGCTTCGGGGTCGTCTTCCTCGTCGAGCCCAAGCTCGCTGGCGAGGTCGTTGGCGAGCTCGGTCGTCAGTGTGGACAGCTCGCCGTGCGCGGCCTCGATGGTCGGGCCCACCCGCGGACCGTGCGGAACCGGCGGGGGCGTCACCAGGCGTGCGTCGCGATGCGGGTGGGGACCGAGCACCGCGAGCGCGCCGCCCGAGGGTCGCGGGCCCTCGGACGCGGTGGGCTCGAGAATGGCGATGAGCCAGTCGTTGCCCCCGCCGAGAGCGGCGCCCAGCCCCGTCACGCGACTGTCGAGCATGCCGCGATCGCTGACCAGCGCGACCGCATCACCCTCGTCGAACGGGCCGGTGACGCCGTGGGCCTCGGCATGGAACTTGCGCGTGATGCCGTCATAGTCGTCTCCGAGCTGCTCGCGAACGGGCTGCGGGAGCGAGAGGCCATGCTCGAGCCGCCAGGGCTCTTCGCTGAGATCGGCGAAGAAGATGCGCGAGAAGTCGACGGTGGCGATCGAGCCGGCTACGGCCGCGGTGGTCTCGGTGCTCGCGGTCGCGGCGGGCTCGGGCGGGGTGGTGCCGAGGCGTGGCCTGGGAGCGCACGCCAGGGCTGAAGGCACGCACATGAAGAGGAGCGCCGCGTGGCAGAGTGGGTGCACGAACGGAGCATACTCCGCGGTGCTCGTCGCGTTCCATCACGCCCCGCTCGCGCTCCTCGGTATTACTGGCAGTCATACCCGATCGACTCGGTCCATCCGCACCCCCGCCCGAGATCCCGGCAGCTCACGGCGTGGCACGTCCCCCCGTCGACCCACACGAGCGTGCCGTCGATGTTGCACGTGCCCTCGAAGCCCACGTCGCCGCAGTCGAATTCGCTCGACCCCTCGTTGCCGCCGAGGCAGCCGTACCCCACGCCTTCGGCGATGAAGCCACAGGTCTTGCCCTCCGATGCGCAGTCGCGAACGTGGCAACGCCCACCGTCCGCCCACACGCTCGTGTCACCGCGGCACTCGCCTGCGTAGCCGAGCGCGTCGCACTGGGCCGGCGCAAGCACATCGCCGGACGCGGGCTCGGGCGGCGGAACCATGGGGGCGTCGTCGGCATGCACGTAGCATCCGGGCGACGTGCCCCAGTCGCTCTTGTAGCCGCTCTGCGGGTTGCCATAGAGCATCCGCGTGCCCGCGGCCGACGAGTTCTGCTCGACGATCCGGATTCCCTCGGGGAGGACCTCGGCGACCACCGCCACGTGGCCCCACGTCCCGTTGGTCCACACCGCGAGGTCACCCACGCTCGGAGCATAGCCCGGCCAGTAGGTGGTGACCCCCGCTGGGTGCGTGGTGCACATGTCCTTCGCGGCAGCGACCGGCCAGATCGTGGCGATGCCGTGGATCTCGTGCATGTAGCGCTGGGCGAACTCGACGCACTGGTACTCGTATGCGCCCACGGCGTTGGGGCTCTCTCCGGTGCACGAATATCCGGTGCCAGTGTCGTCGCCGTTGGAGTAGGCCCACACCCCGTCGACCTCGGCCAGGGGCGTGCGGCACGGGGCGTAGGTCGCCGCGGAGCGCGGCCGTGACTCGCTCGAGAGCGGCTCCATCGCGCGTCCCTCGTACCCCTCGTAGCAGCCCAGCGTGCTCGTGGTCATCAAGAGTCCCATCGCCCATCCCATCCCTCGCCGACCTCGTTGGTTCTGCATGTGCTCTCTCGTCCTTCACCCATCGAGTCGGACGACACCCGCCCCGGGTTCAAAGAAAATCGCGACCGCGGTTGCTCGCGGGCCTCGACTGCGCCAGGGTTCGATCCGTGAGCGACGATCTCGAGCTGCTGCGGGCGTGGGGCGAGGGAGACGACCAGGCGGGCAGCACGCTCGTCCGCCGGCACTTCGATACGATCGCCCGGTTCTTCGAGACCAAGCTCGAGGACAACGCGGCGGATCTCATTCAGCGGACGTTCCTTGCGTGTGTGCGGGCACGCGATCGGGCCCACGAGATCGATAGCTTCAAGGCGTTCCTGCTGACCATCGCGCGGCGGCAGCTCATCGACTACCTGCGGACGAAGTACCGCCATGCGGAGCACTTCCAGCCGCTGATGGTCTCGGTCCACGACCTCGGCCAGTCGCCGAGCCAGGCCGTCGCTGCGCAGGAGGAAGGGCGGCTGTTGCTGCGCGCGCTGCAGCGGCTGCCGATCGAGATGCAGATGACGGTGGAGCTCCACTACTGGGAGCACCTCACCGAGCCGCAGATCGCCCAGGTGCTCGAGATCCCGCGCGGGACGGTCAAGAGCCGGCTGTTTCGCGCGCGTGAGCTCTTGCGCGAGCACATCGAGCGGCTCGCGTCGTCGGCCAGCCTGGCCGAGTCCACGCTGGGCGGGCTCGATCGCTGGGCCGGGGAGCTTCGTGATGTGATCGGTACGCCGGGCTCCGGTCAGAAGCAGTAGTCGCCGCTGGTGAAGGCGAAGCAGCTCATGCCGGTGGGGCACGAGAGCCCTCCCGTACACGAAAGGCCGCACACCACGGAGGTGTCGATGACCAGGCACAAGGGGTCGGCGCTCCCGGAAGCTGCGTCGCAATCGGCGACCGGGTTCTCGCACGCCGCGCTGCAGTAGCTGCCGAGCTCGATGCCGTCGGCGACCAGACGAACGCACACGCCGCCTTCGCACTCGGTGCCGTCGGTGCACGGCGCGTACATGGGCGTGCCCGTGGGCTCTGGCTCGGGCTCTGGCTCGACAGGCTCGGGTTCGGGCTCTGGCTCTGGCTCAACGGTCGTCGTGCTCTCTTCGCTACTGCCCCCGTCGGTCGAGGACTCGAGCGAGTCGTCGCCCGCGGTGGTGTCATCGTCGACGTCGAGGGGCGTCGCGCCGGTCTTTTCCCCGTGCTCGTCGTCGGACGAGCCGTCATCGCTGGTCGACCCCGAGTCCTCGGCGTCGGGGTCCGCCACGGTCGGGAACCCGAGGAGCTCTTCGTTGTTACCCGCGGCACAAGCCGTAAGCAGCACCAACAGTGCGAGCACCAGGATCCGCGTGACCATCCATCCCCCCAGTCGGTCGGGGGCGCCGGGAGGTTCAAATCAATTCTTCGTTTTCGCGGCGGGCCCATCGACCAGATCCGCTCGCGCCCGAGCGAGCAACGCCTGGGCCCGCGCCAGGTGCTCGGGCGGCGCGTCGGTGCCCGGCCACATGCGCACGGAACGCTCGAGCTGCGGCAATGCCGCGGCAGGATCGCCGGCGAGCAGGTAGGCCTCGGCGAGGTCGTCCAGCGAGAGCGCGATGTCCCGGGGCTCCGGTTCGTCGGCCTGCTCGCGAATGCTCAGCGCACGGGCTCGGTACGTGATCACGCCCGGGCGATCTCCGATCGCAGCACGAAGGTCGGCCAGCAGATCGACCGCGTTCGCGACCTCGCGATGCGTGGGCCCCATGGTCCGCTCCAGGCGCTCGAGCCCTCGCAGGTAGTGCTGCTCCGCCTCGTCGTATCGGCCGCGAGCGAGCTCGACGAGGCCGAGGTTGAGATCGACGCCTCCGATCTCCGGGTAGTCGGGGCCCAGCGACTGCTCCCAGATCTCCTGCGCCCGGCGATACCGCATGATCGCCTCGTCGTACTGCTGCTGCGCGCGCGCGACCTGGCCGAGGTTGTTGTGGATGGAGGCCATCGAGCTGTGCTCCGGTCCGAGCGAGCGCTCGAGGATCCCCAACGCGAGGAGGTGCTCGCGACGCGCTTCCTCGAGCTTGCCCTGGCCGTAGAGCACCGTACCCAGACCGGTATGCGTGGCTGCGACGTCGGGATGCTCCGGGCCGTGCACGGCCTCGAACAAGGTGAGCGCTCGCCGGAGCTCGCGCTCGCCGTCCTCGTAGCGACCCGCATACATGTGGACGCCGGCGAGGCTGTGGTGGACGCCGGCGGCGTTCGGATGGTCGGGGCCGAGGGCGTCGTGCGAGATCTCGATCGCACGCTCGAGGTGGGTCCGCGCCTGTTCGTGGCGGCCCAGCATCATGTTCATCAAGCCCAGCTCGTTGAGCGTGGGCCCCAGGTCGGGATGCTCGGGCCCGAGGGTTTCGATCTGGAGGGCGAGCGCCCGCTCGCCCTCGGCGAGGGCTTGCTCGTACCGACCTTGCAATCCCCCGATTCGCGCCCGATGAAGGAGCAGGTTCCCCTGGGTCCTCGCGTCGGGTGCACGATCGAGCGCGGCCTGAGCGTGCTCGGCCCAGGAGAGCCCCTCGTCGAACTGGTGGAGCCGCGCGCCACGGACCAAGGTGAGGGCCGTGGCCGATTTCGCCGCGAGCTCGTCCATGCCCTGCGCGCTCGCGTCGAAGTATGCTTGCCGCAGCGTCTGGCTCGAGGTTTCGTACTCGCCGGTTCGATCCTGAACGGTGCCGAGCTCGAAGCCCGCCTCTACCGTCAACGGCGGATACCCGAGCTCGGTGGCGGCTCGAGTGGCTCGTGCGGCGATTTCGATCGCCGCCTCCGGCCGGCCGGCGGTTCGCAGCGCGGACGCCTCGTTCACCTGCGCACGGATGGCATCGACCTTCGCGGCGATTTCCGGGTCCTCGGGTGGCGGGATCTGGGCAAGGACGTATGCGGGATCGCGACAGCGCTCCACGTCCGGCAGCGCCACGACGGCTTGCACGGCGCGACCGACCCCCGTCGGCCAGGGTTCGGACGAGCGCCTGGAGCTCGCTGCGGCGTCCGGCGAGGCAGTGCATCTGGGCGTCCGCGAGCTTGGCGTCCTCATCGTTGCGAGCGGCCTGGCAGGCTTCGGCGTGGATGGTCGTCCATGCCTGGGCGTAGGCATCGAGGCGGTCGCGCGCGCGGGGCCAGGTCTGCGGTGCATGGGAGACGCCCGAGCCGAGCATCGCGGTCTCGAGCTCGTGGCGCTGCTCGTCGTCCCATGCGCCTTGCAGCGCAGCCGATGACGCACATGGATCGGAGGGCCCGGGGAGCCATGCGAGGGCTCCGACGGTGCAGAGCGCCACGGCCCCCGTTGCGACCACGAGCCCGCGACGCCGTGGCGCGAGCACGCGGCGAAGGCGGGCCGTCAGGACGTGCATCGATGGCCACCGATCGGCGGGGTTCGGGGCCAGGCCTTGGAGGATCACGCGACCGAGCGCTGCGGGTACGGATGTGCTCGCGGGGATCGTCGGCCCGCGCTGCTTGGCCGCGGTGATTTCCTCGAGCGACGAGGCGATGAACGGGAGCTGGCCGTAGAGCGCCTGATGGAGCGAGACGCAGAAGGCATACTGGTCCGAGGCTGGCGTCGTCGGGTGGGCGAAGTGTTGCTCGGGAGCCATGTAGACGGGGGTTCCCATCACTACGCCCGTGCGCGTGAGGCTGCCCTCCGAGCTCGGGCTGTCCTGGCCTTCGTCGGTCTGGACGGAGTCGTCGGGTGGGGAGCTCGCGGTGGTGGCGAGGCCGAAGTCGACGAGCTCGACGCGACCGTCGCTGCCGACCAGCACGTTGTCGGGCTTGAAGTCGCGATGGACGATGCCCTGCTCGTGGGCGGCGATGAGGCCTGCGGCGGCGCCGAGGAATGCTTGGACGATCTCACGCCATGATCGGTCGGAGGCGAGCCACGCGGTGAGGGTCTGGCCCTCGACGAGCTGGGTCACGATGTAGACGCCGGTATCGCAGGTGCCGACGTCGTTGATCGTGACGATGTTGGGGTGGGAGAGGCGAGCGAGCGCGGTCGCTTCGCGCAAGAGTCGCTCGGTGGCGCCGTCGCTGGAGCGATCGGTGCGCAGGAGTTTGACGGCTACGCGGCGATCGAGCTCTGGATCGTGCGCCGCGTAGACGATGCCCTGCCCGCCGCCTCCGAGGCGATGGAGCAGCTGGTAGCGACCGACGCGAGGGAGCGGTGCTGCACGGCCGAAGAGACCCGCTTCGACCTCGGCGCGGAGGCGGGTGCGTTCCACGGGATCGTGGCCGGGTGCGTCGTCGAAGAGGTCGACGAGGCGATCTTCGCCGGGATCGGAGGGCGTGGGCACCATCGCGTGGAGCGATGATACCGCGCGTCATCCCGCGTCCGCGAACGCCTTCAGATCCCCGCCGCTCAACACCTTCTCCATCAACACCACCAGCTTCTTCGGCGTACACCCGAAGCACGGGATCCCGAGCTCGGCGAACGCCTTCGCCATCCCATGGTCGTAGCTCGGGTGCCCCCCATCCGACAGCGCCAAGAGCGTCACCGCCTTCACGCGGCTCTCCACGATCTTGCGCATGCGAGCCAGGAGCTCCTTGCCGTTGCCGCCCTCATAGAGATCGGTGATGAGGATGAACAACGTCTTGTCGGGCCGCTCGATGAAGTTCTGCTGGGCGTAGGCCACCGCGCGGTTGATGTCGGTACCGCCGCCGAGCTGCGCCGCGAACAGGATCTCCACCGGGTCGACCAGCATCGGCGTCATGTCGACCACCTCGGTGTCGAACAGCAGAAGCCGCGTGCGTAGCACGTCGAGCGACGCGAAGATCGCGGCCATCACGGAGCTGTACACCACGCTCTCGGCCATCGAGCCGCTCTGATCGACGAGGATCGCCACGTCCCACTCGTGCCTTCGGCGCTGGTTGGCCCAGAAATAGAAGCGCTCGGGGACCATGCGCCGGCGCTCGGTGTCCCAGGTGTGCAGGTTGCGGCGGATCGTCCGCTTCCAGTCGAGGTTGCGCATGATCGGCAGCGGACTCGTGCGATCGCGTCGCAGCGCCCCGAACACGGCCGTGCGCACCTCCGACTCGAGCTTCTTGCGCAGCTCGTCGACCACCTCGCGCACGATCTGGCGCGCCATCGCCTTGGCCTGCTCGGGCACCATGCCCTTGGCGCTCACGAGCGTGGCCACGAGCTCCACGTTGCGGTCGAGCAGCGCGAGCGTCTCGGGCTCGAACAAGAGCGCCTTCATGTCCTTGCGCTCGATCGCGTCCTTCTGCACCAGTGCCACCACCTCCTGCGTGAAGAACTCGCGGAGGTTGGCGAGCCAGGTGGGGATGTACGGGCGCGAGCGTCCGCTGCCGCCGCGCTTGTCGTCGCCGTAGACGAAGCCCATCGCCTTTTCGAAGTCGTCGAGGCGATCCTCGGGCAGGCCCAGCGCGGCCCCGGTGGCGCCGGAGAGGCCGCCCAGGCGGCAACCGCCGGTGATCTGCTCGGCCTCGGGGCCCAGCGCCAAGCGCCAGCGGAGGAGCGAGAGGCGATCCTCGGGAGACAGGTCCTTGGGGTCGAAGTCCATCGGCGTGCACCCGGTCTCTAGAGCAGATCGTCGAGGTCGCCGAGCGCCGCGTCGAGGTCCTCGCTCACCTCGGCCAGCTTCGCCTCGTCCTGGGTGGTGATCACGGTCATGGCGGCCTTCGCCTGGGCACCAAGGCCCCGCGCGGTCACCAGCGTCTCGAGCAGCCAGCGGCGCTCGACCGCGCCGAGCGAGCCGAACGCGCGTCGCAAGAGCGGCAGGATGTTGCGGAACGCCTCGGGGTCGACCGAGGTGAGCCACGCATCGAGCGTCTCCACCGTCACGCGGCTCTGCACGAGCACCATGGCGTTCACGCGCAGGAAGCCCTCGAGGTACGCGGCTGCGGCCTGCGGGTGCAGCGTGTCCGACAGGCGCTGGCCCACGAGCGTGGCCACGTCCTCCTCCACGATCGCGCGGCAGAGGTAGAGCAGCGCCGTGGCCACGCCAGCCGGGGCGGGGTGGATCGCATAGTCCTCCACCAGGGCCCGCAGCGCGGCGATCCAGGCCTCGCGGTCGACCTCCGGCTGGGCCAGCGCGATGTCGTGCAGAGTCTGCAGCGCGCGGGGTACCGGCGCGACCGCATCGTCGTCGCCCTGGCATGCCGGACGCACGCGCAGCACCGCGCGGTCGAAGGTCTTGCGGCACAGCGCGCGCAGCGTGGCCTGGCTGCCCTGGCCGAGCAGGGCGTCGCGCGAGGTGCCGTAGGAGACGAGACCGGAGAGCGAGAGGCAAGCATGCGCGAGCGAGGGCAGGTCGTCGTCGGTGGCGGCGAGGCGATCGCAGGCGACCATCGCGTCGGCGGCCGGGCGCGGGCAGGAGGTCACCACGGCCTCCAGCAGCACCGCGGCGGCCTGACCGGTGGTGCCGGCCTTCTCGAGGCGCTGGGCGAGGATCCGATCGGTGACCTGCTGCAGCGTGTTGCCGAGCGCGATCTTCTCCACGAGCGCGATGTCGGTGGACGGGGTCCACTGCGCCTCCCACGACTCGCGCATGCGGCTGAGGGCGCCGGGGCCTCCTGGATCGAGCTTCTCTTCGGCGGTGAGGCCCTTGCCTCTGTACGTGCCCTGGTATGCCGCGTAGGGCACTCCACACAGGCGCAGCCGGTGGAGGAACACCGAGGTCTCCATCGCCTGTGGCTCGCGGAGCAAGAGCGCGATTTCTTCGGGTCGATCGTCGCGCGGCAGCCGACGGCGATTCACCTCGCGCCAGAATTCCTCCTGCAGCGAGTTCTTGCCGATCCGCTCGGCCACCATCCCCACGCGGTAGCCCAGCACGCCGCGCCACAGGAACGCGTCCACCGGCGTGACGTCGCCCTGGCAGAGCGTGGCGATGCAGGCCTCGCGAACCTCGTCGAGGCCGGGCTCGAGCTTGTCGCGCAAGGTCGCCAGCGCTCGCGCCAGGCGGTACGCCTCGATCGTGTCGGCGAGCGACGCCGAGAACCCGCGGCTGCGCAGCTCCGCCGCGAACCCGAGCAGCGCGTGCAGAGTGGCGTGCCGGAAGTCGCAGCCCGCATCGTGGGCGAGCTGGTAGTACTGCGGCGCGCGGTTGCCCGCGCCATAGCCGAGCTGCGCGGCCAGGCGCGGGAAGCTGTACGGGATCACGGTCACCGCCGCCTCACGGAGCTCCGGCAGCGTGGTGAGCAGCTGGGGGTCGACGTCATTGGCCACGAACGCCGCGGCATGGGCGGCCCCCACCACGGCCACGATGCGCTCGGGCGCGACGCCCTCGGCGATGATGGCCTCGATGCGCGCGGCCATGTACGCATCGCGGGCCCGGTGCCACACCACCGGATGGGCCTGACGAACGAGCGCGGCGTGCTCGAGGAGCGCGGCGCGGAACTGCTCGGGCTGGTACGCAGGGGCTTCGAAGCAGGCCTCCCACAGCTCCTCGAACCCCCGCATGCCGCGGGCCTCGGCCGCGGCCTGGTGCGGGTCGAAGGGGAGGGCCTCGGGGGCCGGAGCGGCCTCGGACGGCGGAGGAGCCCCTGCGGGCTGCGATGGGGCGTCGTCGGGCTCGCTCTCGATCTCGGTGCCTTCGCGGCGATCGTGCGCCAGCGACATCCCCACCGGTACGTCGATGAAGCGGGCGCTCGCGCCGTGGTCTGCCGCCCAGCGCAGCGCCTGCCACTCGGGCGAGTACGACGCGAACGGCCACAGCGCCGAGCACGGCTCGCCGGAGGTCGCGTAGCCGAGGATCGCGATCGGCGGCTCGGTCTTGGCGTCCACGAGCACGTCGATGAGCGGCTCGGCGTCGCACGGCCCCTCGACCAGCACCATCTCCGGCCGCACCGTGTCGAGGAACGTGCGCAGCGTCGCCGAGCTCCGCGGCGAGTGGTGGCGCACCGGGAACAGGTGCACGCGCGACGGGAACGGGGCGGCCATGGGCTACTTCTTGGTGGCTGCCTCGTCCATGCGCAGGCCTGCGCTTCGCAGCACGGTGCGGGTCTCGGCGTGGAAGTCCTTCCACAGGCCATCGCGGCCCTTGGCGACGGTCTCGCTGTACTCGCGCAGCGCCTTGAGGTCGTCGGTGCTCTCCTTGGCCACCGCGCCCACCAGCGAGCGCGCCAGCTCGCGTGGGCCGACTCGGCCGTCACCGAAGTGCTGCGCCATGATCGCGCTCTGGAACAGCACGCTGATCGCCTCGGCGGTGGACATGACCGAGCCCGGCGGATTGACCTTGGTCTTGCGATCCTTGGTCATGCCCGCGCGCAGCTCCTGGAACATCGTGACGAGCAGCGTCACGAGCTCGGCCGGTGGCGTGGGCTCCACCTCGTAGTCGGCGCGGAGCTCCGCCTCGCGCTTGGTCACGATCTGGATCTCCTGCTTGAGATCGTTGACCACCGGGATCGTGACGAAGTTGAAGCGTCGCTTGAGCGCCGCGCTCATCTCGTTGACGCCGCGGTCGCGGGTGTTGGCGGTGGCGATGAGGTTGAAGCCGCGCTCGGCGGTGGCGTTGCGGCCGAGCTCGGGAATCGCGACCTGCTTCTCCGAGAGCATGGAGATCAGCGCATCCTGGATCTCGGCCGGGGTGCGGGTGATCTCCTCGAAGCGGGCGAAGCGGCCCGATTCCATCGCGCGGAGGATCGGCGAGGGAACCAGCGCCTTCTCGGACGGCCCCTCGGCGAGCAGCAGCGCGTAGTTCCAGCTGTACTTGATGTGATCCTCGGAGGTGCCGGCGGTGCCCTGCACCACCAGCGAGGAATCGCCGCTGATGGCCGCGGCGAGGTGCTCGGAGAGCCAGCTCTTGGCCGTGCCCGGCTCGCCGACCAGCATGAGCGCCCGGTCGGAGACGAGCGTGGCGATGGCGACCTCGACGATCGAGGAATCGCCGATGAACTTGGGTGTGATGGTCACCCCGCCGACGGGTTTCTTGGCCCCGAGGACGTAGGCCGCGACGGACTTCGGCGAGAGCTTCCAGCCCGGAGGGCGGGCTCCATCGTCGGCCTTGGCGAGGGCAGCCAGCTCGGCTTGGTACTTCTGCTCGGCGGGGAGGCGAATGGCAGGCATGGGACGGGCGAGAGGGGTGGTGGGGGAGGGACGGACGTGGAGGGTGGAGGTTGCGCGGAGGAGGCGTGAGCTGGCGCGGGAGCGGTGGAGCGTAGGCTACACCCTCGAGCGCCCCCGTGGTGGTGCCACGTCGGCGTCCGAGCCCAACGTCGGCGCTGGTTCGCGGTAGCGTGTGCCGCATGGATTACCGCCGCTTCACTCCGATTCATGTTGCCCTCGGCTTCATCTCGCTCGCGCTCGCCTGCTCCGACGATGGCCTGGCCCCCGAGGCCGCCGACAGCGGCGTCGAGACCTCTGCGGAGACCGGCATCGCCTCGACCACGCTCGAGGCCGACGAGGTCGGCCCACAGGACGACAGCACCGCCTCCGTCGACGGTAGCTCCGACGACGCCGGCGGGTTGGCGGCCATCGAGGTCAGCGGCGACGCCTTCGCGTTCACCCTGCCCGGCACGCCGTACGGCCTCATCGACGACGCGACGATCTCGATCCTCGAGCAGCCCGAGCTCGTGACACAGAGCGATGCCATGGGGCACTTCGTGCTCACCGGCGTGCCGCCCGGCAGCGAGGCCACGTTCGTGATCGAGGCCGAGGGCTTTCCACCCGCTCGCACCAAGACGTTCACGATCCCCGATGCCGACCCGCTCGAGCGCGTGACCTTCCAGGTGCCCGACGACGCGTTGTTCGACGCGCTCGCGGCTCTCCTGATGATCGAGGTCGATCCGGGGGCGTGCCAGCTCGTCACCACGGTCACCCGCGTGGGCAAGTCGCTCTACGACGAGGGCGCTCACGGCGAAGCCGGAGCCACCGTGACGCTCGAGCCCGCGATCTCGGCCGAGCACGGGCCGGTGTACTTCGGCGAAGACGTGGTGCCCGATCCGAGCCTCACCGAGACCACCGAGGACGGCGGCGTGCTGTTCCACAATGTGCCCGTGGGCACCTACGTGATGCGAGCGCAAAAGGACGGCGTGACGTTCGAGGACGTGACGATGAAGTGCGAGGCCGGAGTGTTGGTCAACGCGTCGCCGCCGTACGGGCTGCAGGCGCTGTGACGGGCGTACCGACTGCACGGTCGGATGCTCCCGCGGGCATCTACGCCGGAGCTCGTGTGTCCGCATGACTAGCCGCCCGCGAGTGTGCACATTCGAGCGACGCTCGTAATCGATACACTTCGAATTGCATTGACATATGAGGAGTCGACGTGGTTCCCTCTGCCGCGTCGATGTCTGGACTCGAGCCCGTGGGATCGCCCCGGACTGGGGCGGCGCCCTTGCGTCCCGATCCCCACGACTCCCGGGACCCAGATCTCGCGCAAACGCCCAATTTGGACGAATTGGAGCGGCAATGGGCGATTGTGGGCACCACGCTCGCCGAGGCATTCGCCGAGCGGGTGCGGCGGGCTCCCCATGACATTGCGGTAGTGTCGGGTGCAGAGCGCATCGACTACGCGGAGCTCCAGGCTCGCGCGGATCGGCTGGCGTACACGCTGCTCGAGCACGGCGTGGCGCGGGAGTCGATCGTCGGGATCATGATGGAGCGCTCGCTCTCGCGAGTGGTGGCCGTGCTGGCGGTGGTTCTAGCCGGTTGCGCGTATCTGCCACTCGATCGACGGCAGCCGATGTCCCGGACGCAGCTCGTGCTCGCCGAGGCTGGCGCACGCGTGGTGCTGAGCGACCAACCCGTGGCTTGGCCGAACGAGGAGGTCGCGTTGATGGTCGTCGATGCGAGCGCGGCCGTGAACGATCCCCGGCCGTTGCCCGCGCTCGCGATCGACCCCGATCAGCTCGCCTATGTCATGTACACGTCGGGCTCGACGGGGCGGCCCAAGGGGGTTGCCGTCTCGCACCGCGCGGTGCTCGACTTTGCGGCCGATCGCGCGTGGCAGCGCGAGGCCCAGGCGCGTGTGTTGTTGCACACCCCGCTCGGATTCGATCTGTCGACCTACGAGCTGTGGGTGCCGTTGTTGCACGGAGGACAGATCATCGTGGCGCCCCCCGGCGAGGTCGATCTCGACGTGTTGGAGCGGATCGTCACCGACGAGGGCATCACGTCGATGTTCCTGTCGACGGCGCTGTTCAACCTGGTGGCGGAGGAGCGGCCGCGGTGCCTGCTCGGGCTGCGCGAGGTGTGGACGGGCGGCGAGCGAGCCTCGGCCGCGGCGGTGCGGCGCATGTGGGACGGGTGCCCGCGGGTCTCGGTGCTCAACGGCTACGGTCCTACCGAGGCCACGACGTTCGCGACGTATCACCGCGTGACCTCGCGTCCGCAGCACGCCTCGGTCCCGATCGGACGGCCGCTGGACGATACCGAGACCTATGTGCTCGACGACCGGCTCGTTCCCGTGCCCGTGGGCGTGGAGGGCGAGCTCTACCTCGCGGGAGCCGGTCTCGCGCGCGGTTACCTGGGGCGTCCGGGGCTCACCGCGGAGCGATTCGTGGCCGATCCGTTCGGTGCTCCGGGCTCTCGCATGTATCGGACCGGCGACGTCGTGCAGCGCAACGACGACGGCGAGCTCGACTTCCTCGGGCGCGTCGACGACCAGGTCAAGCTGCGCGGGATCAGGATCGAGCCTGGGGAGATCGAGGCCGTGTTGTGTGAGCATCCCGCGGTCCGCCAGGCGGTCGTGGTGGCTCGGGAGCAGCGCGCAGGCGAGCTGCAGCTCGTGGGCTACGTGGCGGCCGCGGCCGCGGGCCACGAGGATGCGGGGACCCAGCAGACCCTGCGCGTGGCGAGCTGGCGCGAGGTCTACGATGCGATCTACGAGGGTGACGCGGACACGGCTGCGTCGTACGACGACTTCGCCGGGTGGACGAGCCGCTACGATGGGCGACCGATCCCGCGGCAGCAGATGCTCGACTGGCGCGACGCCACAGTCGCGCGAATCCTCGAGCTCCGACCGCGGCGCGTGCTCGAGCTCGGGGTCGGTACGGGGCTCCTGCTCCGCGAGCTGGCGCCGCAGTGCGAGTGCTACTGGGGCACGGATTTCTCGGCCACTGCGATCGAGACGCTCGGTCGCCGGGTCGCCGCCGATCCTCGCCTGACCGATCGGGTCGTGCTGCAGGCCCGCGCGGCCGATGCGATGGAGGGACTCCCGTCGGAGCTCTTCGACACCATCATCATCAACTCGGTGGTGCAGTACTTTCCGAGCGCAGCCTATCTCGTCGCGGTGATCGAGGCTGCGATGCGGTTGCTCGCGCCCGGGGGCGCGATGCTGGTGGGCGACGTCCGCGATCGCAGGTTGCTGCGCTGCTTCCACACCGAGATCCAGCTGTTGCGGGCTTCGCGAGGGGAGCGAGCTGCGGCCGTGCGGACTGCGGTCGCGCGCAGCATGGCGCAGGAGCAGGAGCTGCTCGTTGAACCTAGCTTCTTCGCGGCGTTGTCCGGGGTGCTGCCGGAGATCGGACAGGTCGATCTTCGCATCCGTCGCGGGCGGCACCACGATGAAATGACCCGCTATCGCTACGACGTGGTGCTGCGCAAGCCACCGGTGGTCGTACCCGCACCCGAGGCGCCACGGCTACGCTGGGGAGATCGCATCGCGACGCTTGCAGAGTTGAGCGAGCTCGTTCATGCGGAGCGACCGGCCGCGCTGCGCGTGATAGGGGTGCCCAACGCCCGCGTCGCGACGGCCTTGCATGCGATGTCGCGGCTCGAGGCCGGTGACGAGCTCGAGGCCGTGCGCGAAGCGCTGACGGCAGGCGAGCCGGGTGTGCCCGATCCGGAGGCATTCCATGCGCTGGGCGAGTCGCTCGGCTATCGCGTCGCGACGACCTGGTCGGAGACGGGCGAGCTCGGTCGGATCGACGTGCTGCTCGTCCATCACGAAGCGACCGAGCCGGGCTCGTTTGCATGCGTGCCCAGGCGCACGACGGGCATCGATCGAGACGGGCTCGCCACGCTCACCAGCGATCCGAGCGCGGCTCAGCGCGATGGGGCGCTCGTTGCCGAGCTACGCTCCCACCTGCGCTCGCGCTTGCCAGAGGCGTTCGTTCCGGCAGCGTTCGTGGTGCTCGACACACTGCCGCTGACGCCGAGCGGCAAGGTGGATCGCCACGCCCTGCCGGCGCCGCAGCTCGGCAGCGGGCCCGGTGGGCGAGCCCCCCGCGACGAGCGGGAGCAGAGCCTGTGCGCCTTGTTCGCGGAGATCCTCGGAGTCGCGGGTGTGACGCTCGACGACGACTTCTTCGAGCTGGGCGGTCACTCACTGGCGGCCACACGCCTGACGAGCCGGATCCGCACGACGCTGGGTGTGGAGCTTCCCGTGCGGGCGGTGTTCGAAGCTCCGACGGTCGCGGCCCTCACTGCTCGCCTGACGGCCGGGCATCACGCACGACCGCCGTTGCTGCAGCAGCAGCCGCGGCCAGCGGTGCTGCCGCTGTCGTTCGCGCAGGAGCGGTTGTGGTTCCTCCACCGGCTGGAGAGCGGCAGTCCGGCATACAACGTGCCGCTGGCGGTGCGGCTCTCGGGGGCGCTCGACCGGGCCGCGTTGCTCGACGCGCTGCGCGACGTCGCGTCGAGGCACGAGATCCTGAGGACGGTGATCGAGGAGCGGGATGTGGGCGTGCCGTGCCAGGTGGTGCAGCCCGTTGCTCCGCTGCCGCTGCCGGTGACCGAGGTCACCGAAGCCGAGCTGCCGCACGTGCTCTACGGCATGGGCCGCCGCAGCTTCGATCTCGGTCACGAGCCGCCGTGGCGCGCCGAGCTCTTGGCGCTGGGCCCCGACGAGCACGTGCTGCTGCTGATCGTGCATCACGTCGCCTGCGACGGCTGGTCGCTGCGGCCGTTGTGGCGCGACCTGGCGCTGGCCTACGCGGCACGGCGCGAGCGCAGAGCACCGGACTTCACACCCCTGCTGGTCCAGTATGCGGACTTCGCCTGCTGGCAGCGGCGGTTGCTCGGAGACGAGCGCGACCCCGGCAGCGTGCTCGCGCGCCAGCTCGCGTACTGGACCGAGGCGCTGCGCGAGCTGCCGGCGGCGCTCGAGCTGCCTGCGGATCGGCCGGCCCTTCCGGGAGGCACGAGCCACGGCGGTGTCGTGCGGTTCGAGCTGTCCGCTTCGCTCCACGCCGGACTGCTGGCGCTCGCGCGCAGCCGGGGCGCAAGCCTCTTCATGGTGCTGCATGCGGCCATGGCCGCCTTGCTCACGCGTCTCGGGGCCGGGACCGACGTCGTCATCGGCAGCCCGATCGCCGGGCGAACCGACGAGGCGCTCGACGAGCTCGTGGGGTTCTTCGTCAACACGTTGGTCCTACGCGTCGATACCAGCGGGAACCCACGCTTTCACGAGCTACTCGCACGCGTGCGCGAGCGAGATCTGGCCGCGTACGCCCACCAGGACGCACCGTTCGAGCGGCTCGTGGAGCGGCTGCGTCCGGCTCGGCTCGCGACGCGCTCTCCACTGTTCCAGGTGATGCTCGCGCTGCAGAACGCTCCGCACGGCCGCGCTCCGTGGCCCGGGCTCGTGGTGCGGCCCGAGGCGGTGGAGCTCGGCACCTGCCGCTTCGAGCTGGTCATGAGCCTCGAGGAGAGCCATGCCGAGGACGGCACGCCGCAGGGGATCGCGGGGCTCATCGAGCATTCCAGCGAGCGTTTCGACCGCGAGACGATCGCGAGCTTCGCGAGCCGCTTCGCGCGGCTGTGCGAGTCAGTCGTCGCGAACCCCGAGCTCGAGCTCTGGACGATCGACCCGCTCGAGCCCCACGAGCGCGAGCGGCTGCACACGGGCGGCGAGAACGGTCGCGCAGAACCTCAGCCGTGGCCCGAGCTGTTCTGGGCGCAGGTCGATCGCACGCCCCATGCCACCGCGGTGGTGCTCGGGTCGCAGCGTCTGTCCTTCCGGGAGCTTGCTGCTCGCAGCGCTCGGCTCGCGCGCAAGCTGATCGAGCGCGGCGTGGGACCCGAGGACATCGTGGCGATCGCCGTTCCACGTTCGCTCGAGCTGGTGGTGGCGATCCTCGGCGTGCTCGAGGCGGGGGCGGCCTATCTGCCGCTCGACCCGTGCCAGCCCGGTCCGCGGATCGAGCTGGTGCTCGACGACGCACGTCCGGTGCTCGTGATCGCCACGGCGCGCAATAGCGCGCGGTTGCCCGCCCGCGTGGCTTCGACGCTGGTGCTCGATCGCCCCGACGTCGAGCAGCAGCTCGCGGTGTGCTCGGACGCGCGCATCGAGCCGCACGAGCGCAGGCGGCCGCTCGACTCGGCGTGTCCGGCCTATGTGATCCACACCTCCGGCTCCACGGGGCGGCCCAAGGGGGTGGTGGTCACCCACGCGGGCCTTGCTGGTCTCGCGGCGGTGCAGCGCGAGCGCTTCGGTGTGACCGCCGACAGCTGCATCCTGCAGTTCGCATCGGCGAGCTTCGATGGTGCGGTATGGGAGCTGGCCGGCGCGCTCGCCACGGGCGCGACGCTGGTGCTCGCGCCCACGGACCGGTTGACCGCGGGAGCGCCGCTTGCCGAGCTCGTCGCCGAGCACGGGGTCACGCATGCCACGCTGCCCCCGGCGGTGCTTGCTGCGATGACGCCGGACGAGCTGCCAGGTGTCCAGCTGATCGCTGCGGGTGAGGCCTTGCCCGCTGCGCTGGCCGAGCGTTGGGCGAGGGGCCGGCGGCTGCTCAACGGCTACGGGCCGACCGAGGTGACGGTGTGTGCCACGCTCAGCGATCCTCTCTCGGACACCGGCGTGCCGCCGATCGGTCGACCGACCGTGGGGGCCCGCGCGTACGTGCTCGACGATCGGCTGCGCCTGGTCCCGCCCAACGTGATCGGTGAGCTCTACGTCGCGGGCCCGGGGCTCGCACGCGGCTATCTCCGCCGACCGGGGCTCACGGCGGCGCGCTTCGTGGCCGATCCGTTCGGCCCTCCGGGCGGACGGCTCTACCGCACCGGTGATCGTGCTCGCTGGACCCGGGCCGGCGTGCTCGAGTTCGTCGGGCGCGCGGACGATCAGCTCAAGATCCGCGGGTTTCGGGTCGAGCCGGGCGAGGTCGAGGTCGCATTGCTGAACCACCCGGGGGTGGCTCGGGCCGCCGTGATCGGCCGTGAGGATCGACCCGGCGAGCGCCGACTCGTCGCCTATGCGGTGGTCTCCCACGACGCCCTCGATGGGGCCGCGCTGCGTCAGCACCTCATGGGCGTGCTGCCGGAATTCCTCGTGCCCGCCGAGGTGGTGGTGCTGCCCGTGCTGCCGCTGACGCCCAGCGGCAAGCTCGATCGCGCGGCGCTGCCCGCCCCCGGCTTCGCTCCGGCGGCTCATGGACGAAGCCCGCGTACGCCGACGGAGGCGACGCTGTGCTCGCTGTTCGCGGAAGTGCTCGGCCTCGAGCGGATCACGATCGACGACGGATTCTTCGACCACGGCGGCCACTCGCTGCTCGCGGCCCGCCTCGTTGGTCGCATCCGACGCGAGCTCGGGATCGAGCTGCCACTGCGGATGGTGTTCGAGCACCCCACCGTGGTCGCGCTCGGCCGCGCGATCGAAGCCGGCGAGCGGGTCGATGCCCGGGCTGCCCTCGTGCTCGAGCTCGAAGGCGAGGCGGAGCTCGACCCCGCGATCGAACCCGCCCGTGACCGACCCGTGGACCTCGCGCGCCTGGCCGACCCGGGGCACATCCTGCTCACCGGAGCGACGGGCTTCCTCGGCGCCGCGCTCTTGCGCGCGCTGCTCGACGAGACCCGCGCCCAGGTCTGGTGCCTGGTGAGGGCCCGCGACGAGCGGCACGCGGCCGAACGGATCCGCACGGCGCTCACGCGCCGTGGGCTGAACGCCGAGGAGCATGAGACTCGCATCGTCCCGCTGTGCGGTGATCTCGAGGCGCCAGGGCTGGGGCTGCCACGCGAGCGCTTCGCTCACCTCGCCGAGATCCTCGACGCGATCATCCACAACGGCGCGCGCGTGAGCGCGGTCGAGCCCTACACCCGGCTGCGGGCCGCCAACGTGCTCGGCACCCAGGAGGTGCTGCGGCTGGCCACGCTCGCGCGGGCCATCCCCGTGCACTACATCTCGACCGCGGCGGCGGCCGTGGCCATGGGCGACGGCTCCGAACCGATCGATGAGGGCCGCCGCGTGCCCGCGCAGCGGGTGCTGCCGATGGGCTACGTCGCCAGCAAGTGGATGGCCGAGTCGCTGATGTGGGCTGCGGGCTCGCGCGGCCTGCCCGTCACCGTGTACAGACCCAGCCGCATCGGCGGCGACACGGCGAGCGGTAATACCGACACCGACGACGTGCTCTGGCAGCTCTTGCGCGCGATGCTCGTGCTCGGGGCCGTGCCCGATCTCCTGCACGGCGAGGGCCTCGTGCTCGACCTCGTGCCCGTCGATTGGGTGGCGCGGGCCGTGGTCGGGCTCATGCGTCGCCCCGAGTCGCTGGGCAAGGCCCACCACCTCACGTGCCCGGTGCCGCTCGCCATGGATGTCGTGCTCGCCGAGCTGCGTGCCGTTGGCCATCCGCTGGCCGTGGTGTCCCATCGCGAGCTCGTCGAGCGACTCGAGCTCCACGCCGCGGACGCTCCCATCGACGATCCGCTCGCTTCGGCGGCGGCGCTGGGCGACACGCTACCCGCCCTGGTCGAGCTCGCCCGGCTGCGCTTCGACTGCTGCAACACCCGCGCTGGTCTCGCCGGCACGACCCTGGCGGCACCGCGTGTCGATGCCGCGCTCGTGCGCCGGTACTTCGCGTACCTGCTCGCGATCGGCTTCTTTCCTCCACCACCGAGCGATCCATCATGACCAATCCGTTCGACGATCCCGAGGGGGAATACCTGGTCCTCGTCAACGACGAAGGCCAGTGCTCGCTGTGGCCGGCGTTCGTGGCCGTCCCCGCGGGCTGGAGCATCGCCCATGCCAAGGACACCCGGCAGGCATGCCTCGACCATGTCGAGCAGCGCTGGACCGACATGCGCCCCGCGAGCCTGGCCCGGCGCATGGACGCACCGGCGGCGTGTCCGTTCCCATTCGCGGAGAACGTCGCGCTGCAGCTGCACCCGCGCTTCGCCGAGCTGCGTCGCGAGCCGTGGATGCAGCGGGTGAGCGTGCCCTATGGTGAGGATGCCTGGCTCGCCGTCTCCTACGAGCACGTGCGGGTGGTGATGTCCGATTCACGGTTTTCACGGGCAGAGGCCGCCAATCACGACGAAGCGCGGCTGACTCCGTTCCCCATCCGCACCAGCATCCTCGGCATGGATCCGCCCGATCACACGCGGCTGCGGCGGCTCTTGTCGCGGGTGTTCACCCAGGGGCGGGTGGAGCGGCTGCGGCCGAAGCTGCTCGAGCACGCCGAGCGGCTCGTCGACGAGCTCGTCGCGCGCGAGTCGCCCGCAGAGCTCATCGAGCGCTTCGTGCTGCCGTTCTCGGGCCTGGCGATCTGCGATCTGCTCGGCATCCCTGCCGCCGAACGTCCCCAATTTCGCCACTGGATCGACGGCTTCGCCAGCACCTCGGCGTTGCCCGCCGCCGAGGTCGAGGCGCGCATGGACGCGATGTACGCGTACATCGAGGGGCATCTGGCACGCTGCCGGCAGAACCCCGGTGACGACCTCGTCAGCGCGCTCGTGCGGGCCTGCGACGAGGAGGAGCGGCTGACCGAGAAGGAGCTGCTCGAGTTCGTCACCGTGCTGCTCATCGCCGGCTATGACACCGTCGCGCTCGAGCTGATGAGCGCGGTCGTCGTGTTGCTCACCCACCCCGAGCAGATGGCACTGGTGCGCGCACAGCCCGAGCTGTGGCCGCAGGCGGTGCTGGAGCTGCTGCGCTACATCCCGCTCGATGCTCATGTGACCTTTGCCCGCTACGCTACCGAGGATGTGCAGGTCGGCGCCACGCTGGTGCGCGCCGGCGAGGCGGTGCTGCCCTCGCTGCCCTCGGCCAACCGCGATGTCTCGGTGTTCGAGCGTCCCGACGAGCTCGACATCACGCGACCCAAGCGCGCACACTTCGGCCTCGGCGGTGGCATCCATCGCTGTGCCGGTGCCCCGCTGGCCACCGTGGAGCTGCAGATCGCGCTCGAGGTGCTGTTGCGGCGCCTGCCCACGCTGCGCCTGGCCGTACCCGCGGACGAGCTGCCGTGGCGGCCGGGGATGCTGCTGCGGAGTCTCGAGCGCCTGCCGGTCGCGTGGTGACGCCGACCTCCACCCGGCCCAATCCCCAGCAACAGGAGCGACCGCATGACCACTGACGATCTCGCCCAGGAGAGCTTCGAGAAGTCTCGCACCTTGCCCAACGATCACCTGCCGGTGTTCGCGTCCACCCGCTATTCGACGCTGGCGAGCTATCTCGACGTGGCGTGCGACAAGCTCGATCGCGCCGCGACGAGCCTGCGCATCGATGCCGCCGAGCGTGCACGCATGGCGGCGCTGCTGCGCCGGCTGTGCTCTCCGTGGGGCAATGCCCCCGTCGGCCGGCCCCGCTACTACTCCAACGTCTCGCTCGAGGGCATGCCGTTCGAGCTGTCGTACGCGTGGGGCGGCGAGCGAGGGTACGAGCTGCGGATGTCGTTCGAGACGCTGAGCGAGCCGCCCGATCCGTGCGCGGGCCTCGATGCCTGTCGGGCGTTCACCCGCCGGCTCGCCGACGAGCCCGGCGTGAGCCTCGAGAGCTACCTGAAGATCGAGGACCTCGTGATCTCGCGACGCGCACAGGGCATGGCACCGATGGCCCACGGAATCGCCTGGTGCGCAGGTGCGTCGCGGCCGGCCTTCAAGATCTATCTCAACCCCAACATCCACGGCTACGAAGAAGGGCTCGAGCGCACGCGACAGGCGATGAGCCGGCTGGGGGTGGGCGAGCCATGGCGGGCGCTGGAGCAGCACCTGGCCGCGCTGGGGATGCCGCCGCCACGCCCAGTGGTCATCGCGCTCGATCTCGCCGATCCGGCGAGCTCGCGGATCAAGGTGTACCTGCCTCACTTCGAGGACGACGCAGCCAGCATCGATCGGCAGGCCACGGTGGCCATGACCCACGTCGCAGGTCGCTTCGAGCACGCGCTCCATCGCGTCACCGGGCGCACCACGGCGGGGTGGCTCAAGATGCCGGTGACCTGCATGACGTTCGCGGTGGGTGCAGACCTGCCGGTGTCCGCCACGCTCTACGTCCCGCTCGCCCCCGACGTCGCCGACGATGCCGCCGCCCGCGACCGCGTGTGTGCGCTGGTGCGCGACGAAGGCGGCGATCCGTCGTCCTACGTCGCGCTGCTCGAGGCGCTCGCCGATCGCCCGCTCTCGGACGCGGCCACCCACAACTTCGTGTCGTACCGGCCAGGCGATCCTTCGCGGTTCGCGGTCTACCTCGCGCCCGATGTGTACCGAGCACCCGCCGCAGGAGCAGCCCGATGAGCGCTCTCGCCGGCAAGGTCGCGGTCGTGACCGGCGGCTCGCGAGGCATCGGCCGCGCGGTGGCCGAGCGGCTCGCCCGCGACGGCGCCGCGGTCGTCCTCACCTATCTGCAGCGCGAGGAGCTCGCGCTGCAGGTGGTCGCGGGCATCGAAGCCGTGGGCGGTCGTGCAGCGGCCATCGCCGTCGATCTCACCCGGCCCTCGGACGTCGAGCGCGTGCTCGCTGCGGCCGAAGCGCGCTTCGGTGGCGTCGACATCCTCGTCAACAATGCCGCCGAGCTGCGCATCGCGACGCTGCTCGAGACCAGCCTCGCCGACTGGGAGCGGGCGCTGGCCGTCAATGTCACGGCACCGTTCGTCGCGATCAAGGCGGCCGCTCGCTGTCTGCGCGACGACGGGCGCATCATCAACGTCTCCACCATCAACACCGTGCTGGCCGAGCCCGGCGTGGGCGCCTATGCTGCGAGCAAGGGCGCGCTCGAGCAGCTCACCCGGGTGGCGGCACACGAGCTCGCCGCGCGGGGCATCACCGTCAACGCGGTCTCACCCGGCCCCGTGGACACCGAGCTCTTGCGGGCCGTCAACCCGCCCGAGGCGCTCGAGCAGGCCGTGGCCATGACGCCCTTGCGCCGCCTGGGCCGGCCCGCTGACGTGGCCGATGTGGTGGCGTTCCTGGTTGGGCCGGACGCGCGCTGGATCACCGGGCAGAATCTGCGAGTCACGGGAGGGCTCGCATGATTCCCAATCAGTGGTATCCGATCCTCGAATCACGCGCGCTCCGGCGCCGCCCCGTTCCGCTGCGCCGTGTGGGACTCGACCTCGTGCTGTTCCGCGGCAGCGACGGCGCACCACGCTGCCTGCTCGACCGCTGTCCACATCGCGGTGCCGCGCTCCACATCGGCCATGTCGTGGGGGACACGCTCGCGTGCCGGTTCCACGGTCTGCGCTTCGACGGCCAGGGGCGCTGCGTGGCGCTGCCGTGTGACGAACCAGACGCGAAGATCCCGGCGGGGCTCGATGCCGAGGCGCTACACGCCTGCGAGCGCCACGGCCTGGTCTGGATCTGGTGCGGAGCCGAGCCCTCCGCGCTCGGCCTCGAGGCGCTGCCCGAGCCGTCGTGGTTCCCGGAGCTGTCGGACGGCACCAGCGGCTTCAGCACGGTCTCGGAGATCCTGCCCGGTCATGCCCAGCGCTGGACCGAGTCGCTGTTCGACCACCAGCACAGCGAGTTCATCCACGGCATTCCCTCGCTGCGCTTCGGAACGCGGGTGGGGCTCGCGGAGGTCACCACGCTCGGCCCCGATCGCTTCGTGTTCCACGGCACGCTGGTGCCGACCCCGGGCACGCGGCAGCGTGCGGTCGACCTCAGCTTCTCGTTCGCTCCACCGTGCCTCGTGCTCATCACCTCGGAGGGCCTTCCGTTCTTCTCGCTGACCAGCGACTGTCCCGTCGACGAGGGCCGCACGTGGCGGTTCCTCCGGCAGCACTACCGGCCTCCGAGACCGTGGCCGATGCTCGGCAACACGGTCGCGTGGTTTCTGATCGCGTTCGGCTGGCGCGTCGTCACCAAGTGGCAGGATCTTCCCGCGGTGAGCTCCCAGGATCCCTCGTTCGGCGCCGACAAGCTGCTGCGGCCCGACGCCGGCATCATCCGCTACCGCCAGATCCGCCAGCGGCTCCAGCAAGAGGCGCTCGCGCTCGAGGATCGACTGCCGCGACCGATCCGCGCCGCTCTCCACCAGTCGCTCGGGTCGATGACGACACCGGACGACCGCAAGCTCGTGTCGATTCGCACCCGGCGTAGCGCCCACGACGACACGGGTTGACCTGCTTTCTCCTGCGGAGACGAACATCCATGGATCCAGGGCTCGCCAACCGCTTCCGACGCATGACCTCCGTGTTCCGCACGGATCTGCCGTATCTCCCCGCGCTCGTGCTCGGGCGCCTGCGCGACGCGTTCGGGCGGCCGTTCGACGTACGGCCGGCCGATCGCGACTTCGGCATGGACCGCCGCGGCGGCGAGCAGCTCGCGGTCGTCGCCCGCTCGTCCGATGACGTGCGGGCCGCGTTCGCGCGCGCGCGCGAGAACGGCGAGCCGGTGAGCCTACTCGGCGCCGGCCACTCGATGAACGGGCAGACGCTGGCGGCGGGCGGCACCCGCCTCGCGCTGCAGTTTCCGCCCGAGCCCGACGTGTGCGAGCAGGTCGCCGACTCCGACGGCACGATCACCGTGTCCGGCAGCACGCCGTGGCAAGACGTCTATGCGCTTCATCGGGTGGGCCGCACGTTCCCCGTGCTGACCGACAACGGCGCGATCACAGTGGCAGGCACGCTCTCGGTCGGTGGCATCGGGATCCGCTCGATCGCCTACGGCCGCCAGGTCGACTGGGTCGAGCGCCTGCAGCTCGTGCTGCCCGACGGCCGCGAGCTGTGGTGCTCGCGCGACGAGCATGACGCGCTGTTTCGCCATGCGCTGGCAGGGCTCGGCACGATCGGCGTGATCCGCCGCGCAACGCTGCGCACGAGCCCCTACGAGCCGTTCCTCGTGTTCTTCCGCGTCCACTATCGCAACCTGCGCGAGCTCGTCGACCACGTCTGTGCGGTCACCGAGGGCCCGAAGCACGAACGCCTCCACCACTACTTCGCTGCGGTCGACAGCGGCTTCAATGCGTTCTTCGGCTACGACCTGCCGACCGAGCAAGATGCCCGCGCGTTCGCCACCCGCCTGCCCGAGCAGCTCCGCGGTCATGGCCTCTGGACCCAGACCAGCGTGTCCGACTTCGAGGTGTTCCTGCGCACGCGGACGATGCTCCTGCACCGCGTGATCGCGGCGCGCTGGGGATGGTCGCGTACGCCCACCACGGTGCAGCTCTGGAACGACTGCGTGGTGCCGAGCCCGGAGGCCTACCATGCGCTGGCCGAGCACCTGACGACCAAGCTGCTCCCGAGCTCCACGCGCGAGCACCTGCTCGGCGGCAACCTGATGGTGCTGCGGCACCAGGCCGACACCCCCCACCTGCCACTGTCGCTCTACGGGTCGCGTCCACCGAGCAACGGCCATCACTACACCCTCGGTCTCTACTACATGATCCCCGCGCGGCACGAGGCGGCGATCGAGCGCACCAAGGCCGAGCTGCGTGAGCTGCAGGCGCTAACCCACGCGCACGGCGGGCGCATGTACCTCTACGGCTGGCAGGACTGGAGCGCCGACGAGTGCGGGCGGATCTACGGCGCCGACTGGCAGGCGCACCGCGAGCTCAAGCACGAGCTCGATCCACAGGGGCTGCTCAGTCCCGGCTCGCTGCCGCTGGCTCAGATGTCTTGATCGCGCAGGCGGTAGCCGATGCGGCGCAGCGAGATCAGCGTCAAGATCCCCGCGATCACGAGATAGGCGCGACTCGTGACCGTCTCGAGCACGATCACGCCGAATTCGAGCGGCAGCTCGTTGGCGCGGAATCGGATCGCCGTCGCCAGCACCCCCAGCGTCGTGCCCACCCCGAGGATCGCGAGGTAACGTCCGAGCTCGAGCACCGTGGACACCGACTTCTCGATCGAGGTGCCGTAGTTGTGTCGCGGTGAGTCGATCAGGCGACGCAGCGCCAGCATGCCGCGCGAGAACATGCCGCCGATGCCCTGGAGCGAGCGCAGATCGGAACCGGTGAAGAGGCCGTCGGCCATCCGGCGATCGAGGAGCTTTCGCGTCCGGCGCTTGTTCATCTTGTCGGCACGCTCGAGGAAGCGCTTCACCGTGCGCGTCGTGTCGATCGGCGGATGCACTCGCACCGCGAGCGTGTCGTACAGCATCTGTGCGCGAAACGCCCGCACGGTGTCGAGGCTGGCCGGGACGTTGTAGCGCTGGATCAACGCGAACAGCGCCAGCCAGTTGGCCGCACTGGTCTTCTCGTACCACGGCGCGTGCTTGCTCCACAGCTTGCGCAGGTTCTTGGCGATCGCGATCTCCGCCTCCTTGGCGAGGCTGTCCACGTCGATGTGCGGCAGCGGCTCCATCGCCGTGATCATGGCATCGACGAGGCCTTTCACGTCCTTGCGGATCTGGCACTGCATGATCTCGCGCGTGATGTCCTTCTTGACGCGATCGATCGAGCCGCAGGCGCCGAAGTCGATGAAGACGAGCACGTTCCCGCGCTGGACCACGATGTTCGCGGGGTGAGGATCGGCGTGATAGATGTCGCTGATCATCATGCTCCACAGGCCCACGAAGTGGACCCGTTCGGCCAATGTGGCCGGATCGATGTCGAGCTCGCGCATGCGCCGGAGCGCGACGGGATCGCGCTGTTCGACCGCGGCCAGGACCTCCCACATCCACATGCCGGTCACGAACTCCTGCACGAGCACTTCGCGGCTCGAGAGCTCGTAGTAGACGGCGGGCACGCCGAGGAAGTCCATGTCGAGCGGACACTTGCGCGCGGCCCGGCGGTAGATCGACTGGTGGTACGCCTCCATGGTGAAGTCGAGCTCCTCCATGATGGCGTCCTCGAATTCGTTGACGAAGTGGTCCAGGTTGCCCGCGCGGAGCAGCGACAGCGATTCGAGCAGCCCGATGAGCCAGCGGATCGCACGGATGTCGGCCGCGAACACGTAGCCGACCTCGGGGCGCCGGACCTTGACCGCCACCTTGTGGCCATTGTGGAGCACGGCCTGGTAGACGCAGGCGATCGAGGCCGAGCCGATCGGCTGGGGATCGAAGGCGCAGAACGTCGCCGAGAGCTTCTGGCCCGTGGTGCGCTCGATGATGCCGATCCCGACCTCGGGCGGAAACGGCTCGATCGCGTCGGTGAGCTTGCCGAGCTCGCGGCAATACTCGTAGGGCAGCATGTCCACGCGCATCGAGAGCTGCTGCCCGAGCTTGATGAACGTCCCTCCGGCGCGGCGAAACAGCGCCAGGAGTCGCTCCGCGCGACGATCCATGCTGTCACGGCGGCGCATACGGTCGCCCAGCACGCCCAGTCGGAACGCCATGAGGAGGCGGATCCACAGCCCGAACCGAGCGAGCGTGGCCCACACGGTCGCCGTGAAGCGCTCGCTGCGGAACATGGGTACGCCGTCGGCGCCCTGCTCGATCCGTATCTTCGGCTGTCGTGGCAGTGCGCGTAGCACCGCGCCGGGGGCCTGGAGCTGGTTGCCGAGATCCTCGACGCGGCCTTGGTAGTCGCGCATCGCTTGATGCACGATTCGATCCACGTCGCGAGCCCGCGCCTTGCCCTTGCGACCTGGTGGTCGCCTGACTCGCGCAATCGTGCGCATCGTCGTTGCGATCTTTGGCTGGCCATCCCCGGCCGGGCGGGATGGCGCGGCAGCCCGCCATCCCGGCCCGATCGGCTAGAACAACGACAATCCTCGCCGGCGGCGACGCTTGGGCTTGCGGCGGTAGATCATGACGAGGGGCACCAGCTCCTTGCCTTCCGCCGCCGAGCCGAGCCGTTGGCGGACCTCGGCGAGCGTCTGCTCGACCTCGTCCATGATGCGGCCCCGGCCGCGCTCGAGATCCTTGATCGCTCGGCGCTTGCGCTTGCCAACGTCGAGGATGATCGGTGAAAGCTCGTCTGTCATCGCAGGCTGTTCCTTCGTGGTTGCGGCGGTGTGGGGCGGCTCGTCATCGCCGGAAGACCCTGAGCATTCGGCTCAAATTGCGGACGCTGCGGCGGCGCGAGCGACCGCGGAAGCTGCGTGCGACCAGCACGGGGATCTTGCTGGACTTGCGCAGCGTGGTGCCGAGGCTGGCGGCCGCGTTCTCCAGCGAGTCGCGCAAGAGCCCGTCCTTCTTCTTGCGGGCCGACTTGTCCGACTTCTTGCGGTACTTGCTGAAGCCGGCCGCGATCGCCTCGCCGATGCGGTCGCCGACCTTGTTGAACCGCGACAGGCTGCGCTGCAGGCCCTTGAGCGATCGCGAGTACCTGCGCCGCTTCTTGCCCTTGATGCGCACGACGATGGGACGCGTGCGGCCCGCCAGGTCGATGGCCGGCTCGGTGGGTGGGCTCGGCTGGGTGGTCGGGCTCGCAGTCGTGGGTTTGATGTCGGTGTCCGCCATGTCGTTGCTTCCTCTCTCAGCCCAGCAGGCCGCGCCGCTTCCGATTCTTGCGCCTGTACACGACGACGATCGGTACGATCAGCTTGTTGCTGCGTTCCTCGCCGAGGCCCATGCTCACGTCGTCGATCACGTGGGTCACCTCGTCGACCAGCTTCCCGCGGCCACGCTCGAGAGCTCGCAGCGCGCGCTTCTTCTTCTTTCCCAAGTCGACGATGATGGGGACGGTATTGTCACTCACTGGCTTTCGCTCCAAGGTGGAAGGGGCGCTCGCGCGATGCCGCACCGGCCTTCCACGGGCACCGGTTGGCGCTCCTAGGGAACCGCGAAGCCGAGGACGCTGTCAAGCGGGAATCGCTTGCCAGCAGCCCCTTCGCTCGCGAGCGACCGTGCCAGGCGCGTTCGTGATCGCCGGCCACGGAGCATGTCAGCGAAGGCGCAGCGCGAGGTCCTCGACGAGGTTCTCCTGCGAGAACACCCGGCGTCGGTGGTCGCGGAGCAACACGGGGCGCGCGAGCTGGGCATCCTCGCGCAGCGGGACATCGAGCCGGTAGGTCACCGTGGCGGTGGCTCCCGCGGGCAAGTCGTGGAAGTCGTCGTAGGTCTGGCCCGCGATCACGCTCGCTCCCAACGTCGCTTGCTGCTTCATCCTTCGTTCCGTAGCGCCTTCACCGACGCCTCGAGCTCCTCGTCCGACGGATTCCTGCGGGGATCCAACGCCGTCAGCGCTTCCCGCAACGCCGCTCTCGCCCGCAGAAGCCGCGTGCGCACGGTCGTCGACGAGATCCCCAGCACCTCCGCGATCTCCGGCCCGGACAGGTGCTCCCAGTAGCTCAGCTCGAGCGTGATCTGGAAGTCCACCGGGATCCGCTGCATGGCCGCCACGAGCAGCCCCTGCTGCTCCTGGGCCACCGCCGCGACGCTGGGCGAGGGCCCGAGGTCGAGCACCGAGGAGACCGACAGATCCGGCTCGCGGCGCTGGTCGTCGCGCATTCGCTGGCGCACGTGGGCGAGGAACACGTAGCGGGCGATCGAGTAGAGATACGCGCGAAAGCTCCCGTCGCCGCGGTAGCCCTCGACCGACTCCAGGCACTGCAACAGGGTGCGCTGGATCAGATCCTCGGCGTCCTCGTGCGCGACCTTGTGGCGGAAGAACCGGCGAATCGCGGCGAAGTGGCGGTGGAACAGCTGGTTGCCGGCCGCCGTGTCGCCGTCACGCCAGCGATGGACCAGTGCGAAGTCGTCGTCCACGGAGCTGCGATTGTCATCGCATTCGGCGGCGGTGACCAGCACCCTGGCTCGCCGAGGCTAGGGCTCGGACGGTGTGGCCACGGCTGCTTGCTCGGCGGCGTCCCGCAGCGAGGTCGGTGTCCCGCGGCGCGCGAGCGAGGCGGCTCGCTCGGCACGAAGGCGCGCGCGCTCGGGCTTGCCGAGCGCGACGGCAGCGGCATGCAGCCGCAGCCAGGCCCGCAGTGCGGTCTCGCGGTCGCCGACTCGCTCGGCCAGGCCCAGCGCCCGCGCGGCCCGGTGCTCGGCCTGCGCGTGGTTGCCCCGCGCGGCCTCGAGGCCGGCACGCAGCTCCTCCAGAGGACCCGCCACCGCGGGGCTCGCCGGATCGAGCCCGTGCCCGCTCGCCTCGTCGAGCAGCCGCGCGGCCGCGTCGAGGCGGCCGGCGAGCAGGAGCACCCGCGCGCGGCCGAGCACGGGCGCAGCGGCGAGGCGGGCCGGGTCGAGCGGGTGTGGTGGCACCACGTTCCGCTCCTCGCAGTCGGCCGGCGTGGGCAGGGCGTGGACGAGCGCAGGGTGATCCTCGGCCCGCATCGTTGCGAGCTCGTCCGCGACCGTGGCGAGCTGCTCGCGAGCATCGGCCAGGCACGCGAGCCGCTCGGAGGCCGCATGCAGCGGCGAGTCGTCGCGAGCAGCGGGCGCGGCCTCGGCATATGCGTGGCAGGCCCGATCGTACGCGGCGGACCACGCCTCGGCGTGGGCCTGCAGCTCGTTCGAGAGCGCCACATCGTGGTGAGCAGCAATCGCGGCACGACGCTCGGAGCCCCACGCCGTGGCCAGTGCTTCTTCGCCCGAGCCGCACCACAGCGCCGGCTCGAGCCGTACCCACGCGACCAAGCCCACCACGCCCGCGAGCACCAGCGCTCCGCTCAGCAGCAGCCAACGCTCGCGTCGGCGCCCGCGACCGCGCTCGAGCGCACGCAGCAGCGTCGGCACGTCGGGCCAGCGCTGCGCAGGGTCGTGCGCGAGGCCTCGCCGCAGCACCGTACGAAACCATGCGGGTACATCGTGCGGGGTGGTCGGCAGCGTGGGCCGCCCATCGGCGATCGCGTCGAGGCGCGCGAGCGCGGTGAGGCCAGCGAATGGGCGCACGCCGTACGCGGCCTCCCATAGCGTCGTGCACAGCGAGAATTGATCGGCCAGCGCGTCGGCCCGACCCTCGAGCTGCTCCGGAGCCATGTATGCCGGCGTGCCGAGGATCTCGCCGGCGCGCGTGAGCCCGCCAGTGGCCGGCTGATCCGAGCGCAGGCCATCTTCGGACGCGTGCGGCTTGTCGAAGCCCGGGGCCGCGCCCGGCCCCACGACGCGTACGGCCCTGGCACGGCGATCGTCATGCACGAGCGCCTGATTGGCCGATGGGCTCGCGCGGCGCTCGGCGATCCCATCGGCGGGCCCGAGCGCCTGCGTGACGCTCTGCCCGGCGTTTGCCTCCGCGAGCCCATCCTCGGGCGAGAGCATCTGCGTCACCGCATCCGCCCCCGAGTCACCCAGCCGCCCGCCTCCGGTCGCCGCCTCCACCGTTCGCTGTCCACCGCTCTCCACGTCGCTCGGCGATCCCTCCACCTCGAGCCGCGCCAAGCCGAAGTCGGTCAGACACAGGCGCCCGTGCTCGTCGACGAGCATGTTGCTGGGCTTGAGATCGCGGTGCACCATGCCAGCGCCGTGCACGGCGGCGAGCCCCCGTGCGGCCTGGATCGCCAGGTCGAGCAGCGCGGCGAAGCGCCCGTCGGCGCCCTGCGGGTGCTCCTCGCACCATGTGCCCAGCGTGCCGCCGCGCACCAGCTCCATCGCGATGTAGAGGTGATCGTCGATCACGTCCACCTCGTGCACGGTGACCACGTTGGGGTGATCGAGGCGGGCCAGCGCCCGCGCCTCGCGACGCATGCGGGCCACCGAGCGTGCACGATCGACCCGGCGGCGCGTCACCTTGATCGCCACGCGACGATCGAGCTCGGGATCCCACGCGGCCCACACCGTGCCCATGCCCCCCTCGCCCAGGCGCTCGAGCACCACGAACCGACCGATGTGCGCAGGAGCCTTGCTCGCGCCGAACAGCCGCTGCTCGAGCGCGGCCCGCAGCTGCCGGGTCTCGAGCCCGACCGGCGTGGCCACGCTGGGAACGGTGGTGCGCTCGTCGACGCTCCGTCCCTCTGGGGAGCCGTCGCGGATCACGGCGGCGCTGCCTCCCGTAGCGCGGTCTCGACCGCCGCGAGCTCGGCGCGGGCGCGGGCGAGCGCCTCGGGAGGCGCATCGCCGCGCTCGAGCGCCGCGATCCCGCGCTCGGCCGCCCGTCGTGCGTCCTCGAGCCGACCCGCGGCCCGGTAGACCCCCACGAACTCGATCCACACGCCGCCCAGCCGCGCCGCCGACATCCCGAGCGCCTCGTACTCGGCGATCGTGGGGGCCACCAGCGTCACCGCCTCGTCGGCGCGTCCCGAGCGCGCGAGCGCGAGCGCGAGGTTGACGTGGGTGATGGCACGGTTCATGTCGGTCGAGTGCGAGCCGTCCGCTTCGAGCTTGTCGAGCAGCGACCGGTACACCACGCTGGCTTCCTCGGCCCGGCCGCTCTCGAGCAAGAGCGTGCCGAGGGTCAGCCCGATCAGCATGGGGGCGTCGGGATCGTCGGCCGGCGGTCGCAGCCGCTCGAGCGCGGCCACGGCCTCATCGGAGCGGCCCACCATTCCGAGCTGCTCGGCCCGCTTGAGACCCACGCGGAACAGATCGCCAGGAGCCGCGTTGGGATCGGCGGCGAGGCCTGCCTCGGCGCGTTCGAGCTGCTCGATCGCCTCGTTGCGCATGCCGAGGTCGGCGAGCACGATGCCGAGCCCTCCGCGGGCTCGCACCGTGAGCAGGCTGTCGGCTCCGACCAGCGCCTCGTGCATGACCACCGACTTCCGCGCCACCTCCACCGCCTGCTCGAGCCGCCCCGACAGCACCAGCGCCGGCACCATGTCCTGGTAGAGACTGGCCAGCCGCTTGTGGTGATCGCCCAGCTCGGCTCGCAGGTAGCGCTCGGCGAGCTGGAACGAGGCCACGCTCGCTTCGGCGCGCCCGCGGCTGGCTTCCACCCCGCCCATCAGCATCTTGCCGTCGGCGAGCAGCAGCGCATCGTCCACGCCCGTCGCCAGGCTCTCCACGCGCTCGGCTGCGAACACGGCCTCGTCGAGGTGCATGAGCGCGAGCTCGGAGTTGCCGAGCACGGCCCACGCCGCCGCGGCATCCCCTGCATCGTCGCCGAGCTCCGCGGCGCGCAGCGACGAGCGTCCCTGCTGGCGCGCGCGCTCGTAGGCGCCGCGGGCATACGAAGCGTTCGCGAGCACCAGCCACCCGCGGCTCTCCACGCTGGCGCTCCCCACCCAGCCCTCGGCCTCGAGCGCGGCGACGATCTCCTCGGCTCTCGCCAGGCGGCGCAGGTTGACCAGCGTGGCGGCCTCGGCCAGGCGTCGCGAGGCCTCGCGTACGCTCGCGTTGCGATCCACCTCGGAGCGGCTCGGGCCCGGCTCGCGGCATTCCTCGAGCTCGGGCAGCGCGAGCGTCAGCGTCGACGCCGAGCCCAGCCGCTTCGGCTCGAGCGCCTCGATCTCCTCGAGCACCACGTGGAAGCTCGCGGCGGCGCGGTCGAGACAGGCCAGGCGAGCGTCGGCGAGCAGCTCGGCCTCGGCCTCGTCCTCGTCCTCGTAGGGCGCGCTGCAGGCCGCCAGCCGCTCGGTATCCCACTGCGCTGCGAATTGCTCGAAGCGGCGTGCGGTGTGCAGCGCATGGTTCCGCGCCTGGGTGAGGCCAGAAGCGATGAAGCGCTGCTCCAGCGCCCCGTGCCGCTCCGCCCAGCTGCGCGAGGGGGCCTCGTCCGGCACCCGGCAGTCGTCGCGCGCGGGCGGGAGCACGAGCACGAGCGCCGCGATCGCGAGCCCCGCCCCGATGCTCATCAGGGCTCCGAGCCGGCGCCGTCGCCCGTCGCGCCCGCGCTCCAGCGCCGCTCGCAAGCCGTCGATGTCGGGAAAGCGATCGCGTCGCTCCCGGGCGAGGCCGCGACGCAGCGTCGCGACGAACCACGCCGGCACCTCTGCGCGCGTCATTGCAGCCGACTCGTCGGGTGCTTCGGCTGCGGGTGCCGATCCAATCGCAGCTTCCCAGAACGTCTGGCACAGCGCACGTTGATCGTCACGGGCATCGGCCTCGGCCTCGTCCTGCTCGGGCCCGTCGGCCGCCGCATCGACGCTCGTCCACCCGCGCAGCCGTAGCCGCCCGTCGGCATCGACGAGCATGTCGCCGGCCCGAAGCGGCAGGCCCACCACCTTGGCCGCGTGGGCCGCTGCGAGCCCCCGCGTGGCCTGGAGCATCAAATCGACGAGCACGGCGAAGCGCTCGCGCGTGCCCGGCGGATGCTCAACGCACCAGTCCTCCAGCGTCCCGCCGCGCACGAAATCGGTGGCCACGAACAGCTCGCCCTCGTGCTCGCCCACCTCGTGCACGCGCACCACGTTGGCGTGCCCGATCCTCGCCATCGCTCGCGCCTGCTGCCGGCGCTGTGCTCGGGCTTCGTCACCACCGTCTCGACCGGCGCCGAGCTCGATCGCCAGCTTGCGATCGAGCCGAGGATCGTAGGCCGCGAGCACCCGCTGGGCGCTCTGCCCGGCCAGCGGCTCGATGACCTGGAAGCGCCCGATCCTCACCAGCGCACCATCCTCACCGGCGCACCATGCCCGCTCTCGCCCGGCGATGCCAGCCGGCGCCGGCTTGCGCCGCTGCCGCGCCAGCTGGCGAGGAAGAATCTTCGTCGATCTTCGGGAACGCTCGGCCACGCTGGAATCACTACGTGGGCGAGGCGGAGACGAGACGACGATGCGATGTCGGCTCGGCCCCGACCCCCAACCCCCAAGCAAGAGTCACGCCCCCATGACCCCCATCAAGACCCCCAAGCACCAGACCATCACCCGCATCACGTTCGGCGCGTTCGCGTTCGCGCTGGTCACCCTCGGCTGCGATCCCGCCGACGAGCCCGTGAGCGACGAAGAGCTGCTCGCCGAGGACGACGAGGACGTCGATGCCCTCGCCGCCAACCCGGCCGACGAAGACGAGCTCGACGAAGACGAGCTCGGCGAGGACGAGCCCGAGGCCACGCCGACCGAGGAGCTGCCGACGCTCGAGAGCCGCTTCGGTGGCGGCTTCGATCTCACCGCGGCCATCGATGCCGTGGGCTACGCGTGGACCGGGTTCTGGTTCTCCGAGGAGACCCCCGCGAGCCTGTGCCCGCCCGGAAACGTCAACACCGGGATCGCGTGCGCCGGTGGCTACTGCGACAGCATGCAGCTCGAGTGCAACCCCACGCAGTCCGTCGGCGCCGGCACCTGGACCACCTGGTTCTCCGAGGAGGGCACCAACTACCGGATGTGCGAGGGCAACAAGTACGTGACCGGCATGCAGTGCTCCGGCTGGTGGTGCGACAACCTCGCGCTCTACTGCAGCCAGACCGCCTACACCCCGGCCGCCCACGAGTGCACGTGGTCGGGCTGGTTCTCCGAGGAGGATCCGCCGTTCTACGCGCCGGGCGGCACCGCCATCAAGGGCGTGCAGTGTTCCGGCTGGTACTGCGACAGCCTTCGCTACCAGTACTGCACCATCAACTAGATCAGCTAGATCAGCGTCGTCGTTCGGAGGCCGGTCGCGATTCGCGGCCGGCCTCGCCGTACGTGCCCGCGCTACTCCACGCGCCCGCGGTACTCCACGTACCCTTCCATGAGCGCCAGATAGGCCATCTGCCCGATCACCTTCTGCCCCGCGAAGGTGAGGTGCGCCAGGTCGCCCGAGAGCATCGGCGGGTTCGATCTGCGCCAGCGCCCGGCCGAGCCCTCGCCGCCCATCGCGGCCACCGTGTCGAAGAACGCACAGCCTTCCGCCATTGCGGCCCTGCGCTGCGCCTCCACCACCTTGGGCACCATGGGGCGGCTCACCACGCGCTGCCCCTCGCGCTGTCCGTGGTCCACCGGCGCCATCACCAGGCATGCCGGCGGCTGCTTGCTGCTGCGGAACCGCCGGAGCACTGCGGCGAAGTCCTGCTCGTACTCGTCCATCTGGCTCGATGCGAGCAACAAGTCGTTGCCGCCGAACATGAACACCAGCAGCGCAGGGTCGCGATGCTCCACCTGTGCCCGCAGGTGCTCTTCTTCGAAATAGAGCATGCGGCTCGCGAACGCGCCGAGCTGCTCCATGCCGTCCCACACCACGCCGGGCACGTCGCGCTCGAGCACCACTCCGTAGAGCCGCACCTGCCCGCCTCCGGCCGCACGCAGACGAATGTCGTGGGGCCCGTCGGCCAGCTCGATGGTGTGCCAGGCATCGCCGGCCACGTCGGCCGCGGTGGACACCACCACGGGCTCGTCGTCGTCCACCTTCACCCGCAGGTTGCCGCCCTTGGGCAGGGCCCGGTACCAGATCTCGAAGCGCGACAGCTTCTGCCCGAACGCCAGCTCGCCCTCGGTGCGCCAGCGCGACTCGGCCCCGCCGGCCGACCACACCGTGGTGCCGCCGAGCCCATAGAGCCCGTCGCCCTTGCACTTGTTGATGATGTAGCAGCGCGACCAGTCCTCGCCGTCGAGGAACACGACGCCGCGGTGGCGGTAGCTGGCGTTGGGCTTGGCCACCAGGTGGAAGCCGTGGCCCGCGTCGCCGAACCGCTTCTGCAGCGCGAACCGCAGCGCCGAGCTGACGTTGTCGTTGGCCACCACCGAGTCGCCCCACTGCGACACGCGGGTGATCGCCCCCGCATAGCGGGCATCGGTGCGAGCCAGCCGCGCGTAGAACGAGTCGAGCGCGGTGGGCGATGGCAGCTCGAGCGAGCGCGGCACCGCCTCGGCATCGTCGGGGTGCGCCTCGTAGGCCGGCAGCCCGGTGCCCTTCGGCGGCGGCTCCACCACCGGCTCGTCGACGAGCGGCACTCTATTCGTCTCGTCCTCGGCCACGACCAGCGCGGCCATCTCTTCCGCTTGTGCGAGCTTCTCCGCGCCCTCGGCCACCGCCTCGTCCTCGCCCAGGATCTCGCGCCCCACCACGTTCCAGAACAGCATCGGGTCCTGGCCCGGCACCCACGGCCGTGCCCAGTGCAGCTCGGGCACGAAGTAGGTGGTGGCGATCGCGGCCGCGAGCGTGAGCATGCCCGAGCCGATCTTGGTGAAGGTCCCGCGCGGGTAGGGGGCGTGCTCGTCCTCGTCGCTGCCGAGCACCACGCGCTCGACGTGCTCCTCGCCGTCGAGCAGACCTGCCGCCTGAGCAATCTCGTGGGTAGTGGTCGCGCTGGCCATGGCCGTGGGCTCGTCAACGATCGCTCAGAAGTTGAAGTAGATGAACGTGCGCGGCGCGCCGGCCATGAGCTTCATCAGGCCCAGGCCCAGGAGCCCGAGCAGCAGGCCCAGCACGGGCCCGGGGATCCGGCGGAAGATCCCGAGCATGTACACCTCGACCCAGGCCCGGGGCGTGAAGTGGTAGAGCGTGCCGAACACCAGCGCCAGCCATAGCCACGGGGTCAAGAGCCCTGGCCGCACCAAATCGCCGTCGAAGCGGAGCAGGCCCGCCACCATCGTCTTGGCGGTCTCGAAGTCCGAGGCGCGGAAGAACACCCGCGACAGCACCGTGAAGTGGTAGGTGAGCAGCACGTGGATCGCCATGACGAACGGCCCGCCTTGCTGCGGCAGCCACGTCACCAGCAGGAACATCACGGCAGCGAAGCCCGCGCAGAACATCGCCCCCGCGCGCGGCACGTCGAGCGCGAGCTCGGCCGTGGCCCCGCACGCCAGCCCCACCGCGACGGCTGCCACTCCGATCGTCAGCACCTGCCGCCAGCGCGGGCCGTCGCGCCGCCGCTCGCGGTTCCAGCGGTTGTAGAGCATCGCCAGCCCGTGGATGTTGGCGTAGAGCACGAAGTTCCAGCTCGTGCCCGGCGAGTAGTGCCACATGCCCACCAGGAACATGGTGAGCCACAGGTTGAAGTACGTGCGCGCCGACGAGCCGCGGCTGCCGCCGAGCGGGAAGAACAGGTAGTCGCGCAGCCACGTGCTGAGCGTCATGTGCCAGCGCCGCCAGAACTCGCCCAGGTTCTTGGACTGGTAGGGGCGGTCGAAGTTCTCGGGGATCTCGTAGCCGAGCAGCTGCGCCGAGCCGATCGCGATGTCGGAGTAGCCCGAGAAGTCGGCGTAGATCTGCAGCGTGAACGCGTAGAGCGCCAAGAGCAGCTCCATCGAGGTGTAGGCCTCGGGCGTCGCGAACACGGCGTCGGTGAACTGGGCCGCGATCCAGTCGCCGAGCAGCACCTTCTTGGCCAGGCCCTTGAAGATCCGAAACAGCCCCTCCTCCATCGCCGTGGGCGAGAGCCGCGGCCGGCGGTGGAGCTGGGGCAGGAGCTCGTTGGCGCGCACGATCGGCCCGGCCACGAGCTGCGGGAAGAACGTGACGAACAGCGCGAATTTGACGAACGAGCGCTCGGCCGTCAGCCGCCCGCGCCACACGTCGATGGTGTAGCTGAGGCTCTGGAACGTGTAGAAGGAGATCCCGACCGGGAGGATGATCTCGAGGTGCGGGGCCACGAACGGCACCCCGGCCGCGTGGGCCAGGTCCGCGAACACGTCGACGAAGAAGTCGGTGTACTTGAAGTAGCCGAGCAGCCCCAGGTTGCCGAGGAGGCTCAGCGTCAGGATTGCGTTGCGACTGCGACGGGCGCGGGCGGCCTCGCGCGGATCGGAGCTGTCGAGCGCGGGCGTGAAGTGCTGGATCGCGAGCCCCGACGCATAGTCGAGCACCGTGGAGGCCAGGAGCAGCCCCGCGAAGTACCAGGGCAGCGGCAGCGGGTCCGTCTTCGGACTCGCCATGTAGAAGAAGTAGCTGGCGAGCAAGAGCAGCACCATGCGCGCCATCGACCGATGCCCGAGCGCCCAGGTGACCAGGAGCACCGGCACCATGAACACGAGGTAGTCGAAGGTCGGAAACAGCATGGGGCGGAGCCCTGGCGGCCGAAAGCTACCCGGAGGTCGGGATCGGCGCGAGTTCCTGACGGACGACGGGCCCGCGCTGTTCCCGCGGAAGCGTCTACGAGGCAGGAGGGATGGGTTGGCCGATCGGTGGCGAGGTCGTGGGCTGCGCGGGGCTGTCGCCGTCGTGCGTTGTGCGAGACGATGACGCTCATGAAACGACAGGGAACGGGTCGAGTGCTGACCTTTGCGGTCACCGGTGCGTTGCTCGGTGGCGTGGGGATCGGCGGCTGCAGCAAGCATCGCGGGCCGTACGTCAACACCCAGCCCGAGGAGCAGCCCTCGGTGAACCCGGGCCCCGAGGAAGCCGGCGAGCCCGTGCCCGAGCCCGAGGAGCCCACCGATACCGTGAACGAGGGGCCGGTCGAAGAGCCCGAGCCCGAGCCGCCGTCGACCAACGTGACCAAGCAGCCGGGGTGATCCGATCGCTTGCTCGTCTCGTGCGTTGTGCGGGACGATGCCAGGAATGAAGACACGAGGAGCAGGCCGGGTGCTGACCTTTGCCGTCACCGGTGCGCTGCTCGGCGGCGTGGGGATCGGCGGTGGCTGTAGCAAGCACCGGGGGCCCGACGAGGAGCTCCACATCAACCCCGGGCCCGACGAGGGACAGCCGCCCCCCGAGGAGCAGCTGCACGTGAACCCCGGGCCGGACGAGGATCCGGACGCAGCCGACGGTGGTGCGGCCGATGGTGGTGCAGCCGATGGTGGCGCAGCCGACGGTGGCGCGGCCGACGGTGGCGCAGCCGATGGCGGCGCCGCCGATGGCGGCGACGAGCCCGTGGCGCGGAACGTGAACCCCGGGCCCGTCGATCAGCCCAAGCCGACGGTGATCGTCAACACCGTCAAGCAGCCCGATCCCAAGCCCGAGCCCATAGCGGAGGGCACCATCAACATACGCAAGGTGGAGGACGAGCCCCCACCCCAGTCCAAGCCGTCCAAGAAGAAGAAGAAGTAGGGTCGCCGCGAGACCCTAGCGCCGGTGCCCGACGAGCGACGACCGATGAGCGAGCCCACTGGTTCGGAGCGCATGCTGGCCCCCGCCACCGAGCGGCTGGGTCGCATGCATCGCGCCCAGGTGCACCGCGATCCGTGGCCCGACTTCTCGACGTTCGAGCGCGAGCGCTACGACGCCCAGCTGCGAAGGGCCGCTGCAGTGCAGTGGGCCGGCCGAGCGCGGGCCGAGCACGGATCCGTGCAGCAGTTCACGATCCTCGCGCATGCGCTCTGCAACGTGCGGATCGAGCTGCACGTGCTCGGGGCGCTGGCGCGGCTGACCACCGACGAGGTGCGCCACGCCGAGCTCTGCGCCGAGATGGGCCTCGCGGTGTGGCCCGAGGGCCGCGAGAGCGAGCCCGCCGTGTTTCGCTGGGAGCGACCGCGATTGCCCTGGGTCGGCCCGCCCGTGCTCGGCGACGATCCCAAGCCGACGCTCGCGTGGGCGGCCGAGGCGGTGCTCGTGTCGTGCTGCATCGGCGAGACGCTCTCGCGCCCCATGCTCGAGGCGATCGCGGTGGTGGCCACCGAGCCGCTGGCGGAGGCGGTGGCCAAGCAGATCCTCCGCGACGAGCACCTGCACGCGAGCTTCGGCTGGGAGACGCTGGCGCTGCTGCTTCCCCGCATCGACGACGCCCAGCGCGAGGCGCTCGAGGATCGCATGATGCGATCGTTCGGCGCGGTGGAGAGCACGACGGCCTGCGGGATCTCGGTGGAGCAGGTCGCCGGCCAGAGCATCGAGATCGCCCCGAGCGACGACCCCGAGTGCTCCAACCTGGGCACGCTCACCGACGAGCAGTACGCGATGATCTTCTTCGCGACGATGGAGGCCGAGGTGCTGCCGCAGCTCCAGGCGCTCGGGCTCGATGCCATGGGCGCGTGGCAGCGCCGCCCGCGACCGAGCGCGAAGCAGTAACGGACCGTCGGGCGAGCCGGCGGTCGCGGCGGCACACCAGCGCAGATGGGCTATTTTCGACCCCTGGTGGCGCAATCCAGGCCGTGAGGGATTGCCTTGGCGCGAGTCGGTCTTAGGCTCGCTGAAGTGACTGCATTCACCACGGCGGCCGGCCCGCCCGCTGTCGTCGATTCGTACACCGATTCCGTCGCCGAAGCCGAGGCCATGGCCGACCGGCACCTCGCGAGGCAAGACGAGGTGCGCCGGGTGAGCAACGTGGTGCGCTGGATGGACGACCTCGTGCGCGTGCCCGGCACGCGCTTCGGGTTCGGGCTCGACGCGGTGCTGGGGTTCTTCATCCCCGTGCTCGGCGATCTGGTGACCGGCGCGGTGGCGGTGACGGTGATCACTGCCGCACAACGGAGGGGCGTGCCGCGGATCGTGGTGCTCCGCATGCTGCTCAACCTGGGCATCGACATGCTGGCCGGCATGGTGCCGGTGGTGGGCGACGCGTTCGACCTCGTGTGGCGCGCGAACGTCCGCAACCTCGAGCTGCTCGAGCGCCATCAAGGCGAGCTCGAGCCCAAGGCGCGCAGGGGCGACTATGCGGTGGTGGCCGCAGCGGTGGGCGTGGTCGCGCTGGGGCTCGCGGCGCCCATCATGCTGCTCGTGTGGCTCTTCGGGCTGATCGCCGGATAGAGCGGCCCGCTCGGCCTCAGTCGTCGAGCGGGTCGAGCTCGTTGACCAGCGCGACGTAGGCCCGCTTCGCGTCGTCCTTGTTCATGCCCTTGCGAGTCGTCCACGCATCGTACTTGGCGCGCCCTCGCGGATCGGTGAAGCCCGGGCGATCGCCGTTGACGTCGCCGAGCGTGGCCTGCTTGTAGAGACCGTAGAGCTTGAGGAGCACGTCGTTCGGCGGCCGATCGAGCAGCTCCACGCGGTCGACGGCATACTGGAAGTCGTCGTCGAGATCTTCCATGGAAGGGCTCCTGCTCGCGGCCGGGTGAGTCGCCGCGATCGTCCCATGGTGTACCTCCAAGCCGCGGGGATGTCGACTGCCCGCCAGGAGCACCTCGGGCGCGACGATCGCCGGGTGGCCTACTCGCCGCCACCGATGAAGATGCGGGTGACCTTGTCGTCCTTGAACCCGAAGGTCACCCCCGCGTACACGGACCCGGCGAGGAGCTCGTCGGGGCCGGAGAGGTCGGGCATGAGGCAGGCGGCGTAGACCTTCTCGACCTCGGCGCGGGTGCTGCCGATGCCCAGGCCCCAGCTCGCGGGCAGCTTGCACGCCGCCGAGGCCTCGAGGAACGAGACCTTCTGCGCGCCCTTGCGGCTCGGGGACGACATACCGACCTCGAGCCCCTCGTAGTGCCACGTCTGTGCGTAGTCACCCGTGGCGCCCTCCATCGTCACCTTCGACTGCTTCTTGGGCTTGCCGAGCTTGGCGACGACGTCGGCGGCGGTCATGCCGATGTGGACGCCACCGATGGTCTCGTAGGTGAGATCCAGCGAGGTCTCTCTTGGTTCTTCTTCGTCCACGACCTCTTCGTCCCCGCCCCCTTCGACGACGACGACCGGCCCGGTGGGCTTGCCACCGGTCGTGGGCGTGGCTTCGGTGGGAGGCGTCGGGGGCTCGGGGGGAGCGGCGGTGTCGACCGCGGGCGCAGGCGGGGCCTTCACGTCGGGGACGGGAGCCTTGGCCTCGGGAGCCGTGGGAGCGGGAGGCTTCGCGTCGGAGGCGGGAGCCTTGGCGACGGCCTTGGGGGCCGTGTCGGCCTTGGGTTCGCTCTTTTCACAGGCGGCGAGCGTCAAGCCCAGCACGAGCATGCCCATCGGCAGCACGGCGAGATCGGACCGGTGCATTGGGGGAGCCTTGCGCGGGTGTGCAGCGGGTGTCAACGGTCGCCGACGCGGCTCATCGCAGCTCCAGCTCCACGAACAACATCCTGTGATCCGAACCGAACGCCGGCTCGATCGTCCGCCCCACCGGCTCGAGCGGTCCGGCCACCAGCGCATGATCGATCGGTAGGCCCAGCGGCCCAAGCCAGGCGGGCCACGTGCCATGGAGGCCGAAGCGCTGGGTGGAGCGCAGGCGGCCCGCGGCGAGCAGCGAGCGCAGCGTGGACGACCACGGGGTCGCGTTGAGATCACCGACGACGATCACCGCCTCGTCGGGGTCGGTGGTCCAGGCCGGGAGCGCGTAGAGCAGCTCGTCGCGCGTGCGCGTATTCCTCTCGCTCACGGGTGGCGGCGGATGCACGGCGAGGATCGTGACGGAGCGGTCGCCGAGCGGGAGCACGACCTCGATCGCGGGCATCCAGCTCGGACCCGGCGTGAGCACCTGCATGGATGTCGGAGGTTCGCGCGTGAGCACCGCGATGCCGAACGGATCGTTGCGCGGCTCGGCGAACGCGTACCAGCCGGGTAGGGCGGCGGAGAACAGCTCGATCTGGGGGGCGGAGGCCTCGAGCAGCACCACCACGTCGGGCTCGAGCGTGGCGATGTGCGCCGCGGCAGCGGGCGTGCTCGGGTTGCCGTGCAGCATGTTGTACGAGACCACGCGCAGGCGCGGCGCACCGGGGGCGGGCGTGGGCGCGACGACGACGAGCGAGTAGAGCGGGAGCACCAGCACCGCCTCGAACGCGGTCAGGACGGCCGCCCAGAGCGCGAGCCTCCACCAGCGCAGCGCGGCCACGCTCGCCGCTGCGAGCAGCGCGAGCAGCAAGTAGAGCGCATGGAAGTGCGCGAGCAGATCGAGCCGCCACCACCACGCCCCGCCAAACGAGAGCGCAGACGCGAGCGTGAGACCAGCGAGGACCAGGGTGACGCTCCCGCGGGCGAGCGAGCGGCGGCGTGCCGCGGTGGCCGGGCGGGGCTCCTCGATGTCGTCGGCCATGCGGCGGAGATCACCGTAGCACCGATCCCATCGACTACCGCCTGGGCTATCGTGATCGAGCCGAGCGAGGGAAGCCGATGACGACGACGAGAGCGAGCGGTGGTGCACATGTGGTGATGGGGCTCGTCTTGCTCGCGGCATGCAAGGGCGGGGGCGGAGGCGAGGGCGAGGACAGCGAGACGGGTGACACCACCCAGGGCCCGGGCCCCGGCACGTCGGCCGAGACCACGCGCGGCTCGACCACCGGCCCCGGTAGCGAGACCGCCGACTCGGGCAGCGGCGGCACCGACGACACTGGGACCACGACTTCGACGGACGCCCGCACGACGGCGGGCACCGGGGTGCCTACGCGGGCCCGGCGGCTGCCGGGGCCTGGCCGCTCGATCGCGCGCGCAAGCCCTGAGCCGCGCAGCCGCCCCCGCTCGTTCACGGCGCGATTGCGCGAGGGGAACGCGATCGCCCCGCGCTCACGCCTCGGCGACACCCACCCGAAACACCACGTCCACGCGCTTCTCCTCGCCCACCGGCGTGCGCGTCACCTCCAGCTTCACCGGCCCGAGGCCCGCGTCTGAGAACGCCCACCGCACGACCTCTGCAATCCCCCGCAGCCGCGAGATTCCGGCCGCGTCGCCGGTCTTCCCGACCGCTGCGATCTTCTTGCGCAGCGCCTTCTCGCTCACGCGCTTGCCCTTCGGTATCGCGCTCTGATCGAGCTCGATCTTGCCGAGCACGTGCCGCGCTCCCGGCATCGTCTCCACCTCGATGGTGCTCGTACCCGGCGTCTCCGGCCACGGGATCTTCACCTGCGCGTCGAGGTAGCCGTGCTCGAGGTAGAGCTCCGTCATCGCCAGCTCGGCCGCCGTGAGCGAGTCGCATAGCGGCCGCCCGGCGGCCGCCGACGTGGCTGCCACCTCGACCTCTACCGCCGGGAGCACCGGATCCTCCACGAACCTCACCCCCGCCAGCGTCGCCGCGATCGCGAACGGATTGTCGGGCAGCTCCACCGACGCATCCTCTAGCTTCACCTCTGCCCGCGCACGCAGGCATCCGATGGTGCGTGCGCGCGCGGACGCGAGGTGCTCCTCGTCCCAGACCGTCGACGGCACGCCCCACTCCGTGTCCTGGAGCGGCAGCGAGCTCCACAAGAGCTTCATCTCGAGGATCTGGGCCGCGAGCTCCCCACGGTACTCCTCCCACGACAGCTCCGTCGTCTCGTTCACGGCCGTACGGAGCTGCTCCGTGTCGATTCCGAGATCGGCAATGAGCAGCTGCACGGCCCGGTCGATCTCCTCCTCGGTCGCGGCGATGCTCTGCAGCTTGGCCGCCTGCGCGACGAGCTGCCGCTCGATGAGCCTGAGCACCAGCACCTCGCGCGGCTGCGGCGGCGTGCCGGGGCTGGTGCTCGCCACGCGAACGAGCCGCTCCACGTCGGCCTCGCGGATCTCCACCCCATCGACCACCGCGACCAGCTCCTCGAGCCCTCGCTCGTGCGGCCCCTCGGCATGCACGGGAGCCACCGGCGCGGGCTTCGGCGCGGGCTCCTGCGTGGGCGGCGGGGCCCCGGCCCGGCATGAAGAGGCCGCACACGCGATCGAGCTGACGAGGGCGAGGCGGCAGCGGATGGCAGTCGAGCGAGTCGCAGGCACGAGCCCATGGTGCCGCGTTCCGGAGGCGGCCGCGACCGCGATCGATCACGGACCGTCGCTGTGCCCCCGCGCGCTCAGATCTTCCCCACGAAGTGCGTCCCCGTGAGCCCGTCGAGCGCGTCCTTGAGGCTCGCGGCGTCGGTGATGAGCCCCCGCCGCCCGCCTCGCTGCAAGAACCCGTAGATCGCCTCCACCTTGGGTCCCATCGAGCCCATCGGGAACTGCGCGTCCGCGATGTAGCGATTGCACTCGGCCATGGTCACCGCGCCGAGCCGCCGCTGCGTGGGCTTGCCGAAGTCGAGGTACACGGCATCGACGGCGGTGAGGATCACGAGCAGCTCGGCGTTGACGTCGGTGGCGAGCACGCTCGAGGTGAGGTCCTTGTCGATCACCGCCTCGACGCCGACGTAGCCTTCCTCCTCCACCATCGCCACCGGGATCCCGCCGCCGCCGCCCGCGATCACGATGTCGCCGGCCGCGGCGGCCTCGCGGATGGTGTCGCGCTGGATGATGCGCTGCGGCACGGGGCTCGGCACCCTGCGCCGCCAGCCGCGGCCCGAGTCCTCGCCGATGATCCAGCCGAAGGCGTCGCGCGCCCGCTCGGCCTCGGCCTGCGAGAAGAACGGCCCCACCGGCTTGCTGGGTCGGCCGAACGCGGGGTCGTTCGCGTCCACCAGCACCTGCGTGATCATGGTGACCACGAACCGCTCGATGCTGCGCCGGCGCATCTCGTTGAGCAGCGAGCGCTGCAGGAGATAGCCGAGGCTGCCCTCGGTCTGCGCCACCAGCATGTCGAGCGGCCACGAGGGCAGCACGTCGCGGGTCAGCTCGTGGAGCTGGAGCAGCTCTCCTACCTGAGGCCCGTTGCCGTGGGTGATGACGAGGTTGTAGCCGCGCTCGACCAGCGTAATGAGCGCGGCACAGATCGCCCGTGCGTTGCGGGCGTGGTCGTCGTAGGTACCGCGCTCGCCGGGCTGGATGAACGCGTGGCCGCCCATCGCCACCACCACGGTGGGCGCGGCGGCGGGGCGGAGATCCAGGCTCGAAGACGATGCGGCGGGGGAGAGGCTCTGGCGGGCGGCGGGGCTCATGGCAGGTCTTGGTGGTGGCGAAGGGGGCTAGGACAGCCGGGCGCGGTGCAGCGGCATGGTGAGGCAGCGGCCGCCGCCGCGGGCCCGCGACAGCTCGCTGCCCGAGAAGCTGAACACGGTGCGCGGGCGGGCGATGCCCTCGGCGATGAGCACCCGCCGGTGCAGGGCCGGCTGCGCCACGCTCACCCGCACCTCCTCGAAGCCGTGGGCCACGAGCGCGCGGATGGTGTGGGTGTTGCGGGCGTAGAGGATGATGTGCCCGGGACCCATCGCGACCGCGTTGGCGCCGTCGGTCCACTGCTCGCGCTCTTGATGCAGCGGATCGTCGCCGCCGCACGGCACGAGCTGCGTGTCGTCGCCGAGCTCTTCGCGCAAGACGTCGAGCGCGGCGGCGCGGTGCAGCGCCTCGGGCGGGCGGTCGCGACACAGCCGCGCCACCGGCAGCCCGGGCTCGCCGGCGTGCCCCACCAGCAAGGGCCGGTGTCCCAGGAACAGCCCGCGGTCGATCTGGGTGAGGATGGTGTCGAGGTGCATCACCGAGCGCGCCTCGGGCATCATCACCGCGTACACACGCTCGAGCCGGGGGTGCAGCGGGAACAGGGCCTCTTCGGCCATGCGCTGGATCGTCTGCGCGGTGGTGCGCTGCGAGCAGCCGATCATCACCGCGCTGGGCGACAGCACCAGCACGTCGCCGCCCTCGAGCGAGCGGAAGCGGCTGCCGCGGCGCGAGTCGTCGGCGTCGAAGCAGAGCGGCGCGCCGGCCGAGGGCGCGTGGCGCAGCGCGAACGCGACCAGCCATGGCTCGCGGACGCGGGCCGGGGTCGCCATGCGGGCCATCACCACGCGATCGAAGATCGCCATGCACGGATCGCGCATGAACATGAGGTTGGGGACCGGCGGCAGCGCGAAGCGATGGCGGTGGGGCGTGCCGGCGCGGATGCGAGCGAGGCTGGGCGGCAGGCCGTGCAGATCGTGCCAATACACCCCGTGGACGAGCCCGGCCGCGAGCGCCTTGGGGTCGAGCTCGCACAGCCGCGCGCTCAGGTCCTGCGCCCCCTCTTGCTCGCACACCCGCTCGACCAGCGCCTCGCGGGCCGCCGCGGGGGCAGCCGCGAGCGCCTCGACGAGCAGCGGCTGCAGGTACAGCACCTGCGCCCCCGCCTCGCTCAGGATCTCGGTCATGAGGTCGTGCTCGGCCGCGGTCTCGTCGGGCGCGAGGATGTCGTCGAACAGCACCAGCTCGAGCTCGTGCTGGGTCATGCGCACGATCTCCTCGCCGGGCCGGTGCACGAGCACCTGCTGCAAGGGGCCGATCTCGCTCTCGATGCCGATCTGCATGGTGGGGTCGCTAGCCCTCGCTGGGGACTCTGTCGAAGTCGACCCAGCGCCCGTCGAGCAGGCGCTCGTGGGGGAGGTAGAGCCGCTTGTACGCCATCGACGGGCAATTGGCGATGTAGAGCCCCAGGTAGAGGTAGCGTAGCCCCCAGCGCCGGCAGAGCTGCAGCTGCTTGAGCACCGAGTACACCCCGGGGCTGCGCGGCTCGTGGTCGGGGTCGAAGTAGAAGTACACCGCCGACAGCGAGCACTCGGCGCGGTCGACCACCGCCACGCCGATGAGCCGGCCGTTCACTCGGTAGCGCAGCTCGAAGCTGTCGCAGCAGCTCTCGCCGAGGAACGCGGTGTAGCCGTCGAAGTCGATCGAGCGCTCGCCGCTCGAGAGGCCACGGCCGCGCTTGTGCTTGTTGTAGAGCGCGACCTTCTCGAGCGTGGGCTCGAGCGGGCCGATCTCGGTCTCGATCTCGCGGTCGCCGTGGCGCTCGACACGGCGCTGCGTGCGACCGGGCACGAAGCACTGCACGTCGATGCGGATCGGCTCGCACGCCATACAGCTGGGGCAGGCGGTGCGGTAGAGCATCAGGCCCTGGCGGCGGTCGCCGGTGGCGAGCCGGTGCTCGAGCTCGGCACGCTGCAGCCGGCGGATGGGCAGGCGCAACGGCAGCCGCGAGATCTGCTCGGGCAGGTAGGGGCAGGGGCTCGGCGCATCGTGGACGACCAGCTCGGGGGGGCTGGCCGCCAGGACCCGTCGTTGCTGCGGAGGCGCCGACACGAGCCCGGAGCATAGCAGCTCGGGCGACCTCTCGATGGCCCGCCTGCGGCGGGGGCGGCGACCTTTGGCCAACCCTCGGATGGCCAGACCACGCCCAAAATCACAGCCAAAACCACAGCTAGTACACGAACGGGATCATCCGGAACCTGGCCCGCGCGCAGTACTGGTCCCACAGCGCGCCGTACTTGGCACGGCAGCGCTTCTCGTCGCGCCAGGCCCGGTGGGGCAAGAGCACGCACAGCCACAGCGGCACGAGGTACGGCACCACCGACTGCAGCCCGGTGCAGAGCGCAATGGCGCCGTAGACCATGATCTCGCCAGTGTAGTTGAGCTTGCGGCCGATGCCCCACCAGCCCGAGACGAGCAGCCGGCCGCCCAGCGTCTCCGCAGGGCGGCCCCAGATCCTCGCGTCGGGATCGCGCTTGAACCGGTCCTTTTGGGCATTGGCGCCGCGGAAGATCCACAGCCCCACCCCGAACAACAGGCCGAGGCCTGCGAGCGCGGGTGCGTCGATCGCCCCCCGCGGGTCGCCCAGCAGCCACCAGCCGCCGATGCAGTAGAAGAACGGCACCAGCACGAGGTCGCCCCACACCAGCATGAAGCCGAATTCCTCCGCGATCACGTCCCACATCGAGAGCACGCCCACCTCGTGGAAGTAGTGCGTGGTGAGGTAGAGCCACCAGAACGCCTGGAACGCGAGCATCTGCGGCGTGAGCGATCCCTGCGCCTCCCACTGCGCCCATGCGAACGATACATTGAGGATCGAGAGCCCGATGAGCGAGGGCTGGTACGCGAACACCTTGAGATCCACGCCGCGCCAGGTGGGATTGAGCTCCACGCCGTACCAGAGGTCGGCGACGAGGCCCCCGAGGCCCGTGCCACGGGGCTTGGCGGTGCGCCGGCGCTGGCCGCTGCGGTAGAGCACGGCCATCCACGCCACCGCGAACGCGTTGGCCACCGCGAAGTACGACCAGAAATTCCGCACCAGGTGCGAGAGTGACCAGCCCAGCACCAGCACGCCCGCGCCCAGCACGATGTGGGTGGCGACCCAGAGCGACAGGCCGTTCATGCGGTAGCGCTTGCGGGTGCCATCGGGACCGGGGAATCCCTGGACCAGCGGGCCCGGCAGCACCATCGACGCAGCGAGCAGCGCGAAGAAGAATGCACAGTAGACCGCGCTCGCAATCGCGAGGCTGGCAAGCGTGACCGGCTCGGGCTGCATGGGCGCCTTCAGTATCGCGTTTCGTGCCGCACGGGCGTGGCGCGACCGTAGCCGCGCCGTTGAAGAGACTCACGCGGGCGTGCACCAGGCCACAGCCCGCAAAGGCCGCGCTTTGTGGACCAGGAGGGCCGGGGTAGCGTCCGCAACCATGAGCACGGCCTCCGCAGCTGCACCATCTTCGCCGAAGGCCCCATCGAAGGCCTCCGCGCGCGCCACCAAGCTGCCCACCCCGCCCGTGCTCGACGGGGCGCTGCCGTGGCTCGGCCACGCGCTCGACCTCAAGAAGAACCCGGTGGAGCTGATCCAGCGCGGCCGCGATCGCCACGGCGACCTGTTCACGCTCAAGCTGCCCGGCAGCCCGAGCACGGTGGTGATGACCGGCCCCGAAGCGCAGCACAAGTTCTTCCGCCTGCGCGACGAGGAGATCAGCATGCGCGAGGTCTACAAGCTCATGACCCCGATCTTCGGCAAGGGCATCGCCTACGACGCCGAGCCCGAGATCATGAAGGAGCAGCTCGCGTTCTTCCACGAGGCGCTGCGGGAGACCCGGCTGCGCACCTACGCGCAGGGGTTCATCGAGGAGGCCGAGGACTACTTCGGCAAGTGGGGCGACGAGGGCGTGGTCGAGCTCTACGAGACCGGCAACGAGCTCACCATCTACACCTCGAGCCGCTCGCTGCTCGGCAAGACCTTCCGCAACCAGCTCTCGGACGAGTTCGCCAAGCTCTACTACGAGATGGAAGGCGGCCTGCACCTCCTGGCGCTGTTCGCCCCCGACCTGCCGATCCCGATGTTCAAGAAGCGCGACCGCGCCCGCAAGCGGCTCGGCGAGCTCATCGCGGGCATCGTGGCCGAGCGCCGGCAGAAGGGCCTCAGCTCCGAGGACTTCCTCCAGACGCTGATGGACGCCGCCTACAAGGACGGCACGCCGCTCACCGAGGACGAGATGACGGGCCTCTTGCTCGCGATCATGTTCGCGGGCCACCACACCAGCGGCATCACGTTCGCGTGGACGGGGATCCTGCTCAACCAAAACCCGCAGTGGATCGAGCGTCTGCGAGCGGAGCAAGATCGAGTGCTCGGCGATCGCACCAACCTCGAGCTCGAGGATCTACGCGCGATGGTCGAGCTCGAGTGGGTGGTGAAGGAGGCGCTGCGGCTCTACCCGCCCATCATCATGGTCATGCGGCGCATGCTCGAGGGCTTCGACTTCGGCGGCTGGCACGTGCCCGCGGGCTCGATGGTGATGGCCTCGCCCGCGGTCGGCCACCGGATCCCCGAGGTGTTCAAGAACCCCAACCGCTTCGAGCCCGATCGCTTCGGGCCCGAGCGCGAGGAGGATCGCAAGCACGCCGCGGCCTGGATCTCGTTCGGCGGCGGGCGACATCGCTGCATGGGCATCGTGTTCGCACAGCTTCAGCTTCGCGCGATCTGGAGTCACCTCCTGCGCAACTTCGACTTCGAGCTGCTCGAGCCCCGCTACGAGCCGAGCTACGAGCGCATGCTGGTAGGTCCGCGATCGCCCGCACGCGTCCGCTACCGGCGTCGGCTGCGCCGGACCTCGGTGGCAATGCCGGCGGCATAGCAATCCGCGCGGACTCCCCACGTTTTGGGGGTTTTACCGGCGGGCTAGCTTATACTCGGCCCGATGCAAGCCTTCCCTGCCGGTCCTTCGAAGGTCACGTCGATCTGCGGCCCGCTGCTGGCGCTCTCGCTCTTGGGGTGTCCCGCAGACCCGCCGGGTGATGAGGGGGATGGCGCGTCGACCACGACGCCCACGCCGACGGACACAACCGTCACGCCGCCGCCCGACACCACCGGCGAGCCGCCGGTCACGAGCAGCATGGACGCCACCTCGGCCCCGGTCACCGGCAGCACCACCGAGGACGAGGATCCGACGGGCAACCCGATCATCTTCGACCACGGCATCCTCCCCGACTCGCCCAAGTTCGACATGGGCTGTCGCAAGGTCGACTTCCTGTTCATCGTCGACAACTCCGGCAGCATGTCGGCGCAGCAGGCCCAGCTGCTCGCGAGCTTCCCGGGCTTCATCACCGCGATGCAGAACGCGCTCGAGGGCGTGGTCGACAGCTACCACGTCGGCGTGCTCACCAGCGACAACTACACCGGCAACGCGCCCGGCTGCACCAGCATCGGCGACCTCGTGACCCAGACCTCGGGGTTCGGCGCGCTCGGCCAGGTGTGCACGCCGTTCGACGAGGGCGGGCGCTTCGCCACCGAGTCCGACGACCTCGAGGAGAAGTTCCCGTGCATGGCCCAGGTGGGCACCAGCGGCAGCCCCATCGAGCAGCCGGTCACTGCGCTGATCGCCTCGTTCGACCCGGCCAAGCGCGGCCCGGGCGACTGCAACGAGGACTTCCTGCGCGACGACGCGATCCTGGTGGTGGTGATCGTGACCGACGACCCGCCCTACGACTTCGACATGGACGACGCGCACCCGCTCACGGACACGTCGACCTGGTACGACGACGTGATCGCGGCCAAGAACGACGACCCCGAGGCGCTGGTCGTGATCGGCTTCATCCCCTGGATGAACATCAGCTGCGTATTCGGTGGCGAGAGCCCCAACCTCATCGGCTTCGTCGACTCGTTCGGCAAGCAGGGCGTCAAGGCCAGCATCTGCGAGCCCGACTTCGGCCCGGTCTTCGCGTCCACGATCGAGACGATCGTGACCACCTGCGAGAACTTCGACCCGCCGGGCTAACTTTGCCCCTCCCGCATTCGCCGGCCCCCCAAGGGGGGCTGAGCCTCAGGGAAACGCACCCACGTAGCGCTGCTGGCGGATGTCGCGGTTCGTGAACCCGACGTCGCCGTCGCTCCACACGCCCACGATCTGGTCGGTGCCGCGAATGGCGATGTCGGGCTCTTCCTGCAAACCGAACGTGGTGGGATTGACGACGAACTCGGTGCCGAACGCGGCGCCGTCCTGGTCGTAGCGACGGGCGAACACGCCGGTGAGCACCCCGTCGTCCGCGGTCTGCCACGCGACCACGAAGTCACCGTCGGTGTTGAGGGCCACCACCGGGTTGTTCTGCGCACCCGCGGTGGTGATGTTGACGAGGAACTCGTTGCCGAGCGCAGCACCGGCGGGGCTGTAGCGACGGCCATAGACGCCGGTGGAGCTGCCGTCCTGGTTGTCGCTCGACCAGGTGACCACGTACTCGCCCGACGCGTTCATGCCGATGGCCGGGCCCTGCTGGTTGAGGTTGGTGAACTGGTTGACCTGAGTCTCCGCCGCAGCGATGGCCGCGCCCGCCGCGTTGTACCGCCGCTGGAACACGCCCACGCCGTTGCCGTCCTGCGCGTTGGACTGCCACACCACCGTCCACTCGAGGTTGTCGCCGAGCTCGACCACCGGCAGGTTCTGGTTGTCGGCGGTGACGGTGTGCACGATCTGCTCGCCGGCCACCGCCCCACCGCCGGCGTTGAACCGGCGGCACAGGATGTCGATGGTCGCGGGCGTGTCCTCCCAGCAGATCACGAACGTGCCGGTGGGCTCCATCGCCACGTCGGGGCGCCGCTGCTCGTCGGCCGGGTCGGCCGCCACCACGATCTCGCCGCCGATCGCCGCACCCACCGACGAGAAGCGGCGCGCGAACACGCCGTTGCCGTCGGCGTCGGGGCCCTGCCAGGTGACGACGAAGCTGTTGTTGATCGCATCGACGGCGGGGAACTGCTGGTTGCCGTTGGTGGTGGTGTTGACGAGCACCTCACCGGTGACCGGGTTGCCGAGCGAGTTGTAGACCCGCAGGTACACGCCCGAGCCATTGCCGTCTTGCGGGGGGCTGGCGATCGGGAAGCTGGCCCACGCGACCACGTAGTAGCTGCCGTTGGGCGCGGCCGCGATCGCGGGCTGCACTTGGAAATCCGGCAGGGTGGTGTTGACCGTGACCTCGCTGCCCACCGGGCACGGCTGCGCGCAGACGCCCGCGCAGTCGATGCCGGCCTCGACGCCGTTCTGCACCCCGTCCTGACAGGTGGGGGCCTGGCAGACGCCGAGGATGCACACGCCCTCGGTGCAATCGCCGCCATCGAAGCAGCCCTCGCCGGGGATGCAGGTGGCCCCGCACGCGCCGCCGCAGTCGATGTCGGTCTCGGTGCCATTCTCGACCGCATCGGAGCACGAGGGCAGGTTGCACACGCCGGCCGTGCACACGCTCTGGGTGCAATCGGCTCCGTTGTCGCAGGTCTCGCCGGGGATGCAGGTGGCCCCGCAGGAATTGCCACAGTCGGTGTCGGTCTCGTTGCCGTTCTGCACCCCATCGTTGCAGTCGGGCGCCGAGCACTGGCCGAACTCGCACACGTTCTGCACGCAGTCCATCGACGAGCCGCAGTCCTCGCCAGGGACGCAGGTGGCCCCGCAGTCGCCGCCACAGTCGATATCGGACTCGTCGCCGTTCTCCACCCCGTCGTCGCACAGCGGGCCCACGCACACGCCCCCCTGGCACACGGCGTTCACGCAATCGTTGCCCATCAGGCAGGTGAAGCCGTCCTCGCAATTGGGGCACTGCGGGCCGCCGCAGTCGGTATCGGTCTCGTTGCCGTTCTCGACCATGTCGATGCACGAGTCGTCGACGCACGTGCCGCCGGTACACACGCCTTCCTGGCAATCCGCGCCGTCCATGCACGAGCCGCCGTTGGGGCAGGGGCCGCAGGAGCCGCCGCAGTCGGTGTCGGTCTCGTCGCCGTTCTGCACGTCGTCGTCGCAGGCCGGGACCGCGCACAGGTCGTCGTCGCCGCACACGTGGGTGTCGCAGTCGGCATCCACGTTGCAGCCCTGGCCGGCGCCGCAGTCGGGACATTGCGGACCGCCGCAGTCGGTGTCGGTCTCGAGCGTGTCCTGCAGGTCGTTCTCGCACGACGACGGCATGCACTCGCCGTCCAGGCAGAACTCGCCCTCCTCACACTGGACCTCGGTGACGCAGCCCTGCATGATGCAAGAGTTGGGACACGAGCCACCGCAGTCGATGTCTTCCTCGCTGCCGTTGAGCAGGCCGTCGTAGCAGGTAGGGGTCTGGCAGAACCCACCGGCGCAGATCATCGTGTCGCAGTCGTCGTCGTCCTCGCACTGGCCGCCAGGGCCGCACGGCGGGCACACGTTGCCGCAATCGACGTCGGTCTCGAACTCGTCGAGGTGGCCGTTCTCGCAGGCCGACGCGGGGCCGCCCGACGAGGTATCGGCGCCGCTGCCGATCTCGGTGGTCTCGCCCATGGTGGTGCTGGTACCGGTGCCGGCCGTCGTGTCGTCGTTGCCGTCGAGCGACATGATCCCGGTGTCCGCGATCACTCCCCCGTCGTCGTTCCCGCAGGCGGGCACGGCCAGGAGCGCCGCCATTGCGGCCACACGGGAAGTCCCCCCCCAACGGCCCGCCGGAGGAACCGGAGGCATTGCGATGGTCGTGGGCATGGGGCGCTCGGGCATGGCGGGTATGGGCATGGGCATAGGGACACGAGGCGCATGGCCGCGAGGCGCATGGCCAAGGATTAGGCCGGACCAGAAGACATCATTGGCGATGCGTCGGGCAATTTTCAATACTTATTTTGCAGGAGCTCCGGTCAAAATCCAGGCAATGAGCCAGAATCGAGAAAGCTCGAAGGAGCGCGGTGGCTGCGCGATCCGGACCTCGACACCGGTTTGGTCTTCGATCGGTGCTTCGATCTGAATTGTGGAGCACGAAGATTTCGTGTAAAATGAAAAGATTGGAATCCGAGCACGTCCGGCCTGGGGCGTGCTTGGAACGAGGGGGAAGTCGAGCATGCGCCGCTTCGAGCTTGGTCTATTTGGTTCGGTGATCGTTGCTGCATCGGTGAGCGCTTGTGGAGGGGATGACGTCCCCTCGGCATCCGCTGGGCACTCGGCCGGCTCCGGGACGGTCGGCGACGAAACCCGCGGAGGACCCGACAGCACGGCCGCTGCAACGGTGGACGACGGCGTCGGCACCGGCCAGGGTACGAGCGGCACCGGCGGCACGGTCGACGGCACCGTCGGTGCCACGCTGGACAGCGGCGAGACCACCAATGGCACCAACCCCGGCAGCACGAGCAACAGCACCAACCCGAGCACCGACGAGGGCAACGACACCGACAGCCCCGGCGATCCGGGCCCGATGCCGGGCTCGTTCCCCGATGTAGAGGTGGGCCTGTGCGCGCCTCCGGGCGAGGTGCGCTGGTGCTACACGGGCTCGCCGGCCACGTACAACATCGGTCAATGCACCCCTGGCACGCAGCAGTGCCAGGCGCTCGATCTCGACGTGGGACAGTGGGACGAGTGTGACGGCGAGGTCCTGCCCGAGCTCGAGATCTGCGATGGCATCGACAACGACTGCAACGACGAGGTCGACGATGGCCTGGGCGTGACGGCGTGCGGCATCGGGACGTGCGCCCACGAGGTGCCCAACTGCATCGCGGGCGAGGAAGAGCTGTGCGATCCGCTCGACGGGGCCCAGCCCGAGGAGTGCAACGGCCAGGACGACGATTGCGACGGTGACATCGACGACGGGCTGGGCGACGCCGGGCAGGAGTGCGGCGTGGGCCAGTGCGAGCACAGCGTGACGGGCTGCGAGGGCGGCGAGGTGCCGCCGTGCGACCCGTTCGAGGGCGCCACGCCCGAGGTCTGCGACGACGTCGACAACGACTGCGACGGGGCCACCGACGAGGGCCTGCCTGATCTCTCGTGCGGCTGCGGGGCGTGCGACCACACGGTGCCGTCGTGCATCAACGGGTTCCCGCAGATCTGCGATCCGTTCGACGGCGCGAGCCCCGAGGTGTGCGACGGGATCGACAACGACTGCGACTGCCTGGTCGACGAAGGCCAGGGGATGTGGACGTGCGGCGAGAACGAGTGCGAGGTCTCGGTGCCGCAGTGCATCGGCGGCGTGCCGCAGCCCGAGAACAGCTGCATGCCGGTGCCGGGTGGCGCTGAGATCTGCGGTGACGGCATCGACAACAACTGCGACGGCATCGACGCCCCCTGCGCCGAGACGTTCCTGGTGGGCACCGACACGCAGACGCGGGCCGTCGACGTGATCTGGGCGGTGGACTCGTCGGGCTCGATGAGCCAGGAGCTGGCCACGGTCGAGTCCCAGATCAACGCGTTCGCCAACACGCTGGCGGCCTCCACCGGGTCCACGCAGCTACACCTCGTGGCCGACCGCGGCACCGAGTCGTTCGAGATCTGCGTGACGCCGCCCTTGGGCGGAGCCGGCTGCACCGACAACCCCGCGGCGGGGTTCTGGCAGTACGACACCAACGGCGGCACCAACGGCAACGAGTTCGTGCACTCGAGCAATGCGCTCGGGCGCATCATGCAGCAGTCGCCCACGTGGATCCCCCGGCTGCAGGCCAACTCGTACCTGGTGTTCATCATCACCTCCGACGACAACGGCGACGACATCCTGTGGGGGGCAGCGCAGGGCGATCCGATCGAGCTCGACGAGTGCAACGTCGGCTTCATCTTCGACAACACGGTCGACAACCAGTGCCGCTGGGACGCCCCCGGGGCGCTCGACTACACCTCGCTGGCCTACAGCTTCGGGGGCTTCGGGGGCTTCTCCACGTTCGTGCCCAACTTCTTCCCGGGCTACCTGCCCGCGGACGACTGGGGCGTGTACCCGATCATCGGCAACACCGGCACCGCCATCCTCACGGGCGCCGACGATATGTGGGAGTTCAACACGTGTGCCACCGGGGTGGAGAACGGCGAGGAGTACGTCAAGCTCGCGCTGCTCACCGACACGCTCGACTCGATGTTCTCGATCTGCAACGCGCCGTGGGACCTGAGCGGGCTGGCCGACGACATCCTCAGCAGCGTGCCCAACGACACGTACATCCTCGATGGGGTGCCGGCGGGCAACTGCCTGATGATCGACCCGACCACGATCACCGTGGTGGTCAACGGGATTCCCATGAACCCGGCTGACTGGACCTACGACGCACCGTCGTGCACGTTGACGGTGGTCAACAACATTCCGGTGGTGGGTGACAACGTCGTGATCGTCTATCAGAACTTTTGATGCCGCCCGCAGCCGGCTTGGAGTGAACCTTTCTTGCCCACGGCCCCCATGCAGCCCATGCAGAGCAGGACGAGCACCCTTCACGATCCTTCCTTTCCTGGGCGGTGCCTGGGTGCCCTCGGGCGGTGCCTGGGCGCCGCGCTGCTGCTCACTGCCGCATGCGGCGACGACACGGGCGGCAGCGGCGAGTCCACCGACGAAGGCCCGGGCATCGACCTCGATTCCCGGACCGACAGCACCACCGAGCCCGAGGACGACTCGCTCGACGATGACACCCAAGGTACCACCGCCGGCAGTGGCGAGAGCACCGAGGCGGGGCCGGCGTTCAAGTGCAACAACGTCGACTTCATCTTCGTGGTCGACAACTCGCCCAGCATGCTCGACGAGCAGCAGTTCCTCGCGCAGGGCGTGCCTGGGTTCGTGAGCGCCATGCAGAACGCGCTGCCCACCGTCGAGAGCTTCCGCGTGGGGGTGGTCGACACCGACAGCTACCCGGGGCTGGGCACGCTCGAGGCCCCGCTCGATGGCTGCGATCCGGAGGCGGTCGAGGACTGCGGGTCGTGCGACTACCAGCTCGGGGCGTTCCTCAGCAAGCCCGAGAGCGCGAGCGACCCCACGACCGACTGCCAGTTCTCCACCGGCAAGAGCTACATGGACGGGACGTCGGAGACGTTCGCCAACGAGTTCGGCTGCGCGGCGCTGGTGGGTGCGGTGGGCAACCCCATCGAGCAGCAGGCCGGGGCGCTGCTCGCCGCGGTGTCCGAGGATCTCAACGCCGAGAGCGCGTGCAACGACGGCTTCATGCGCGACGACGCGCTGCTCGTGTTCCTCGTGATCAGCGACGAGGAGGACAACTACGAGTCCCCGCCGGCCCCCCAGGGCGGCAGCGCGGGCGAGCCCGCCGAGTGGTTCGACGCGGTGGTGGCGGCCAAGAACGGCCGCGAGACCAACGTGGTGGGCCTGGGGCTCCTCGGCGGCTCGCCGAAGTTCGGTGACTGTGCCGACCTCTCGGAGGGGGTCGACGGCGCCGAGCAATCGTCACGGCTGGTGAACTTCGTCGAGCGATTCCCCACCAACTTCGTGGGCAGCGTGTGCAGCGACGGCTACGGCGACTTCTTCCAGGAGGCACTGGTGCGGGTGGCCGAGGGCTGCGAGCTGTTCATTCCTTAGTGCTATCGTCGCGGTGTGACCCGGCTCGAGCAGCTCGCCCCCGGGGTCGCGCGCCTGCCGTTGCGCACGCCCACGCTGCTGCCGGCCACCACGACCAACCTGATGATCGTGGGGTGCTCCCGACTGGCGCTGGTCGAGCCGGCCACGCCGTTCGAGGACGAGCGCCAGGTGCTCGACGACGTGCTCGCCGCGCTCGCGGCCGAGGGGCGGCGGGTGGAGCTCTTGGTGATCACGCACCACCACCCCGATCACGTGGGCGACGTGGAGCGGCTGCGGCAGCGGCTCGGCGTGCCGGTGCATGCCCACGCGCTCACGGCCGCGAAGCTTCCGTGGCCCGTGGATCACCTGCTCGACGACGGTGACGAGCTCGACCTCGGCGAGGGCATCGCGCTGCGGGCCCTCCACACCCCCGGGCACGCGCCGGGGCACCTCGTGCTCTACGAGCCCTCCTCGGGCTTCGCCCACGCGGGCGACATGGTGGCGGGCGAGGGCACGATCCTCGTCGACCCCGACGACGACGGCGATATGTCGCTCTACCTCGCGTCGCTCGAGCGGCTCGGCGAGCTGGGAGCGCGGGCGCTCGTGCCCGCGCATGGGCCGGTGCTCCACGATCCGCGCGCGGTGGTCGATCACTACGTACGCCATCGCCTCGCGCGGGAGGCCAAGGTGCTCGCGGCGATCGATGCCGGGGCCGCGGACGACGGCGAGCTCTTGGCGCGCGCCTACGAAGACACGCCGCGTGCGATCTGGCCGCTGGCGGCCCGCTCGCTCGAGGCCCACCTGCGCAAGCTCGCGGACGACGGGGTGATCGAGCGCAAGGGCGGCCGGGCACGACGGGTCCGACGAGACGCGTGAGCCCGACCGACCCCTCCGAGGGCCCCCTAGCCCCCTGCCGAGCCCCTTGGACGCAGGCGCCGTTCCTGCGCGTGTCGACCCGCCCGGCATGGGGCAGCATGCGGGGCATGTGGACGCGAGCCCTCCCCAAGCTCGAGCTCGTCGCGGTCGCCGCCCTCGCGGCGAGTGGCTGCGTGACCAAGGCCAAGTACGACGGGCTGCAGCGCGAGCTCGACGACACCGAGGTGGCGTTGCGGGCCGAGCAGGAATCCGAGCGGCAGGCATTCGGCGAGCAGCTCGAGGCCCGCGCCGCGCAGGTGACCGAGCTCGAGCAGGCACTCGCGCAGGCCAAGGGCGAGTCCGAGTCGCTCGGGCGCGATCTCGCCGCGCTGCAGGCCGAGATCGCCGACAAGCAGGCCGCGCTGGCCAAGCTCGAGGCGCGGCAGACCTCCACCGAGCGCGAGCTGGCCGCGGCGCTCAAGAAGCGCGCCGACCTCAAGCAATCGCTCGACGACATGTCGGCCGCGCTCGAGGAGCTGCGCCAGCGCCAGCGCGAGGCCGACAAGCGCGTGGCGGAGTACCGCGAGCTGCTCGCGCGGTTCTCCGAGCTCATCGACGCCGGCAAGCTCAAGGTGAGCATCATCGACGGCCGCATGGTGCTCACGCTGCCGATGGACATCCTGTTCGCGAGCGGCAAGGCCGACCTCACCGTGGACGGTCGCTCCGCGATCAAGGAGGTCGGTGCGGGCCTGGCCACGATCAAGGGCCGGCAGTTCCAGGTCGAGGGTCACACCGACGACGTGCCGATCAAGACCGCGAAGTTCCCCTCGAACTGGGAGCTCGGGGCCGCGCGAGCGCTGGTGGTGCTGCGCACGCTGTCCGAGGGCGGCGTGCCGGCCAAGCAGCTCTCGGCGGCTACCTACGGCGAGCTGCGGCCCGCGGCCAAGAACGACACCGCCGAGGGGCGAAAAGCCAACCGCAGGATCGAGATCGTGGTGGTGCCCGATCTCAGCACGCTGCCCGGGTACGACGAGCTCAACAAGCTGAGCAAGGGCGGGCGCTGATCTCCGTCCGTGCACGTGGAATGAAGCACGCGCGATTTGCGCGATGCGCGAAAGAGCGTATTGTAAAATACGATTATTTCTCGTAGAAAGGAGCGGCGCCGCTGGGCGCTCGGGTTCGAAGGAGTCGAGCATGCGCCGGTTCGGGACGAGGTCGTGGGGATCGCTCTTGGTCGTGGGCTCGATCGCCGGCTGCGGCGGAGACGACGTGGCAGGAGCATCGGCAAGCCTGTCGGCGGGCCTGCTCACGGAGGGCGAGGCCACGCGCGGCAACGACGATGCGACGGCGGGGACGGTGGACGACGGAGTCGGCACCGGTCACGGCACCGGCTCGGCCGACGGCACCGGCGATGGCACGAGAGGCGACGGCGAGACGAGCCACGGCAGCCACGGCAGCCACACCACCACGAGCCCCGAAACCGCAGGCAGCGACACCGGCGATCCCAGTGATCCCGGTCCGATGCCGGGTGCCTTCCCGGGCGTGGAGATCGGCCTGTGCGCGCCGCCGGGCGAGGTGCAGTGGTGCTACACGGGCGCGCCGGCCACGTACAACGTCGGTCAATGCACCCCCGGCACGCAGCAGTGTCAGGCGCTCGACCTCGACGTGGGGCAGTGGGACGAGTGCGATGGCGAGGTCCTGCCCGAGCTCGAGCTCTGCGACGGCATCGACAACGACTGCAACGACGAGGTCGACGATGGCCTGGGGGTCTCGGCGTGCGGCATCGGGACGTGCGCCCACGAGGTGCCCAACTGCATCGCGGGCGAGCAGGTGGAGTGCGATCCGCTCGACGGGGCGCAGCCCGAGCAGTGCAATGGCCAGGACGACGATTGCGACGGCGACATCGACGAAGGGCTGGGCGACGCCTCGCAGGAGTGCGGGGTGGGGCAGTGCGAGCACAGCGTGACGGGCTGCGAGGGCGGCGAGGTGCCGCCGTGCGACCCGTTCGAGGGCGCCACGGCCGAGGTCTGCGACGAGCTCGACAACGACTGCGACGGAGCCACCGATGAGGGCCTGCCGGACCTCACGTGCGGCTGCGGGGCGTGCGATCACACGGTGCCGTCGTGCATCAACGGGTTCCCGCAGGTCTGCGATCCGTTCGACGGGGCGAGCCCCGAGGTGTGCGACGGGCTCGACAACGACTGCGACTGCATCGTCGACGAGGATCAGGGCACCTGGACGTGCGGCCAGAACGAGTGCGAGGCATCGGTGCCGCAGTGCATCGGCGGGGTGCCGCAGCCGGAGAACACGTGCATGCCGGTGCCGGGCGGCGCGGAGATCTGCGGCGATGGCATCGACAACAATTGCGACGGCATCGATGCCCCGTGCGCCGAGACGTTCCTGGTGGGTACCGACACGGTCGCGCGGCCGCTCGACGTGATCTGGGCGGTGGACTCGTCGTTGTCGATGACCGAGGAGCTCGCGACGGTCGAGTCCGAGATCAACGCGTTCGCGGCCACGCTGGCGGGCTCGACGTCGCCGACCCAGCTGCACCTCGTGGCCGATCGCGGCACGCTGTCGCACCAGATCTGCGTGTCGCCGCCGCTCGGCGGGGCCGCCTGCGCCAACAACCCCGCGGCGGGGTTCTGGCAGTACGACACCAACTTCCAGGTCGACAACGAGCCGTTCGTGCACTCGAGCAACGCGCTCGGGCGCATCATGCAGCAGTCGCCCACCTGGATCCCGCGGCTGCAGCCGGACGCGTATCTGGCGTTCATCATCACCACCGACGACAACGGCGACGATACGCTGTGGGCCGCCGCCGACGGCGATCCCTCGCCGACCGACGATTGCACCTCCTTCTCCTACCTCACCGACCTCGACACCGCCGACATCTGCCGCTGGGACGCGCCCGGGACGCCCAACTATACGTCGCTCGCCTACGACCACGTGGGCCTGGGCGGCTTCTCCACGTACATGATCAACTTCTTCCCGGGGACCGTGGCAGGGCAGGACTGGGGGGTGTTCCCGATCATCGGCAACACCGGTACGACCGTGCTCACCGGGGTCGACGACTTCTGGGAGTTCAACTCGTGTGCGACCGCCGTGGAGAACGGTGAGGAGTACGTCAAGCTCGCGCTGCTCACCGACACGCTCGACTCGATGTTCTCGATCTGCGACGCGCCGTGGGACCTCTCCGGCCTCGCCGAGAACATCCTCGAGGGCGTGCCCAACGACACGTACATCCTCGACGGGGTGCCGGTGGGCAACTGCCTGATGATCGACCCGGCCACGATCACGGTGGTGGTCAACGGGATCCCGATGAACCCGGCCGACTGGATCTACGACCCGGTGGCATGCACGCTGCAGGTGATCGCGAACATCCCGGTGGTGGGCGACAACGTCGTGATCGTCTACGAGAACTATTGAGGGCTCACGGCAGCGTGGCCACGAGCACGCGGCCGTCGAGGACGCCGCCCTGGGCCCAGGCCACGAGCACGCGGCCGTCGTCGGGAGCGAGCGCGAGCTGGGGGGCGGGGGCCAGGCCCACGAACGGCTCGGAGAGCGGCTCGGCGGGCAGCCAGGTGTCCGTATGCGGCTGGTGGCGGCGCGCGATCACCTGCCACGTGTCGCCCTGGCCCTCGGCCCACACCACGATCGCGCCGCCGTCGGGACCCACGGCGAGCGAGGGCTGGACGGCAGCATAGCCAGGGGTGGACAGGACCAGCGGCAGCGCAGGGTCGTCGCGCGTGTGGCCGCGCCATGCGAGGACGGAAGTGTCGTCGCCGCGGGTCTCGAACCAGGTGAGCACGAGCGTGCCGTCGGGGGCGAACGCGAGCTGCGGACAGCGGGCGTAGGCGCCGGGGTTCGAGTGTGGATCGTCGAGCGACGCGGGCCGGTGCCAGCTGCCGTCGGGGTCGCGCATGGCGAGGTACACCGGCAGGTCGTCCGCGCCCCGCGTCTGCGTCCAGGCCACCGCGGCCGCGCCCGCGGGGTGCAGCGCGGGCCACGGGTTGGCCTGCGCGTGGCTGTCGACGGGGCCACCCATGGGGGACACGAAGCCGTCGGCGGCGGGTCGATCGAACGCGCCGCTCGGGCTGCGGCGCTCGCTGGTGTAGACCATCAGATCGTCCACCGGCGCCTGGTACCAGGCCACCAGCGCCTCGCCGTCGGCTCCGAGCGCGAGCCGTGGCGCGTTGGCGAAGTTGACCGGAGGCGAGAGCAGCTCCGCGGGGCCCGCGGGGGCCACGAACGGGGCCTCCGGCCGATCGGCGGGGCGCAGCGACAGGGCCACGCCGAAGTGCGCGCCCGTCCACTGGTTCCACAGCACGAACGCCTCGCCGTCGGAGCCGAAGGCCACGCGCGGCTCGTAGGCGGTCTCGCTCCACGACAGCGGGGCCGCGGGCCACTGCCACGTGCCGTCGGAGTCGCGGGTGGCGACGAAGATCGCACCATCACTGCTGCGCTGCTGCTTCCAGGCCAAGAGCGCGTGGCCCTCGCTCGAGATCGCCACCGCGGGCTCGAGCCCGCTGCCCTCGCCGGCCCGGGCGTCGGTGAGCGACCAGCCGTCGCCGGCGGGCTCGGCCAGCACCACGGGGCCCTGTCCGGAGCTCGCCGTCCACGACCACGCCACGAGCGCGTCGCCATCGGAGCCCAGCGCCACCTGGAGATCGCGGGCTCCGGGCTCGCCCAGGGCGTCGTCGGGGGTCGGCAGGATGAAGCGGCGCAGCTCGCAGCGATCGGCCGCGAGCCGGGTCCAGGCGGGGCACTCGCCGTCGTCGAGCGAGATGCCGTTGCAGCCGGCGATAGGGCTCACGAGCGTGAATAGACCCGCGGCAGCGCTCACGAGCTTGAATAGACCGGCGGGCGCTCGCACGGGTGCGCTCGCGTGCGGGGCTCTCATCGCGCCACCAGCCGGCGGGCGCGGACCAGTGAGGTCAGGAACACGCGCAGCGGCGCACGACCTTCGTCGTCGAGGGCGGCGTAGGCATCGGCCGAAGCCTGGGCTTCGCCGCCGTGCAAGAGGATCGCGTCCTCGAGGGTGGGAGCGCGGCCATCGTGCAGGTAGGGGCGGCTGCGGGCCATGCCCCACAGCGGTGGCGTGAGGAATTCGTCGGCGGGCACGTCCGCCTCGGCCCGGTCCTCGGCCAGCGCGGAGCCCATGCGGTGGCGCCGGAGGTCGCTGTAGAGCCGCACCCGCAGCGCGTCGTCCTCGGCCGCGGGCGAGAGGCGCGGCTCGGCGCCCTCGCGCGCGAGGTCGATCACCAGCGATGCCCCGCCGTAGCGGTGCGGCAGCACGAAGCGCGAGTCGGCGAGCGGCAGCTCGGGCACGTGGCAGCTCGCGCAGCCGAACGTCTCGAAGTCGAGGCGACCGCGCGCCCACTGCGTCACGAGCCATGGATCCGTGGGCGGCTCTTCCTGGGGGAGCTCTTGCAGCGCCACGAACAGCGCCAGCGCGGTCACCTGTCCCTCGTTGATCTCCTCGCCGGTGCCGTCGCGATCGGGGTCGTCATCGTCGCCGTCGTCGTCGGCATTGCCCACTCGCTCCGCGTCGCCCTCGATCACCAGGTGCTCGCTCTGCATGCCGTGGTGCACGAGCAGCGCGTCCTCGGCTGCGTCGCGGATGGTGGCGATGGTGCCCTTCCATCCGAACGGGCGCACGATCAAGTCGTCGTCGATGCCCTCGAGCTCGCTTGCGTCCACCTCGCCGCTCGGGTCGGCGGTGAGGTAGCCGAATGCGACGCCCTTGGCGGACAGCGGCACGCGCACCGCGTAGCCTTGCTCGGCCGCGAACGCGACCGTCTCGTTGCGCTGCGCGTGCAGCTCGGCGGTCATCTCCACCGCCAGGCGCTCGCGCAGGCCCGCGCCGGCGAGCGCGGGCGGGTTGCGGGCCACCGCGCTCGACTGGTGGATCCCGTCACCGCGAAGCAGCGCCACGTCGGCCGCGTCGCCGGCCCCGGCCAGCCCGCCCCGCCAGTGGCACGAGGTGCAGGCCATCGCATCGGGCCCACCGCGGCGGCCCGCGTGGATCCGCCGCAGCGGTGCGTCGTCGCCTGCGCCGAAGCCCAGCTCGCGCGAGAATTGCAGCGTGAAGAGCTGGCCGCCGAGCTGGTAGAGGCCGTCCACGCTCCACAGGCCCGCGTCGATCTCCACCTGGCGTACACGGGTGCTACGGAACAGATACCCGGGGTCCACCGCGTCGACGAAGCGTTGCTCGCGGCGCCAGGCATCTTGCTGCAAGGCCAGCCGCGCCTGCTCCTCGTCGCCCGCGGGGCGCTCGCGGGCGATGGTGCCGAGCGTGTGGGCCGACTCGCGCTCGATCGTTCCGTCGAGGCCACCCGGGCCGTTGCAGGCCGCGGCGGCCGCCCACAGGCCAATTGCCCACGGCAGCACGCTGGCGGTCTGCTGCGTCGTGCTCACAGCGGCACCCGCAATCGTGGCGCCCGTGACAGCGACAGGAGGAACACGTGCAGATCGGTGCGCGCGTCGTCGTCGAGCGCCTCGAAGGCCATGCGCGAGGCCTCGGCCTCGCCGCCGTGGGCGAGGATCGCCTCGGGGATCGTCGCGGCACGTCCGTCGTGCAGGTACGGCGGCGACTCGGCCAGGCCCCACAGCGGACGGGTGAGGAACGTGCCCGGCGGCGGCTCGCCCGGGAGCCCCGGGTGTGGGTCGGCGAGCGTGGGTCCCATGTCGTGGCGCTTGAGGTCGCTCAAGAGCTGCACGCGCGCGCCGGCCTTGGGCTGCTCGCCATCGAGCTGCAGGTTGAGGGTCACCGGGGGGCCGCCGGTGGTGTCGGGGTACTCGTTCCACACCGAGCTCGACAGCACCAGCTCGCGGCGATGGCAGTCACCGCAGCCGACCACGTCGAAGTGGGCGCTGCCGCGGGCCCAGCGGTCGCGCAATCCCGGGTCGTGGGGCGGGATGATCTGCGGCGACTCGAGCATGGCCAGGTACACCGCAGTGGCGGTGAGCGTGCCTTCCTCGAGCTCGCGGGCCCGGCCGTCGCCGTCGGGGTCGTACCACTCGGGGCCCGCGCCCAGGCGATCGGGATCGGGTGTTTGCTGGTTTGCGAGCGCCAGCACGCTCGACTGGATCCCGAAGTGCACGAGCGCCGCATCCTCGATCGCGCGGCGCAGACTGGGGAACGTGCCCTTCCAGCCGAACGGCTTGATCACGAGGTCGGCGTCGATGCCCTCGAGCTCGTCCGCGTCCACGCTGCCGTCGGGCCGGGCCACCAGGCGGCCGAAGCCCACGCCCTTGCTCGACAGAACCACCTCCACGGCCGCACCGTCGGCCGCGGCCGCGGCCAGCGCTTCGTCGCGGGCGTACTGGAGCTCCTGCGTCATCTCGGCGGCGAGCGCCTGCACGAAGCCGAGCCCGATCACCGCGGGCGGGTTGCGGGCCACTGCCGAGTCGATGTCGTCGCCGTCGCCCCGCAGGTAGGCGTCCTGGCTGGCGGTGCCGGCCCCGTCGACGCCACCGAGCGAGTGGCAGCCGGCGCACGAGAACGTGTCGAGGCCGCCGCGGCGGCCGTGGTGCACCCGCTGCACGGGCGTGACGCTCGCGCTCGCGCCCCAGCCGTCGCTCGCGCGAAACTCGTGGCTGAACAGCGAGTCGCCGAATTGGAACAGGCGCGGCAGGTCGTAGAGCCCGGCGTCCACGTCCTCCTGCAGCACGAACACGTGCTCGGCGTCCTCGCCCTTCTCGGCGGCCTCGAGGAATTCCTCGAAGCGCTCGCGCTCGTGCAGCGAGAGCGCGTCCTCGATCGCGAGCGCGAGCGCGGCGTCGCTCGGAGGCTCGCCGCCGGGCCACGGCACCGGCTCGTCACCACCGAGCGCGAGCAGCAGGAGGGCCGCCGGCGCAGCCCTCGCCGAAGGTCTCAGCCTTCGGGCATGCATGGCGGGTTGCAGCAGAGGATCGAGCGCATCTCCGTGCCGCACTGCATCAAGCCCGGCTGGGTGTGCGTGGTGTCGACCCCGTCGTAGAACGTGTCGTTGTCGAGGAAGTAGGTCGGCACACCGGCGGCCCCCATCTCCAGGTACTCGCCGTCGGAAATGTGGTTGGTCTGGTACGTCCAGTCGACGCAGCGACCGCCGGTGCCGGGGGCCGAGTTCACGGCCATCACAGTGGCCACCGTAGTGCGGTGGATCCACGCGGTGGTGCCCATCGGCAGCACCGCCAGCTCGCCCGCGGCCTCGGCATCGAGCACCTGCTCGTAGTCGCAGACGGTGACCTCCATGGCCATCGGCGCGCCCACGGCCGTCGCGGCCTGGCGGCAGAGGTCCTGACCCGCGGCAAAGCCGATGACCGCCCCGCTCTCCCAGCGCGAGGGCTGCATCGGCACGCTGGCCACGAAGATCGGGTCGCTGGCGCAGCTGTCCGCACCCGTGGTGCTCGAGTCGCCCATGGTGTCGTCGACGGCCATGCAGTCCTGGGGGCACGCCAAGGGGCACTCGCCCGGGTCCTCCACGCCGTTGCCGCAGGTCTCGGCGCCGGTGGTGCCGTCGCCCGACGCACCTTCCGTCTCGCTCTCACCCCTGGTCTCACTCTCGCCCCCGGTTGCGTCGCCGCACGAGCACGGGCCGAACGACGAGCCGTCGGCCAAGCACACCTGCACACCCTGCACTCCGCCCGGGCACCCGCAGTTGCTCTGCATTCCTGGCACGCACATGCCCGCGCCACCGTCTCCGTCGTCCCCGCTGTCGCCGCACGCGAAGCCGATGCTCCCCAGGAGCCCAAGCGACAGTCCCCCCAACAGTCGATAGATCTGCATGATGATGAACCTGATCCTCGGTAGAGGCCTCGCTCGGCCGTCCCCCGGGACCAGTGTCGCCGCCGGAGCCGAGCCGGATCAACGCCTCGCGTCGTGCCCCGCCCAGATGATGGACACCAGCACCACGGGGGCTTTCCGGTCGTGGCCGTGCGGGCTCGTGCGGGCCCCGGGTCGCGCTCGCGCGGGTTCGTACCGGCCACACCCGCTCAGCCGCCCCAACGAACCGCGTCGGGTGCGCCCGCCTCCAGCCACGCCTGCAGCAGCGCGTGGTCCTCGGTCGAGAGCGAGCCGACGTCGAGGCTGTCGCAGAAGTACGGCGGCGGCATGCCGAGCTCCACGACCGAGCGCTGCTGCACGAGCTGGTACGTGGTCATGCCCATGAACGGCGCGTGGAAGTCCTCCCACGTGGCCATGACGATGTCGCCGTTGTACGCCGGCACCTCGGGCCCGAGCCCGCGCGAGTCGAGGTAGTGGCAGCCGCAGTTGCGCTCGAGCAGCCCGCCCACGGCCGGCGGGAGCATGCCAGCGCCCTCGCCCGCCTGGACCGGGCTGCTGGCCGCGGGCGCAAGGCCCTCGATCGAGCACGCGAGCGCCTCGCCGCCCGTGCTGTCGCTCCCGCCGGAGAGGCAGCGCGCTTCCGTCTCCGCCACGCAGGTCGCGTCGCACTCCGCCGCCGTGGCGGCATCGACCCAGCAGCTGCCCGCGGGGCCGTACTCGGCCTCGGCCGCGGGCACCAGCGCGGGCTCGTCCTGCGCGAGGCACTCGAGGTAGTCGGCGCAGGCCGGGGTCTGGACGAGCGGCTCACCGGTGGATTCTTGCGTGGTGGCAGTGGTCGAGCTCGAGCCCGAGGCCTCGTCATCGGACGTGCCGCCGCCCACCGGCGGAGCCTCGCCCAGGCAGCCCGCGAGCACGAGCGCCCCCGTCCACGCGATCGCGCGTCGTGCCGTGCCGTGCCCGTCGTGCCCGCTCCGCCGCATGCGCGAGCAGTCTATCAGACCCCCTCGCCCATGCGGCGCACCGTGGGCTCGGCGAACGCGAGCCGGCGGGTCATCACTGCCACCGCCTCCTCGCTGTGGTCCACCAGCACGAAATCGCGACCGGCCCGCGCCGCGGCCTCGCCCGTGGTGCCGCTGCCCGCGAAGAAGTCGAGCACGCGCTCGCCGGGGTTGCTGTGCACGGCCACGATGCGCTCGAGGATCTTGAGCGGCTTCTGCGTGGGATAGCCGGTGCGCTCGCGGCCCGCGGTGGGCACGATGGTCTGCCACCACACGTCGGTGGGCGTCTTGCCGCGCGCGGCCTTCTCGGCGCCCACCAGCCGCGGGGCCATGTACGGGATCCGGTCGATCGCGTCGTAGTTGAAGGTGTAGCGCTCGGGATCGCGCACGTACCACAGGATCGTGTCGTGCTTGGCCGGCCAGCGCCGGCGGGGCCGGCCGCCGTAGTCGTAGGCCCACACCAGCTCGTTGAGGAAGCACTCGCGCCCGAAGATCGCGTCGAGCAGCACCTTGCAGTAGTGCGACTCGCGGTAGTCGATGTGCAGGAAGAACGAGCCGTGCGGCGCGAGCAGCCGGTGGGCGTGGCGCAGCCGCGGCTCGATGAACGCGAGGAAGTCGTCGAACGCGTCGGCGAAGCCGAGCGAGCCCAGGCGGACGCTGCGGTAGCGCCGGCCCGCGAACCCCACGCGATCGCCCGCCTCGTCCTGTTGCACCGCGATCCGCGTGTGCCGCTGCTCGCGGCCGGTGTTGAACGGCGGATCGATGTACACCAGCGCGAATCCGCCGTCGGGCAAGGTCGGCAGGACCTCGAGGTTGTCGCCGAGGATGATCGTGCCGAGGCCCAAGCCGCTCGGGACGTTACCCAATGGCCGAGAGCAGCGTAAGCGGGGGCAGCGGTGAGGCGGCCCCGCCCGGCCCTGCGGGGCTTTGCCAAGCGCCGGCGCCCGCGGTATCCAAAGCGTGGTGCGCTCCGGGGCTGGCAGCGCGGCTCGGGCCGCATGGCTCATGCTGGCAACGCTGGCGGTCTCCGCTTGCCCCCGCGAGCAGCCGTCGGCCACGCCGGCCGAGGCCGCCCGCGAGCCCGAGCCGCCGCCGGAGCTCCCCGCCGAGGGCTTCGTGGTGCTGCCATGGGGCACCCGCACGTATCTCGAGCCGCGCTTCGGCGGGGCCTCGGCGCAGCTCGGCTGGCCGAGCATGGCGATCCCGCCGTGGCCCAACACGGGCTACGTGGCGCGCATGGTCGGCCAGCGCGACGGCTTCGTCGAGATCGCCCCGATCATGCCGCCGATGGCCGAGCTGCACTGTGGGCCACCGCTCGAGGGCGAGGTGTTCGACGTGCGGCTGTTCGTCTCGCCGTGGTCGCTCGCGCCGTTGGTCGCCCGCGACGTGGAGGTGACGCTCGACGACGGCACCACGCTGTCCTTGCGCCCCGGCGCGCTGGTGCAGCCGATCCCCGATGATCCGCGCGAGCGCTGGGCGATCTCGGCGGGGGGTATTCGCGTGCGCGCGCCGATCCCCGATGACGCGATCGCGCGGGCCTATGTCGCGCCCAGGGCCATGACCATGCCCTCGCAGCGCAGCTTCCAGCTGCCCGAGGGGCGCCCGTTCAGCTTCGACGGCTTGCCGGTCGAGATCGAGCTCGGCTTCGGTCAGGACGTGGCGATCGCCGGGACCGCGCCGGCGGAGGACTACCACGTGGTCGAGCTGATGAGCCCGTGCGCGCAGGCCATGGTTCACTCCTCGGTGGCGCCCGTCTCGTGGAACAACGGGTTCAACCAGTTCGAGTTCGGGCTGGGCGCGCCCGAGCCGGTGCCTGCGGGTGTGCTCGAGGTCGTGGGCCTCGCCGAGCCCGCCGAGCTCGACGCGCCGGCCGAGGAGATGGTCGTCACGATCGAGGACGTCATGTCCGAGGGCGTGCCGCAGCAGCCCCTGGAACCCGGGATCGAGGTCCCGATCGGCGACTTCGGGCTCGTCGGCGGCATCGTCGGTGGCCAGCCGAGCGGCATTCCCGGCGGTGTCCCCGTGCGACCGGAGCACGTGTTCGAGGAGGGGGCATCGATCTACCTGAGCACGGCCGGCCCCGTCGCCGGCACGCTCGCCGACATGCGGGTGTTCAGCGAGGACGGCTGGGTGGTGGGCGATCGCATGTGCTTCCAGACCTCGTTCGGCACGCGCTTCGATCCGATGCTCCCGGTGTGCCTGCCCGCCGACGAAGCCCGGCTGCGCAACCCCGCCGTCGACGTGCACGATTTTTCGTCGTACGTCGTGCGGCCGAAGTCGGTGCACGTGGTCGGAGCGCTCGACGAGCGCGCGGTGGGCCGTGCGCTGCGGCGCAACCGCTCCGACCTGCGCCGCTGCGTCAACGAGGCCGTGTCGAAGGGCATCAACCCCGTCTACCCGCTCGGGCTCGCGCTCGAGATCGATCGCGAGGGCAAGGTCACCGAGGTGCGCCTGCGATCGCCGTGGATCGAGTGGCTGAGCGATTGCGCCGTCGCGGCCGCCAAGCGCTGGGTGATGCCCAGTCCCGCGGACGGCAAGCCGGCCCGGGTCGACTTCGCCATGAGCGTCGCGCTGCGGTAGCCGCGGTGCTCATGCGGGCGGTTGGCCGCTCACGGATCGGTGACGAGCAGCCCCACGGCGTCGTCGCCCTCTTGGCTCACCACGATGTCGAGCTCGCCGTCCTCGTTGAAGTCGCCCACGCCCACGCCGGTGGGCATGGCCGCGGTGGGTACGGTGGCGGCCAGCGCGAAGCTGCCCGCGCCGTTGCCCTCGAGCACGCTCACCGTGGCGTCGCCTTGGTTCACGATCGCGAGATCGAGCTCCCCGTCGCCCGAGAGGTCGCCGGCCGCCAGCGCCACGGGCTGGTCGCCGGTGGCGAACGGGATCCCCCCGCCGAACCCGCCGAGCCCGTTGCCGAGGAGCACGGTGACGAGGTCGGTGCTGCTGCTGGTCACCAGCGCGTCGAGGTTGCCGTCGCCGTTGACGTCGACCACCACCAGCGCCGAGGCGGTGCCGAGCACCGCGGTGTTGGCCGGCGCTCCGAACAGCCCCGCACCGTTGCCGGCGACCAGCGACAGCGACATGCCGCTGGCCAGCACCACGTCGAGGTTGTCGTCGCCGTTGAAGTCCCCCACCGCCAGGCCCTGCGGCGAGGCCCCGAGCGGAAAGCTCGCGTCGGCCCCGAGGCCACCTGCGCCGTCGCCGGGCAGGAGCGCGAGATCGTTGGTGGTCGCGTTGGCGGTGACGGCGTCGAGGAAGCCGTCCTCGTCGAAGTCGCCGCTGCCCACTCCCTGCGGGCCGTTGCCGGTGTCGAACGTCGTGACCGCAGCGAAGCCGCCGAGGCCGTCGCCGAGGAGCACGCTCACGGTGCCACCGAGCGCGTCGGCCACGAGGAGGTCGAGGTTGCCGTCGGCGTCGAGATCATCGGCCCAGAGCGCCGAGGGACCGTCGCCCACCGGGAACGCGGCCAGCCCCCCGAAGAAGCCCGAGCCGTTGCCCAGCCGGCGGGTCACGTCGTCCGAGAGCCCGTTGGCGGTGACGATGTCGAGGTCGCCGTCCTCGTCGAGGTCGAGCACGAGGATCGCCGAGGGAGCATTGCCCACCGACACGCTCAGGCCTTCGAGGTAGCAGTACTCGCCGGGCTCGACGATGCCGTTGCCACAGTCGCCGACCACGGGACCGCCGCTGCTGCTGCTGCTGCTCGAGCCCTCGCTGCTGCTCGAGCTGCCGGTCGAGCCGCTGTCGGTCGAGCCGCTGCTCGAGCTGCTCGAGCTCTCGCTGGTCGAGCCATCGTCGGTCGTGGTCACGCCGGTCGTGACCGTGGGATCGAGGGTGGTGCTCGACGTGAGCGCATCGGTCGTGTCGCCCTCGGTACCGGTGCCCGTGCCGGTACCTTCGCCTCCGGCCCCCTCGATGAGCCCGTACTGGAACGACAGCTTCGGATCGCTGGCCGTGACCGTGCGGGCGCCCTCGTCCGAGCCCACGCGCGGCAGCGGCTCCCAGCCGGTGCCCGTGTCGACCGCCACGGCCAGGTTGGCGATCACTCGCCCTTGCACGTCGGACGGCGAGTACCGGTAGGTCACCGATGCGTCGGCCATCAGCTCCACGTTGGGCTGCACGCGGTACGCCGGCCCGATGCTCGCCGGCGCATCGGCGGAGAGCCCAATCGAGATCAGCGTGGGCTCGCCGAGCGCCCCCGCCGGCAGCTCGATGACGAGGTTGCCGTCGAACGAGCGCACGGTTCCGCCCTCGGGGCCGACCTCGGTGGAGATCATGTCCTCGGGGACATCGACGCCCGAGCCGCCCTGGCAGGCCGAGACGGTCAGCGCGATCGACGCAATGACGAGGACTGCCCCCACCTTCACTTGCATGTGCGCATGCTAACACGGGTGGGGGCGGAGGCGCGCGGCGATGGCGGGCTACTCGGGGGCGAAGGCGCACCGGAAGCCGACGAGCTCAGCGGCATCGTCGGGGGTCGGGACCTCGAAGTCCACGCCGCGGAAGGACGCCCGCATCGCATTGTCAGAGTAGGTCCAGCCGGCGCTGCGAATCACGCGCTGCGTTCCCGTGTCCGGCCCCATGGGGTTCTCGAGCGGGCTTTCCACGTAGTACGCGGCCGCATACCAGTCGGAAACCCATTCGAAGACGTTGCCGCCCATATCGAGCGCTCCATAGGGCGATGCTCCGGCGGGCTTGGAGCCGACGGGCTGGGGGCTCGAGTCGCGGCACTCGGTCATCACTGCCTCGTTGCAGGAAGGATTGTCGTCTCCCCACGGATAAAGCTGCCCCCAAACGCCTCGGGCGGCTTTTTCCCACTCCGCTTCGGTGGGCAGACGCTTGCCGTGTTGCTCGCAATAGTTGCTCGCAGCGAACCAGTCCACGCAGGTCATCGGGTGCTCGGGAGTAGCACCGAGCGTGCAGGGGTCGCCGAAGGCGTTGGTGGCGTCGGGGCTGCTGCACTGCCCGGCGTCCACGCAGGCCATGTAGTCTGCGATCGTCACCTCGGTGCGGTCGATGGCGAACGCATCGAGGATGACCTCGTGGAACGGGTATTCGTCGTCGAGACAGTGGACGTCGGCGATCTCGTTGCATCCGATCCAGGCGCTGCCGGTCGGTACGGCCACCATGCCCTCGGGAGGGTCGACGCATGCCCCCGAGACGCAGTAACGGTCTTCCGAACAAGGGTTGTCGTCGTCTGGGCCGCATTCGGGCTCGGGGCCTCCACTCGTCGTGGAGTCTCCGGCTTCAGTGGTGCCGTCTTCGGTTCCCGGAGCTTCGCCGGTGGTGCTGGTCTCGTCGGCGGACGAGGTCGAGGAGCTCGTGCCGTCGTCGGTCGAACCACCTTCGGGCAGCGGGCTCTCCAAGGGGGAGAAGCACGCCGAGCCGGAAAGGGCGGAAACGACCACCGCGAGCAGCCTGGATGGGATGGAGTTGGTCATGCTCGCCTGCATCGGCCTCGCTGCCCAATCGTTGCGCGAGTCGAGTCGAAAATTCTCCTCTCGGCCAAAGAAAAACGATAGCCCAGTGCGTGATACACGCACTGGGCTGAGCGCGGCCAAGGTCGGCCCCGGTCCCGTGACGCCGGCCTCAGCCGCAGCTCACCGTGACTGTATGGGTGTGCCCGCTGTTGCTCGACACCACCATCACCTCCATGCCCTGCTGCAGCATCATGAAGTGCTCGGCGGTCAGCGTGACGGTGTGTGGGTGCATGCTCGTGCCCTGGATGTCGTAGTCGATCTGAACGCCCGCCATCACCTCCGCGAGCGACACCACCATCTCGTGGCCATGGTTCATACCGATCACGATGTCGGGATCCGTCGTACACCCCGCCGGCTCTCCGGTGGTGCTGTCCCCCGAGGTGCTCTCGGTCCCCGGGGGCTCGCCCGTGGAGGTGCTATCGGTACCCCCCGGGGGCTCGCCCGTGGAGGTGCTGTCGGGGTCCACGGTGGTCCCCGGCGTATCAGCTGTGCTCTCGCTCGAGACACCAGTGGTCGTCGGGTTGTTGCTCGTCGAGCCGTTCTCGCTGTCGGCCCCGTCGTCGGTGGTGTCGTCGCTCGGGCAGCCGAGCGTGAAGGGCACGGCGCCGATGCCGATGAAGCCGGCGCTGAGCTTGAGGAATTCGGTGCGGGTCAGTTGCTTGGAAGCCATGGAAGTGGGCCGGACCATACCAGAGCGCCATCGGTACGGAAGGCCCCGAGGGATGTTCTCTTCGTAGCTTCACCCGCCAAAACGACAGCGCCGCGGCCCCGTCGAGCACGTTCGCTCGGGGCACCGCGGCGCGGCCTTCATCACCGTTCGCGTCAAGCCGGGTCGGGCGCGCGCGTGTCGGGTCCGCTCTCGGGCAGCGTGGGCTTGGCGATGTACTCCTTGGGCAGCTCGCCGGTGAGGCTGCCGAGGAAGGCCACGAGCGCCGACAGCTCCTCCTTGGACAGCTCGCCCTTGGCGAGCTGGTGCGCGGCCATCTTCTGCACCATCTCGGGTAGCGTGGCGATCGAGCCGTCGTGGAGGTAGGGGCCGGTCTCGGCGATGTTGCGCAGCGACGGGACCTTGAACACGAACTCGTCGGCCGGGGCGCTGGTGACCTTGGCGCGCCCCTTGTCGTGCAGGCCCTCCCAGGGCTTGACCGAGCCGAGCTTCTGGAACATGCCGCCGCCGAGCGCCGGGCCGTTGTGGCACTGGATGCAGCCCACGTTCATGAAGAGCTCGAGGCCCTCGAGCTGCTCGCCGGACAGCGCGGTGAGCTTGCCCGCGAGCAGCTCGTCGAACGGCGACGGCGTGACCAGCCCGCGCTCGAACGCGCCGATCGCCTTGGCCATGTTGTCGTAGGTGACCGGCTGCGGCTCGCCCGGGAACGCGGCCGTGAATGCCTCGACGTAGCCGGGGATCGACGCCAGCGTCGCCACCACCGTGGCCTCGTCGGGCATCGCCATCTCGGCCGGGTTGAGCACCGGACCCTTGGCCTGCTCCTCGAGGTCGCGCGCGCGGCCGTCCCAGAACTGCGCGAGGTGGAGCCCCGCGTTGTAGACCGTGGGGGCGTTGCGATCGCCCTGCTGCGCGCGGTGCCCGAGCGAGGTCTTGTTGCGCGCGCCGGCGGCCTCGCGTGGATCGACGCCGTACTTCTCGAGGTCGTGGCAGCTCGCGCACGAGAGGTCGTGGTTCTTCGACAGCCGCGTGTCGAAGTAGAGCATCCGTCCGAGCGCGATCTTCTCGGGCGAGCTCGGGTTGCGCGGGTCGTCGAACGTCTTGGGCAGCGTCGAGAACGTCTGCTTGGCCTTCTCGAGCAACGCGGCCACCGACACGCTGCCGGGGCGCTTGGGGATCGAAGGCAGCGACGCGACCCCGCCGTGGCCGCCATGGCCGGGCTTGGTGTGCCGCGAGGGAGCGCCACCCGCGTTGGGATCCTGGCAGCCACCGAGCGCGAAGACGCCGAGCGCGAGCACGGCGCCGAGCAGGTTCCGGGTCGAACCCTGTTTCATGGCCGCACCCTTTACCAATGGGCCGCCCGAGAGGCAACGCCGCGACAGCGCGGGGACATGTGCGGTGGCGCGGCGGCGGAACGGCGGAGGAACGGTGTTGGGGGGCTGGGGTCGGGCCTTTGGCTTGCCGGTCCCGGTCCTCGCTGCCACGATGACGGACGACATGCGAAACGGCGTGAAGGCGATCGTGGTGGGGGTGCTGGTCGGGCTCGGGGCTACGGCGGCGGGCTGCGGCAGCGGCGGGCCGGCCGAGGTGACCGAGCGGCTGTGGGTCTCGGCGCTGCCCACCAAGCACACCGAGCAATTCGCGGCCTTCCTCACCGCCCGCTCGGGCAATCACTACGTGGGGTCGTTCTACCGCGGCTCGCTCCTGCGCGGCAGCCACGACGTGTTCAAGTGGAGCGACAAGGGCAAGGGCCGCGCGAGGGTCGAGCTCTTGCAAGACGGCAAGCAGCTCGACCTCACGCTCAAGCCCTGCGAGGCCGTCAAGCCGTTCGACCACTGCATCATCGTCGAGAGCAACCGCACCGGTCCCGAGAAGTACTACTCGCGCAAGCGCTGGGTGGTGCGCCGCCCCGGCAAGCGCGAGCTCGGCACGAGCGGCATGTTCGACGCCACGCTGCTCGAGCTCGCCGACGACGACGACGAGCTCGCGGCGGCGCTCGACGAGGCGGCCGCGGCCGCCGAGGCGGACTGGGCCGAGGAGCCCGAGGACTAGGCGCCTCGGTGTCGCGGGCTACGGATACCCCCGCGGCTTGTCCGGGACCTCCACCGGGACCTCGTACACCTCCGAGCCACCGATCGTGATCACGTAGAGCGTGTACGGGTCCCAGCCGCCGAAGCCCGAGCCGAACTGCATGTTGGGGATCCAGCCCGAAGGGAGGTCGACGAGCAGCTCGATCGACTCGCCGTCGGGCGGAATCCGCCACACGATTCCCGGGCCGTACTCGTCGACATACACGTTGCCGCACGCATCCACGGCCATGCCGTCGAGGCCACCCCCGCCGATGCCGCCGCGGAACAGCTCCACGGAGTCGGTGCTCATGTCCGGGTTGAGGTGGATCGCGGTGATCGTGCCGCCGCCGAAGCTGCCCACGTAGAGGATCGAGTAGTCGGGGCTGAACGACACCCCGTTGGGGCTGCTGAGGCCCTCGGCGACCACGGTGAACTCGCCGGTCTCGGGGTTGATGCGGCGCACGCGGCTACCGCTCTGCTCGGCCACGTAGACCCAGCCCTCGAGGTCCACGTCCATGCCGTTGGGGTACGAGAGCCCTCCGAGCACGACCTCGGGCGCGCCGAGCTCGTTGACGCGCGAGAGGCTGTCGCCGCTGGCGTAGACGAAGATCCCGTCGGAGGTGGCGCGCAGCCCCGCCGAGACGCCCGCGCCGGGCACCCACAGCTGCGGCGGGCCGCCGTACGGACTATGGAACAGGTTGCCCGCATTGGCGCCCACGAGGTTGCCTTGGTCGTCGAACGCGAAGTCCTCGGTGGCATAGATGCCGGTCGTGACCGTGTAGGGCAGGGGCCCGGGCGGGATCGCGTCGCAGTCGACCGGAAGCTCTCCGGTCGTCGTGTCGTCGCCGAGCGGCATGTCGGGGATGACGCCGAGGTCGAGCTTGATGCCGGGACCCGTCGAGCCGTCGTCGGCTCCGCTCGACGAGCCGCTGGTCGATTCCGGCGTCGGCGTGCCCGTGGTGTCGCCCTGGCCCGTCGTGGTCGAGGCTGCGGCGCTGGTGCTCGGGTCGGGCGTCGAGCCCGTGGAGCTGCTCTCGGCCGGGGTCTCGGGCGCCGTGGTCGGACCGCACGCGAGCAACGACGGCACCATCCAGATCGCTGTCCACCGCATCCTTCCACTCTAAGGCTCGATACGTGCGCGTGGCCAGAGGGACTCGCGCCCGTAACACGGCTGAAGGACGCCTCGGGCTCCGGCCATGCACTCTCACGAGCTGCGCGGCACGACGCAGGGAGCCCATTGGTTCGAGCGCCGTCGTGGACGTCGAGCGTCGGCGGGGTACCATCCGCGTGTGAGCCCTTCCTCGACGACCTCTCGCCCCGACGGCGCCCCGGGCCTCACCCGCGCGCAGTGGCTCGCGCGCGAGCCGTTCACGCTGGTGCTCGGCGCCGGCTTCTTCGGCTTCTTTGCCCACACCGGCTTCCTGCAGGCGCTCGAGGCCGCGGGGCTGCATCCACGTCGCGTGGTGGGTTGCTCGGCCGGCGCGCTCGCGGGCGGGCTGTGGGCCAGCGGGCTCTCGGCGAACGAGCTCGAGGCCGAGCTGGTCGCGCTGCGCCGCGACGAATTCTGGGATCCCGGCTTGCCGCTCGGCGGGCTCCTGCGCGGCCGCAAATTCAACGCCAAGCTCCGGCGTGTGCTCACGCGCTCCGGCGTCGAGCACGTGCACGAGTGTCGCGTACCGTTCGCCGCCGTCGTGCACGACGTGCTGCGCGGCCGCTGCCTCGCGCTCGAGGCCGGGCGCCTCGATCTCGCGATCCAGGCCTCTTGCACCGTCCCGCTGATGTTCCGCCCGCTCTGGGTCGACGGCCGCCTGCTCGTCGACGGCGGCGTGTCCGATCGCATCGGCGAGGTCGCGCTCGCGCCCCGCGAGCGGGCGCTCGTGCACTGGCTGCCGTCGTCCCGCCGCGCGCTGGGCTCGCGGCGCGTGGCTCCGCCGGCGGCGGCCGTCGATCGCCTCACCGTGATCACCCCCGATCTCCCGCGCGTGACCCCGTTCCGTCTCGAGCACGGTCCCGTAGCGCTCGCCCGCACGCGCGAGCACGTGGCGCGCTGGCTCGACGCTCAGCTCGCGTGACGCGCTGAAGGTCTCGTGAATGGCCGTGGAACGAGCGTTCCACGGCTATGACCGTCACCCCACCGGTGTCGTCGACGGCGTGTCCTCGCCCTCGCAGCCCCAGCCGAAGTTGTCGAGGAACACGTAGCTGTCGAGGATCGAGTCCGACAGATCGAACACCGCCAGCACCAGCGTGATCGTCTCTCCGGGGGTCACCGGCGCCACGCTCTGCAGCCACTTCGTGCCCGCGTGCTGCTTCATGCAGGTGCCGTCGAACTCGGCGAGCGAGGCCCCGTCGTCGCGGAAGTCGAGGAAGCCGGCGTTGAGCGAGATCGGGTTGCCGTCGTTGTCGAACGAGATGTTGCCGGTCCAGCTCTCGGACTCGAGCCAGCCGACGTACATGTCATTGAACGGGCTGCCGTAGTAGTACGGGTACTCGGTCGAGAAGAACGCGAAGTCGTAGTTGAGCGAGTTGTTGGTGGGCGGCACGCTGGCCACGATGCGGACCTCGGTGTAGTCGTTGGCCCCGCCGCCCTGGCTGAACTGGCTGTTGATCGTGTTCGAGCAGTCGCCGGTGCCGAGCAGCGCCGGGTTCATCGCACAGTCGCCGCCCACGTCGATGGTCTGGATCGGCGCGGGCAGGGTGCCGCCCGGGTCGTAGCTCCCGAGGTCGTCGTTGCAGTGCGTGGGATCGACGTCGAAGTCGCCCCCCGGCGTCTCGAGGTCGAGGTCGGTGGTGAAGCCGCTGCCGAGCACCGCGAACGCCGAGCCCTCGCGCGGCGCCCACTCGCCCGTGCCTCCGAAGCTCGTGCGCACCGACATCGCGGCCGGGTTGCCGGAGGTGGTCACCTCCACCTCGGAGTCGCCGGGGCAGTTGAGCCCGAGCGCCGCGACCATGTTGTTGGCCCCCTGATCGCACGGCTCGTGCGTCGACGGGATGCACTCGCCGCAGTCGCCCCCCTCGGCGCACGGCATCTCGCCGGTGCCTCCCAGCACGTCGAGCTTGTCGCCCGTCTCCATTTCGCCGGCCGAGTCGTCGTCGGTGTCCGGCCCCGCAGTGGGCAGCATGACCCCGGAGGTCAGCGGGAGCGTGGTGGACTCGAGATCTTCGCCGGGAGAGACACAGCCTCCGAAGACGAAGGCGAGCGCCAGCAACGACGAGCACGAAACGCACGAACCACGCATGTCACCCACGCTAGCAGCCGCGCGGGTCCGCTCCAAGCCTCTCGACCGGCTCTCGAGCGCCGAGATCGCCCCCGTATGGCAACCCCCGAGCGCGTCCCCAGGACGCCGAAGGGGTTCTTCCGACGCCGCGGCTTCGGTGCGAGAAAACTCGGTGTCTCGGTTCAATGGCGCTGCGTCGACCAATCACGCCCGCTCTCGCCATGCCGACCCCACGCGCCCGTGCGTCCGGGTATAACCCGCCCCCCATGCCGAACGAGCCGCACGAGCCGAACGAGCCGCACGACACGCCGCCCCGCGCCGAGCCGGGCTCCGCCGAGGCCGCCCTCTTTGCTCGCCTCGGCGTCCGCTTCGAAAGCTTCTGGCGCTCGCTCACTCGACCCGTCGTGTTCTTCGACATCGAGGCCACCGGCACCGATCCCATGTCCGATCGCATCGTCGAGCTCTCGGCCGTGCGAGTGGACCCGCCGCCGGCGAGCCTGCGCTCGCCCCGGACCTGGCGCATCAACCCCGAGATGCGGATCCCGAGCGAGGCCAGCGAGATCCACGGCATCCTCAACGACGACCTCGGGAGCGCGCCGACGTTCGCCGACGTCGTACCCGAGCTCGCCGAGGTGTTCGCGGGGGCCGACCTCGCCGGCTTCAGCATCGGGCGCTTCGACGTGCGCATCCTCGCCGCCGAGCTCGCCCGCGCCGGCTCCGGGCTCGACCTGTCGCAGAGCCGGGTGATCGACGCGCAGGTCATCTACCACCAGCGAGAGCCCCGCAACCTCTCCGCTGCGCTGCGCTTCTACTGCGATCGCGAGCTCATCGACGCGCACGGGGCCGAGGCCGACACCATCGCCGCGCTCGAGGTGTTCGCCGGCCAGCTCGCGCGCTACGACGACCTTCCGCTCGACCTCGATGCGCTCAACGACGAGTCGAGCGCCCACAACGACGCCTACTGCGATTCCCAGCGCCGCTTCATGTGGCGCGACAACGAGCCCGTGTTCAACTTCGGGCGCATGCGCGGCAAGAGCCTGCGCGTCATCGCCTCGGACCCCATCGAGCGCAAGTACCTGCGCTGGTTCCTCGAGGGCAGCTTCGACGAGGACGCCAAGGGCATCGTCCGCGAGGCGCTGCTCGGGCGGATCCGCCGTCGCAGCCACTTTCGGCCCCCGCGGGCCGCGGTCGCCAAGCGCGGCGTCGCGGCGCCTCCCTGACCCCCTGACCCTGAAAGGGGTCGCTCGGGGCGGGGCGGCCTACGGTTGCTCGGGGGAAGTGGAGACGAAGCGCAGCGAGGGGTTGGCCAGCACCACCGTGGTGCCGGGCGGCACGCTGCGGGTGAGCCACACGTTGCCGCCGATCGTCGAGCCCTGCCCGATCACCGTGTCGCCGCCCAGGATCGTGGCGCCAGCGTAGATCGTCACATGGGCCTCGAGCGTGGGGTGGCGCTGCACCTGGGGCTTGGCGTCGGGCGCCACCGAGAGCGCGCCCAGGGTCACGCCCTGGTAGAGCTTGACGTGCTCGCCGATCACGGTGGTCTCGCCCACCACCACGCCGGTGCCGTGATCGATGAAGAAGCTGCTGCCGATGCGGGCACCCGGGTGGATGTCGATGCCCGTGCGGCTGTGCACGAGCTCCGACAGCATGCGGGGGATGAGCGGCACCCCGAGTCGGTACAGCCGGTGTGCCACCCGGTGGACCGCGATCGCCTGCACGCCGGGGTAGCTCAGGATCACCTCGGCGGCCGAGCGCGCGGCCGGGTCGCCGTCGAGGGCCGCCCGCACGTCGGTGACCAGCATCGCGCGGATGTCCGGGATCGCCTGGATGAGCGCGATCGCCATCTCATGCGAGCGGCGGTCGATCTGTGCGGGATCGCAGGGCGGCTCGCCCGGGCTCTCGGTCTCGCACAGCGCCCGGGCGATGCTGCGCTCGAGCCCGCGCAGCACCCGGGCGCAGCGCTCTCCCACGAAGTAGCGCGCCGTCAGCTCGTCGAGCTGGTCGCGCACGAAGTAGCCGGGGAACAGGATCGCCACCAGGTCATCGAGCAGCTGCTCGACTTCGGCCCGCGACGGCAGGTTCTGCCCGTCGAGGTGGTTGATGTTCCCGTGCTCGGCATACGACGCCATGATGTCGTCGATGGCGTGGGCGAGCGCTCGTTGTTCGGGGGCCAAGGTCATGGAAGCGAACGGAACATAGCCCGGGGCTTTCCGGGGCGACCAGCCTGGTCCCGCGAGCACGTTCGCCACCCCTTCCGGCTCGGGGCGCGACGCCAGTGGGGCCCGGCTCGGGCGGCCGTCCGCAGGCGGGCGGAGATCGAGGCTGTTCCTTGGGGGGCTCACGGGGCTCGGGATACGATGGGTTCGCCACATCCTCGCCCCGGGTTACTCGTGCCGGCTCCGTCACCCTGGAAGTCATCGTCGCCCGCGCTGCGCCGCCTCGTTCACGAGCACCTGCTCGAGCGGAGCGAGGGGATGCCACCTGCGTCGCTGGCCGCCTTCATCGCGGGCTGGGGCAGCGCGCTTCAGCTCTTGCGCCGCAGCCACGCCGCGCTGCCGTGGGTGTCGCTGCAGGAGCACCGCTCGATCGCGGAGCTGCTCGACGCCGTCGAGGATGCCACCGAGGCCGAGCTCGACGAGGATTGAGAGCGGCCCGGACGGCCCGACGCGACCAGGGCGCTGAAGCGGCCTTCGGCGGCTTTGCTTGCCGTCGAAGGGGTACTTCAGCGCCCCGTCATTTCGCGGAGTATTTGGTTGTAGTGGAAATTCCGATTGTCGCCCGTGGGGGCGCGGAGGGCCTGTTCAGTTGCTCTCGGGCGGGTTGCTGCGCGGAGCGACGCGCTCCGGCGAGGTCGGCGGCCGATGGTCGCGCACGGTGGGAACGCCAGTAGCAGTGGTCGGCTGGGCCGCCGAGGGCCACTCGATCCGGTGCTTGATCATCCGACGCTTGAGGGCGTGGCGCGTGATGCCCAGGAGCTGGGCGGCCTCCACGATGCTGCCGGCGCGGGTCAGGGCTTGCTGGCACAGAAGCCGCTCGGCTTTGCGGAGGTTGAGGTCTTCCAAGAGGATCGGCATGAACCGAGCTTAGGCGATAGCGAGCTGGTGGGAAAGCCATGAAAGGTGCTCGACCCTGTGCCTACGGAGGCCGTTTGCTCACTGTGCACGTGCTCAGTAATCGTCTCACGATATATGAGACGCGCGCATCGCGGTTAGTTATGTTACCCAGTTTCCGCGCGGATCCACAAAGACTTTGGGGGGCTACCCGACAAAATCGAGCTTCCCTGGTCCGTTTCTGTCCGGGCGCGCGGCTCTGATGGGCCTTCCGAGGATCATGGTAGATTCACCATATAAGCTGGGCGGCAATGACCCTCTTGTGAGGCTCGTAATGAATATGATGCGCAAATTCGCGCAATGAGCGAGATCGAGATCTCTCGGATCCACCGCGTAGCCCTCCTCTCGCGCCAAGACCGCTCGAATTGGGTCGCACAAAAGGACGGGCGTTTTCTTCGGCCGGAAGGGCCGCACTGAGTACCATGCGTGCCGCGCCGTGGCGGATCAGGGTCGGGCAGCTTCGCGGCATCCCATGCGGGTGTTGATCGTCGACGACGAGGTCAACCTGCGCTTTGCGATCGAGCGGCGGCTGCGCAAGGCGGGGATGGAGACCGGGTCGGCGAGCACGGTCCGCCACGCGATCGATCGGCTGCGCAGCGAGGCGTACGACGTCGTCTTGTGTGACCTGCGCATGCCTGGAGGCAATGGCACGCAGCTCCTCCAATGGCTCGGCAGCTACTCGCCGTCCACCAAGATCATCGTCGTCTCGGCGTTCGTGACGCCGGAGTTTCGCAAGACCTACGCGCCGACCGGGCGGCTAAGGATAGTAGAGAAGCCCATCGACCTCGACGTGCTCGTGGGCACGCTCGAGGAGCTCGGCCCGCGCAAGGGCTTCTACGGCAACGCGATCGAGGTCGAGCTGTTCGATTACGTGCAGATGATCGCGCTGTCCGGGCGCGACAAGCTCGTCGAGGTCACCACGCCCACCGGCAAGGGCCTCATCTGGTTCGAGCACGGCGACATCGTGCACGTGGAGTACGACCAGTACCGCGGCGAGATGGCGTTCTACAAGCTCCTGGGGGTCAATCGCGGCACCTTCAAGGAGGTGTTCAACCGCGAGCCGCCCATGCAGACCGTGGTGCGCTCGAGCACGCACCTGCTCATGGAAGCGGCGCGACGCTCGGACGAGGGCATCCTCGACAACGACGATTCCGATCCCGAGGATCACGACGACGAGACCTCGTTCGGCTCGGTGGCCGAGGAGCTCGCCGACGAGGCACCGAGCCAGCCGCTGCCCCACGTGCCCGACGACGTGTTCGACGAGCCCGAGCCCGAGCCCGAGCCCGAGCCGGGACCGGGGCCAAGGCCCGAGCCCGAGCCCGAGCTGGACCTCGAGCGACAATTCGAGGAGGACCTCGCTGCGGCCGAGCTCGACTACGTGCTCGAGTTCGACAAGCCGCCTCCCCCCGCCCCCGCAGCCGACTCGCCGTCGACGCGCGAGCTGACGTTCCACAGCGGCTCGCCGGCGGGGCTGCCGGTGGTCGACGACGACGACCTGGTCGATCCGTTCGCCGAGCCCGAGCTCACGGCGACGCCCGAGGTCGAGGTCCCCGTGGCCGAGGCACCCCTTCCCGCGGCTCTCAAGCCCGTTGGGCCCGCGCGCGCGCCCAAGCCCAAGCCCAAGCCCAAGCCCACGACCGCGCCGGTGCCCGCGGCCAAGCCCAAGCCCGCGACCCCCGAGGTCACGATGACCGACGAGGCGCGGGCCATGATGGCCGGCCTCGCCGAGCCCGACCTCGAGCCCGCGACGCCCTCGGCCCCCGGGGCCGCCGGCATGCATGCCGCGATGTTCGACGACGCCGACATGCGCGCGGTGATGCTCGAGCAGTTCTGGGGGTTCGAGGGCATCAACGGCGTGGCGATCATCTCGAGCACGGGCAAGGTGCTGGCCGAGGACATGCGCAACAACAGCTCGCTCGTCACGCTGGCGGGCTTCTACATGCGCGGCGCGGCCCGCATCGCCCGCACGCTCGGCTACAACGTGTTCGACGGCGTGGTCGCGCGCTCGGTCGCGGGCCAGCAGATGGTGATGGTCAGCATGGGCGCCGCCTCGGCCGTGCTGTCGGTCGAGCCCGGAACCGATCCCGAGGCGGTCCGCGACGCGGTCATGGGGGTCGAGTGACGGTCCACGACGCACGCACGCAGCTGCTCGAGCTGCTCGAGGATCTGAGCGCGATCCAGGGCGTGCGCGGGGCCATCATCGCCACGGCCGACGGCGCGCTGGCCAGCGGCTCGCGCAGCGGCCTGCCGGCGGTCACCGCCAACGATGTGGCCAAGACCGTGCGCCGCATGACGGTGGCCTCGGCGACGGTGGGCGTGCCGCTGCAGGAGCTGCTCATCAACTTCGGTGCCGCGCGCATGATGGTGATCCCGCTGCGCGAAGACGCGACCGTGGTGGTCTTGCTCGAGCGCGACACCGCGGTCGCGCCGGTCCGCAATCTCTTGAACGTACAGCTCGGCGAGCTGCGCCAGCTGCTCGACGCGCAGGGGACCGAGGACGGCGAGGCGCCCGAGGGCGACGAGGTGGAGGACGAGATCGGCCGCATCATGCGTGGCGAGCTCGGGCCGGTGCTGGACCGGATCGCGCACCAGTTCTCGATCTACGTCGGTCGGGCGGGAAAATCGCGCGAGGAGGCGTCGGAGCTGATGCGCGAGCAGCTGCGGGAGTGGCTGCTCTGCTGCAACCCGTCGCCGTACACGCTCCCGCTGCTCGTGGACGGGCTGGGGCTGACGCTCACGGACTCGCCCACGGCGCGCGGGGAGTTCATGGAGGTCGTGCAGAACACGATCCGCAACGTGCCCGCCGAGCGTGGGCGCTGAGGCATGGCGGGCATGGAGGACGAAGCGGCGGCTCGGGATGCGGAGCGAACGCTCGTCGATGCGGTGATCTCCGAGCTGCCCGGCGGGGTGATCGTGATCGACCACGAGGGCCGGGTGCTGCACGCGAACCGGACGGCGCGGCGGATCCTGACCGGTGGCGAGAGCGGCGAGGAGGACGACGAGCCGGAGGCGGTGGTGGGGCGGCTGCTGCACGAGATCCGTGCGCCGCTCGATGCGATGCGGAGGGCGGCGGACAAGGCCGAGGTGATCGTGCCGCCGGTGGTCGCGGGCGAACCGGCGCGGATCATCGGGTTCTCGAGCCGGCCGCTGGTGGAGGCCGGGCGCGTGGTGGTGTCGTTTGCCGACATCACCGATCAGCGAGTGAGGGAGCGGGAGGACGAGCACCGGCGGCGGCTGGTGGACATGGGCAAGGTGATCTCGGCGGTGGCGCACGAGATCCGCAACCCGGTGTTCGCGATTTCCTCGCTGACGCAGGTGCTGCGGGCCGAGGAGAGCATCCAGAAGGAAACCGAGCTCTTGCGAGTGGTCGACAAGATCCTGACGGAGACCGGGAGGATCGGGCGGCTGGTGGATGATCTGCTGGCGTTCGGGCGCGAGCGCGAGCTGGTGCTGCGGCGGGTGGACGTGGTGCGCGAGCTCGAGGAAGTGCTCGCGGATCTACGGACGGTGCTGCCGCAGGTGGAGGGGATCCGGGTGCCGCTGCGGCTGCAGGTGGGGCCGGGGGTGCAGGCGGATCCGTGGTGGGTGCTCGATGCGGACTCGTTCCGGCAGGTGGTCGTGAACCTGGTGCGGAACGCGTGGCGTGCCGTGGTGATGCGGAGCGAGAGCACGAGCGACGGGCGGGTGGAGATCCGGGTGACGCACCACGCGGCGGCCGACGGTGGGGTGGCGTGGCTGGAGGTCGCGGTGATCGACAACGGGATCGGGATTCCGGCGGAGCTGCGGAAGAAGATCTTCGAAGCGTTCTATACGCGGGACCCGAAGGGGACCGGGTTGGGGTTGGCGGTGGTGCGGAAGCTGATGCAGCAGCTCGGGGGGACGATTCGGCTGCATAGCGAGGTGGATCGGGGGACGACGTTCGTGGTGAGGCTGCCGCCGCCGAGCGAGGGGGGCGGGTAGCTCACCAGTACCACCTGGCCGTGACGCTCTCGAGCCCTCCATCGGTGATGTCGCTGGCCTTGGCTCCGACCGTCCAGTCGTTGCGCCACTTGTGCGTGGCCGGGTGGACGGGAATTGCCGCAGTCCGGACCGCGAATACCCCCGCCTTGGAGCCCGTGGGTGCCTCGAGCAGGCTCGTGTTGCCGCCGGTGTCCACGAACAACGCGCTGTCGAGGTTGGCGTCGGGCTGGAGCAGGGCGCAGCGCCCTAGCGGCCGCTGGACCACGATCTGCAGGGTCGCGCCCCGCACGATGTAGAGCTGTCCGCTGGTCTTGCCAATGGTGTGGGCCACCGGCGCCGCGAACGTCTTGTTGTTCGTCGAGCGCTTGGCGAGCAGCAACTCGAACCCGCTCGGCAAGCGCAGCACGAAGAAGTCGGAGTGCTGGCTGCCGGCGTGGTCGAAGCTCGTGTCCTCGTCGCGCAGGATCGCGTGCCGACGAGGCCGCCAGCCGGGATTGGGCAGGGGCGCATCCTTGAGCTTCTGGTAATTCACGAACCCGTCGGCATCGGTTTCGAAGTGGCCGGCGAATTCGCGCTTCCACCACTTGAATGGGATCGAATTCTCGCCGTTCGTATCGATGAAGAACACGTTGTCGTTGTCGCGTATCGTGTACGACGAGCCCATCCCGGGGGCCGCGGCGAACACCGTGGCCCCCGATCCCAGGTACTGCGCCGCGGCCCCCGCATAGGAGACGTTGCCCCGACAATCGCCGTGCTCGAGCGCCCGGCCGTACAGGCTCGAGACGATCCACTGCGCGACGTTGCGCTTGACGTCGTCGAGGGTGGCGAGCTCGCGGCCGCCGTCGGGGAACGCGATCGAGAAGAATTCGTCGCGCGGGGTGTTCTTGCCGAGCTGGGCCCATGCGGCCGTGTACTGTGCGATCACGTTGGTCATGTGTACGCACCCCCACAGGTACAGCTTGCCGTGCTTGCGAAACGCATCGCGCACCCCGATGCGAGATTGCATGGCTCCCCCGCGGGGCTGCGGGCCCGAGTAGATCCGGCCGCCGGAGCGGAAGAAGTCCTTCTGGCGTCCATCGAGGTCCTTGGGAGAGCTGCCACGCCCGGCCCAGCGATCGAGGCTGGGCTCGAAGTCGGAGGTGCCCCACACGATCGGCCCCTGCACCCAGCCATGCCCGAACACGCCGGCTTCCACCAGCGTGTCGGGGCTGAGCCATCCGATGGTGTCGATGGCATCGTAGAAGTCCTCGATGCCGATCTCGTCGTTGGACGTGGCGCTCGGGCGTTTCTTGCCCTTGTCGGCGGCGAGGGAGCTCTTCTCCCGCTCGTGGATCACGACCCACTCGCGGTGTCCGGCCTTGGCTGCCTTGACCGTGACGAGGGTGCGACGGCCCTGGCAGTCGAGCAGTGTGCAGATGGTCCCCTTGTCGATGGTCCTGGCCTTGAACAGCTGGTTGCGGCGGCCCTCGGCGAACGGGAGGTACCGCGTGTGGTCGGTATCCGGCGGCGGGCGGCGCGAGAAGTGGTTGTGGCTGGCCAGCCCCACCCACTCGGTGCGGCGCATCATCGACACGTCGATCGTGGCGAAGCGCGGCGAGTCGTCGAGGGGGTCGGCGCGTGGGCCGAGGTTGGTGATGCCGACCGTGGCCGCGCGTTGGGCATCGCCGTGCGTCTTGCCCCAGCCGGGCAGCACCTCGAGCGCGCCGTTCTTGGTCGCCAGCGTCAAGCGCTGCACCACTGGCGACATACCGGCCTTGCGCACGACGAGCAGGTACTCGCCCGGATCCAGCTTCAGGCTCGCCTGCGGCAGGTAGCTCCCCTTGCTCTCGTGCACATAGTAGACAGTGATGTCGACGAGCGGCCACGTCTTGGTGTCGGCTTCGGCGCGGGTGATGATCGTGACGATCGCGTCGGTGAACGGGCCATCGGCCGAGCTGTTCGCGGTCACGACCTCGCCATGGACCCGGACCTCGATCGAGTCGCCCTTTCGCTCGGCTGCGGGCGCCGCGACGACGACGGCAATCGGGGTCGTGGCGGATGCTCCCGTGGCCGGCGTATAGGTGAGGCTGATGGTAGCTGCGCCGGGCGCGATCCCGCGAACTTCTCCAGTGTTCGGGTGATCCTGCGAGGTGCCCACCTGCTTGACGGTGGCGATGCTCGGGTTGGCGGTGGCCCACACGAACGCCGGGTTGCCCATGGGGAGCGGCGAGCCCTTCGCGAACAGCCGCAGCGTGCCGCCCAGAGGCACCTGGAACGGCGGAGATGCGCTCTGCTCGGCCGCCTCGGTCTCCGCTGGCGGCGAGCCGCTCTCGGCCCAGACGGTGATCGTGGTGGCGCCTTTTGGGTTCAGCCACCGTCGTCCGCGACGGATCTCCACGCGACGGTTGCGGGCGCGGCCGGCATCCGAGTCGTTGGGCGCGACAGGCTCGGTCTCGCCTGCCGTCGTGCTCCACAGGCCCACCCGTGCCGACGCTCCGGCTGCGATGCGCTCCATCGCCGCCGCGAGCTCGTCTTGCACGGCTTCGGCGCGTCGCTGGCCCAGCGCGTCGTTGGAGCCGGGTGCGCCCACGTTGTCGGTGTGTCCGCACAGGCACACCAGGTGCACGGGGCCGCTCGAGCTCTGCGAGGCGACGATCGCCTGGGCCAGCGCTGCGATCGCGACACGGTGCTCTGCGCTCGGGGTCGCGCTGCCGAACGCGAACCCCTCGAGCATCACGGGCTCGTCACACCCCGCCGAGAGGTCGGGCGCGCGTCCGTCGTGCGTGGGCACGGCTCCTGTCCTCACCCCCGGGGGCAGCGCCTGGGTGCGCGCCGCGATGCGATGGAGCGTGCTGGCGAGCATGCGCCCGTTGGTGGGCAGGCCCTGCTGCTGCTGGAACCGCTGCAGTGCGCCGCGGGTCTTGGGGCCGAGCAGCCCGTCGACCGCGAGCGAAGCGGAGGCGATGCGATTGAGCGCATCTTGCAGCCACCGGATCGTGGCGACCGTGCCCACGCGGCGGCGGGTCGGCTCGACGGCCTCGGGCTCGACGGCTTCCGAGCCCTCGACGGTTGCCGGTGGGGAGCTGGGCGCAAGCGGTGGTGGGGCGACGCGCCGCCGGGGTCGCAGGCGTGGGCGCGCGGGCCGTCCCATCAGCTCGGCGAAGAAGAGATCCGCCGCGGCGATCTCGTTGGGGGAGACGCTGCTCCAGTCCGATGGACCATCGTCGGGTCCACCCACGAGGTCCCGAAAGAAGCGCTCGGCGGCTAAGAAGGCGCCCTGGCGGCGACGGGATGAATCGCGGCGTGGCACGGCAAGGTCCCGATGGGGCGGGACTACGGTCCCATGGATGGCCCGTGGCGATCTAGGCAGCGTCCAACGTGCTAGTGGGAGGCCTCGTGGGAGGACGACGGCCGCTCTACAGACCGTCGCAGTAGGTCGAAAAAAGGGGTGGGATGGGCCTAGATGCGGGAGGCACGGGCGTCTTGACGACGGGGGGGGAGTCGGAGTAGGAGAATCGCACCAACGCGAAGAGCGTCCTCGCCCAGGTAGCTCAGTTGGTAGAGCATCGGACTGAAAATCCGAGTGTCGGTGGTTCGACTCCGCCCCTGGGCACCATCTAGCAGCCTGTGGTGAAAGGCCGAAACGGGCCCGCGGCAACCACGCGTCCGCGCAACCACACGCCGCATAGCCGTGGTGGGGATCGAAAGTCAGGAAGCAACCAAGTAGGATGACCCGCGATGGCGATGGGCCACAAGGACGACGAGCAGGACACCCTGTTCGTGACGTACACGAACCTCCGCGGGAGCGCGGGGCATCCGTTCTACGAGGCGCTCGAGAAGATCCTCAAGGCGCAGGGATTCGACCTCTACGTCGAGGGGCTGTGCGAGAGCTTCTACAAGCAAGGCGGACGGCCGAGCATTCCGCCAGGGATCTACTTCCGGTGCCTGCTGGTGGGCTTGTTCGAGGGCATCGACAGCGAACGTGGCATCGCATGGCGCGTGGCCGACTCGATGAGCCTGCGCGGCTTCCTGGGTCTGCCGCTGGACAAGAATCCACCCGATCACTCCACGCTATCGCGGACGCGTCGGCTGCTCGATCTCGAGGTGCACCAGGACGTGTTCACGTGGGTGCTCGCGGTGCTGGCCAAGGCTGGCTTGGTCAAGGGCAAGACGGTGGGCGTCGACGCGACCACGCTCGAGGCGAACGCAGCGATGCGTTCGATCGTGCGGCGCCTGGACGGGCAGAGCTACCAGGACTACCTGACCGAGCTGTCGAAGGCGTCGGGCATCGAGACGCCCACGCGGCAGGATCTGGCCAAGCTCGACCGCAAGCGCCCCAAGAAGGGCTCCAACAAGGACTGGGAGCACCCGCTCGACCCCGACGCCCAGATCACCAAGATGAAGGACG